>Ga0169931_10007919_pt1 | contig 15640 bp, 10 predicted proteins | sample Kivu_15m_20L_FD_129675 | JGI IMG/M metagenome (GOLD analysis project Ga0169931, IMG submission 129675) | Freshwater microbial communities from Lake Kivu, Western Province, Rwanda to study Microbial Dark Matter (Phase II) - Kivu_15m_20L... | ecosystem: Environmental > Aquatic > Freshwater > Lake... | reverse complement strand
GTGCGAGACGGAAGTCCGGTGAATTGTCGATAATCTAGTTTAGAGCTGGACGATTGCCGTTCCTGACTCTCAAGGCCCGCTCGCGTTGCTGCCCCGCGCCGAGCGGGTTTTTTGTTGCGCGGGGGGTGGATTTCTCAGTATTTTCCAGTGCCAGCGTGCTTCATCTTGTCTTAATTAAGGCGGATTTATAATATAGGGGCATGAATCATCTAGCCCAGGTCCGCCGCCGCACGCCAGCGACTTCCGCAAAGTCCGCCGCCGTGCAGGCCCAGGCCCGCGCCATGGACACGATCTTCAAGGCTGTTGGCCGGCGGATCCTGGTCCATGACGACGCGGCGCTGGACATCCCGCTGCGCCAGTTCCGCGTTTGTGCGGCACTGTTCGAAGGTGCGCGTTCGATGAAGGAACTTAGCGTCGAGCTTGGGGTTTCACAAAGTGCGATCACCCAGATCGCCGACCGCCTGGAAGCCGCCGGCATGGTCACGCGCGGAGCCGTGGGCGAAGACCGCCGTGTGAAGAACCTGGAGCTCACCCCCCTTGCACGAAAGCTGCTTCGCGAACGCGAGGAGCAGCGAATCGACCGGGTTCAGGAAATCCTGGAGCAGCTGTCCGCTTCCGAGCGGGCAATGCTGCTCGAGTCCCTGGGGCGATTTGGCGCCGCGGCCCAAGAGTTGGACGGCGCGAACGATTAACGAGTTGGCCACGTAAACCGCTTACGACTATGCGCACCACGATTATCATCCTGCTGCTCGCTGCCATCGGCGGCGGGGCTTTTTACTACACCCAGTATCTGCGCGCCGAGACGGCGCCCAACCTCCGTACGGCCGAGGTCGAGCGCGGTGAGTTGCTGGTCACGATCAGCGCCACCGGCACGCTCGAGCCCGAAGAAGTGGTCGACGTCGGCGCGCAAGTGATGGGGCGGATTCAGCAACTCGGGCTCGATCCTCGGGGAGAGGACAATCCGAAGTACCAAGGCAAGCATATCGACTACAACAGTCCCGTTAAGAAAGATGATTTGCTGGCCAAAATCGACCCTGCGCTGTTTCAGGCGACGTACGATCAGGCGCTTGCCTCTCAAGCGCGTGCCGAGGCAGATCTGATGCAGGCGCAGGCCAAGCTCGCTCAAACGAAAGCCGAATGGGAACGAGCGCAACGGCTCCGCGACGTGAAGATGCAAAGCGGTTCGTCGCTGGCGAAGTTGGGTGGACAGATGCCGGCCCCCGCCACGATCATCGGGATCTCCGATGCTGACTTCATCATGGCCAAGGCCAACTACGAAATCGCCCAGGCCAATGTGAACGTTACTAGAGCCGCGGTCGACCAGGCTAAAGCGACGGTCTTCTCGGCCAAGACCAACCTCGACTACACCACGATCACTTCCCCCGTCGACGGCACGATCATTGACCGCCGCGTAAACATCGGCCAGACGGTCGTCGCCAGCCTCAACGCTCCCAGCTTGTTCCTCATCGCCCAGGATCTGCGGCGGATGGAAATCTGGACCGCCGTGAATGAGGCCGATATCGGGCAGCTCAGAATCGGCCAGCCAGTACACTTCACGGTCGATGCGTTTCCGGGCGAGAAGTTTCACGGCGAGATTGCCGAGATCCGCCTGAATGCTGAAATGACCAATAACGTCGTGGTGTACCGCGTGATCGTTTCGACGGCCAACGACGATCTGAAACTGCTGCCTTACCTGTCGGCACGCGTCGAGTTCGAAATCAATCGCCGACCGGACGTTTTGCTGGTTCCGAACGCGGCGCTGCGCTATACGCCGCGTCCCGAACTGGTGACGACCGCCTCCGAAGCAAAGAAAGCGAACGTCGCCGCCGCGGCCGAAACCGAAACCGAGGTGCTCACTGCCGATTCCACCGAACTGAACGAAGCAGCTCCGCAAGTCGCCAATGCCGTGACCACCGACCGCCGCGTTTGGGTTCGCCACGACAACAAGGTCTATCCGCTCGATTTGGTCATCGGACTGACCGACGGATTGCATTCGGAAGTCATTGCCGGCGACTTGCAGCCCGGCATGCAGGTTGTGTTGGGTGAAGAGATCGCCGAGGTTTCAACCGAAGCCAACAATCCGCTTGCTCCGCCTCGCTTCCGCGGCAAGAAGAAGACCTAAGCAATCACGCGAGCCGCATCCGCATGGAACTGATTCGCTGCGAAAACATCACGAAGACCTATCACGTCGGCGAGATCGACGTGCCTGTCTTGCGCGGCGTGTCATTCTCGATCCGCCGCGGAGAGCTTGTCGCCCTGATGGGCGCCTCGGGCTCCGGTAAGACCACGCTGATGAACATCCTCGGCTGTCTCGATCGACCGACCTCGGGCCAATATTGGCTCGACGGGCAGGAGATCAGCCGTCTCGGCTCCGATCAACGCGCCCTGGTCCGCACAGCCAAGCTGGGGTTCGTTTTTCAGAGCTTCAACCTGCTCGCCCGCACGACGGCAGTCAGCAACGTGCTGATGCCGCTCGACTATTCAACCAAACGCCGCACGCCGGGCCAGGCGGTCAATCGATCATTGGAGTTGCTCGAACGCGTTGGCCTGGGAGAACGGCTCGATCACGTGCCTGCCCAGATGTCCGGCGGTCAGCAACAGCGAGTCGCCATCGCTCGCTCGCTGGTCAATGAGCCGGCGTTGCTGCTGGGCGACGAACCCACGGGCAACCTTGATTCGAAGACCAGCGTTGAAATCCTGCAAATGTTTCAGGAACTCAATGCTCAGGGTTTGACGGTGATTATCGTCACCCACGACGCCAAGGTGGCCGACTATGCCCATCGCGTGATCCATGTCAAAGACGGCCTCATTGAAGAAGACGAGACGCGACCGGCCGGCAAGCACGTGTTCATGCCTGCGCCGCATGTGCCAATTCTCGGCGGTGAGAACGGCCGGGGGAAGGACAGTGGGCATGGGCACGGTAGCGAACATGAGCATGGTAGCGGCAGTGGTAATGGGCACGGCAGTGGCCACGACCATGGCAGCGGCAACAACGGTGGCAGCGTGAAGCACACGCCGGCGATGGCCGTGGCAGCAGAACCTGTCGCGTCTGGCGGCGTGGCCGTGGCCGCTCCAACCAGGTCGCGCACCGGGCGTTTGGCGGCCGCCAGCTCACCCGACCTACAAGCGGCTGAAACTGAATTGTCCGAAGAAGTCGTCTGTGCAAACGCGGATCAGCCGCTCCATCATCATGCGCGGCGGCTCCTGGCGGCGGGTTGGGTTTCGGCGGTCGTGCCGGCGTCCATACGAACCGCGTTCGGCGCGCTCCGCCGCAACAAGATGCGTTCGGCGCTGACCACGCTCGGCATCATCATCGGCGTTGCGGCCGTGATCGCCATCTTTGAAATCAGCTCCGGCTCGCGCGAGCAGCTCGTAAAAACCATGTCGAGCATGGGCGCGAACATGCTCATCGTGCAGTCCGGGGCCGCGGCTAGCGGCGGCGTCAGTTGGGGTACCGGCAGCGAAAAAACGCTCACCCCCGAAGACGCCGAGCAGATCGCCACCCAATGTCCCTCGGTGGTCGCGGTGGCGACCATCGTTTCAGGCAGCGGTCAGGTCGTTTACCAGAATCGCAACTGGATTCCGTCCAACATGTCGGGCACGGTTCCGGATTACTTGATCGTGCGCGATTGGCAACAGATGCACGAAGGCGAGATGTTCACCGAACGCGACGTGCTAGCCAGCAACAAGGTGTGCGTCATCGGCCTCACGTTGGCCAAAGAGCTGTTTCAGGGCGAATCGCCGATCGGCAAGGACGTCCGCGTGAACAATGTTTCGCTGCGCGTCGTCGGCGTGCTGGGCCGCAAGGGTGGCAGCATGATGGGCATGGACCAGGACGATATCCTGGTCACTCCCTGGACGACCATGAAGTATCGCATCACCGGGGGGCGGGCCGCTGCCGCACTCGCCTCGTCCACCTCCACCACGCCCGGATACGACAAAGTCAACTCGCTAAACCAGCTCTATCCGGGCTCGACCAAACTGTATCCCGAGCAATCGGTATCGCAAAAGGCGAATACGCCGATGCCCGTTCGCTTCACAAATGTCGATACGATTCTGGCCAAGGCGGTTTCGGCCGAGCGGGCAAAGGAAGCGATCGCCGAAATCACGAACCTGCTGCACGAACGACATCGCATTCAGGAGGGCGAGGATGACGACTTCGCCATTCGAGACATGGCCGAGATCATCAATGCCATGTCTTCGATGACCAAGATGATGGGTGGCCTGCTCATGATCGTGGCCATGATTTCGCTCGCCGTGGGTGGTGTGGGAATCATGAACATCATGCTCGTCTCGGTGACGGAGCGTACCCGTGAGATCGGCTTGCGGATGGCCGTGGGCGCGCGTGCCAAGCACATCCTCAGGCAGTTTCTGATCGAGTCGATCGTGCTCTGTCTGTTTGGCGGTGCGCTGGGAATTCTCTTGGGTCGGGGCGCGACATTCCTGGTGTGGTTTTTCCTCCGCTGGCCCGTCTCGGCTTCGATTCCCGCGATTGTTGCGGCGTTCGTGGTTTCGGTCGGCGTCGGCATTGCCTTCGGTTTCTATCCGGCCTGGAAAGCCTCGCGGCTGGATCCGATCGACGCCCTGCGCTACGAATAGCGCCCATCGCTGCTAGCAGGGCGACTGGCCGCGGATTAGTGCATACGCTGCGCTTCCGCGCGTTAAGCTGTAACGCGCTTGCCGATTCTGCCGCACGATGCGTTTAAAACGCACTTTGGAGGTCCGATCGCGACGATAATACCAGCGGCGCACGGTTTCGTCACCCCAAGGACGGCCCGTGGCGTCTCACATCTCTCCTCACGTCCGAATCCTTCAGTTCCCTCCCCTTCGTCGCGAAACGACGCTTCGTCCCTGGCCTTCACGCCGTGGGCCCCGGCGTCCGCGGGATCAACGGAATGCTCCTCTTGCGACTACGACTCGCCGCCCTGTCGCTGGCTGTATTGTGCGCGTTCGCTTCCTGCGGCTGCACGAGCATGCGCGACTACGTCTCGAACGGCTTCAAGGTTGGTCCCCAATACGAAACTCCAACCGCGCCGATCGCACCGCGCTGGATCGACGAGAACGACATCCGCCTGCGTACCGAAGAGGGGGACCTCTCGGCGTGGTGGGCCGCCTTCGACGACCCGATGCTGAACAACATCATGGTCGACGCCTTTCAGCAGAACCTCACCCTGCGCGAAGCCGGTTTCCGCATCCTGTCCGCCCGCGCGCAGTACGGCATCGCGGTCGGCAGCCTCTTTCCGCAACAGCAAGGCGCGAGCGGCGGCTACGTACGCCGCGCCGTGCAGAACCTCTACTCCGAATCCTGGGATCTGGGCTTCAACCTGGCCTGGGAACTCGACTTCTGGGGCCGCTACCGCCGCGCGATTCTCGCCTCGGAAGCGACGCTCGACGCGTCCGTTTTCAACTACGACGATGTTCTCGTCACGCTGCTCGGCGACGTGGCGAGCACTTACATCCAGATTCGCACGATCCAGCGGCGCATCGAACTGCTGGAAAACGTGATCGCCGTGCAGGAGGACGTTTATGACTTCATCGATCTGCGTCTTCGTGAAGGTTTCGCGGGCGTAACGGAACTCGACCGCGCTCAGGCCGAAAGCGACCTCAAGCAGAGCCAGGCCCAGATCGCACAGTTCAGGATTGAACTCCGCACGAACGAGAACGCATTGTGCGCGCTGCTGGGCCGGCCATCGGTTGATCTTGAGCCGTGGCTGAACTCGGGGCCGCGGGCTGGAATCCCGATTCCTCCCGACTACGTCGTGGTGGGCATTCCGGCAGACCTTTTGCGCCGCCGTCCGGACGTGCGCCGCGCCGAGCGCAACGCCGCCGCCCAGGCCGAGCAAATCGGCATTGCCACGACCGATCTCTATCCGGCATTTACGATCACCGGATCGCTCGGCTGGCAGAACACACAACTCGATCAGCTAATCATGCCCGGCTCGTTCGCAGGCGCCGTGGGTCCCCAGTTCCAGTGGAACCTGCTGAACTACGGCCGCCTGCTGAACAACATCCGCCTGCAGGATGCGCGTTTCAACGAACTCGTGGCCTTCTATCAGAACACGGTGGTCAACGCCAGCGCCGAGGCCGAGAACGGCATCGTCACGTTCCTCCGGGCCCAGGATCGTGCTCGACTGTTGGGAGAGTCGGTAAACGCATCGTATCGCGCTCTGGCCGTTACGGTTGCCCAGTATGAGGAAGGTGCAGGGCAGGGCCTTGGCGACTTCAACCGATACGCGGTCATTCTCCAGTCGCTCATCACGCAGCAGGATCAGTGGGCACAATCGCAGGGGCAGATCGGCCAGGGCATGATCCAGACGTACCGCGCGCTTGGCGGCGGCTGGGAGATTCGCCTCGGCGAGAACGTCAATGTGTTCCGCAATCTGCCGCCGGTGGTAAACATTCCCGCCTTCCAGCAAGAAGAAGTTCCGCCGCCGGCCGCGGTCGCTGAGCCGCTTCCGGACGGGGCTAATCCGGCCGAGGCGGGCGTCGTTCCGGTGGACCAACTTCCGGCCGCTGGTGAAGACGGCGCCGCTCCGGCGAAACCGGCTCCCGTGCCTCCCGCGCCGGCCGACGCCCAAGCTGTACCGCAACAGTTGCCCCAGGCGGCCGCTGCTCCCTCTCGCGACTTGCCGCCGGCAGCAACCACGACCGTTCAGCAGGGGGCAGTCATTCCGACGAGCACCGGTCGCCGCCGCTTGCGGTAATTCTCCCGTGCGCTTCGAAGCGCTCCGTGTTCACTTGAGCCAACCCGGTGGGGTGGTTAAGGTAAGTTCTCGCGGCGCCGTCATTCGCGGCCCCGATCGAATTCTTGCAGTCCGGGACAGCTAAACATGCGTGCGACAGGCCGGCTACGTGGACCTTGGCGAACCGTTCGATTCATCCTGTTGCTTGTCTTATCGAGCGGCGTGAACATTGCCGCGGCCCTTGAGGCCGACCCGATTCCAAATTCTGTCGTCAAAGTGCACGTCACGCAGCGCGGCCCGTCGCCGTTGCGCCCCTGGACCAAGAACGAAGCGCGCGAATCGTCGGGAAGCGGCTTCATCATCGATGGCCGTCGAATCATTACGAATGCGCACGTCGTGCAGTACGCCAGCCAGATCTACGTGCAGGCCAGCGGCTCTTCCGAACGGTTGCCGGCCAAGGCCCTGTTCGTGGCGCCGCCCATCGATCTGGCCGTGCTCACGGTGGATGACGAAGCGTTCTTCTCCGATCACCCTCCGCTGGAAGTCGAACCTGCCATCGCGCGCGAGAAGACCGCCGTCAACGTGTACGGCTTTCCGATGGGAGGCGACCAGCTTTCCATCACCGAAGGAATCGTGTCGCGAGTGGATTTCTCGCCTTACTTCTATGACGAGATGGGCGTTCGCATCCAGATCGACGCCGCGATCAACCCTGGCAATAGCGGTGGTCCCGCAATTGCCGGCGGCAAGGTCGTCGGCATCGCCTTTTCGGGAATGAACCGTACGACCGGCGCTGATAACATTGGCTACCTGATCGCCACCGAAGAACTGCAGACGATGCTCCACGATTTCGAAGACGGCAAGTACGACGGCAAACCCAAGCTGTGGCATGAAGTGCAAACGACGGAGAACGACACGCTCCGCTCCTGGCTCAAGCTGTCTGCCGATGTGGGCGGCGCCATGATCACCCGCTGCGGCGACAGCACCGGCGTACTTAAAGTTGGCGATGTCATCACGCATGTCGGACCGCACCCGGTCGAGCGCGATGGCTACGTGCGGCTCAGCGGCCAGTTGCCGTTCGTGTATCAGTACTATGTCGAGAAGTTAGCCAAGGATGGCACCGTGCCGCTCAAAATCGTGCGCGACGGCGCCGCGCAGGATGTGGCTGCGCCCGTGGCCGCTCGCCGGCAGCGATTGATTCCTTATTTGGAAAACACGTATCCCGAGTACTTCATCATTGGGCCGCTGGTTTTTTCGGCGCCTTCCCAGGAGCTTGTCTACTCGCGCGAGTCGGCGCAATGGATCGGCGCGCTTCTGATCATGGGAAGTCCGCTGATCTCGCGGATGTCCGACGGGCCGGCGTTCGATGGCGAGCAACTCGTGTATGTTCCGAGCCCATTCCTGCCGCATGCGGTCACCAAGGGTTATTCCCCTCCGACGCTACGCGTGCTCAAAGCTGTGAACCACGAGCCCGTGCGCAATCTGAAACATCTCGTCGAGCTGATCCGCGACAGCCAGGATGAGTATCTGGAATTCGAGTTCACGGGCCACTCGACGGAGCGGCTCGTGTTTCGCCGTGCGGAACTGCTCGGCGTCACCGAGGATATCCTCTCCGACGCGGGCATTCGCAATCAGTATTCCGACTCGCTGCGGGCGGTTTGGGAGCAAAAGGAAGCGGCGAACTGAGCTCGCTTCTTCGGATCGACCTGGCGCGGTTGAGCGACCAGCCGACGTGCAGTACAATCGGACTCACTCGACTGGCGTCCCTCCTTCCGCTTCCTGCCTCGCGGCCCCGCCATGCGTCGAAATTCGCCGTTGCTATTATGTTGCGCGTGCCTGCTGTTGTCGGCGGGGCGAGTCTTCGCCGCGACGCCCGATACGTCGCCGTCGCTCACCTTTGAAGCTAACGTACGGCCGATCCTCAAGTCCCACTGTTGGCATTGTCACGGCGAGGAAGAAGAACTGGCCGGTGGACTCGATACGCGGCTCGTTCGGTCGCTGAAGACGGGCGGCGATTCAGGCACCGCTATCGTGCCCGGCGATAGCGCGGCGAGCATCCTTCACCAGCGGATCGCCGCGGGCGAAATGCCACCCGAAGGTAAAAAGCTTCCGCCCGAGGCCCTCGCCACGATTGCTCGCTGGATCGACGAAGGCGCGCACACTTCGCGGCCCGAGCCGGAGACTTTGCCCCGAGGGGACGTGTTCAGCGAAGAGGAACGAGCTCACTGGTCGTTCCAGCCGATTCGCCGGCCACCGCTTCCGGCGGTGCAACAAGCCGCGCTCGTGCGGCAGCCCGTCGACGCCTTTCTGCCCGCGCGGCTGGAAGCAGAGGAGCTTTCGTTCGCTCCCGAGGCCGATCGTCTCACGCTGCTCCGCCGATTGCACTACGACTTGACCGGCCTGCCCCCAACCTCCGAGGAAGTCGCACGATTTCTCGCCGATCCCGCGGAGGATGCCTACGACGGGCTCGTCGACCGGCTGCTCGCTTCGCCGGCATTTGGCGAACGCTGGGCGCGGCACTGGCTCGACGTGGCGGGTTACGCCGACAGCGACGGCTACGATCAAACCGACCGCGAGCGTCCCTGGGCCTTCAAGTACCGCGACTACGTGATCCGGGCGTTCAATAGCGACAAGCCCTGGAACACGTTTATCGTCGAGCAGCTTGCCGGAGACGAACTGCTCACGCCGCCCTACCGAAATCTGTCGGCCGACGATGCCGATCGACTCATCGCCACCGGCTTTCTGCGAATGGGGCCCGATGGAACTAGCACGGCCGCCGACCAGAATCAGGCGCGCAACGACGTGATAGCCGAGACTATCAAGATCGTGTCCACTTCGCTGCTGGGGCTATCCGTGGGTTGCGCCCAGTGCCATGCGCACCGCTACGATCCGATCTCTCACGAAGACTACCACCGGATGCGGGCCCTGTTCGAGCCGGCGTATGACTGGAAAAAATGGCGCAGCTCGGATCAGCGTCTCGTCTCGCTCTGGTCGGATGACGTGCGAGCTCAGGCGGATGCTGTCGATGCCGAGCTGAAGGACATCAGTACTCGGCGCGATGCGGAACTCGATGCGCTCGTGAAGCAGACTTTTGACACCGAACTTGCCAAGTTGCCGCCGGAGCTTCAGCCGCGGGCCAAAGCCGCTCGCGAGAATCCCGAGAAAGATCGCACGCCTGAAGAGCTGCAACTCGTCAAAGAGTATCCGTTCCTGAACGTGGATCGCGGCTCGGTCTATCTGTATTTGCCCGATCGACAGACAGGCTTCAATAAGAAGTGGGACGAGCTGACCGAAACGACCAAGGCCAGGCGTCCGCCCGATGATCTGGTGCATTGCCTTACTGAAGAGCGGGGGAACGTGCCCGTGACGCATCTGTTCGCGCGCGGCGACTTCAATAGCCCTAAAGCCGAGATTGCCCCCGGCGAGCTGGCGGTACTGAACGCAGCCGGTTGGAGCCTCCCGCCTGACGATCCTGCGCTGCCAACCTCGGGCCGCCGGCTGGCCTACGCCCGGCACCTCACCAGCGGCGAACATCCCCTTGTGGCGCGCGTCCTGGTGAATCGCTTCTGGCTGCACGTGTTCGGTCGCGGACTGGTTGCCACGCCGGGCGACTTCGGCGTGCAGGGTGCGCGGCCTTCGCATCCGGAACTGCTCGACTGGCTGGCCGATGAATTCGTGAAAGGCGGCTGGCGCGTGAAGCCGCTCCTGCGAATGCTGGTCACCTCTCGCGCGTACCGGCAGTCGAGCACGCGCCGCCCGGACGTCGAATCGCTCGATCCTGAGAACGCACTGCTTGCCCGGATGAACGTTCGCCGACTGGAGGCCGAAACGATTCGCGACTGGCTGCTGGCCACCAGCGGCAGGCTGGCTCCCACGATGCACGGCAAGGCGGTGCCCGTGATGCCGGACGACGTGGGGCAGGTGGTCGTGGGCGTCGACACGCGCGATTCGGCAGGTCGACCCTCGGGCAAGGTCATTCCGCTGGGGTCTGACGAGTTCCGCCGCAGCATCTATGTGCAGGTGCGGCGCAGCATGCCCCTGGGGATGCTCGAACCGTTCGACCTGCCGGTGATGACGCCCAATTGCGAGCAGCGAAATCGTTCGACCGTGGCCCCGCAGTCGCTCTTGATGATGAACAGCGAACTGGTAGTGTCCCAGGCCATGGCACTGGCGGAGCGTATCCGGCAGGAAGCGGGTGAAGGCGCTGTGGGGCAAGTTCGCCGGCTATGGGTGCTGGCTTACGGGCGACCCGCGACCGACGCGGAGTTGGCATCAGCCCTCGAGTTTCTCTACGAACAAACCGCTGCGCTCGCTGAGCAGGCCGCGGCCGAGAAGGTCGACGACAAACAAGCTCCGCCGGGCAAGACGGCGCTTGCTCAACTGTGCCACGCCATCGTCAGTTCCAACGAGTTTCTATACGTCGACTAGCCGAGCCGAATTGCACGAAAGCATCGACCATGTCGCACCATACTCGCCGCCACTTTCTCGAGCAGCAGGCCTTCGGACTGAGCGGCCTCGCGCTTGCGTGGCTGCTGGGAGAGGATGCCAAAGCCGCGCCGAACAAGCCCGAGCTCGAGCCGCGCACGTTCGATGTGAAGCCCAAGCAGCCGTCGCATCCGCCGCAAGCGACGGCCATGATCTCGATGTTCATGCAGGGTGGGCCCAGCCATCACGACATGTTCGATTCCAAGCCGGAGCTGACAAAACGGCACCTGCAGACGTACACCGGCGACATTCAATACGACAACGCCGCCGAGGCGAGCGCCAAGCTGTTTGCCAGCCCCTGGAAGTTCACGCCGCGCGGCCAGTGTGGCATGGAGCTTAGCGAGCTGGTGCCGCACCTGGGCGAGATCGCGGATGACATCACGCTCATTCGCTCGATGCACACCGGCGTCAACAATCACGGGCAGTCGATCAACGCCCTGAACACCGGCAACTTTCAAAACGGCCGCCCGGCGCTAGGTTCTTGGATCACGTACGCTCTGGGGAGCGAAAGCCAGAACCTGCCCGCGTTTGTTGTCTTGAGCGACCCGACGGGGCTGCCCGTGCTGGGCGTGGACAACTGGGCCAGCACCTGGCTGCCGTCGCTGTATCAGGCCACCGTCGTGCGGCCGCATGAACCGCGGATTTTGAATCTCGACCCGCCGCAGTCACTGCGCGGCCCGGCCCAGCGGAGGTTTCTCGGATATCTCGACAAGCTCAACCGCGAACATCTCGAGCGGCATCCCGGCGAACAGGACCTCTCGGCGCGGATTCACAGTTACGAGCTGGCGGCGCGGATGCAAACGGCCGCCAAGGAAGCTCTCGACATCTCGGGCGAGACCGAGGCCACGCACAAGCTCTACGGCATCGATCAAGACGAGTCACGCGACTACGGCACGCGCTGCCTGATCGCCCGACGGCTGATCGAGCGCGGCGTGCGGTTTGTCCAGCTTCACACGGGCAATCAGACCTGGGACCATCACGGCGGCATCGAAAAGGGATTGCCCAACGTGTGTCGTAAAACCGACCAGCCCGCGGCCGCGCTGGTCAAGGACCTCAAGCAGCGTGGGATGCTCGACACGACGCTCGTCCACTGGGGCGGCGAGATGGGCCGCCTGCCGGTCATCCAGAACGAGAAGAACATCGGCCGCGACCACAACACGCACGGCTTCAGCATGTGGCTCGCCGGTGGCGGCGTGAAGGCGGGGCTGGCCTATGGCGCTACCGACGAATTGGGGCACAAGGCGGTCGAGAACGTCGTCACGCATCACGACTACCACGCCACTCTGCTGCACCTGATGGGGATCTCGGCGGAGCAAGTCACTTTCCCGCGCCCCGGTACACCCGGCAGCCTGCTCGATGGCGCCGACGGCAAGATCGTGTGGGATATCCTGCGGCAGGGTCCGTCGGCCGCCTAGGCCAGGCCGGCATCCCGTCGTCTACTGCTGAGTTGTTGGCGACTGCGCCGGGGGCTGATCGTCCGGCTGCGGCATGCGAATCAGGCTCATCTGGTGCGTGCTGCCGTCCGCGTTAAGCACCAGGACCGGAGTTACATCCTTGGTCAGGTTCGCGATCCCAGCTTCGTAGACCGGTGTCTTGTCGGTCCCGATGGTCCAGGCGGTTCGCTGCGATTGCTTGTCGACCGAGCCGGAGACGGGCTCCATGTCATCGGTCTTGGTGTTGTGATAGTTACCGCGAATGATGCCTTGGGGGTCGACCGCGAGTTGGAAGATGTCGTCCGACTTAGTCTGGCCGTCTTCAACGATGGCAAACACGCCGAGCGGCAACCACTTCGCATCTGCGGCCGGCTCTGCGGTCTGACCAGCGTCGGCAATCGTCGATGCTTGGTTTGCATAGTCCTGCGAGCTACCGGTACTGTCACCATTGACGTACACCGAGTCACCTTGAACCACGACGTTGCCACCGTAGTCGTATGCGGCGGGGACAGCGGCCAGGCCAAGCCCACGTGCCAGCCCGGCATAGCCTGGATGTGTATAGAGCGAGGTCGAGACCACGTGCGTGGGTTGCCAGGCATTCGGGTAGGCGGCAAAGGCGGCCACGTTGTAATTCTGGTAGCCGACAGCACCGCCGCGGAAGGCCGTGCCTTGAGCGGCCATGGTGTCCGCGTTTGCGTAACGGGTGCCGGTTCGCCCTGCGGCATACGCTCCGGCGTTGTCGAAGTTGCCTGCGCCGGGTCGTCCCACACCACCGACGCCGACACCAGGTTGACCTACGCCGCCGACGCCTGCGCCGGGTCGTCCGACGCCACCGACGCCGACACCCGGCTGGCCTGCGCCACCGACGCCTGCGCCGGGTCGTCCGACGCCGCCGACGCCAACACCAGGTTGGCCTGCGCCACCGACGCCTGCGCCGGGTCGTCCGACGCCGCCGACGCCAACACCAGGTTGGCCTGCGCCACCGACGCCTTGTCCAGGTCGTCCGACGCCACCGGCGCCGACACCCGGTTGGCCTGCGCCACCGACGCCTTGTCCAGGTCGTCCGACGCCACCGGCGCCGACACCCGGTTGACCTGCGCCACCGGCGCCTGCGCCGGGGCGTCCAGCACCACCGGCTCCTGGTCTTCCGGCTCCAGCACCTTCACCTGGGCGTCCGACACCGCCTGCACCTTCGCCGGGGCGACCAGAGCTACCGGCTTCGCCGCCTGGCCTGCCGAAATTTCCACGGCCTGCGCCGTGAGCTCCCATCGAACCCTCTCCACCACCGGCCGATCGTCCGGAAGAGAGGCCTCCTCCGAATCCGCCACCACTCTGGCGTTCCGCTCCGCCACTTTGGCTACCATACTCGCCACTGCGCTCACCGCCACCGCCGCGCTGTCCACCCTCGCCACGGGCACCGCCACCACCGCTACGGCCGCCGCCGCCGCGCGCGAAGACGACAGACTCGGGCAGCAATAGCGTGAGCACCACGAAGAGAGTGGCAAGGTACCTAGGGCGCATGATTTGTGCTCCGAAAACTGTGTGTACGAATAGCGCAGGAAAGTTGAGAACGCGTGCCTACGGTTGAGGCACAACTCGCGACACTTTCACCGGCGCGAGGTCGGGCAAGTCGATATCGTCAAGCGTCCGAGAAACCGATTGCCAAGTGAACACATCGGCGCTGATCCGACGCAAGGTATTGGTTTCGACGAGCGTTTCGCCATCGGCCTTCGTTCCTACGGCGCTGATCACCCAGTGGTCGCCGTCGGATGTCCAATCTGCTTCGCCAACGCCGCCACCTGATTCGAACGTCCAGGAGCGGATGCCTCCTGTCTCCGGATCGACGCCGATCATCTGCGTTCCGCCAACGGTTTGTTTCTCTCCCTGGAATGTGAAGCGGACATGGATGAACTTCTTGTTCGGGTCCCAGGTATAGGTCGTGTGAATTTGGGCGCCGGAGCCGTCCACGGACTTCCACTCGCCGATCAACCAGGCCAGGTCATCGATCGTTGGCTCGCTATCGTCGGTCTCGCGCAGCTGGGCCAGGCGCCAGTCTCCCTGGTCGCGTACCAGCAGAGCGCTGTAGCGTGCCCGCTTGAGCGGCTCGGCGGGGCCGCGGCGAACCGCGACGGTTCCCTCGGCGATCGCGACGTCGCTGGATAGAAAACGCAGCGACTCCCGCTGCATCTCGGCGGTGGGATCGGGTGCAGCCGCAAAGAACGCGGCGAAACTGGACTCCAACGCATCGCGTCCCAGAATTACCAACCCACTGCCATTCTGGTACTCGCCTTCGGCGGTCCAATGTGCTGCGAGGGCTTTGGCGTCTGCGGTCTGGAACGCCTTGGCAAATGAAGCCAGCGCCGTGGCGATTGCCGCGCGGTCGTCCTGGTGAGCATCCGCAGGGGCAGGATTGGCGGCCGCCGGAGTTGCTGGAGTCTGCGCTTTCTGCTGACCCCGTGCGGACGCAAGCCAGAAGTTGGATGCAGGCAGCACGCAGACCGCCAAGAGCAACATCCAGGGTAACGCGACACCGCGAACTCGATCGCTGGCGATAGCTGACCACATAGTACTTAGACCCTCGAGAAGTGGGGCGAGTTGCTGCAGTTGCAGTCGGATGACGTCCGACGAAGCTCAAGATCTGTCCATGCGCGCGATTGGCGTCCTCAAGGCGAGCGCGCAAGTATGGCACGCGGACTGGCTCGTGCAGGAAAGTGGTCTTCTTGCCGGTGCGAAATCGCACGTATTCGGTGAAATCGCGGCCGAAATGAAGATTGTTGCCAAAGAGCATCGCCAGAATCAGGCACGGTTCTCTTCCCTGGTTGGGGCCTGCTCGACGGCGCCGGCGGCAAGATCGTGTGGAACATTCTGCGGCAAGGGCCGGCAATCTGAAGCGAATGAAAACGGTGCCAGGAACCTTTTTAGCCGGGATTTCCCAGATGGACCAGTAGGGAAACGTTCCCGACACAGTTTGGTCAGTAGTCTAACCGCTGCCCCCCCTCCCCGTGTCTAGCGCGTCGCGATTTTTTGACATTTTTTTCCCGT
>Ga0169931_10007918_pt1 | contig 15642 bp, 3 predicted proteins | sample Kivu_15m_20L_FD_129675 | JGI IMG/M metagenome (GOLD analysis project Ga0169931, IMG submission 129675) | Freshwater microbial communities from Lake Kivu, Western Province, Rwanda to study Microbial Dark Matter (Phase II) - Kivu_15m_20L... | ecosystem: Environmental > Aquatic > Freshwater > Lake ... | reverse complement strand
TTTATCATTTCCGTCACGCTAGCATCGACAGTGAATCCGCTACCAGCGTGTATCGCAGGGTGACGCTGTGTGGGAGCAACTGAGGACAGGTTGCTCTACGGTTGTGCGGCCCATCGTAGAGCCGCTGTCCCCAGCTGCTCGCATCCGCACAGCGCTTATCATTTCCGTCACGCCAACATCGACAGTGAATCCGCTACCAGCGTGTATCTCATGGTGACGCTGGGTGGGAGCAACTGAGGACAGGTTGCTCTACGGTTGTGCGGCCCATCGTAGAGCCGCTGTCCTCAGCTGCTCCAAATAGTAGAGCCGCTGTCCTCAGCTGCTCGCATCCGCACAGCGTTTATCACTTCCGTCACGCTAACGTCGACAGTGAATCCGCTACCAGCGTGTATCTCATGGTGACGCTGGGTGAGAGCAACTGAGGACAGGTTGCTCTACGGTCTTTGGTGAGGGTTAGGGATCGCACGTTTACGCGAGGTGCGCATCCTGAGCCGAAATCGAGCGTCGATAATTGTGCACCGTGTCGGTTGTCATTACACTCATATGAAAATGGTGGGTTCTAGTTTCTCGATCTAGTCATCTTACTAACACAACGCCCTGAGGATGTCTAATACAACTGCCGACCCCACGCAGTCAACGACGCACGAATCAGAAATTGCCGTTGACTACGAACACTCCGCACACCTCGGAGGCCTGCTCAGTAGCCTCCATGCCTCGCTGTTGTTGTCGACATACCAGGCAGGAAAGCTGCTGGCGATCGGCACAAACGCGGACAAGCCGACCTTTTCATTCCATTCCTTCGATCAAGTGATGGGGGTTGCCGTTGGCCGCGATCGAATCGCGATCGGTGCGCGTCGCCAGATCCATTTTCTTTTGGCATCGCATGATGTTGCTCGCAGTCTGCCACCGGCGGGAACCTTTGACGGTTGCTTTTTGACGCGCACCAGTATCACCACAGGTAGCATACACGGCCACGACTTAGCGTTCGGCGTTGAGGGGCTCTGGGTCGTCAACACTCTATTTTCTTGTTTATGTACTCTCGATGAGGAGTTCAATTTCTTTCCTCGTTGGAGGCCTCCCTTTGTCTCGCAACTCATCGATCAGGATCGCTGTCATCTTAACGGGCTGGCTCTCGATCAGGGCAGACCTCGTTACGTGACCGTATTGGGGATCACCGATGAACCCGCTGGCTGGCGAGCGAACAAAAAGAGTGGAGGTGCGATCCTGGATATCGCCAGCGGTGAAGTGGTCAGCAGCGGGCTGTGCATGCCTCATTCACCGCGTATGCATCAGGGCAAGCTGTGGGTCCTAAACTCTGGATGTGGGGAATTATCGGTAGTCGATACCGAGACCGGCAAATTGGAGGCAGTGGCCTCGCTTCCGGGATACACGCGTGGGCTGTCATTCCTCGGTAACTATGCGTTCATCGGATTGTCACGCATTCGCGAAACGAATGTTTTCGGTGGACTACCCATCGGAGAGCATCCTGAACGTCTCCACTGCGGTTTGGGTATCGTCCAACTCTCGACAGGTCGAACGGTTGCGACATTGCGATTCAAGACCGGAGTCGAAGAACTGTTCGCGGTCGAGGTTCTTCCGAGTTTCTTGAACCCAAAGATCTCGGGCCCCTCTTCGCTGCCTGGCGCAGAAGATGAAATCTGGATCGTACCTCCCTTAGCGGCTCAAACCATGGCGCCGAGGATATGCCTCGGTGCCGCCAGTCCGATGCAGGCCTCCCCCTTCGCATCGCAACCATCCACCACTCAACGTGCTGCAACAGCTGGATTCAGCGTCGCCGAACTGATGAATCAATCGGATGCGGCGTCGGGGACGGGCGACAAGCTTCGAGCGGTGGAATTACTGCAACGTGCGGTCGCTGTTGCCCCCGACTCTGCCGCAGCCTGGAATCAACTCGGAAATCTTCACCAGGACTTGAACGATCAAGACAAGGCGTTGCAGTTCTACCAGCAAGCGATCGTCGCCGATCCCCAGTTCGCTCCAGCCCATCAAAATCTCGGCGTACTTTGGACGGTCAACAATGAACCGCTCCGTGCAATCCATCATTTCGAAAGGGCCCAGACCTTTTCACCCCAATCGGTGAATAAGGCGTTGGCGGCCAAGGTCCTGCCGGTGGTGTACCAGGATGCAGACCAAGTGAAGGCGTGGCGTGACCGATACTCCAAGTGCGTCAAGGCCCTCGTTGCGGACGGGGTGCGCATCGACACTACGCGATCGCTCGCCGACACGAGCTTCTACTTGGCTTACCAAGGGGAAAACGACCGAGAGATCATGGGGGATCTGGGCAAGGTTTACTTTGGTCAGGAATGTGTTCCCAAACAAAGCGGGCATCGTCCCAAAGGGAAGAAGATCAAGGTAGGTTTTTTGTCGGCTTATTTTAGAGATCACACCATTGGTCGTCTCAACCTGGGTCGGATCCGCGGACTTTCTCGCGAGCAATTCGATGTCTCCGTGATTTCCTTAAACAACTCACACGATCCGATGGGGGAAGCGTTTCGCAAGGCTGGCGACCGCTATCTCGCAGTTCCACGACAGGTCGAGATCGCTCGTCGCAAGATCGCGGAAGTAGAGTTAGACATTCTTGTGTTTGCGGATATCGGTATGGATGCCGCAACTCAGTCGCTGTGTTATTCGAGAATGGCGCCGATTCAAGCCATGACATGGGGACATCCCGACACGAGTGGCAGCCCGACGATCGATTATTTCGTTTCCAGCAAACTCGCCGAATCGGACGATTCTCAAAACCACTACACCGAGCAACTCGCGCTTTTGGACAACCTCGGGGTCTACTACGAGCGTCCTCAATTGAGTGGTTCCAAACGGACCAGGGAATCGTTCGGATTGAATGGCAACAGTCATACCTACTTATGTCCGCAAACTTCGTTCAAATTTCATCCGGTGTTCGACCAAGCGTTGCGAGGCATTCTCGAAGCGGACCCGCTCGCGGAATTGGTGGTGCTCGAAGGTCGCGTTGCAGCATGGACTCAGTGTTTGAAACAACGCTGGGGGGCAATGTTTCCCGATGGATTGAGTCGCGTCAAGTTCTTGAAGCCTGTTCCGCAGCCGGAGTTTTTACATCTGCTCGCTTGTGCAGACGTACTCCTTGACCCATTCCCCTTCTGCGGTGGAAACACGAGCTACGAAGCGTTTGCAGTGGGAACCCCTGTCGTCACCTATCCAAGTCCCTACTTGCGAGGACGGCTCACCGAAGCCATGTACCGGCGAATGGGATTGGAAGCGTGCATTGCAAGAGATGTTACTGGGTATGTAAGAACCTCCGTGGAATTAGGTACAGACCCCGACAAGAATCGCGAGGCACGGCGAGCGATCGAGAGCCAAAGCGATATCTTATTCGAGCAACAAGAAGAGATTGCAGGATGGGAATATGTCTTTCACCGGTGGATGGACGGCAGCAACTCCTCTCACGCGATCACTGGAATCGATTGACTCGTCGACCATCATTGCGTTTTCGGTTTGAGTCCAGATCGGACCGATCGCCGTTGGGTATATGTAGCCGTGAAGCTAACGCTCCACGGGCTCTGAGTATCGATGGCATTGGGAATCTCTCGGGTAGCACTGCATCGGATGCCTTTGTGATATTGGCCGGAGGATCCCTCACCGGAAACCTTAACGGAGGGACCGGCACCGGCATCAACTCGCTGAGCTACGCGGATTGTGTAAACCGACGTGACAGTGAATTTAGTATCCACCTCTTCCCACAACGCGACGGCGATCTCGGGACGAGTTGCCAACATCCAGATGGTCAAACGATGCCGCAGATGGCATCGCTAACACGGTGACGTCGGACAGCGACGACGACATATTAACAGGGGGATTGGGTCAGGATTGGTTCTTTGCCGATCCGTCGGAGATCACGGAATTGCTCACCATAGGATCGACCCAGGATCGAAGAAACTAGGAACGCACGATTTGGAGTGACCAACCCTGATGGCTCGCTATCAGCGTGTATCGCATGGTGACGCTGGGTGGGAGCAACTGAGGACAGGTTGCTCTACGGTGATGCGGACCCTCGTAGAGCCGCTGTCCTCAGCTGCTCCAAATAGTAGAGCCGCTGTCCTCAGCTGCTCGCATCCGCACAGCGCTTATCATTCCTGATACCTTAGCATCGCCAACCACACCGCCGATGTCTTTCCTAGTACTCGCGCTGGAAAGGGCCCCTGCAATTTATCATCTCCTGCAAATCCTTATGCTCCTGACTCTTTTCGATGGATCGATCAACTGGCAGTCGACCACAGTCGAGGACGCGAAACCCCGTCCATTCCCGCAAAAATAAATTGATGATTTCACAGGGCCCCACGCGGCAAGCTGGGCGATTCTGTTGTACTATGTTAGGGATTCTCCGGATCAAGGGCGTTGGGGCGATCGAGAAGCCAATCCGAAGTCACATTCGGGGATCAGAATTCACGTACTATGTACGCGAACGATATCGCTGTTTTCCACGTCCCTTATGCCCCATTAAAAAATCGCGATATTTCTATGAGCGACGATAGAATGAGAAAGCCCGATATGTCTCGTCCGGACAAAGGGAGCAACAGCAATGCTCTGGACAAATCGAATCCAGCATCGCCACTTCATCCTACCATCGACTCGTCGTCTCTCCCCTCTAGCGACGAAACGCTTAAACATGCGCCCCACTCTACCTTGCCTGAGCCCGGTCCATTAGTCGCTCCGCACACCACCGCGTCCTCGGGCACGGACCAAACCATTCACCTCGACCAGTCTGCACAGGCGAAGCGGACCATTGGAACGACTGATACGGCTCACCACGGTGGTGCTTCAAGGTCGTCCGCTGACGATTCCAAAGTCGCAGATCCTAATGCTGCAACTCTTCCGCCGGCCGATAACAACGATAACAACGTCACGATGGACTTCACGGCTGCAAGCCCTCGAGGATCTGCTCCACATACCGGCAGCGATCCGTACGCGACCTTTGCGTATCTCCCCACCAATCCCGACCAAACCATCGACTTCTCCGCTGACAAGAACTCACCAGTCAACCTCGGCGAGGTGACGAGCGTGGGTATCAGCGATAGCATTCGGCGGGATCTGGCCGCTGATGCGGGCGCAACCATCGACCACTCGCCGCAAAGCGGCAACGTTTCTCGCGATGCCGGTTTCTCGATTCAAAGTTCGCCGAATCGAGCCGGACAAGGAAAGCAGCGCGAAGAAGAGTCGCGACTCCCCAAATCGATCGGACCATATACGATCAAACGGGTACTGGGGCGTGGTGGTATGGGGATCGTCTATCTCGCCTATCAACCCAAACTGGGGCGAACGGTTGCTCTGAAAATGGTGCTTGCAGGTGCCCACTCATCCTCGTCTACGCTGGATCGCTTTCTTGCGGAAGCCAAAGCGGTCGCTCATCTGCAACACCCCAACATCGTGCAGATCTTCGAAATCGGCGAGCATGAACGCTTGCCATTTTTCTCGCTGGAATTTGTCGATGGCCAGAGCCTCGATGACAAACTCCGGGGCAAGCTACTCTCTCCGCAAGATAGCGCGAAGCTCATGGTCACGATCTGCCGAGCGATGCAATACGCGCACGACAACGGTGTGCTCCATCGCGATCTGAAGCCAGCCAATATCTTGCTGACCAAAAGCGGTGTCCCGAAAGTAACTGACTTCGGACTCGCGAAACGTTTGGAAGATGAGTCTGCGGAATCGGGCACGACTCGGGAAGGGACCATTATGGGAACCCCGAGTTATATGTCTCCTGAACAAGCTCAAGGCGCGATCGCCAAGCTAGGGCCTGCAACCGATCAGTATTCGCTCGGTGCAATGCTCTACGAATTCCTCACCGGGCGGCCTCCCTTCGTATCGCCGAAACCGCTCGAAACCATCATGCAGGTGATCAAGAACGAACCACTTGCACCCAGGGAACTGCAACCCAAAGTGCCGTTGGATCTGGAAACCATTTGCCTCAAGACTCTCTCGAAAGAGCCTGAAAAACGCTACGCCTCGTGCAGTGAGTTGGCCGATGACTTGGAGAGATACTTGCGAGGCGAACCGATCATCGCTCGCCCTGTCAGTCAAGCGGAAAAAGCTTGGCGGTGGTACAAACGCAACCGACTCGTCGGAAACCTATCGATCGCCGCCGCCGTCGGTTTGCTCGCTGTCGCGACCATCTCCACTTGGTCCGCCTTCACACTGAACAGCAAAAACAAAGAACTGCAAACCGCTCAGGAGGCAACGCTGGAGCAAGCCCGCATCGCCAAGCAAAACGAACTCATTGCCCTGGAGAATGAGAGAGTCGCTCAAGCCAACGAGAAGCGAGCCACGGAAAGCGAATCGGTTGCAGTGCGTCGGGCTGAAAGCATCGTCGAAACCGTGCAAAAGTTTTTCAACGAAGTGCAATCGATCGACACCAACGAAGTGCCTCGTATGAAAGAAACACGCGATCGCATGATGAAGACCATCTTGCCCGTGATCGAACGCGAAGTGCTCAAAGAAATGCCGACCGATGATAAAGCGAGGTTGACTGCCGCTGCACTTCGAAAAACCCTCGCCGATGATATGGTCGCTCAAAACATGAAGGAGTCGGCGGAAAAATATTACCTGGAACTGGAACAGTTCTTCAAAGACCGCGCGGAAAAAAAGAAGACCGATGCCGCCAGGTCGAATTACCTTCAAATGGTGCGATCCATCGGCGATCTGAAACGGGAATTGGGCCGCGACATGGAGAGCAGCCTGACCTATCACCAACAGCAACTCGCCATCGCTAAAGACATCTTTGAAAACTCCCGAGCTGACGAAAACGGCGAAGGGAAATATCCCGGGTTCCAAAAACTGCAACTCCTCGCACGCGCCTACCACGATGTCGCGGTCACCTACATTCGTATCGGAGATCTCGAACAGGCAAAGATCAACTCGCTCGAGGCGCAGCGACTGTATGAGGAAGCCATCAAATCGATCGAGACCGATCCTGCCCTGGCTCAAGTCCCCGCAGCCAACAAACAATTCGCCATCAAGGCGATGCGAGATGCGCTATCGATCACCATGTTGGCCTACGCTACGATCGCCAATCGAACGGGCGAGCCGGAGAAGATGGAAGAAATCTTGCGGCCCGTCGTGGCGACTGCGAAAGAAGCCTTTGAACGAGATCAAACCAATGCAAGCGTCCTTCGCGATTATTGCGGCAAACTCGGGTTGTTATCCGAGTTCCTGGCCCAAACCAACCGCACCGAAGAAGGGATGGCCGGACTCGAAGAATCCGTAAAGCTCGCCAATCGCTTGCTGACATTCGCGCCCGATCACACCGAGTTTATTCGCACCGCCGCCGTGGCTCACTATCGACTCTGCCAATGGCGCCGGGAACTCGGAGTTCCCGAGGCCGACGCGTCGGGAACCAAAGCTCTCACCCTGCGTCGAGCAAAGTTCGCCATGGATCCGAAAAATGATCGCTTCCGCATCGAGAAGATGCTCTCGGAGGCACAGGCCGGCGATGTCGCGGCTGCGAAAGAAATCGCCGACTCCTATTGGTCAGTCGAGAAACTCGATAATGAACTGTTGATCGAGTTGGCTCGCAGCTACGCGCAGATGTCACTGCGGGCAGAATCCGAAACAGACAAGACCGCCTATCGCGAACGTGCGATCGAGGCGTTGAAGCGTGCAAGCGGTCAGGGATACCGCGATAGGAAGTTCGTGAGCCATGAACTCGATCTCAAGCCGCTGCGCGACGTGGCGTGGTAACGCATGAGTTGCCACGCTACCTTCTGAGAGCCCTACGGGACCGCGCAACGATACCCCTCTAATGGGGCATAGTCTTTGTTGTTTGCGTAGATTGATTTTTCCGAAGTCGTAAGAAAACGGTCGACGAAAACTGGCAAAAAGCGGCGAGTCCTGGCATACTGAGCCCTCGTCAACGGCGACGCTAGCAATGGTTTGCGTCTTGCCGAAGTTGCCGATTGCAACGGCTGCCGACTCAAGCACGTTGATCGTTCTTCATTGTTCATGAGTTCACACCCTACGCCTCCATCATCATGCCTCATAAAAAAAATGCGCGCGGCGCGTCGCTAAAGCTCTCTTCTATTTTCGGCAAGAAGTTCAACAAGTGGCGCGAGCGATTGGTGAAGTCGCTGAACGCCGCGCGAGGTCGCCGACGCTTGCTGAGTTATCTCACATCAAGCGATATGTTTTCAAGCGCGACTCAAGCTTGGTGGTCGAAATGGTTGGATCGAAAATCGTCCTCGCAGATTCCGACGTATCGGCAAACTCGATCGGCATCTTCCAATGCGCGAGTCTCCAAACAGAGGCGAAACTTAAAGCCGCGATTGCTGCAAGCGATGGGCTGGACGATTGACACTATCAGCGATTTGGTACCACGCAGGCGAACGCTCAGGTACGAAGGCTTGGAGCGACGCGATCTTCTGGCGGTTGCTACTTGGGATGGTGGCGGTGCTGACAACCAATGGGATAATCCTGAGAACTGGGTTGGAGACGTCGCGCCGCAAGTTACCGACGACATTGTATTTCCCGAATCGGCTAGTCAAAAAACGGTCGCTGTAGGCAGTTTGTATCAACCCTACAACAGCGTCTCGATCGATGGGCAAGGTTATACGCTTAAGGGACCGAATGCTCTTCGCTTCAGAAATCTCTACATCAATCAAAGCAATCTTTTGGTGAGCGCTAATCTTGGGGTTGGAAACATCGATCAAAATTACTCGATGAATGTCTACATAGGATCTGACGTTAATGCTTCAACTGCCCTGACTGATATCAATTTTTCTGGTCAAGTCATGACCGGACTCGATGCTGGAAAAGGCCTCAATGTTTCCATTGCTAAAGGTTCGCAAGCAACGTTTTCCGGGACTATCTCAGGATCGGGACGTATATCGATAAACTCAAACGATACCTCCGGGCCATCGTCTAGTGTCACCCTATCGGGCTCTAATACATTTCGCGATACCCTGACAGTTTCTAATGCGATCCTTGTAGTTAAGAATCAAGAAGCCCTGGGCATTCCTGAAACCAATCAAGGCTTGATGGATGCTGGCACAATTCTCGACTCCGGCATCTTGGTTCTCGATAACAACGTAACGATCGCCAGCGAACCACTGAGCTTTGGTTCGAGCAACAACCCAAATGCGTACGGCCATCTAGTGGCTAGAGATAATCAGGTTGTTGCGTGGAATGGTCCGATCAGTTCGACGGCTAACGGTGGATATTCTTTGCGTCTCGGATCGGGTCAAAACGCGACCTTGAATGTCAACAGTTCATTCAATGTCAATACTGGTATCAGCGTTAGCGGCTGGGGTCGCAATGTCATCAACAGTTCCAACAGCACTGCCACCACGCTCTTTGCTCGGGAAACGAACCTTGTAGTCGATGGTACGTTAAACATCACAGGAATTGTCGAAGTCAAGGACGGTGCCTATATCTTCGGAACGGGTCATTTACTCAACGCGGGCACTGGCTATTATTACAACGGATCTAGGATTGCGCCGGGTGCTCCCTCGCAAACCGGCACGTTGACGCTCAGCAACGTTCTGCAATATGCCGGTGATTTGATGCAGATCCAAGTCAATGGTACCTCTCTAGGCCAATTCGACCAATTGCGAATCATTGGTACCGCATCGATTCAATCTAATCTCGAACTTACCGTAGGTGCTTCGATCGGATTGAATGAAACGTTTGTCATCGTTGACAATGACTCCAGCGATGCAATCGTGGGAGGGTTTGCGGGACTCGGCGAAGGTGCGACATTTGTCTCGACGTTTGACGGGAATAATGTCTATTTTCGCATCAGTTATGAGGGGGGCGACGGTAACGATATCACACTGACACGTGTACCGATTGCGATTTGGGACGGCGCTCCAGACGGTGGAGGTAGCAGCGCGGATTCCAATTGGACCACTGCAACGAATTGGGTAGGCGACAGCGTCCCATCGCCTCTCACTGCACTAGTATTTCCCGACAATGCGCAACGGAAAAGCATGATCAACAGCTTTCCCGCAAATACGCAGTTCACATCGATCATCCTTGCTGGAAGTAATTATACGGTCCAAGGTTCCGCTATCGGATTGAAAGGCCAATTAGATTCCTACGGAACAGCAAACAGCATCTACGCCAACATCGTACTTGCCGGTAAAGCCAGTATCGTCAGTCGGTCGGGAACGTTCGACGTCTACAGTTCTATCGACGCAAATTCAAAAGCACTGAGCATGTCCACCGTCGGTGGCAGTAAAACGGTGTATCGAGGTGTCATCTCGGATTCCGGCGCATCGGGGCGCCAGCAGATTGTTGTGCAAGGAGTCGGCGAGGTGGAGCTTGCAGCCGCGAATACCTTCGACAATCAGTTGCTATCGGTCGTAAGCGAGTTGACGGTCAGCAACAGCCTGGGGCTTGGCGTCGGCGATGGAACGGCAGCGACCGGGACGTTGTTTGGCAGACAAGGCAATTTCACCCAGGGGAATCTTAAGCTGGTTAACAACGTTACCATTGGAAACGAAAAAATCCCTTCGGTGGCAGCCGATGGTTTAACGATCTCGAGCGTCGGGAACAACACCTTCCAAGGGGACATCAATGCCCCTGCGTTCTGTTACCTAGTCGCGAATCCTGGAAACACGCTAACCCTTTCCGGAAACCTCAGTAACTCGTTCAACTTCTACGTTCGTTCCGGCGGGAAGATCATTATCAAAGGGGGATCCGTACAGACCGGTACGCTGGTGCTCGATCAGGGTGGAGCTCTTCAATTTGATTCCACAACGACCGGAAATGTGCTCATATGGAATGGCAGCACGTTTTCCGGTTCGGGCTCCGTTGGCGCAGTTACGGTTCTGGCCGGTGGGACGATCTCACCTGGTAGTTCGATCGGCAAGCTTACCGCTGCAAGCTTGAATATGGCGAGTACTTCAACCCTTTCGCTTGCCATCAATGGTACTGTTGCTGGTAGCTCTTATGATCAACTCGCGGTCACTGGTGCTGCCTCACTCGCCGGAACCCTCGACGTCACAAGCTCGATCTTGCTTCAAAAATCGGACCCGCTGCGGGTCCTTACATTCGGTTCAAAGACCGGTACCTTTGCAACGATCAATCTACCGCAATACGCGGGTTCCGTCGCGGCGACCGCAAGTTATGGTGACACTTACCTTGATATCATAGGTCGGTTCTTGTATGTGACCAACACCAACGACTCCGGTGCTGGATCGCTTCGCCAAGCCATCACCTCGGCCAATGCGCTGTCTGGACCGGATGAAGTCTATTTCGTCCTACCCGAGGGTTTGACCAGAAAAATCAGCCCCGTCACTTCGCTCCCAGCGATCACGGGAACAACTCGTATCGATGCCAGTCGGATCGTATCTGGCGCAACGGTGCCCGGTATCGCTCTCGATGGAAGTTCGATAGCCACTTTCTCCACAGGTTTCGTGGTTACCGGTTCCGACACTGTTATTTCAGGCTTTGCGGTCGGTGGCTTTGAACATGGCATCGAGTTTCAAGGCAACAACAACGTAGCAATTAGCAATTATGTCGGCTTGGATCTCGATGGCAACAAACTCTCCAATAGTTACGGTTTCGTGGTCAGCGGCAAGAATAATCGGATCGGCACCGGTGCTACAGGTGAAGGCAATATCATTTCGGGCAATGACAAAACCAACAGCAGCGCGGGTCTGTGGATCGGTAGCGTCAATGCGACAGGCAATCGCGTGCAGGGCAATCGCATCGGAACCAATCTGACGGGAACGGCGGCATTGCCTAACAAGAACGGGGTGACGATTGTCGATCGTGCGTCCCAGAACATCATCGGTACCGATGGCGACGGTGTATCGGATGCGACGGAAGGGAATTTGATCTCGGGCAACGCTTTTGGGGTCAACATCGAAAACGGCAACACGGAAAACAACAGGATCGCAGGCAACTGGATCGGTCTGCATAGCAATGGAACGAGCGCGATCGCCAACACGCACTCTGGCATCGTCGTCTCGGGCTCGAACAATCTGATCGGTACCAATGGCGACGGCGTCTCCGATGCTCTCGAGCGAAATGTCATCTCAGGAAATACAGAAATTGGTGTTTGGCTATCTTTTGGTCCAGGCAATCGCATCGCGGGAAACTACATCGGAACCACAGTTGCGGGAAATGAGAGATTAGGCAACGGTACGGGCATGTTGGTATCATCCAATGCCGTGATCGGAACAAATTCCGATGGATTCGGCGATGCGATAGAAGGAAACGTGATCTCGGGCAGCCATTTGCGCGGAATCCTAATCCAAGGCACTGGGGCTACAGGAGTCGTGGTAGCAGGCAATTTCATCGGAACCGATTACACAGGTACCAATGCAGTACGCAATGAAACCGATGGGATCGTAATTGATAGCGCGAGCTTGACGAGGATTGGTACCGACGGCAGCAACGATGCGTTCAATGCCTTGGAACGCAACGTGATTTCCGGAAACGGCGGATCAGGGATCTTCATTGAGGCTGGAACAGACATCTCAATCGCGGGTAATACAATTGGCTTGCAAGTCGACGGTACGTCAATCCTCAGAAACGGTCTCCGCGGCATTTCGATCGCGAGAGGTTCGGGGATACGGATCGGAACCGACGGAAACAACGTACGGGATACTGATGAACGAAACATCATCTCTGCGAATACGCAAGCTGGTATCGATATCTTTCAGTCGTCCGTCAATGTGGTGATCGCTGGAAATTACATCGGAACCGCTAGCGATGGCACAACCGCACGCGGCAACGGGGCAGAGGGGGTTAGCATAGGTGGTGTTACAACCAATGTGCGCATCGGTAGCCTTGCCGATGGAGTCAACGAATCGAATGAGCGTAATGTCATTTCCGGGAATGGTAGCCATGGAGTTAAAACGCTCGTCAACGGGACCGTGATCTCGGGCAATTATGTCGGAACGGATGCATTAGGAAGCTTGGATGTCGGCAACGGGCAAGCTGGAATTTTTGTGTTGGCTGCAAATGACACCCTGGTCCGCGACAACCTCGTTTCTGGTAACGATTTGGTTGGGATCGATGTAGCGGAATCCGTCAATACGCTCATCCAAGGCAACAGGATCGGATTGAATGCGGCTGGAACCGCAAGGCTTGCCAACTCTTGGCGGGGCATCGATGTTCGGGCTGGCAGTGGGAACATTATTGGCACCGACGGAAATGGAACGAATGACGCCAACGAGGGAAACGTCATCAGCGGTAATAATGGCGATGGAATCGCAATCAACACCAACGCAGTCGGTACCCGCATCGCTGGCAATTTGATCGGGACGAATCCGTTTGGCACTGCGGCACTCGAAAACAGTGGGATCGGTATCCGCGTCGATAAATCACAAGGAACCATCATCGGGACCAACGGGGATGGCGTAAGCGACTTATCGGAGCGCAATACGCTTTCGGGAAATGTATATGGCGGTATTAGCGTCGCTTCGGCTGACGCCAAGAATCTGGTGATCGCTGGGAACTACATTGGAACATCAGCCGACGGGTTGGCTCGCGTCGCTAACAAAACCAATGGAATCTATTTCAATGGGGTTTCAAGTGCGGTCATCGGTGGTGATCTCCCGGCCCAACGCAACATTATCAGCGGCAACATGGGAGCTGGCTTATACATGCTGGGTTCCGGGGGCAACACTATTTCCAATAACGTCTTTGGCTTGGATGCAAATGCATCCCTGCCGATCAAGAACGATACCGCTGGTTTGGATCTAGCGAATTACTCAAGCGGCAATGTGATCGACAAGAATATTGTATCGGGGAATGCCAAGGGGATTCTCGTCAGGAATTCCGGCTACAACGCCATCACGGGGAACATCATCGGATTGGCGGGCGATGGATCGACCGTCCAAGGGAACACGGAGTATGGCATCGCGTTGTTCGGTGGATCCTGCGATTTCAACCGAATCGGCACCGATGGCGATGGTGTCAATGATACCGCTGAACGGAACGTTATCGCCGGCAATGGGACTTACAACATCCTTGTCTCTTTCGCGTTCGATACAACGATCGCGGGTAATTACATTGGCCTCAAAGCGGACGGTATTTCGGGTGTAGCTAATTCCGCGACGACTGCGGGGATCTATATCGCGGATTCGACGAGGACCAGGATCGGTACCAATAGCTCCAACGATAACTTCAATGCCTCAGAACGAAATTACATTTCAGGAAGCAAGGGATCCGGAATCGCTATTGATGGAAGCAATCCCGCCCGTCCCTATATTACCGAAGACACCACCATCGCTGGTAACGTGATCGGATTGAACGTGAACGGAGCGGTTCTAGCGAACGGAGGAGACGGCATTCGTTTGGCTACCAATACGACGATAACACGGATCGGTACCAATTCCAACGGCGTGCACGATGAACTGGAGCGCAATATCATCTCCGGCAACGGCGGTTCAGGTATTGTCTTGGTCGGCACCGGAATCGTGAATTCCACCATCGCAGGGAATTACATCGGGACCGATGCTGACGGAGCAGCCGATCTCGGCAATACGAAACACGGTATTTCTGTTCTCAACGCGAACAATACAAGCCTTCGGAACAATCTCGTCTCGGGAAATGAATTGTCGGGGATCGAGATCCAGTTTTCCAATCATGCCAAAATACAGGGGAACGTCATCGGATTAAACGCGACTGGCAGCAGCAAGATTGGCAATACGCTCGAGGGGATCGCCGTGCTTCATAGTGAGGCGGTCATTATAGGTACCGATGGAGACGGGCTTAACGATGATCAAGAAGGAAACACCATTTCCGGTAACAAACTATTTGGGCTCTCGCTAAACGGGTCCGCGACCACCCTGGCGCGTGTCGCTGGGAACAAAATCGGTACCAACGCTGCTGGTGATGAAGCCATTGGTAATGAGTATCAAGGTGTCTATCTTCAAAACGTTTCCGGCAATATCATCGGAACCAACGGTGATGGAGTCTCTGATACGCTCGAGCGAAATATCATCTCGGGCAACATCGGCTCAGGAGTTCTTATCGATAGCAGTTCCAACAATCGCATCGCCGGAAATTACATCGGAACCAATGCCCAAGGGACGGCGGCAATTCCCAATACCTCGCATGGTATCCAAATGAGCGGAAAGAATTCCGGCAACATCATCGGGACGGACTCGAGCGCGGATAACTTCAATGCCAGTGAACGCAATCTTATCAGCGGTAATGGAATCTACGGAATTTCGATTTGGGGAGATGCCGGAGCACAGTTGAATGTGATTGCCGGCAACTGGATCGGGCTCGATGCGGCGGGAACGGCCTTGATACCAAATACCAATAGCGGCGTTCAACTGGAACGGGCGACCGATACACGGATCGGTACCAACGGCGACGGCAAATATGACAGCCTCGAGCGAAACGTCATCAGCGGAAACGGTAGTTACCAAATCAATTTGCAAACCCTGAATGCATGGGTCTACGGCATTTCCGTGGCAGACAAACTGATCAGCGGTGAAATCCCCTCCATCCAGGCCGAGGGAACCATCGCGCAAGCCGACCTCTCGGATGCTAGCGGGCCAGAAAACGGTGTATGGAGCTACAACCATCCCGTGCCTGGTGGAGGTGGTGATGACTACGCGGTCGTAACCACCGGAACCATCACGGTCGCCACCGCCGGAACGTACTCTTTCGCGATGAGCGGCAGCGATGGGG
>Ga0169931_10007917_pt1 | contig 15643 bp, 12 predicted proteins | sample Kivu_15m_20L_FD_129675 | JGI IMG/M metagenome (GOLD analysis project Ga0169931, IMG submission 129675) | Freshwater microbial communities from Lake Kivu, Western Province, Rwanda to study Microbial Dark Matter (Phase II) - Kivu_15m_20L... | ecosystem: Environmental > Aquatic > Freshwater > Lake... | reverse complement strand
GAGGCCCATGTCCCGCCGCTTGCCTGCGAAGCGGTAGCGGAAGATCCAGCCCTTCCCGGCCTGCTGCACGCGCAGGTACAGCCCGCCGCCATCCCCGTGCAGCCCAACCGCCAGCTTGCCCGCTACCTTGGTTGCGCTCAGCTTCGCCATGTCCGGCCTCCCTCCAGCCCATCCACCAGCCCATCTACTTGGGTCAGATTGCGGAAGACTGTGGCGGACAAACTAGGTCATAAAACGCAAAAACAATAGATCGGATCGATAAAAAGGTGGATGGGCCAGAACAACCCTGGACGCCAGAAAACACTAGTATGGCGGACTCTCCATCCGCCAACCCTCGATCGCCAGCCAACCCCCTCACTTCGGGCGCTTCGGATCCGGGTCGGCCTCGGAGATGAGAAGCTCGGCGTCGGCCTCGCCGCCATCGACCGTCGAGACCCAGATCGCGTAGCGGCCGGATTGCGGGCGGCGCATGCGCAGCGTCGGGTCGACGCCGCGGTTGTCGCCGTCGTCGTTGCAGTGCCAGCTGCCGTCCGGCGCGCGCAGCACGATCGCCGTGTCGGCGTCCGACGTCGCGTAGACGAAGAGGTCGAACTGCCCCGCCACGTAGTCGAGCACGAAGTCGGGCTTCGACGCCTCGATGAAGCCGACGCATTCGGCACCGAGCCTGCCATCGACGCGATCCTTGCCGCCGGCCGTCATCTCGACGCGGTGCGGGTCGGGCTGGAAGTCCGCGGCGAGCGAGACCCGACCGAAGGTCGGCTCGCCGCTCGCGTTCGGCTGCCTCGCGGCGTCTGCCGGGCGAGCCGCCGCGACGGGCGGCGCGGCGGGCTGTGCGGGTGGCGCCGGCGGCGCCGAAGGCGCGGTCGCGCGCGGGCGTTGCGGCTCGGGGCGCCGGGCAGGACGGCCGAGGAGGTCGCCCGCGCCCGGCAGAGCGTCGAGGAGGCCCGGGACGGAACCCATGGCCGACATCGCCGCCTCCGCGAGGTCGAGCGGCTTGCCATTCGCCTCGAGCTTGCCGCGCGCGAAGCGCAGTTCGCTGCGCAGCCTGTCGCCCTCGACGACGACCATCGGCAGGCGCGCGGCCTCCGCGCGGGCGCGCGCGAAGTCGGCGCGCATCCTGGCGACGTCCGCCTGGCCTGGCGGCTCGCGGCCCGCGATGGATGCCGAGAGCGCGGCGCCGCGCAGGACGAGTTCCTCGAGCGCGGCGAGGTCCAGCGACAGCGTCGCCCGGGCCTCGATCGCGTCGACGAGCGCAATGGCGCGCTCCAGCGCGAAGTCGGTCCCGGCGGGCACGCCGACGGACGCGGACAGGCCGATGTCGTCCCTGCCCCGCACGGACAGGGCGAGGCGGTCGATCGCGAGCGACGGGCCCGCGGCCAGGAGCCGCTTCGCGAGGCCGCCAAGCCGCGCCGTCGTTGCCTCGTCGATGTCGTCCTTGCCGCGCTCGGCGATCCGCGTCGCGATGGACAGGATCTCGTCGAAGGCCTCGCCCTCGATCCCGTCGGTGGACATCTGGAACGCGAAGCCCGGCAGGGCGGTGCCGCGGAATTCCGACGCGCCGACCTCGAGCACGGCGGTGCTCGACACGCGCCTGTCCTTGCGAAGCGTCTCCGAGCGCAGCGCGACGGCGGGCAGCCGCGCGCTGCCGCCCGCGACATCGAGCCTGCCCTCGCGCATCGCGATGGACGACTTGCCCGTCCAGAGGAACTGCCATTCGCGTGTCGCGTCCAGCTCGATGCGCAACGCGCCGGCCTGCAGCTTCGCGCGGTCCGAGCCCTGGATCTCGGCGCCCAGCGCGCCGAGCGACAATTCCGCCTTCAGCGTCGCGCGCGGCGCGGTCGTGCCGGATACGGCGACGCGCAGGTCGCGAAGCTCGCCGCTGCCTTCCTTCGCGCCGGCGCCAAGGCGGCCGATGGAGAAATCCAGCGCGGCCTGCGTCGCTCCGGAATGAAGGGTCGCGCGGCCGCGCGCACCGTCGAGCGTGGCTTCCGCGCCGAGCGCCGCCGGGCCCACGGCGCCGGCATAGTCGATGACGCGGAAGTCGACCGTCAGGCGGCGCGACCAGTCGACGAATCCGTCGAGCCGGAGCCAGGGCGATTGCCCGGGATATTTCGGCAGGTGCGCGCGCATCTCCTCTGGCAGCGGCAGCGTCGCCTCCGAGCGCGCGATGCCGAAGCCTCCCGCCCAGGGCCCGTGTCGCACGGGCGCGCGGCCGGAGAAGGACAACTCGCGGCGTCCCGAGAGTTCCATCGCCTCGCGCAGCGGATGGCCCTGCGACGGGCGCCACGCGAGGTCGAAGGCGAGCTCGCCGTCGAAAAGACGCTTCTCGTAGGTGAGGTTCCTCACCGAGACGCCCTCGATCGCGAGGAGGCGCCGCTGGAGCGCCTGCGTCTCGTCGACCAGAGCGCCGCCGATCCAGTGGGAGATGCCGACATGGGCCGCGCCCGCGACGACGATGACCGCGGCCGCGACCGCGGGAAAGATGAACTTGCGCATGTTCTTGCCGTGCTCCAGTGCTTTCGTTCCCGGCGGACCGGATCCGCGATCCCAAGAAAGCGCCGGATGCTACGCCCTGCGTCTCGCCCGCGACCAGAGATAACGATCCATTTCGACGCGCGATCGACGCGGCGCGGCATTCACCCACGGGATGAGTCGGGCTTGCGGGGATGCGCGGGGCGGGCGTATCAGCGCGGACGATCGCGTCTTCGATCGGCTTCGCGAGAAAGGCCCGGAAAATGCCATCGAGCATCGTCTTCGACGTCGGCAACGTCCTGCTGCGCTGGGACCCGCGCTTCCTGTTCCGCAAGCTCTTCGACGACGAGGCGCGGATGGAGTGGTTCCTCGCGAACGTCTTCACGCCGGCGCACAACCTCGAATGCGATCGCGGGCGCGGCTTCGCGGACACCGTGGCGGAGCTGAGCGCCCGCTTCCCCGACTTCGCGACCGCGATCCGCGCCTTCGACGAGCGCTGGAGCGAGATGGTGCCGGGCGAGATCGAGGGCACCGTCGAGCTGCTGCGCGAGGTGCGCGCGAAGGGCATAGCCGACTACGCGATCACCAACTTCTCGCGCGAGAAATTCCCGGTCGCGCGCGCACGCTTCCCCTTCCTCGACGGCTTCAGGCTGGCGATCGTCTCCGGCGACGAGGGGCTCGTGAAGCCCGACGCGGAGATCTACGAGCTGTTCCTCGCGAGGGCTGGCCTCGGGGCGGCGGACTGCGTCTTCATCGACGACTCCCCGGCCAACGTCGCGGGCGCGCGCGCCGTCGGCATGCACGCGATCCATTTCCGGGATCCGGGCGCGCTGCGCCTCGAGTTGCGGGCGCTGGGCTTCGACCTCTGAGCCTCAGCGGGCGAACGCCTCGCGCAGGATCGATTCCGAGAGCACCTGCGGAAGGATCTCCGGCGCGCCGCCGCCGCGCGGGTAGAGGACATAGAGCGGGACGCCGGCGCGCCCGAAGCCGCGCAGGTAGTCGCTCACGACGGGATCGCGGTTGGTCCAGTCGCCCTTGAGGTAGGCGATCTCGCCGCTCGCGAAGCGCGCGGCGACGGCTGGCGCGGCGAGCGCGGTGCGCTCGTTGAAGAGGCAGGTGATGCACCAGGCCGCCGTCATGTTCACCAGGACCGGCCTGCCCTCCCCGCGCAGCGCGTCGAGCCGCGCATGGGAGAAGGGCTGGCCGCCCGCGGTGGCGGGAGCGGCGTTGGCAGGCGCAGGGCGCGGCGCCTCGGGCTCGATGCGCGCGGCGACGACCGCCGCGGCGGCGAGCGCGGCCAGCGCGAGCGCGCTGCGCCACGACCGCGCGGCGCCTTCGCGCTCCTTGCCGGCGAGCCATGCCGCGAGGCCCGTGAGCAGGAGCGCCGCGAGGCCGAGCGCGAGGCCATCGGGCCCGGACTGGCGGGCGAGGACCCAGAGCAGCCAGCACGCCGTCGCGTACATCGGGAAGGCCATCGCCTGGCGGAACGTCGACATCCAGGGCCCCGGCCGTGGCAGCACCCGGGCGATGCCCGGGGCGAGCGAGACCGCGAGGAAGGGCAGCGCGAAGCCCGTGCCGAGCGCCATGACGATCGCGACCATCGGCAGGCGATCCGCGGCCAGCGCCGCGCCGAGCGCCGCCGCCATGAAGGGCGCCGTGCAGGGGGTCGCGACGACGACGGCGAGGATGCCCGCGAGGAAGGCATCGGGTGCCGCGCGCGTCGAGACCGAGAGGCGGATCTCGAAGGCGCCCGAGAGGTTCAGGGCGACGGCGAGCATCACGCAGGCGACCACCGCGACGAACACCGGCGACTGGTACTGGAAGCCCCAGCCGAGTTCCGCGCCCGCCTCGCGGAGCGCGAGCATCGCGGCGGCGATCGCGCCGAAGCTCGCCATGACCCCGAGCGCGTAGGCGACGCCGTCGCGCCGTCGCCCGCGCGCGTCGGCCGCGGGCAGGCCCGCGAGCGCGAGCGCCTTCATCGACAGGATGGGGAACACGCAGGGCATGAGGTTGAGGACGATGCCGCCGAGAAGGGCCAGCACCAGGGCCTGCGCGATCGGCGGCGGCGGCTCTCCTCGCGGGACGCGTGGCACCTCGCCCTGGAGCGCGGAGACGGCGTGCGCGCGTCCGACCTCCTCGACGAGGACGCCCGCGACGGGAACAAGCGGCGGGGGCGCGCCGCGCTGGAGCGGGATCTCGAGGATCGTCCAGTCGCCGAGGCGCGCGACGCGCTGCGTGGCGGCGTGGTCCACCAGGCCGGGCTGGACGGGGAAGAAATACGGCGCGCGCGACGCCGGGCCCTTCTGGCCGCGGGACAGGGCGATGCGCAGCGTGCCGCCATCCGCCTGGAACCTCGCCTCGCCCTCGAAGGGCCTCGGCAGAGCGCCGCGCGCGACGGCGATCGCCTGGGCGGAGGCCGAGGTCGCGCTCGGGCCCGTCGCGAGGCGGATCGCGAGGCTCGCTTCCTCCGGCACGCAGATCTTCTCGCAGGCGAGCCAGGAGGCCTCGAGGCCGATCTCGAGCTCCGCCGAGGGCGCGGCGGGGGCGCGTGCCTCGAAGAGGAAGACGACCTCGCCGCCGAAGCCGTAGTTCGTGAGCGGCCCGAAGGGCTGCAGCGACGGCACTGGCCAGAGCGCGGGGCCGACCGCCATGCCCCCGGGCAGGTGCCACCGGAACTCCGGCGCCATCCCGGAATCCCCTGGGTTCACCCAGTATGTGTGCCAACCCGTCGCAAGTCGTTGCCTGACCGCGAGATGGAAGCGCTCCCCGGGTTCGACCGAGCCGCGATCCGCCTGGAGTTCGACGCTTGAATGGGCTGTGCTGGCCCTGCTTCCCGGACTGGCTGCCCAGCCCGGCCCCGCCAGATCAGGCAGGAGAGCGAGGAGAAGCGCGGCGAGGATCGCCGCGACCCGCCGGGCCATGCGACGCGCTGCCCGGCCGTGATCATCGAAGCTGCCTCGCCAAGGGTTCATCGGGGCGGAACATGGCCGCACCCCTCGATCCAGTCCAGCGACCCGAGGCCAGGCCGCGCTCCTGGTCCCCGGGCATCAGCGCAGCAGCATGGGCCCAATCGTCGCCACCGCCATCACGAGGCTGCCCGCCGCGCCCCACCCCGCACCCGCAAGGAACCCGTCGAAGAACTTCTGCATCGCTTCCTCCGATGTCCGATCGGTGGAGGATGTTCCTTTTTTGTTCTCTTTGCAAGAGGGTCGACGCGCGCCCCGCAATCCGACGCCGCACGAAAACCAGTGAACTTATTTTATCATTTCAGAACAGTGATTTGCCTGTCGTTCTTGAGAGTAATCTTGGCTTTCGCGGACCCATGGCGAATTCGTAGACAGGATCTCAGATCTACCTTCTAGTCACTTGATTCCATTGATATATGAGACGACATCTGCGCGGTCCTTGTCGGAGCGGATACCCGCGAAGGCCATGTTGGTGCCGGGGATCATCGCGCGGGGATTGCGGAGATACTCGTCGAGTTTCTCGGGCGTCCAGGTGAAGCCGGCGCTGCGGTTCGCCTCGGTGTAGCGGAAGCCCTCGACGGCGCCCGTCTTGCGACCGATCAGGCCGAACAGGGTCGGGCCGAGCCGCCGCGGCCCCTCCGCGGCATCGATGTGGCAGGTGGCGCATTGGCGCTGGAACACGGTCTTTCCCGCCGCGGCGTCGCCATCCGAGGCTAGGGCCGAGCCAGGTGCGATCATGGCGAGGCCGGGAATGGCCAGGGCGCCGAGCAGGGCGAGCATGCGGGTCGTGGTCTTCATGGTTACGGTCCTCGCGTGGCGTGATCGGGTGATGACCTGGCGCGGGCGGCGCAGGCGTCACACCCGGTCGGATAGATAGCGCGGATTCGCTATGGCCAAGCGTCGCCGTGCGTCATCGAGCAGCCTGGCATGCAGGTTGCCGTCCCCGTCATGGCGCCCCGCCCGTAGCGCGTGGACGAGTGGCCATGCGTCGAGGAACCCGTCCGGCGGCCGACGCAACTCGCGTTCCGCCATCGACAGCGCGCTCGCGATCATGAGGCCCGAGAGCCGCAGGTCGTCCTTGAGGAAGGGCTGTATCTCTCGCGCGAACTCCTCTCGCGCGGCGGCCAGCAGCCCGGCGGCATCGGGATGGTCGCGCGGCACGTCCGTCATGGCGCGGTCCCCAGCAGCAATTCGTATTCGAGTTCGGCGATCCGGCGTCCCGTCAGCGCGAGCGCGAGCGACGGCTCCTCGCCCGAGACATGGCGCTCGCCCTGCTGGAGCGCGACGACAGCCCAGCGCGCGTGCGCCATGACCTCCCAGTAGGCGATCGCGGCGGGATCGAGGCGGCGGCCGCTCGCCTCCTCGTAGCCGCGATAGAAGTCGGCGCGCGCGCCGATCCCGCCAGCCTCGCGCGCATTGGCGCCGAAGCGCCAGCAGCGCGCGCAGAACCAGCCGATGTCCTCGTCCGGATCGCCCCAGCCCGCGAACTCCCAGTCGAGGATACCGGTGAGCCCGGCGTCGTCGACCATGTAGTTGCCGGTGCGGAAGTCGCGATGCACGAGGCAGGTGCGCGCCGGCGCGGGCGGCGCCTCGCGGTCGAGCCAGCGCAGCGCCCATTCCAGCGCGGGCCGAGCGTCGCGATAGGAGTCGAGCCAGCCGCGCAGGGCCGCGACGCCCGCCCTGCCCGGCCGGTCCCCGGGCAGCGGCAGGAAGCCGAGCGTGCCGTCGCCGGGCGGCAGGATCGCATGGATCCGCGCGAGTTCCTCGCCGAGGCGCCGCGCGAGCTCGACGCGATCGCCGCGCCAGCGATCCTCGCGCACCAGCAGATGCGCGGCGGCCGTGCCGGCGATGCGGCGCATAAGGTAGAAGGGCTTGCCGAGGATCGTCCCCTCAGGCTCGAGCGCGATCGGCTCGGGCACGCGCACGCCGGCGTTCCATGCCGCGCGCAGCAGCGCGAATTCCTGCGCGCGGCCATGGCTCGACGCCACGCGCGACGGCGCGTCGGTGCGAAGCACCAGCTCGAGCCTGCCCGCGCGCGCCCCGCCGGAGACCGCTGCGTCGACCGCCCAGTTCTCCTGGATCGCGCCGCCGCCCAGCTTCTCCATGCGCAGCACCTGGACCGATCGCGCGCCCAGCGCGCCGATCATCCATCGCGCCAGAGCGGGCGCGGGATCGCGAACGCTGCCCGCCGCGTCTCCCGCGCTCATCGCCAGTTCCAGAACTCCAGGCCTTCCTGAAGCAGCGTGCGGGCGAGGACCATCTTGTGGACCTCCGACGCCCCGTCGACGAGCCTGGCCTGGCGTGCGTAGCGGTACATCCACTCGAGCGGCGTGTCGCGGCTGTAGCCGCGCGCGCCGAGCAGCTGGATCGAGGTGTCGATCGCCTTGTGCAGCACGTCGGCGACGGCGATCTTCGCCATCGAGATCTCCTTGCGCGCGAAGTCGCCGGCGTCCAGCCGCGCCGCGGCGCGCATCGTCAGCAGCCTGCCGATCTCGATCTCCATCGCCGCTTCGCCCAGGAGCCACTGCACGCCCTCGTGCGCGTCGAGCGTCGTGCCGAAGCTGCGGCGCTCGCGCACGTAGCCGAGGCATTCCTCGATCGCGCGCTTGGCCATGCCGAGCCAGCGCATGCAGTGCGTCAACCGGGCCGGCCCGAGGCGGATCTGCGTCGCCTTGAGGCCGTCGCCGACGGCCATCAGCACGTCGCCGTCCGCGACCTCGAGTCCGTCGAACTCGATCTCGCAATGGCCGCCATGCTCCTCCGGCCCCATGATCGGGATGCGGCGCAGGATGCGCCATCCCGGCTGCGAGGCGTGGAACAGGAAGGCGGTGAGGCCCTTGCGCGCGTCGTCGCTGGTGCGCGCCATCGCGATGAAATGCGCGGCGCCCTCGGCGCCGGTGATGAACCACTTGCGGCCATGGAGCCGCCATCCGCCCGGGGCGCGTTCCGCGCGCGTCAGCATCATCGACGGGTCGGAGCCGCTGCCGGGATGCGGCTCGGTCATCACGAAGGACGAGCGCACCGCGCCGGCGACGAGCGGCGCGAGCCAGCGCACCTTCTGCGCGGGCGTGCCGACCTTCGCCAGCAGCATCATGTTGCCGTCGTCCGGCGCGGCGCAGTTGAAGACCGCCGGGCCGAAGCGGCAGCGCCCGGCCTCCTCGTACATCGCCGCCATCGCGACCCGCGACAGGCCCATGCCGCCATCCTCGCGCGGCGTCTGGGGCGCCCAGAGTCCGAGCCCGCGCGCCTCCGCGCGCAGCCCGGCGAGGCGGTCCTCGCGGATGTTCTCGCCCTCGCCCCAGGTCGCCGGATCCGCCTCGAGCGGGATCAGGCGCGCGGAGACATGCGCGCGCACCCGCGCGCGCAGCTCCTCGGTCGCGGCGTCGAGCCGGAAGTCCATCCGCGCCTCCCTCTCAGGCCGCGGGCTTCCAGAAGGGCGCCGGGCGCAGGATCGCGTTCTCCATGTTGGCGAGCAGCGCGGTGCCCTTGGTCAGGTAGGGCGGCCATGCGGGATCGGCCTGCATCGCGTTTCGGCGCTGCTGGCGGTCGGCGATGTCGCGGTAGCCCCACATGTGCACGACCTCGTTCTGCGGCCCGATGTCGGACATGTACCAGCCCACGCAGTTGCCGAGATGGCGCAGCTGCGTCTGCATCGCGTCGCTCTCGTAGACCGAGAGGAACGCGCCGAGCTTGCCGGGATGCGCGGTGTAGGTACGGTAGTCGACGATGCCGAAGGGCTGCGTCGCGCCGGTGCGCGCGGGGTAGAATGGCGCGTTGCGCAGGATCTTGTTCTCCTGGCGCTGGAAGAACGCGGAGGACTTGCCGCGATACGCGGTCCAGGCGGGATCCGCGTCCATCGCGCCGCGCCGCGCCGCGCGGTCGGCGATGTCCGCGTAGCCCCAGAGATGCACGATGCGGTTCTGCGGGCCGATGTCGACGAAGTAGTAGCCGAGCGGCTGGCCGAGGTGGCGGGTCTGGATGCCGAAGCCCTCGCCCTCGTAGAGCTTGAAGAAGGCGCCGAGGCTGCCTGGGTGGAGCGTGTACGTGCGCACGTCGACGATCATGGCGTTCTCCTCGGTGTCGATGGGCTAGACGAAGCTGAGCAGGTGGCCGCCATCGACGGGCAACGTCGCCCCGGTGATGAAGCGGCCGGCATCGGATACCAGCAGGAGCACCGCGCCGTCGAGGTCCTCCGCCGCGCCGAAGCGGCGCATCGGCACGCGCCTGGCGAGCGCCTCGCCCGCCGGGCTGCGCAGGAAGGCGGAGTTCAGGTCGGTCTCGATGTAGCCCGGCGCGAGCGCGTTCACGCGGATGCGGTGGCGCGCGAGCTCGAGCGCCATGGACTGCGTCAGGCTGATCGCGGCGGCCTTCGCGGCCGCGTAGGCGGCGACCTGCGGCGCGGGCCGCACGCCGAGGATCGAGGCGACGTTCAGGATGGCGCCGCCCTCGCCGCGCGCCGCCATGCGCCGCGCGGTTTCCTGGCCGACCCGCATCAGCCCGGTCAGGTCGGTATCGAGGACGGCGCTCCATTCCTCCTCGGATGTCTCGAGGAACCGCGAGCTTGCGGTTATCCCGGCGTTGTTGACCAGGATGTCGAGCCTCCCGAGCCCGCGTTCGGCCTGCTCGACCGCGCGCTGGACGGAGGCGGGATCGGTCACGTCCATCGCGACCGCGATCGCGGCCGCGCCGGATCCGCGCAACTCGGCGGCGAGCGCGTCGATCCGCTCGGCGCGGCGCGCGGCGAGCGCGACGGCCGCCCCCTCGCCCGCCAGCAGCCGCGCGAAATGCGCGCCGAGGCCGGACGATGCGCCGGTGACGAGCGCGGCGCGCCCCGCGAGCGAGAAGATCCGGCTCATGGTTCCTGCCTCGCGCGCTCGCGCAGCACGAATTTCTGGATCTTGCCGGTGGATGTCTTCGGCAGCGGGCCGAAGACGACGCGGCGCGGCACCTTGAAGCGCGCCAGGCGACCGCGGCACCAGTCGACGATCTCCGCGTCGCTCGCGCGCGCGCCGGGCTTCAGCGCCACGAAGGCGCAGGGCGTCTCGCCCCATTTGCCGTCGGGCCGCGCGACGACGGCGGCCTCCATCACCGCGGGATGCGCGTAGAGCGCCTCCTCGACCTCGAGCGAGGAGATGTTCTCGCCGCCGGAGATGATGATGTCCTTCGAGCGGTCCTTCACCTCGACATAGCCGTCGGGATGCATGACCGCGAGGTCGCCCGTGCGGTACCAGCCGCCGGCCATCGCCTCCTCGGTCGCGCCGGGGTTCTTCAGGTAGCCCTTCATGACCGTGTTCCCGCGCAGCCTGATCTCGCCGATCGTCGCGCCGTCGGCCGGCACGGCCGCGCCGCTCTCCTGGTCCGCGACCATGAGGCCCCCGAGCGTCGGATAGGCGACGCCCTGCCGCGCCATCAGCCGCGCGCGCTCCGGCAGCGGGCGCCCGTCCCAGTCCTCGTGCGGGATGCAGATCGTCGCCGGGCCGTAGCTCTCCGTGAGCCCGTAGAGATGCGTAACGCGGAAGCCCATCTCCCCCATCGCCGCGATCACCGCGGAGGGCGGCGCGGCGCCGCCGGTGCCGACCTCGACGCGATGGCCGAAGCGGCGTCGCTGTCCCGCGGGCGCGTGGATGAGCATGGTGAGGACGACGGGAGCGCCGCAGAGATGCGTGACGCCATGTTCCGCGATCGCCGCGAAGACCTGCGCGGGGTCCACCTTGCGCAGGCAGACATGGGTGCCGCAGGCGGCGGTCACCGCCCATGTGTATGTCCAGCCGTTGCAGTGGAACATCGGCAGCGTCCAGAGATAGACGCTGCGATGGTCGAGGCCGAAGGCGAGCGCGTTGCCGAGCGCGTTCAGGTAGCCGCCTCGGTGGTGGTAGACGACGCCTTTCGGGTTGCCGGTGGTCCCCGACGTGTAGTTGAGCGCCAGCGCCTGCCATTCGTCCGCTGGCGGGTTCCATGCGAAGCCGGGATCGCCCTCGGCGAGGAAGTCCTCGTACTCGAGCGACCACGACGCGGGGCACGGGCCCTCCGCGACATCGTCGACGCGCACCACCGGCGGCGGCGAGTCCATCAGCGCGAGCGCGGCCTCGGCCACGGGCGCGAGCTCGCGGTCGACGACCAGGAGCCGGCTCTCGCAATGCCCGAGGATGAAGGCGACCGTCGCGGCGTCGAGGCGCGTGTTGATGGCGTTGAGCACGGCGCCGGCCATCGGCACGGCGTAGTGCGCCTCGAGCAGCGCGGGGATGTTGGGCGCGAGGATCGACACGGCGTGGCCCTTGCCGATTCCACGCCGCGCAAGCGCAGATGCGAAGCGGCGGCAGCGCGCATGCATCTGCGCGTAGCTGATGCGCCGCTCGCCATGGATGACGGCGGCGCGGGCCGGGAAGATCGCCGCCGCGCGCGCGAGGAAGGCCACGGGGCTCAGGGCCTCGTGGTTCGCGGGGCGGCGCGGAAGGTCGCGCTCGAAGATGTCGTCCTGCACCGCCTCCTCCCGCCTCGCGAAGCCTCCGGGGCTTCCTCGCGACCCCGCCGTCGGAGTATGCCCGCCATGTCCCGGAGGCGTCGACAGGCGCATTGCGGACCGCGCCCGGCGAAACTAGCTTCGTGCCATGATCATCGACATCGTCTCCGACGTCGTCTGCCCCTGGTGCTACGTCGGCAAGCGCCAGCTCGAGCGTGCCCTCGCCCTCGAACCGCAACCCGGCCTCCAGGTCGCCTGGCGCCCGTTCCAGCTGAACCCGGACATGCCCGAGGAGGGCATGGAGCGCGCCGCCTACCTGCGCGCGAAGTTCGGCGAGGATGGCGGTGGCGACCGCTACGCGCGCGTTCGCGCCGCGGGCGCGGCCGTCGGCCTCGACTTCGCCTTCGACCGGATCAGGCGCACGCCGAACACGCTGCAGGCGCATCGCCTGATCCGCTGGTCCGCGGCGATCGGCGCCCAGGACGCGATGGTCGAGGCGCTGTTCCGCGCGTATTTCCTCGAGGGCGAGGACGTCGGCGACAAGGCGACGCTCGCGCGCATCGCGGTCTCCGTGGGCTTCGCCGAGGCCGACGCGGCGGCCTATCTCGCGGGCGACCGCGACGCCGAGGCGCTGCGCGCCGAGGACGCCTTCGCCCGCCAGGTCGGGATCACCGGCGTGCCGTGCTTCATCGTCGACCGGAAGTTCGCGATCTCGGGCGCCCAGCCGCCCGAGGCGTTCCTCGAGATCTTCGAGGCTGCGCGCAGGGAAGCGGACGCGCCGGAGACCGAGGCCGTCTGAGGCGCGGCTTCAGGCGGCGATCCTCGCCAGCTCGGCCATGAGCCGGGCGACACCCTTCATGCGCTCGCGCGCGTTGTCCCAGTCCGCGACGCAGACGAGCCTCTGGTCCGGGCGCACCTTCATGCTCGCGGCGTCGCGCGTGATGAGAGCGATCAGCTTCTCCGGCCTCGCGAAGCGGTTGTTCCGGAAGGACAGCACCGCGCCCTTCGGGCCGGCATCCACCTTCTCCACCCCCGCCTTGCGGCAGAGCTGCTTCACGGCGACCACCTCGAGCAAGTTCTCGACTTCCTGCGGCAGCTTTCCGAAGCGGTCGACGAGCTCGGCGGCGAAGGCGTCGAGCTCGGCGCGTTCCGCCACCGTGGAGAGCCGGCGATAGAGGCCGAGGCGCACGGCGAGGTCCGCGACGTAGCCCTCCGGGATCAGCACGGCCATGCCGATGTTGATCTGCGGCGACCATTCCTCGGCGGCGGCCGCGCCGTCGCCCTCGGCGCGGATCGCGGTGACCGCCTCCTCCAGCATGTGCTGGTAGAGCTCGATGCCGACCTCGCGGATATGGCCCGACTGCTCGTCGCCGAGCATGTTCCCGGCGCCGCGGATGTCGAGGTCGTGCGAGGCGAGCTGGAATCCGGCGCCGAGCGAGTCCAGCGTCTGCATCACCTCGAGCCGCTTCTGCGCCGTCTGGTTCAGGACGCGGTCCGCGGGGATGGTGAGGTAGGCATAGGCGCGCAGCTTGGAGCGACCGACGCGCCCGCGCAGTTGGTAGAGCTGGGCCAGGCCGAACAGGTCGGCCCGATGGATGACGATCGTGTTCACCCGCGGCATGTCGAGCCCGGACTCGACGATGTTCGTCGCGAGCAGGATGTCGTAGCGCCCCTCGGTGAAGGCGCTGATCGTGTCCTCCAGCGCGCCCGGGGACATCTGCCCGTGCGCGACGGCGAAGGAGCACTCCGGCACGAGCTCGCGCATCCGCGTCTGCAGCAGGTCGAGGTCCTCGATGCGCGGGCAGACATAGAAGACCTGCCCGCCGCGGAAGCGCTCGCGCATGATCGCCTCGCGGACCACGACCGGGTCGTAGGGCATCACGAAGGTGCGCACCGCCAGCCGATCGACCGGCGGGCTCGCGATGATCGACAGGTCTCGCACGCCCGACAGCGCCATCTGCAGCGTGCGCGGGATCGGGGTCGCGGTCAGCGTGAGGACATGGACATTGGCCTTGAGCTGCTTGAGTCGCTCCTTCTGGCCGACGCCGAAATGCTGCTCCTCGTCGACGATCAGCAGCCCGAGGTCCTTGAAGGCCATCGACCTGGACAGGATCGAGGTCGTGCCGACGACGATGTCGACGTCGCCTTCCGCGAGCGCCTTGCGCGTCTGTGTCGTCTCCTTGGCGCCGACCAGGCGCGAGAGCTGCGCGATGCGCAGTGGCAGGCCGCGGAAGCGTTCCGTGAAGTTGCGGAAATGCTGGCGCGCCAGCAGCGTCGTCGGGACGACGACGGCGACCTGGTGGCCGGCCATGGCGGCCACGAAGGCGGCGCGCAGGGCGACCTCCGTCTTGCCGAAGCCGACGTCCCCGCAGACGAGCCGGTCCATGGGCCGCCCCGAGGCGAGGTCGGAGAGCGCGTCCTCGATCGCGCGGGCCTGGTCCTCGGTCTCCGGGTACGGGAAGCGCGCGCAGAACTCCGCGAAGAGTCCCTCGGGCGGGTCCATGGCCTCGCCCTGGCGGAGCTTGCGCTGCGCGGCGATGCGCACGAGCTCGGTCGCGATCTCGGCGATGCGCTTCTTCACGCGCGCCTTGCGCTGCTGCCAGCCGACCCCGCCGAGCTTGTCGAGCGCGCCGCCGCCCTCCTCCGAGCCGTAGCGCGAGAGCATGTCGATGTTCTCGACCGGCACGAAGAGCCGGTCGTTGTCGGCGTAGGCGAGCTTCAGGCAGTCATGCGGCGCGCCGCCCGCGACGATCGTGACCAGCCCCTCGAAGCGACCGACGCCATGGTCGACATGGACGACGAGGTCGCCCTCGGCGAGGTTCGAGGCCTCCGCGATGAAGTTCTCGGCGCGCACGCGCCGCTTGGTCGAGCGAATCAGCCTGTCGCCGAGGATGTCCTGCTCGCTGACGATCGCGAGGTCGCCCGCCACGACGCCCTGCTCGAGGCCGAGCACGGCGAGCCCGATCCGCCCGCGCGGCAGCCCCGACAGCTCGCGGAAGCTCGAGACGGTGGTGGTCTCGGTACAGTCGTGCTCGGCGAGCAGCGTCTGCAGGCGGTCGCGCGAGCCGGTGCTGTAGGCGGCGACGAGCACGCTGCGCCCGGTCGCCCGCTCGCGGCGCAGGTGGTCGCGCACCGCCTCGAAGACGTTGCCCCCGGCCTGGCCCTGCACGCGCGCCTGCGCGAAGCCGGGCCCGAAGCGGCCGCCCGCGTCGACCGTGTCCCCAGCCTCGGGCGGCGCGGCGAAGGGCGCGAGGGCGCAGGTCGCGCGCGCCGACAGGATCTTCCGCCACTCGGCGGCCGCGAGGTAGAGGCGGTCCGGGAGGAGCGGGCGATAGGCCGGGCCGTCCTGGTCCTTGCGCTTGGCGAACTCCGCGCGCGCGTCATGCGCCTCGTCGACCTGCTCGAGCCGCGCCGCGACGGCCTCCTGCGCCTGGTGGTCGAGTGTCACGACCGCGCCGGGCAGGTGGTCGAAGATCGTCTCGAGCCGCTCGTGGAAGAGCGGCATCCAGTGCTCGTGGCCGCCGAAGCGGCGCCCCGCGCTGATCGCCTCGTAGAGCGCGTCGGAGCTGCCGGCCGCGCCGAAGAGCTCGCGATAGCCCGTGCGGAAGCGCTCGATCGACGCGGCGTCGAGAAGGACCTCGCTGACCGGCAGCAGGTCGAACTTGCCGAGGCGGTCGGCGCTGAGCTGGGTCGTCGGGTCGAAGGTCCTGATCGCCTCGAGCGTGTCGCCGAAGAGGTCCAGGCG
>Ga0169931_10007916_pt1 | contig 15646 bp, 14 predicted proteins | sample Kivu_15m_20L_FD_129675 | JGI IMG/M metagenome (GOLD analysis project Ga0169931, IMG submission 129675) | Freshwater microbial communities from Lake Kivu, Western Province, Rwanda to study Microbial Dark Matter (Phase II) - Kivu_15m_20L... | ecosystem: Environmental > Aquatic > Freshwater > Lake... | reverse complement strand
TGATCCTTTTGGGGCGCTCTCGGGAGAAAGGTTGTCCCAACCCATCCATGCCACCGCAGCTCGATTTTCTGTGTACCCCGCAAACCACGCATCTCGATGTTGATTCGTGGTTCCAGTTTTTCCAGCGGCTGGGCGATTCCATCCCAGCTTTCTCGCGTTCGCTGCGGTGCCGTCTGTAAAAACTGAGCTTAAAAGTGATGTAGTCAGATCTACTGAGTCTGTATCGAGTTTTTGTTGGGAACGATCGACCCACTTGAGCAGCGGGGTACCGTCTGCATGGGTTACTAGGCGAATTCCAGTGAGCTCGTCGAAGCGACCATGATTGGCCAAAAGGGCATAAAACTCGAGTAACTCGAGAGGGCTTAGCTCAGCGGTTCCCAAAGAGAGTGAGGGGGTTTCAGGGATTGATGCGTCGATTCCTGCTTTTTCAGCTGTTTTTACGATCTGATCGATTCCAATTCGAACAGCTAGCTTTGCTGTTGGGATATTTAATGAGTCAGCCATGGCTTCTCGGAAGCTGGTCCATCCGCGGTATTTTTTTTCGAAGTTCTTGGGGGACCAAGACTGTCTGCCTTGATCGTACTTAAGGGTCCAAGGGCCGTCGAAAAGGGGATAGCCTGGTCCATATGGAACGCCGCTTGGATCTCGCCCCTGAAGAAAAGCAGTGAGGAATACCAAAGGTTTGATCGTTGAGCCGATTTGTCGTCGCATATTCCAGGCACGATTGAAGGTGCTCTCAGAATAGTTTCGACCGCCGATGATGGTCTTTAGGTACCCTGTCCGTGGATCGGCTGAGACAAGGGCCCCCTCAAGACGTGTGAGAGAGGAGGTGCCAGTCTGGATTTTTTTTTCGGTTTCCCTGACACTGGACTCGACGGCTTTTTGGGCAAGGGAGTTCTCACGGAGGTCCATGGTCGAATAGACGCGGATTCCTTTTTCGCGAGCTTGATCGGCAGAAAGTCGATCCTGAAGTTGGAAGCGAATAAAATCGACAAAGTAAGGCGCTCGATTGGTAAAGCTTTGTGGGGGAGCAAATTGAAGCGGGGTTTGTTGGCTCTCCTTGCCTTCCTCTGGGCTAATGAAACCAGCCTCCACCATTCGGTGAATTACAAACCTTTGTCTTTCGAGCGCTCTGTCGAGATGCCGGTAAGGTGAATAGTAAGAGGGGCCTCGAATGACTCCTGTGAGAAACGCGGTTTCGGAGAGGTTGAGCTCCTCTGGGTCTTTATTGAAAAAGTACTCGGCTCCTTGAGCGATCCCATGGATCTCAATCGATCCCACTTGTCCCAGGTAGATTTCGTTGAGGTAGCGCTCGAGAATTTCTTCCTTGGAGAATCGTGCTTCGAGAGCCAAGGCGAGCACAAGTTCATTGAGTTTGAGGAGAATATTCTTGTTGTGTCGCTCTCTCAGGTTTTTGACGAGTTGCTGGGTAATCGTACTTCCACCTTGTTTGAAGGACAGATGAGTCAGATTTACCCAAATGGCTCGCGCAATTCCTCTCCAGTCGAGGCCAGGATGGTCCAGAAAGTGCTGATCTTCGACAGCCATGACTGCGAGTTTGACCCTGTGTGGAATCTCTTCAAACCTCAGGTAACGCCGAATCTGTTTTTTTTCGGCGCCTTCGATCGAGTTTGCGTCGTCAAGACGAGTGAGGGTTGCAACCAGTTCTGGCTCAAGAAAAGCTTGATCGACCTCTTGACCTCCCCAGGTCATGCGCGATGGATACTCAGGCCGGTCTACATCATTAAACTCAAAAGTAACGGTTTGGGGGTGAGCCGAAAGCTTGTGAAATTCCTCTGGGATCAAAGTGATCGGGTAGTCGGCTTTTTTGAGGGTGAATCTTAGGGTAGCGGGCTCACTTTCGAATGTGTATCGCTGAGCACGAAGGGATTGAATGATTCGATTTCGGTTCATTTCCTTCGAGAGGACAGTGACGTCCGAAAAAACTTGGATCGGGTTGATGTCTTTCTGGTCGAGAAACGCTGTCTCCAATCGATTGAAGACGATGAGTGCGGATCCCAGTAAGATGATCACACCCAGGCCTACGAGTGCTCCAATGGTCGTGAGTACGAATCGGGTCAAGCTTTCGAACTTTTTTGGGTACCAGTAAGTCACTGATGATGTGCGTCGGCGTTTCTTTACTGATTTACTTTGCGCTGCGCCCATGAACTCTCCCGAGAAAACTGCTTGACTCATAGTGATTCGCCAATAGCTTTAGCGGGGTTCCCGGATTTTCATAGGGCAAACTTCTCGAAAGGATTTTTCTTCATGCGCTCTTCATGTTTTCAACTTGGGATTCGGGGGGTCACGCTCGCTTCCGCTGCGCTTTTCGCGTCAGTAGCTTTCTCTCCTGTTGCCTCTGCATTTGATCTCGACTGGTCGGGACAATTTAGGTCTGAGGCTTGGACGGTTCGAAATTACGCTTTTAGTCAGGGCGTAGGGGCGGGGGGGTACACGGTCAGTAGCTCGGGGGATGAGAATACGTATTTCCAAACTCTCTTTATGAAGTTCACTCCGAAGGCGATCGTAAATGACAATGTGATTTTAAAGTCCGAGTGGTGGATGGGGGATGCGGCGCTTGGGATGTTTGGTGACTCAGCTCCTTATTTGTCTGGTAATCGATGGGTAACTAGCTCTCAATCCAGAGGAGCTGTTTTTTCAGTACAAAGATTGTGGGCTGAGTTGTTGACCGACTTCGGGACGGTTCAAGTCGGACGGATGCCTCTTCACTGGGGGCTTGGAGCGGTTTGGAACAAAGGTGAGGCACTCAACGCACGTGCTCCTTCAACGGGCGATGCCGTTCGGTTGGTTGCGAAATTTGGTTCCTTCAGCCTGGCTCCGGCATTCATCAAGTATGGATCGGGGAATACAATAGGCGGTTCCTGTTCAGTGGATGAAGGGACAGGCGTTTGCACGTCAACAGACGGTCTCGGTGGGGTTACCGACTACTCGATGGTTTTCCGCTATGAGAACGTGGACGAGGATTTGGAGGGTGGTGTGAACTTCATCCGAAGAATCGCTCGAAGTAAACAAGACCCTGAATACGGATATCTTCCGCCAGGGGGAGTGTCCGGTAGCTCGATCTTCAACACCTGGGATCTGTACTTCCGAAAAAAATGGGGAAGCGTCGAACTTTCGGCTGAGGCTCCGATCGTCTCTGGTTCGATTGGCTCTTTTAAGTACGACACGATTGCTGTGGCTGGAGAGTTGAAATGGACTGCAAATGAGCGCTTCGCGTTGATCGGTAAGGGAGGCTTGGCGCCTGGACAGGCGGGAGGGGTAACTCTTCCTACGGACTTCCGTGCCTACTCCTTACATCCCGACTACCGTGTAGGGTTGGTCATGTTTAACCTTCAACCAGCAAATTTTTCGGGTCCTACTTACTTCAATCATCCTGAGATTCATTCAAACGAGATTGCATCTCCTTTTGATGCTCCGATCGTCAACGCGCGATACGGTTCGGTTGAGGGACGTCTGGATTATGAAAAGTGGGTTTTCACTGCTGAGACCGTTTTTGCTTTTGCTGATCAGACAGCCAAAGCAGGAGAGCAATTTTACAACACGCGATCTCGAAGCTTTGTCGAGAACGTGAGTGGCGTCGATCAGTCTTCCTTTATGGGGTGGGAGTTAGATCTTGGGGCTGAACTCAAGTGGGATGATCAAGTGACCGCAGGAGTGAAGGCGGGCTGGTTTGTCCCTGGTGATTATTTTGCCTTCGCAAATGGTGCGAGTGCTGCAAGTCTTAAAACCGTTTTTGCAGCATCGGCAACTCTTGGAGTGACGTTCTAGGTTTTCGCCTGATCAACAAAAAGGTTGAAATAAGACGAGGTGGGTCCTCTGATCATCAGATGACCCACTTTTTTATTGTGCGATGAATTGAGTGAAGAAAACGTTAGTGACCAGGGGTTCGCGGAGTTTTACGAGAGCGTTTTTGTGGGATTCTGCTCCTGCGTTTCCTGACGGATCAGACGGTGAAGGGGGATCTTCGCTGGTGAGGATCAGGTCGTTTGTGATGTCGATGATTTGGGTCCGAAGAATGTAGCGGCCTTGCACTGTCGACAGTTCTTGAAAGGCTTTGCGCCCCAAAAGTGCCAAGATCCGATCCATAATTCGTGGACGGAGTTCTTCTATCAGGGCTTGTTGCTTCATGTCCTTGATTTCGAGCGCAAAAGCGATGGTCAGGTAGTGTAATTTCCCTTTGAAAGTACTTGGCTCTCCAGGCTCATTTTTAGGAGCCGGTCCACTTGGTGCGATGTTGAGAGTGACTTGCTTGAATTCGATCAACCCCGAGACGGGAGGGGGTGACGGGGAGGCCTTGATGGCTTCAAGGCGCGCACGTTCTGCCTTCTCCGTGATTTTGGGCTTTTTGAACACCAGTCGGGTGTAAACAGCGAGGCCGATCACAGCGACAATGGCCAGGGTGTTTACGAGTGCGAGAATCAGGGGAAGTTTGCTTTCTTTGCTTCCGCCCGAACTAGCTGCCGGCTCCTGAGCTGGACTCTCTTTTGACACGCGTTCAGATCCCCCAGTCCCTAATGCTAAAGAGGGATAGGCACTCTGGGAACTCAAAAAGTGATGAAATCCGGAATTGCGCCACGCGTCAAAGCAGGGTGGGGGGCTGTTATGAGTTTGAGGCTGGTGACTGGGGCAAATGGATTTACTGGGTCGGCCGTGGTGAGGGCCTTATTGAGACGAGGGCGAGCGGTTCGGGCCTTTGTCGAGGTGGGGACATCGGAGCAAAATCTCGAGGGTCTTGGGGTCGAGATCGTAAGGGGTAATTTGCTGGATCTTGAGAGTATTCGAGACGCCCTCCGAGGAGTTTCCGTCATTCATCATGTGGCTGCGACCTTTCAGTTTGCGGCAGATCCGTCTCTGGACCCGCTCAGGTATCGAGCGGACTGCGAAAAGCTTTACGGCGATAATCTGGTGGGCACAACAAACCTGATGCTCGCTGCTCAGGAGGCTCGGGTGAGTAAAATCGTCTATACTAGCACGATGGCCTGCATCGGCGTCGCTCCCGGTAAGGAGCTATCCAACGAGACCATGCCATTTTTTTATCTGGCTTCCCCTCAATGATTACATGCGGAGTAAAGCTTTTGCGAAAAAGGTTGTTCAGAGTTTTGTTCGTATGGGTGCGCCTGTTGTGATCGTGAACCCAACGTGGACGGTCGGTCCAGGCGTAGTTTTCATGACTCCTGTCGCTCAGGCCATCCGAAGTGTAATTCAAGGACAACAGCCTTCCCTTTCTCCGGCGGGGATCAACATTGTGGATGTGGACGATGTGGGAGAAGGACATTGCCTTGCCGAAGAGAAAGGGCGAATCGGATCACGTTACCTTCTTGCGGACGAAAATGTAGTCTACTCTGACTTCCAGGATGAGATCAGTGGGGCTGCAGGTGTCCCATCACTTCCCGTTCTTGATTCTGCGCCGTCGAGTTTTCCGAAGGATTACCTTTGGTATGACTCGACCCTTGCTCGACAGGAGTTAGGCTGGTCATCACGACCATTACGCGAAACGGTGAAGCGCGCAGTTGATTACCTGCGCTCACAGCTTTGAGCTTTTGACTAAATGATTCTTTTTACTAAAAAAGGGCTAAGCCTCCGAGGAGACCTAGCCCTTTGTGAACTGATTCAAGTTCTCAGTGCTGATTAGATCTTGATCGGCTCGTATGGGAGACCGAGATCAACAGCGACTTGCTTGTACGCAACTTTTCCGTTGAGAATGTTCACGCCTTTCATCAACGCTTCGTCGCGAGCAACTGCTTCCTTCCAGCCCAAGTTAGCCAGCATGAGAGCGTACTTCAAAGTGACGTTCGTCAAAGCGTAAGTCGAAGTGCGGGGTACTGCACCTGGCATGTTTGGAACAGCGTAATGGATCACGCCATCCACTGTGTAGGTAGGGTGCTCGTGAGAGGTAGGACGGCAGGTTTCCACGGATCCACCTTGGTCGACGGCGACATCTACTACGACTCCGCCTGGCTGCATTTTGGAGATCATTTCGCGAGTAACTAGTTTTGGGGCTTTTGCTCCCGGAACCAGGACGCCGCCGATCACGAGGTCAGCTTTGGTGACCACGCGTTCAATCTGTTCGCTGTTCGAGTGCAGAGTGGTGACTTCATTGCCGAAAATATCCGACAAGTAGTCGAGTCGGGCCATGTTGACATCGAGGATCGTCACTTTCGCTCCGAGTCCAATTGCCATTTTAGCCGCGTTCACACCGACTACGCCGCCGCCCAAGATCACTACGTTCGCGCGCTCTACCCCGGTGACGCCACCGAGGAGCATGCCTTTTCCGCCGTGATCGTGTTGAAGGTAAGTAGCACCAATCTGAGTCGCCATGCGACCTGCCACTGCACTCATTGGAGCAAGAAGTGGGAGGGATCCGTCTGCAGGCTGGATAGTCTCGTAGGCGATACCGACGATCTTGCGCTCCATCAGTGCCTTGGTTAGGCGCTCGTCTGCGGCCAAGTGAAGGTAAGTGTAGAGGATCTGTCCTTCACGAAGGAGTGGATACTCCTCGGGAAGTGGCTCTTTCACTTTAACAATCATGTCGGACTTATCGAAGATTTCTTTTGCCGTCTCGATGATCGTTGCTCCGGCCTTGCGGTAGTCATCGTCCGAGATTCCGACACCGACACCTGCGTTGTGCTGAACTAAAACTTTGTGTCCAGCTTGAGTCAGGGCTCTCACGCCCGCGACTACCATACCGACGCGGTTTTCTTTGTTTTTAATTTCCTTAGGTACACCGACAATCATGCTTCTTCTCTCCACAACATTAGTTTTGATGGTGAATGCGTAAACCGTCGTATGCCAGCCACACTTGATTTGGAAGAGTCTTTTGGGTGGCTTCGTGCTCAAGTTCGTGCCCCATATGGGTCAAATAGGTCTTCTTGGGGGCTAGTTTTTGGATCCAATCGAGCGATTCACTTAAGCTCAGGTGGGTTCCGTGTGGAGTGGTTCGTAGGCAGTCCAGGATCAGGATGTCGAGTCCTTCAAGACGTGCCTCTGACCCCTCGGGTAGGCGGTTCCAGTCGGTGAGGTAAGCGACATTGCCTAAGCGAAAGCCAGCTGTCTCAAAGGAGCCATGCTTCAGGCGGATGGGGACAACCTTTAGACCCAGGACGTCGATGGATGGATCATCCAAGGAAAATCGATGGACATCGAGTCGGGCGATTCCACCCCCCTCAACTGGTCCGGGTTGAAAAATATAATCATACCTCTTGAGGAGGTCTCGTTCCGTCCAGTCATGAGCGAATATGGGGATCGCCTCTTTTTGGATAAAGTTATACGCCCTGAGATCGTCGATTCCGCCAATGTGGTCGGTGTGAGGGTGAGTAAAGAGCACAGCATCAATTCGGGGGATTTTCTCCCGAAGGGCTTGTTGTCGAAAGTCCGAAGAGCAGTCCACTAGGAGGCTCTTGCCCTGCCATTCAATCCAGATAGAGGCACGGAGACGCTGGTTTCGAGGGTCAGTCGAAGTGCATGTTTCACATTTGCACTGAATCAGGGGTACCCCAGAGGAGGTTCCAGTTCCAAGAAATGTTACCCTCATTTTGCAGGCGTCTCCCGCGATGGCGTTGCACCAGAGAACTCGCTCATGTCGCATGAGCCATCAAAGTAACCCCCGAATTCGAGTCGAAATGAAGGAGTTTTTACTTTTCCGATGAGGCGACCGGTTTGTGAGACAATGACTTCGTGGTTTGCAACGATGTCGCCCTCCACCCATCCGTCGATGATCAAGCGATCGACGTACGCATTGCCTCGAACGTGGCCCGATTCTGCGATGATAATCACGCATGGTGCAGTTGCTCTGAGTGTTCCAACAATCTGCCCGTGAATGCGTGTGTCCTGCGAGAGTTTAAGAGTGCCCTCGATATTTGACTCCGATGCGATCAGGTTGGTCTCCGTTTCACGAATTTGGGGAGAGGGAGATGGAGTAGGGCGAATCATGGGGTGCTTTTCTCCTCTGATGGTTTTGTGGGGGGGGATCCTTGGGATGCCGAGCCGGTGGTCGCCTGGGACTGGGTCTTGAGAGCCTGAGAGAGGATCAGTTCACCTTGGGAGTTAAAGATCAAAACTTGAACCTCCGTGAGATCGGCCGAGGTCCCAACGGGTCCAAATTCGGCCTGTACCTCCCGATAGCGGCTCACGGAAAAGAACTCTCCTCGTTGAGGGGCAATGAGAGGCGTGCCTTGTAAGCTGCTGGGCAGGATTCCCTCTGGGTAAGTGAGGAGGTGTGACGGTCCTCGGGCGAGAAGAATGAATCTTCCCTCCTGTTTGCCACCGTCTCCTTTTGTATACTGAAATGCAAACTTCACGGAGAGCATGCGCGCTCTCCATGTGAGGGTGGGCGGAGTCAACGTGAAGGGGAGGGTCTCCGTTGTGGGAAGAGGATTGCTGATACTGGGAGCGGGGAGCAGGGCGAATCTCTGAGCAGCTGGGACCGATGCCAGGGAGTCCGCAGTCAGCGGTGGGGCTGCGGAGGTCACTGTGGAGGGATCCGTTTGATCGAGTGCGTCGGAGGAAGTGGCATCTTGTGGCCGGCTTTCGCTGAGCTGCCCTTGGAGGACCTCGTTTTGTTTTTGGAGGATCTCGATCTCGTCCTCGAGAACTTCGATTCTGCTGGAGTCCGAAGAGCGGAGCTTCCATGAGTATCGAGCGCTCATGAGGGAGAGACCTAGAACCAGGACGATCAAAGCGCCAAAAATCCAGCCAATTCGGGTAAACCAGGTCAACGGGACTTTGAATGCACGGGAAGTGAGGTTGCCTTTGAAAAGTACAAGGTGGAGCGTTTCTTGATTTGTAGGCTCTGAGCCGGATGGGTGATTCTTCACAGTTTCTGCAGACTAAAGGTGAGCGAAGAAGTGTGTCAACTTTGGCAGGGATTCTTCCGATGAGGGGGTTGATGATGAAGGTTCTTCTCGTCCATCCTCAAAACCTGGTTTTTGAAGCGGCTGCAGATCAACTGCGTAATGCGGGTGTCGGTGTCCTGACAGTCGAGGACCCGTCCGAAGTGCTACAGGTTTTGTCATTCCACGGAAAGTCAGTGGACCTTGCGATCATTCACCGTGAGGGAAAAGGAGGTATTGGAACTCCGGGGCTTTCTTTGGTGGAAGAGATCTTTCGGGATGCAACCCAGTCCGATCTGCCGATGATTCTGACTTCAGACCAATGGAATGAAGCGCAGGCGGCAGAGCATCAACAGGGGCAGTTCGGAGTCAATGCCTACTTAACAGCGGGGTTTCGGGCTGATCGCTTGATTGGCATGTTCAGTGAGGTTCTTGGAGTGCCCCTGGTACCGCTCAATTGGGCAGAGCCATTGGCTCCCGAGCCCTCTGCGGTTGTAGGAGGAAGTCCCCTAGAGGCGATCCATCTCCAGGAGGTTTCGGAATTACTGGATGTTTCCCACCAGGTTTCGAGTTCGACTCAAACCGAGGCTTTTTCGTTAGAGCTTCCCGATGCAACCCCTGATCTGGTGATTGAACAGCCGGTGCAAACAGATCGCCAAGCGGATCCGAGTTCTGAGGCGGGGTCGACTCAAGCCCCATCCTGGGAGTTTTCGGAAGAGCATTCGGTAGGGGAAACGTCCGAAGAAATGGATTCTCAGACGTTTCATCAGCCTTCAGAGTCAGAGGCTTTTTCTGGTGCTGGATCGAGCCCTTTTGTCCCTCACTCTGCTGATCAAGTGATGCTTCGCCAATACCTCTCCTTGCGGGAGCAAGACGTCGCCTCGCTGGAAGGGCAGCTGAAGGTTGCCAAGAGCCAGGTTCAGCAGCTGGGGGAGCAACTTCGGGTGGAGAGAGCTCGGGGTATCGAGCTTTCCCATGCTGTAGAACACTTGAAAAAGCAGGTTCATGAATCGGGGGATCAGCGTAGTTCTCTCGAAGACCAGTACCGTGGGGAGCTATCGGAGCTCAAATTTCAACTCAAGGTGAAAGCGGATCGGATCCGGTTACTCGAATTGCAGGTGAAGGAACATTCCGACATTTCGGAGCAAATTCAAGAACGCGTTCGTGTGGATATCCGAAGAGTTCGAATGCGGGAAAAGGAATTGGAGAATCGGTTGGAGATCCTGAGAAAGGACTCAGAAGCGCTGCTCTCTGCTCGAGAATCGAAGCTCGTGGAGCTAAAGCGCAAGATCGATCTCTTGGAGTTCAATATGGAATTACTCCAGACTCAGAACCAGAAGGAGCGGGAGGTTTCACGTAAACTTCGAGAGCAACTCGCCAGAGTGGCTCAGGCGGTTCGAGTAGCGGGAGGTCTTCTGCAGTCTGGAACTGTCCTTTCAGATGTGTCGCCCGGCGACACCGAATCGAATGATCTGCCTCATGCCCAGGAGAATGGGAATAAAGTCGCCGGGTAGACGAATCTATTCCCATGCCCTCGCGGGTGTTGCCCCTTTGTCCTTGAAAACTGGGTTGGCATCATGGGGTAGGATCGAGTAGAGACGCGGGATATGGTGTCGACGGCTTTTTTATCGACGAATCAGGGCGGTTCTCATGGGCATAAAGACCTTCTTGGAGGCGATCGTGAAAGTCAAAATCACTTGCTTGCTGATTTTGACCTGATTGGCTTTCAGAAGGGTTTGGATCAAATGAGGTCATGGTCGGAGCTCCGAGACTGGGTTTTCGGCGAGCCCACCTTCAAGGGGTTATTTCCTCAGGGGGATTATGAGACGGTCTCGCAGGAGGATTGGTTTCGATCGCTGGAAAGCGGTCTTCAACTCTCAAAGCTAAATGACTCTGACGGACTGGTTTTGCGTAGGATCCTGATTTCATTGGTGCTGCAACGGGCACGAGGCCTCTACCCGATTGGGCAGGCTCAACAGCCGGTGATGTGGGCCATGGACGCATTAACCGGCCTACCCGTAGGTGCAGCTCTCGAGCCAATTGTACAAAAGTGTATCGACACTTACCGGAAGAGTGGGGCTCTCTTCTCGATTTTATTCATCGACATTGATCAGTTTAAGCGGGTCAATGATCAGTTCGGTCACCTGGCTGGAAATCGCCTTCTCGCTCAGATGGCAGGTCTCTTGAAGGGGGCACTTCGGGAATCGGATGGGGTGGTTCGATATGGTGGCGATGAGTTCGTCGTTGTATTGGAAGGGGCTTCAGCGGAGCAGTCTTGGGAGACCGCTGAGCGATTAAGAAAAAAAGTCGAGGCTTCCCGGTTTCATAACATTGTTGAAGAGGCTTTCATTCAAGTGACTGTCTCGGTTGGATTGGCAGTTTGTCCGGAGGATGCAAGCACCTCCTTGCAAGTGATTGAAACGGCAGATTTCGCGATGTTTGGTGCAAAACGGAAAGGTGCCAACCAGGTGTTTCGGATACCAAAAGGTTGGTCAGTTTCTTGACGGGGAAGCCTTTTGTTGGCGGTATGTCGAAATTCTTTTTTTCGGTTCCCTGATATTCGACTTTGACCTCATAATTAAAAAAATGAGCACGGCTTCGCGGAAGATTTGGCGTCAATCACCATTGTGGATAGGTCTGGGATCACAACTGATCCTTGCTTTTTTGGACGCTTCCGCGTTTGCGGCTTCCAGTCCGCTGAGTGGGTTCGGATTTTCAGCTCAGGAGTGGAGCGCAGAACTGGGAGCAGGGGCTGCCGAAGGGGTTACGCTGATCCCCGGTGCGATCAACGTCAAGGTAACGCCTCAAAGGCTCGGAGCGCGAATGTATGTGTACGTTGGCGTTCGCAATCAGGACCGAAAGTCAGCGTGGGCAAGAGTGGATCTTCCCTTGGGGAGCCCTGAGGGTACATTTGATGGGCAAGTGACTTTTCCTGGAATGAGTCCTGAAGTGGTTCCAGTGACGTTACGTTTTCAGGGAAAAACCGTTCGATCTGTGGTCGAGAAGAGCTGTGATGCCACTTCTGTAGGGATCGCTCGTCCACAAGGAAGTCCGAACTCGAGCGGGGATTACATATTTATGCGGTGCCGACCCCAAGCCTCAGGGGCTTTGAATGTCGAAGTAGCCTCACTGTCAGCGGGAGGAGCTGTGAGTGGGGTTCGTTGGACTGATGGAGAGGGAACTCAAGACTTTGGGGCGATCGATGCGAGCGAACAGAGCTCGGATGGTTTTCTTAGGATCAAAGTTCCCGCGCCCGGAGTTGATCAAGGTCGACGAGAAATTGAATTTAACCTCGGGGATGGGGTTTATCGGATTCGGAAACAGAAACAGGGAATAGCAGCCGCAGGCACTCAGTCAACACCCGCGAGATCTTCTTCAAAATCGCTGACTCATCCGACCAAGGGAAGTGCTTTGAGTTTTGCTCGTTTTGGTATTGGTGGGTACGCCGGGATTTACGTTGCTGCTGATGCATCGGGTACCCTCAATTCCTACCTTTCACCAACGGTCGAGATCTCCTACCTCCCTCGGTACAGGCACAGTTTTTCCCCTGGTTTCTCTTGGGATGTAGGCGCGGAGTTGGGAGTGTCTCTCATTAATCACGTGGCTCATGGTTTTATTCCCGGTCTTCAGGCCGGGTTGAATACCGGGCCCGTGCTCCTTTCAGGATCTCTTCCGTTGCTCCTTGAGTTCGGGCTGACGAACTGGAGCAAAGACGAACAGGCCCCTCAATTAACCTATGCAGGATTTCAATTCGGCTACGAGAATCCAAAGGGATTGTTTGGTCTTTCTATTCTTCGGGGAGTTCGAGCAGCGGTTGAAAAGAATTTGGGTTCGGCAGACAATCAGAGAACGTGGCAGGGTCGAATCGGTGCGGTGCTGAGTTGGTAGATGCGGAGAGCGGGATATGAAGAGTCTGCAGGAATCATTTGCAGTGCAACTCTTGGGTGTTTTTGAAGACACCTTGATCTTGGTGTTGGACAGGCGGGGTTGCGTAGTGCTTGCGGGTGATAACTCGACGAAGTGGATCTATGCAGATGAAACTCCTAATGGAACGACGGTGCTTCAACCGGAAGATCTGATCGGCCGGGAGGTCTCCGAAATTCCAAGAGTGAAAGATATTCCGGACGTCGAAGATGCAGTGAGCTTAGCCCGCTCCGGCGCGCGTACCCTTCTTCATTATCTTCCTCCCGGCGAAAAACTGGGGATCAGAGGTCATGTTGAGCCGATTATGGCAAGGGGAACACAAGGGTCCCAAAGCGATGCCCCAGTTGCTGAGCGCGGAAGTCGGACCTCGTTCAAAAAAGGCCAGTCTGTAGGTGCTCTCCTCGTCTTGAGGGATGAAAAACGTTTGTTGGACTCGATAGATATCATCGATCTCCTCGGAGAGAAGGATGCTCCCATCGATGGAGCTGCTTCAGCAGGGGCGTCGTCCTCTGAATCGGTAGCATCGTCACAATCGTCCTCGTCGGAGATTAATTGGGGTTCTGATATCAAGGACGTCTTCTCATCCTTTCTTAGGAATATGGGGAATAGTGAACTCGAGTTATCCCTATGGATGCCTGATGAGGATGAAGGTGCAAAACTCGTTTCCTACTCTAACGGTCGGAATCAGGAGCCTTTGGAGCTGCTCATGACTGCAACCATGCTGTTTGCGATGGATGAGGCGGGGCAGGTCGATCAGAAGCAATTTGCGCTTCGTGTGATGGAGGATAGCAACGCCCTTGTTTCGATTCGTGACGCGGATGGGGGCAAGTTGATGGGGGCGGTCATTTTTAATGGGCCTAAGGCGTCAGAAGTAGATGAGCGACTGGCTTTGAAGTTGGGTGAGCGTGCAGCGCAAGAATTGATTGAGAATGCCTTTGCAGATCTCGGGCTCTGACCTCTCAAGTGGTTGACGTGCGATTCGGACAGGGGCACAAATCGGTCCTATGTTTGGATTGTTCCTGAGTACTTGGGTGTATCTTTTTCAAACGGTCTTTGCGGACGCCTCCTCGTGGGAGGCGTTCTCGGTAGCGGTCCGATTCCTTTGGGCATGGTTCGTCTTCTTCTCGGTGTTGGAGGGGATGGGGATGCTCGCGATGCGTGGAGCGATAGGCACAGGCAAGCGTTTTTGGACTCGCGGTAGGGTTCTCAAGTTGCTTGGAATGTTCTTGATCCTATTTGGGACTACTCAGGCTCGGGGATTAGTGGATCATTTTCAGTCTTGGGAAGCTTCTCCAAATGGGGCGGTCTGGATCTTTTTCCTCATGGTTTTTTTGGGCTTATCACTCAAAAGAAAGGCGAACCAGGAGCTGAGTCGCGAGGGACTGAGCTCCTTCATGGGTGGGAATGCCTTTCGATTTCAGAGTTTCGGTTGGCCCACGTCTGGCCCGATGAAGCGTGGATTTAGGAAGCCAGGGCAGGAGAGACCGACCAGCTTTTCGAATCAACCCCAGGATGTGATTGAAGTAGAGTCAGTCGTGATTTCGAGCGAAAGGGATGATCGACGTTAATTTCTCAGCCAGAGTTGCGTGCCTGGGGCTCCCCAGGTGCCTGCCGGCTCTTGGGGGGTTCGTCCCGTTTGAGAGGAGCGCAAGCACTCATCGTACTCCGCATCCCCACGGTTGAGTGTTTTGCCCCCGGTCGTCGAACAGGAAAGTTGAATCGTAGGAGTGTGAGCAGGGTTGCGTCCGGACGTGATGAAGTCAGGAGTTTTTGAGAGATTGAGAAGGGGTGCGGTAGGCCCCACGATACGACTGGGGTTCGTCAGGTTGATCCCTTTGTGATTCTTCTTGGGGGTTCGATCATGTTCCGCAGACGACGCTGCGGCTGTCGACTGACGAGTGAGCGTGACCCCTATGATCGTCAATACGGCGATCATCAGTAAGTGCAGTAGATTATCTCGAGGAGCCTTATTCCGAAGCATAAAAACCTCGGCTCTTATTCTACGCTCATGTAGTTCGTGGGGCTAATACTTCAATTTTACAGGTTTTTTTTGGGTCAGAGTCGAGCTTTGAGTTCATCATGAAGGAAGTCGAGAAAGGCTCGTACCCTCTGGGGAAGCTGCTTGTCTCGATGATGGACGAGGTAAATGGATGTTTTTTCTCCGGACCACTCAGGAAAAAGTCGGACGAGTTTACCTGCCCGGAGATCAGAACCACAGAGGGATTCAGGTAGAAAACCGATCCCCGCACCTGCCAGGGTGAGCAAGTGGAGCATCGGAATGCTGTCACAGGTGAGCGCACCTTTTGGATGAAGGGTGACTCGCTTATTTCCGTTGCTCAGCATCCAAGGAATGCTGTCGTTTTCTGGTCGAAAATCAAGCAGTAGATGAGGGGGGAGCGATGAAGGAGAGGGAGTGGTGGGTTTAAGGGATTCTTGAATGGCAGCCCTCAACTCAGGAGTATGGGCTTTTGGGCTAGCCACTAGGGTAAATTCATCCTGAGTGATTCTCCGAATGATCAGGTTTTCGGTTCCGGGATCAGACGGGGAAATTCCTGCTCGGAGAGCGACATCGATTCGATCAGTAACAAAGTCGAGGATTCGATCTGTCAAAAGGAGTTCAACTTTGATTTGTGGATGAAGAGTTTGGAAGCGTGCAAGGATATCTGCCAAATCAGTCGCTGCCAGATTAACGGGTGCAGTGAAACGAATCGTTCCGACAAACGGATGATTGGGTGTTTCGCTGACTGTACTTCCAGCTTCTTCAAAAAGATCCAGAGCAACCAGGACCTTTTCAAGAAAACGTTCACCTGCTTCAGTGAGAGCGATTCTCCGTGTGGTTCGACGGATCAAGGTCGTGTGCAGATCCTCTTCGA
>Ga0169931_10007915_pt1 | contig 15646 bp, 16 predicted proteins | sample Kivu_15m_20L_FD_129675 | JGI IMG/M metagenome (GOLD analysis project Ga0169931, IMG submission 129675) | Freshwater microbial communities from Lake Kivu, Western Province, Rwanda to study Microbial Dark Matter (Phase II) - Kivu_15m_20L... | ecosystem: Environmental > Aquatic > Freshwater > Lake... | reverse complement strand
TTTTGAAGTAGCAATAACTTCATTTCTTACTCTGCCTAATTCTTGAGTAGATGTTCCAGATACATCTCCATAAACCTTAGTTAAACGAACTAGTTCTTGATCCGCCTGCTTAAATGCATCTGCCGCTGCTTTGCCGAATGCAGCCAGAGGAACTGTTAATCCAACTGTTAGCTGGCGGCCTGCCCATTGAGTGTTTTTACCCCAGTTAATAAGTTGTCCTGCTCCGTCTTGAATAACTTTATTCATGATAGCAAGTTCTTGTCTTGCTATGGCAGTTTTATTTTTTATTGCATCTAAACCTCTAGGAACATGAACATTAAATTGCATCAGCCCTTCGGCGTTACGACCAAGGGGTTGGAGAACAGCGTTTTGCATAGCAACTTGCTGTCTAGCGAGGTCTCTTATTAGACCGCCAGAAGTTTTTGCATGTGTCTGAAAAGTATTAAAATAATCTCTTAATTTTAGCCTTCCGCCATCAAGATTTTTACCAAATTTTTCAACATCTGATGTAAGGCTAACAAAGTGTGTTGAGAATTGTCCAGTACTTCTTAGAGTGTCAGAGAATGATCTATTTATTACAGCAATATTATTTGCCAACATCTTATTAGAGTTAGCAAGTTTTTCCTGTAATTGTGATAGGCTGGCTGTAACCTTATGCACATCTGCGATAAGGGATGAAAAGTCGGCATTAGCGACTATTCGGGTACTGATTGTTTCGTCAGCCATTTATATTCTTTTACTCCTTGGTGTATCCTAGTCCTGCTCCAATTCCAAATCCAGCCTCTGCTGCAAATGATCCTTGTAGCGAAACGACATCGTTTGCTGTAGCACCTATTCCTGCTGCTCTTAAACGAATGTCTTCAAACGAGGAACCTTTATCTTCTTCTTCATACTCACCTAAGTCTACACCTTTTAGCATTGCTTGGAACTTTCTTGTTTCATGTTCTTTTTTCTTTAACGCTTTAAGTGTATTTATAAGTTCTGGCATTGAAAGATTTTCTTCTAGGTCTTCGTAATTTCTCCAATGACCTAAAAGAAAAAGCTCTCCTTCGAGTGCGGCTAAATCGAGTTCTGTCCAGCCAGAACCGCTGCCGCTAGAAGGTTTGGGTCGTCAAGTTTAATTCCTCCGCAAACTTCAAGAATGCGGTTCATTGTAGGAACATCAAGAGCGTCTTCTAGAGCTTCTCTATCTTTAACCAAATCTGGTAGTTGCTTCTCTAAAGCAATTGCACATGCATCAATAAGTATTGTCAAAGTTTCGCCTTCTGTTGTAACTTCGCCAGTCTTTTGAATTGCCTCCATGAATTTACGGAGTTCTTTAATTGATAGTGGTTTGAGCTTTATATTTTGCCCATTTTGTAGTTGAATTTCTTCTACGTTATATACTGTAGTTGCCAATTTATCCTCCTTGGATAGTCTCAATTATTATAACAAATAGAATATACTAATACAAGCAGAAAGCCCCCGAAAATCGGGGGCCTCTGTTAATTTTATCTAATTAAATTAGACTGCCAATACACGGTCAATAATCTTACCGTACTCTTGTCCTTCGTAGCCGCTCATAGCGGTTGGAAGAAGACGGAATGTTACTGGGAATGTGGTTGGTGTAGAACGAGCCAAAGAGAACTGTGACTGTTGTACTGAAAGAACACGACGTGCATAGTATACACGCTCTGTCTTAGAAGCACTTTCTGTTGGTGCTTGTCCAACTGCAATTAGCTGACGCTCTGTTGGTGCGATACCAAGAGCACCTGCTGCAAGACCTAGTTCGGTCTTTTTGCTTGTGCCAGTTCCTGTTTCAATAATTGTATTAGTCTGGCTAATAGAAGTATTATTGGCTGGATCATCTGGCTGTCCGAAAATAACTAGAACGTTTTCTAGCGTACCTTCTGACATTTCTGTTGCGATCATAACCTCCATCGCTGACTTGAACAGTTTTGCTGTATCAAGCAACTGGTCAACGGTTACAGAATCGAATGTTGGATTGTAAGTAATTTGAAGACCATTATTGGTAAAACCTACGTTTCTGTAGTAAAATGTTGGTGCTGTTGGGTCTGTCTTTTCGTTAAGTGTATCTGTATAAGACTTTGCTGCTACAAAAGCTCCTGCATTTGTTGTACCTGGCTCTGAATTTTCGTATGTTGCATAACCTGTTGTTGTCGAATCGATATTCGAAATAAACAACGGAGAAGCTCCTACGAGAATATTTTTGGCATTACCTGCATTTTGTTTTGCCATGTTTTTATTTCCACCTCCTGGGGTTTCTGAATATTCAGTTTGTAAAATCTAAGCTGGCTAGGCTTCTTTCCTCTATGTCTAATTTTAGGCTATAAAGGGTCAAAAGGCAAACAGGCTAGTTGAACCTGCCAGATCCGTCTGTTATCCTAGAATACTTAATTTCAAGTATTACGTCTGCAGAAAAAAACCCTTGAAGCTCCTCAGAAGGGGCGGTTGGCGAAATGTCTGCTAAATATATTGAATGAAATTTAAATTTATTAGAAAGTCCTGTCCACTTATTAATATCTTTTGCAGATTCGTCCATACGTCTAAATTGATCTGTCATAAAATTTCTGGTTTCATTGATATCAGAAATGTCAGTTGAGTATATGGTAAATAGTATCTGTTCACAGCATATTAGCCAATTTTCATCATAGGACATGCCTATCTTATCATAGACTATATGCTTCTTCCCGCTCAAAAATTGATTCATTTCTGGCAACTGCTGAACTGGAATAATTGGAATCAAATTCTCATTAACATTATCGCTCCAGTATTCATCATCAAAAATATCTCGTTCTGTTAACTCTTTCCATAAAAATTTACGAAGTTCTAGCATTGCATCTAGTTTATAGTTTGCTGTCATTATAACGATCCTCCGTATGCCTGAGACAATGCTGCGTCAGCCTGAGTTAAAAGTGTTTTTGGATAAAATTTATATTGTACTTTTTTAATACTAGAGGGAAGTCTCATGGCTTTAGTTAAACCAGAATTGAATACCTGTTGGAATTTAGATCTTTTTATAGAGTTGTTAACTAATTGACCATTAAAAAATCTAGAGTATGCTAATACAAATTGATTTTTGACTCCAGGCCCTCCTGGCCTTTTAACTAATGTTGAAGCTCCTTTAGGCATAAAAATTGTTTCTCCATTATATTCAAATATCAGTCTTTCTGCGGATCGTGGAGATATCTTTAATGGCATTCCAGCTTCCATTACAGATGCCTTATTTATAAATACGTGTCTGCGTCTACTATTACTTGACGGCACAAGAGACTTAGAAGGCTTGAATTCAAAACCTAGTTTGAAAGATAAACCTTCTCTAGATAAAATTTTTATATTAAAAAGTCTTCCCGATGGAGTTCCTGTCTTTTTCCATTCATAAACGTGGTGCATATTTCTAGGACGGCTTCTTGCTATAGCGTCTATATATTCTCCAAAATCTTTATTTATCTGATCGAACATTACTGTGGTAAATTTATTTTGAAACTGTTTATTGGTTGTAAGTTTTGCAATTACGTTTGATTGATAATATATAAAAGCAGATACCTGTGCAACTGTAGAGTCTTTTAGGGGACCTGGGACTGAACCAGCCATAAGGTTTTCTAATCCACTAGCTGCCTGAACTAATAAAATGCTATTGTCCAATCTTCTGATTCTCCGATCTAGATACTGTAGAGTTATAGCCAATTACTTTTCCAAAAGGATCTGTGATTGGAGTTGTTCCTACCACCTCAAAAACTGTAGGTGTATCTGTTGGATAATTTAATTCTACCCATATTGGATTTCCGCTAGAATCACATATGTTAGTAATTTTTTCTCTTATGGTAAGCTTTTCTGATGTTCTAATTTGAATAGTTTGATCATTAACATATTTATTAGAAAATACTTGTTTGTCGCTAGAGCTATTAGTAGCAGAATTACTTATAATTCCCTTTGCATGGCATGGAACTGTTCTGTGATAAGACCATTCTTTTTTTAAAGCCCCAGTGTCAGAATCTTGAAGGTCAAATTGTCTATAAACATCTAGACTCATTGATAAAACTGAGTCTACAATATCGTTCATTATATTATTGCTACCTTTGAAGTCATTACATAATCTTCTAGTAGGTTATCTGCATATAAATTTCCTGTACCAGAATATGACTCTCCAAAATACTCAAAGTCCCAGTCAAATGTTGATATGCTTTTAATATACTTGTTTCTCCAAGCAGTGTCTTTTGAGAAAAAGTCTTTCATCAGTTCTATAGCTGCCAACTCAACATTATCTGGAACCTTTTCCCAACCAAACCTTCCTTGTACTTTATATGAAACACCAGATTGAAATGCACCGTATGAATCATTTATAGTTGGAGGAACCATTCCATTAGCAGTATATACAGTATTATCTAGCATTGCTGCCCTATTAATTCTAATTCCAAATCCACTTTCTGCTAATTGAACTTCATATCCCCAATTATCAATTTCGTTAAGGTTGTCGAGCAAAAGAATATCATTAGAATATAATTCGTGTAATTCATAAAGTTTTGCTGGCAATGGGAGAGTGTCTGAATCATATCCCTTAACTAGATATAAATCATCGTATAAATAAAATTTTTGTCCTGTAAATTTTTCTATTTGTTTACGGGCATATCTTTCTGCTCTTAAAAGTTCTTTGTATGATCTATATCCAGGGTCTGCTGGATCTACACTAAACCCTAAATCCTGTACGTGATTAAAATCAACGTATGGAGTTACTACGGATACCTCATCATATCTTATGACAGAAGTTCCGCCTACCGTATACTGCCACTTAAGTCTTAATGTTTTATTTCTATTTGTAAACACATATGGAATACTTACATTATAAGTTCCTGGATTATTTTCATCTAATACTGTGCCAAGGGTGGCTAGTGAAGTTGTAGGTTCTATTGGTGGGTCAACTGCTGGATCTTCTGTTATATCAAAAATTTCAACAGTAGGAGACGTATCAGCGTTTGTAAGTTCACCATTCCAAAATACTTGATGAGTTATTGGAAATTGTGTATTTACTAATATCTCTGCCATTTATTAGGCTTAGTTGTAATACTCCTGGACTTCCGTCGGAGTAGCAAGTCTAAAGCCCTCCTCCTTATCAAAAATTTTTTGAGCATCATCTTTTGTCATAGCAACAAATGGGTGCTCTCTTGTAAATGTATGTCCTAGAATATCATATCTAAAATTAGCTCTTGTCATTCTAACCAAGACAGTGTTTTCTGGATCATTTTTCTTAGGGTCAATTTTAGGAAGAGTTTCTTCTGCCATATCTACTGATTCCTCATTCAACTTTTTAGTGGTCTGTTCATATACTGACCAGCTTACGCCTTCTTCAGCCAATGCTGAGATAATATCTGCTTTATTTTTTAAACTTTCTGTATCGACTGCAAAATCTTCGGCAATCTTTTTAAGTTCTGCGACTTTCAATGTCTCAAATGACATATTTACTCCTATTTCTACTTAAAACAATTATAGCATTAGTAAATTTAAATGAAAAGCCCCCCAAAAAATTAATTTTGAGGGGCCTTTAGCAGATCTAAATCCTATAAATTAGGAAGCGACCTTAACGTTCTTTACAACTACCCAAGCGTCAGCCTGCTCAATTTGGCATCCAACACGAGTATACATTGTGTACTCAATGGAGTCCTTGCGTGGCCAGAAGAATCGGTATACGGTTACATCACGCTTAACACCAATAACTACGTTATTTGGGAATGTCAAGTGTACGTCTCCGTGTGAACCTGTCTGTCCTGAATAGTCACCAGCTTGTGTCTCTGGAAGCAGAGGAACTTCTACTAGAGGAATTCCGAATGCATATGGAGCTACGTAGCCAGCTGCACCACCTAGTGGGGCAACGTCTCCACGGATAATGCTTGAAGCGATATCCTGTGGGTTTACGTTTTGAATATTATTTGATGCGTTGAACAAATAATCTTGGATTAAGTTTGAACCTGCAAGGAAGCGAAGGTCTGTACGACGTTGCTTGTACTTACGAGGCATAGCCTTAAGTGCCTTATTAAATGTTTCACGAGAAATGCCTGTAGCAGCACCGTTGTCAACTACACGTCCGCTAGCTTTTGCAAGCTTAACGATACCGTCAAATGACTTATATAGTGCGTCTCCTGTTAGAGCTGTATTTCCATTGAGAACTACGTCTTCAATATCATTTCCAGCCTGTGTTGCCATCAATCGTGCAATATGATCTTCGAGATCAGCACCTTCAATATTGTCTTCTAGAGACTCAGTTGAAAGTTCCCAATCTAGACGAAGCTTCTTTGTTGTTAGAGAAATCTTTGAGAAAGTAACGGCTGAATTTGCTGCAGTATCATCTGCCTCAGTTGCAAGCTTCATTAACTTTTCTCCTACGCCAATGCGATCAATTTCAGTGGTATCGGCTCTCATACGGACTGTACGGGCTACCTTACCAATAACTGTCGCATCGAACATGTAATCCAAGAATCGTGCTGATTGCTCTGGATTTAACAGACCACCTTTTCCTTCGTTTCCACGATGGACACCAGTATCTGCGAATGCAGCACCTACCATAGTACCAGTTTGTGTGGTATTAGCAGCTACTGCTTTTTCTAATGTTTCATTGCTCATTATATTGTTTCACCTACCTTATTAGTTAAATAGTTCGTTTACGGAACCGAGGAAAGAACCGTTCCACTTTGATTTGGATTTTGTTATTACTTCCTGAGACCCGCCAAGGTCTGAGGACTTCTTAATTGCAGTTTCAGCTTCAACTGCGTCGACACGCTTCTCGACATTGTCGATGGTGCTTTTAATGTTTTCCACTGCCTTGGAAAGTGCGGCATGCTGTTCTGCCAACTCTGAAATTCTAGTATCTACGCTCTTGCTGAATGTCTCAACTGTTTCTTTAATTGCGGAAACTTGAGCAGCATTTGCCTCAGAAGCTTTGTTTAGAGTCTCTGAGAAAAAGCCTTTTAGATCGCCTAGCATCTTTGCAAAATCAGGTTCATCAACCTCGACTTCTGATACGTCGGCTGCTTTTTCCAGAACTTCGGCAGAAGCATCTGCTACTGCTTCTTCTGCAGGAGCTGCAGGTGCTGCTTCTTCAGCAACAACTGGTGTTTCTTCTACAGCAACAGGAGTTTCTTCAACTGCTGCAACTGTCTCTGTGTTTTCTGACACTTCATTACCTCCTTCTGCGTTTGCCTGTTTTGCAATTGTTTGTGTATCAGGCAACGGTAATCTTGATCGCTTGTGTGAATCAAGAATTCTGTCTATTTCTTTTGTTTTGTTAATATCATTACTCTCTACCCATCCGATTAGTTCCGCTGGCTTTCCAGTAACTGGGGAGTCATAAGATGATTCTGTTGAAATAAAAACAGAATCGCTTTCTGCACAATAAAAAATATTTTCAGTTTTTGTTTCTGCTGCAATTCCTTTGAACATTAGTTGACCATTCATTTTTTGAATAGACAAAATATTACAAAGTTCGTTTGCTGGTGAATCTACTACCGAAAGTTCCATTAATGCATATTCTTTAATAAAGCGAACTGGTTGACCAGTTGTCTTATTAACTTGATTGTCTGAATCAATAATTTTTCCGCCAATTGAAAATCCTTGAAGTGTGCCGTCAAGAATTTTTTCCCATGTGTCTTGTGCACCTTTTGAAATATATGCGTCTACATAAACGCCATTAAAAAATTCTTTTGTTGATGGATCATAAAACATTTCAGGCTTAAATGAAACCATTTTTCCAACTGCATTTGATCCGTGCATTTCACGAATATTTCCACGGAAAGATTCAAATGCCTTAAGAGATGCTTCTGCTGTTACAACATCACCTGTTTGATCTAGGTTATCAAGTGTTGCAAATCCAGAAACTGTACGTTTCTCACGATTAACTTTGGTAAATGGCACGGACAATGAGATATTGTCGTCATGCGAATTCCAAAGAGATTTCTCAATTTTCATATAGTTAATTTTATCTATTACTAGATAAAAAGGCAAATAACTGGTTGAGTAAGACTACTCGACTTGTCTGCCGTCCCCCTGAGTATTTCTACCTTCCCCAGAAATATCTGGAGAATTATTTTGTCTTTCTTGATCCCGCCTTCTGGTATTTCCAGCCTGAGCCCTAATTTCTGCCTGCTGTTGAGGTTTTAATTGAACTACCTCATCTCCACCATCTAGAGGAACTAGACCCATTCTAATTCTAACTTCATTTGGCGTAATAACCTGCATTCTTAATAATCTTTCATCAATCTTAGATTGAGTATCTGCATCTGTAAGGGCCAATTCGTTGAATTTAATTTCAAGGGCGTCTGTCATTTCTTTAATAATTTTATTTATTTTCTTTTCTAATATATCCTGTGAAGGACGGCAAACCTGCTCTTTAAATGTTTTATCTGCATCTCGTGCTGCCGCTAAATTAATTCCTTCTGGTGTTCCTATTTTATTTACAGGTACACGATGAGCCATGAGAATCTCATCACGATTCATCTTACGATATGTATTAAATGATGATTCCTGAGATCCAGCCTCTACTGGCTCCATCTTAAATTCAACCTTAGAGTCTGCAGTGTCTGCAGGAAGCGGAATATAAAGAGATCTATGATTCTTACCTTTTAAGCCAGTTTGGAAAAACTCAAGCAGTTTTCTTTCTGATTGATCTGAAAGTTTTCCACCCTTCATTGTAATAATATATCTAGGAACTGCTTTATTTTCAAAATAATCAAGGTTATACTTCCCAGCAAATTCATTACCTGCCATAGCATTTGCTGCGGCTACTATGTCTGGAATTCCATAATAGTTATTTTGAGGTGTATATTTCTTAATATGAATAATTTCATTTGGTCTATCTTCTCCGCCTGCGATTGGATTAGGGGTTTCTTGATCTCCAAAATTACGGAAGAATACTGCCTTACCGTAAAGCAATTGTACAAAGCCGTCTCGGAGACGACGAACACGCATTGTTTTTGCAGGTATATGTCCAATATATCCAATTTTACCTGCAGATGTTCTACCTACTTCAAGGTACCCGTTTCCAGTTGCCTCTACATCTGTATAAAATTTAATAAGTGTTTCTTTAAATGTTTCTTCTTCGTTACAATCCTCAAGCCATCCATGCAAATCTTGACGAAGTCTATTTAATTTTCTACGTGCTCTTTCTAACTGTATTTCGCTTTCAATTCCGTCTAAAGCATCCATAGCTTTACGTGTTTCAATAAAATCAAAACCTAGTCCAACAATATTTGAAACTTTTGCATTAACTGCTGCATAATTATATGGAGATATTTCATAAACACGAGATAAATATTCTAAATTATATGGAGGTTCGATAAGATCGAACATGGCATATCCAGTAACTGCCTGTGCCAAAAGATTTTGTTGAGTTGCTGTTCCGTCTATTCCAGCAAATCTTTTTTGTAAATCTCTATTTAATTTTCTACGAAATGAAGCTCCAAGTCCTGATACTTTTGTTAGGTCTTCGCCTTCAATTCTAAATGGATCATTTGTTGTTTCGGTAGATAGATTATTAAACTTTGCCCAATCAGCAGCATTTGAAATATGTATTGTCTGATCTGTATCTTCTTCTTCAAACTTCATTGATTTACTCCGTCCTTCTTTAAGGAGTCTTTATATACTCCAATATCAAGTGGGTCTGGTGTAAGGCCCCATTTTAATCTTTGTTGATGGTACTGGTATTCTTCGTCATCAATCTTTCGACGGCCTTCCAAGAATACTGGTTGACCCTCATAAATTCCATATGACCGAACTTCTCTTGCCAACGCATCAATTCTTTGACGATTTCCCCTTTTAGAAGAAATTGAAAGGTAGTTGCCTTCATCATCGCCAATCCACCGCCCGTCTGGCATTTCCCAAACATATATTCCTAGCGTTGTTTCATTTTGCTTATACTTATAGCTAGTTCTTTTTATATCCATAGGTTTTTATTTTACCACCAGTTATTGCATAAGTCCAGCTTTTTTGTCAATTAAAGTGACAAATTATACGCTTTGAAGAACAATCCAGTCATTATTATATGCAATAAAGTCTGATTCTGTCAGATTAATTGTCGGTTCTGTTGCCGAAGTTACTGCCCGTCCAGTATATAACTCATAATGAGTTTCTACAATTGAGGGAGTCAATTCTTTTTCATATATGGCTACATTCTTATAAAGGTTGCTTGGGCCACCCAAAGTCTCATAATTTAGCTGTAATGTTCCAGATACTGGGGTGGTAAATACTAAAACTATATGGTGTGGCTCATTATCATTTAAATATGAACTAATGTTTGTTTGATTAGTTACATCTATATTATTTACATATATCTTATTTATATTGGCCTTAGAAACGACTCCAGAGCCATTCCAGGCCAGTCTGGTAGTAGAAGGTGCGGAAGCATAGAATAGGGTGTTAGAAGCCAAGCTAGAGGGCGTAAAAAGCATTTCTAGAGACTTTATAGAAGAACTTGTTGTTATATCAAATCCCGCCCCATTTTTAGTCCTAAGACCGTTAGAATAATTTCTAGAAAGAACTGGGTAATTAACTGATCCTAATGAATATTCTGTAGATGAGGTAATTTTTTCTCCAAAATTATCTGCATATAATGTTTTAGTTCCAAAAAATTTTATTGAAAAATATGATAATTTAGGAAGGAATTTGCTGGCGTCTGTAGTAGACATAGTAATTTTTAAATAAAGTCTCCCTGAATTACTAAAAGAATCTTTTGTATATTGTGGAATTGCTTGACCATTTTCACAATACAACCAATTTGTTCCATCTATACTTGTTTCTACTATTACACCATAATCATTCCGCCACTCAATTTTAGAACTATTTAAATCTAAACTATCTGGGACAAGAAAGAAGTCCTCTAAAACAAATGTTCTTGCCTGCACGGTTTCTGTTTCATTAAATCCAATTTCTTTATTTAAAAGATCATAATAAGTATTATCATCCAAAAAATATGTCCATGGTCTATCTACTGGGTATGAGTATTCAAAAGAAGGTTTTTGCTTTGCATCAGTGCAGCTAAACAAAGTTCCTAGATCTGGCTGAACAACTTGGATTGCGGGAGATGTGGTGTTGCCAGCAATATTATGCCTAATTATTGATTTGTCGGAAAGAGCATATCTATATACCGCTGGAGCATCTACTATAAAACTATCCCCTACTGAGGTTGGACCAATTTGAAGATTAAGTGTAGTATTTGTAAATTTAAAATTAGACAAAGTTTTATTATCTGCAAGATTCCCGTCTAAATACAGATTAATATAAGATGGGCTATATGTAGCAACTATATGTATTACTTTTTTGTGATACGGAACTGCATATCGTACCTGCTCAGTTGAAGATATTTTAAAAACAACATCATTTTTATGCCAGAATATTCCTATGTTATTTGTTGTATCTGCAAATATTCCAACTTCTGATGTTGACGCAATTGTTGGATGAATCCAAACTTCCATAGAGAAATCATTGTCTGAAGTATACTTAGTGCCAAATGCTGATCCTACTGTTTTTGAATAATAGTCTTTGGTTATTGGTACTGTGATATATGCTGTATCTGTTATTTCTGTTCCTGATATCCCGCCAGAAACTAAAGGTAGAATATTAGATGCTGGAGATCCTACATAGGTAGCATTATTTCCGCAACCAGATTTATCTGAAGCGGTAGATCCTGAAGATTCATCAAGTGTCCAAAACCCTATAGGATAATCTTTGATTACCTTTAATTGATATGACATAGGCTTAGCCGCCTACTGATGCTTTTGTATAACGAATTATAACTAATCCAGAGCCACCAGTTGCACCTCTTGGTGCAGGATCAGGGGTGTCATTACTTTCTGTTCCTGATCCGCCGCCACCACCTGAGCCAGTATTAGCAATTCCGTTGGTGGCTGCAGTATCTGAGCCTTTTGCTCCATTTCCTCCTCCGCCTATTCCACCAATTCTATTTGTACTAGAATCTGTTCCTGCAGCTCCACCACCAGCGATATAACCAGTAGATGTTGCTGTTAACCAGCCAGAAATTCCAGACATTGCTGAAGAAATTGCTGTTAACCAAGAAGAGTATGCATTTGTTCCAGGTCCTCCGTCTGATCCATAGGGTGCTTGAGTTCCAGAAGAACCAACTCCACCTGCTCCGCCACCTGATGCACCATATCCACCATTTGTATTAGATCCTCCATCAAATCCCTCTCCTGAAGATGCACTAATTATATTTATTTGCCCATACATTGCTGAATGATATTGACATTGATAATATAAAGTATCTGGAGCATTGCTAGGAACGGTAAACGTAACAGTTCCAACTTGGGCTCCCGCCCCAGTTACTCCTGTTGAATAAACATTACTTGAGTTATATCCGTTACCTGTTGTCTGAATATAAAACGGATGACCTGATGCATTTACATTAAAGGTATATGTCCCACCACGGGTTAATGTAATAGTTCCACTTGAAACCCCATCAATTAGGTATGCCCCCGATCCGCTATTTGTTACTTGGAATGTAACTGGAGTAGGTGTAGCAACACTTATTCCTAGTCCTCCAAGAGTTGATGGAAATGCAGCTCCACCACCAGAACCACCATTTCCTCCAACCCTTTGTCCATTGGTTCTTTGATTTCTTGAACCTCCACCTCCACCTCCAGTAGCAGTATAAGATGTTGCAAAAGAAGAATTTCCTCCATTACTTGAAGTATTTCTTGAGTCAGTGGTACCATTTCCTCCTAAACCTACGACTACTGCGTAGTTTTGTGTTGATAAATTTAAATTACTATAAAGCTTAACTCCTCCTGCACCTCCACCGCCTGCATACCAACCAGATCCTCCTCCACCACCGCCTGCTATTACTAATACGTCTACTGGTATATTACCAATAGTAACCTCAAAAGTTCCATTTTGAGTAAATGTTCTATAGAAATAAGTTGAATCAGAAGTAAGTGTCCCTCCATTAACTTCTGGAATAGAATCAATAGTAATACTAAAATTTCTGGATACTGCTGTATTTAAACCATCAGATGCATTTATTGTAAATGAATAGGTTGTTGTAGATGCTGGATTTGTTGCTGTACCAGAAATGACACCTGTTGAAGAATTTAATGATAAGCCTCCTGGAAGCAATCCAGATAACAATGAGTATGTGATTGAATTATTTTCTTCATCTGTTGCTGCTACTGTAACAGAAACTGAATTAGTTCCATTAAATGTTCCTAAAGAACCAGCTGATGTAGTCCATGATGGAGTATCATTTACAGAAACCGTGTCTGGTAAAATTCCATACAAGTTTGAAGGATTTATAACCTTAATGTCATATGGTTCTTTATTTGCTGCTAATGCTCCAAATACGGCAGTTATTTGAACAATTGAGTTTACAGTAGTCGTATTGGCAACATACTCTGTTCCGTCATTTCCAATAAGGGATGCAATTGCTCCTGCAGTAAAATGAGTTCCTGAAATTACAAGTGTATTTGTTGCATTAGATTCAAGTATCGATCCTGTATAAGAAACAACTCCTGGTGTTTCAGCTACAATATTTTGCCATCCAACGCTTTGTGTATAAAGCTCTAATCTATTTTCTTGACCGTTAAAATATGGCTGGCCAACTGCTGGATTTGCAGGACGATTAGCGGTATTGCCAAATGGGATACCTGATGAACTTGATTTTCTAATTGCCATTAGTCGAACCTCCAGCCAAGTGTTGAGCCTGTATATGTGAATATTGCTGTACCTTGATTAACATCTAGTATAGCATCTTCTGTTAATCCGTTAATCTTCCCGCCGTTTCTTAATATTGTAATATTGTTTGTTGCCGCCGATCCAGTAGCATCTATTACTACAATTTCCTGACCTAGCGTAGGGCTTGCAGGAAGTGTTAATGTACGTGCTGCTGTTGTATCAACAAAATATCTGCGTCCCGCCACTAATGTTGTATTTGCAGAAATTGCAAGATTTACTTCCTGCTTATATGAGGAAAGGGCAGAATTAAGAGCAGTTGTATCTACATAATCTGAAGGAAGAGCAGCCATTACTCCGACTTCTACCCATTCACTTCCACTCCATACTTTAATTGTTTTAGCCATTTTACCAACCAAACCTATCTCTATACTTATTCCACTCAGTAGTTACTTGTGATTGTGAAACCAGTCCCTGATACCACCAAGCTCCTCCGTATGTGTGGTTGCTAGCGTTATCATTATATGGATCTCCAGCTATTCCAAATTGTCCGCTTGAATGCCCAGACATACTTACTCCAGCATTTACTGTGGTTTCAAAATTGCTTCCATTTAATGATGTTGTTACAATTCCACTACTGTTTACTCTTACAACATAAAACCAATATTTATTTGCATAATCAGATACTCCAGTAATATAATTTCTTACATTTGATCCGTTATATTTACTAGGAGTCCATGTATCTCCACCGTTAATATCTTTTCCAACATCGAAATTGTAAGCTGCTCCCATAATTCCATCTCTTATAAAAAAATGATTATTGTTACTTGTATCTCCATAGTATATAATTCCACGATTTGTTGATCCGTCTAGCTTTACCCAAACACCCATACTTATTTCTGAAATAGATCCTACCAATCCAGTTGATCTCATACTTTGTTCAGAAGATGTAGTTAAAATTCCACCAGAAGATGAAGAATAATTTGCGTTAGATTTTGGTAAATTTTTACCTCTTCCACTTAAATCAACTAGTGTTGATGTTCCATTCCAAGATCTTCCATTTGCAAAATCAAAGTAGGCAAGAATACTAGCAGATTTTTCAAGAACAGCTAGTGAAGTTATGTTAAATGTTCTTGGAACTGCAGGATTAGATCCGTCAGATACATTTATTGTAAAAGTATATGTTGTATCTGAATCAATAGCTGGAAGAGTTCCTGATATTAATCCAGTTGAAGAATTTAAAGTAACTCCTGAAGGTAATGAGGAACCAGATGCTAATGAATAAGTAATTGTAGAATCATCTGATGCAACTGCTGAAACAGATACAGAAGTTTGCTGATCAAATGTTCCTAGGGATCCAGCCGCAGTGGTCCATGTTGGATTATTATTAACATAAAGAATATCTGGAATAACTCCAAAAAGATTAGATGGGTTTGTTATTTTTATATCATAGGGTTCATTTGCTGAAGATAGTCCAGTAAATGATGCGGTGACTTGAACTATTGAGTTAAATGTGGTTGATGATGCATTTACCTCAGCTCCATTTGTTCCAATTGCCGTTGCATAACAACCAGAAACAAAGTTTGTTCCAGAAATTGTGATTGTTCCAGAACCAACAGATTCTAAATATGTTCCAGATATTGATGCTACTCCAGGGGTTTCTTGAACTATATTTTGCCAACCTGAAGCCTGAGTATAAAGCTCTAGTCTAGCGGTTTCACCATTTGAATAAAGTTTTCCAGTTTCTGGTGTTGGGCGACCAGCTGTATTTCCATATGAGATACCGCTTGCCATATCCTGCCAACCTGTAGGGGTATAAATCTGTGTTTTTCCTGTTGTGCCGTTATAGTAGATTTCTCCTACTTCCGCCGATGCAGGGCGTTGGGCGGTAGTACCTGAAAGAGGATTAAGATTAAATATACCTGCTAAATCTCTAGCTCTACTCATTATTATTACCCCCTTTTATATTTGCTATATCTCT
>Ga0169931_10007914_pt1 | contig 15648 bp, 15 predicted proteins | sample Kivu_15m_20L_FD_129675 | JGI IMG/M metagenome (GOLD analysis project Ga0169931, IMG submission 129675) | Freshwater microbial communities from Lake Kivu, Western Province, Rwanda to study Microbial Dark Matter (Phase II) - Kivu_15m_20L... | ecosystem: Environmental > Aquatic > Freshwater > Lake... | reverse complement strand
GCGAGATGACCTCCTGGTACGGGTCGCGCGCAATCGAGGGCCTGGACTACCTGGTGCGCTGGCGCGAGGCGATCGACGCGAGGCTGGCATGAGGGCGGCACGCCACGGTCGTGCCTGCGTCGTGATCGCGGTCTGGCTGGCTGCCGGCTGCAGCAGCATGCCGCGCGAGTCGCCGGCGCCGCCGGCGCCCCGTGCAGAGGCCCCGCCGGCGCCGCCGCCTGCTGCCGCGCCGCTGCCCCGGCGCGCGCCCCCGCCGGCCGCGCCGCGCCGGCCGCGTGGCGGCGCCTACTACCAGAACGACGGCCCGGGCGACGATCCGCCGGCAGCGCTGCACCAGATCCCCGACGCGGTGCCGCGCGCCGAGCCGCTGCATCCGGCCGCCAACCGCCCCTACACCGTGTTCGGGCGTCGCTACGTGCCGCGCACCGATCTCACCACGCATCGCGAGCGCGGTGTCGCGTCGTGGTACGGGCGCCAGTTCCACGGCCGGCCCACCTCCAGCGGCGAGCGCTACGACATGTACGGCATGACCGCCGCGCATCCCACGCTGCCGATCCCGAGCTACGTCCGGGTCACCGAGCTGCGCGGGGGGCGGACCGTGGTGGTGCGCGTCAACGATCGCGGTCCGTTCCTGAACCGGCGCGTGATCGACCTCAGCTACACCGCCGCGCATCGCCTGGGCTTCGTGGAGGCGGGCAGCGCCGAGGTCGAGGTCGAGCTGCTGCAGCCGCCGGTGGCCGCGCGGGCACCGGTCCAGACGGCGGTGCGCGCCGACGTCGCCGACGTGGCCGATCCGCCGCGCGAGCCGCCACCGGCGCCGACGCCGATGCTCGCCGGGGCGCTGCCGGCGCTGGCCATCGAGACGCTGGTCGACGGCCATCCGGTGGTGGTGGGCGAAGCCGGTGCCCCTGCCGACACGGTGATCGTTGCGATCGCAACCGATCCGGTGCCATCGGCCGATCCGGCCCGCGAGGCCGTCTGGCTGCAGTTCGGTGCGTTCGCCTCGCGCGGCGGTGCCGACGCGATGCGCGACCGGGTCGCGCGCGAGCAGGCGTGGCTGCCGGTGCCGGTGCGCGTGGTGCGCTACGACGACCTGTGGCGGGTGAAGGCCGGACCGTGGCCGGGCGCCGACGAGGCCGGCGCAGCGCTGCGTCGCCTGGCGGGCGACGGCCAGCCGCGGCCGATCGTGGTGGTGCGCTGACCGCGCCCGGGGCGCACGGGTGCGGCCGCAGCGCTCCGGGCTGGGGCGCCGGCGGCGTGCGCGGGTTGCGCCGCCGGACGCGGGCGGTTCAGTCCGGGCGGCCGGGCCGGGTCGGGTCGGGCGCCTCGTCTGTCGGGTCGGTGGCCCCGGGCGATGCCGCGGCGTCGCCGCGCAGCGCGAGCGCCCGCCGGTACAGGTCGTTGGCGCGCAGCCCGCTCACCCGCGCGGCCAGGCGGGCCGCCTGGCGAACCGGCAGTACCTCGCACAACGCAAGGAGCCACGGGTCGACCGACTGCACCTCGGCCGGCTCGGGGGCGGCGGCGTCGAACGCGATCACGAACTCGCCGCGCTGCCGGTCAGGATCGGCCCGAAGCCACGCCGGCAGCCCCGCTGCAGTGTCGCGGTGGACCTGCTCGAAGCGTTTAGTGAGTTCGCGCCCCAGCACCACCACCCGTTGCGGGGGCAGCGCAGCGGCGAGGTCGTCCACGGTGGCCGCGATGCGATGCGGCGCTTCGTAGAGCACCACCACGCGGTCGATGCGCGCCAGTGCGGCCAGCCGCTCGCGCCGGGCGGCCGCTCGGGCGGGCAGGAAGCCCTCGAAGTGGAAGCCGGGCTGCGTGAAGCCCGCCACCGACAGCAGCGCGACGAGCGCCGATGGCCCCGGGACCGGGAACACCGGCAGGCCGGCCGCATGGACGGCGGCCACCACGCGGGCGCCGGGATCGCTGATGCCCGGGGTCCCGGCATCGCTGACCAGCGCCACCCGCTCGCCGGCGCGGATGCGGGCGACGATCGCCGGCGCGACCCTCGCCTCGTTGTGCTCGTGGGCGGCGATCAGCGCGGGCCGCGCCCCCACGTGGGCGAGCAGCCCGCGGGTCACACGGGTGTCTTCGGCCGCCACCGCGTGGACGTGCTTCAGGGTGCGGACCGCCGTGCGGCTTAGGTCGTCCAGCCGTCCGATCGGGGTGGCCACTACGTATAATCCGGCCGGTTGCCCGCCCGTGTCGGGGCCGGCCTGCTCTGCGTCCTCGAAGCTCATGCGGTCTCGTCGGTCGGTGGTTCACGCGCTGATGTGGAGCCTTTGGGGCGCGCCATTGTGGGCGCTGGCCCAAGGCGGCGCAAACCCGCCGCCGGACCCTGGCGTGGAGCGCCGCCGGGTCATCCTCGGCCAGGGCGGCATTCCCGTCGCGCTGCTGCTGCCCCCGCAGGACGGCCCCTTCGCTCGTGCTTCTTCCGCGTTGCTGGCCGGCGTCATGGCCGGCCACGCGCGCGACGGCGAAGGTCTGCAGGTCGAGGTCTTCGAGGTCGATCACCAGGCCGACCAGCTCGCGGTGGTCTACGCCGAGCTGCAGGAACGGGGCTTCGCGATGGCGCTGGGCCCGCTGACGCGCAATGGTGCCAGTGCGCTGCTCGAACTGGGCGGCGTGGCGGTGCCCACGCTGGCGCTCAACCTGCCCGAGCGTGACCTCCCGGTGCCGCCGCGCATCGCGTTCTTCGGGCTGGCCACCGAGTCGGAGTCGCGTCAGGTCGCGCGCCACGCGTTCGTGCAGAGTGTGCGCCGCAGCCCCGGGCGGCGGCCGCGGGCGGCCGCAGTCATGTCGGCCTCGCCCCTGGCGCGGCGCAGCGTGCAGGCGTTCGGCGAGGCCTGGGTCGAGCAGGGCGGCGACTTCCGTGGTGTCGTCGAATTCACCGGGCCCCCGCCCTCGCGCGACCTGCAGGCGCGCCTGGGCACACCGGCGCCCGATGTGGTGTTCCTCGCCATGGGCGCCGAGCAGGCGCGGGCGCTCAGACCGGCGGTCGGCCCGGACGCCGCCGTCTGGAGCACCTCGCTCGCCAGCATCGGCAACACCGCCCAGCTGCGCCTGCCCGAGCTCGACGGCATGCGGCTGGTGGAGATGCCGTGGCAGGTCGAGCCTGACCACCCGGCCGTGATGAGCTACCCCCGGGCGCCGGCCGGCTTCAACGTCGAGATGCAGCGGCTCTATGCGCTGGGCATCGACGCGTTCCGGGTGGCCCGGCAGATGCTCGCCGTGCCGGGCCCGTTCCAGCTCGATGGCGTCACCGGGCGGCTGCGCTTCGATCCCGCGCAGTCGCCGCGGATCGAGCGCACCGCGGTTCTCAGCGAATACCGCGGTGGCCTGCCGGTGGCCCTTCAGATCCGCTAATGCCGCCTGCCCGTCCGGCGGCCGGTGTCGCGTTCGAAGTGCTGGCAGCCGAGCTGCTCCAGGCCCAGGGGCTGCGCATCGTCGAACGCAACGTCCGGTTCCGCGGCGGCGAGATCGACCTGATCGCCCGCGACGCCCACGAATGGGTGTTCGTGGAGGTGCGGTCCCGCTCGGGCCGCGGTTTTGGCGGTGCGGCCGGCAGCGTGGGCTGGCACAAGCGGCAGCGGCTGCGGCTGGCCGCGCAGCTCTACCTGCTGGGTCGCTTCGGGCAGCGAGACTGGCCACCGTGCCGCTTCGACGTGGTGGCTTTCGAGGCTGGTACGCCGCGCTGGATCCGCGCCGCGTTCACCACCGACTGACCGCCTCGGGCGGTGGCGGGCGCCGATATAATCGGTCGCAGCCGCAGGCCGCGCACGTTGCCGCAGTCGCGCAGCCCCTCAGGAGAGTCCATGCATCCGAAGCGAAGGCTGGCCGTGGTCGCCGCGCTCGTGTCCTCGGCGGTCGCGGCCGGCGGTTGCGTTCCGCTGGCCGCCACCGGCATCGCAGTGGGCACGCTCGCCTTGCTCGATCGCCGCACCATCGGCGCGCAGACCGAGGACACCGAGATCGAGCTGCGAGGGCGGGCCCGGTTGTCCGAGACCACCCCCAGCTCGGGCCGTGTGGGGGTCACCAGCTACAACCGTTGGGTGCTGCTCACGGGCCAGGTGCCCGACGAGACCGCGAAGGCCGACGCCGAGCGCCTGATACGGCTGTTGCCCGGCGTGCGCCAGGTGTTCAACGAACTCGAGACCGCCAACCGGGTCGGCCTCTCCACCACTGCCAACGACGCCGCGATCACCACCCGGGTGAAGGCGGCCTTCCTCGAGCAGAAGGCGCTGAACGTCAACACCGTGAAGGTGGTCACCGAGAACGCCACGGTGTACCTGCTGGGCCTCGTCACCCAGCGCGAGGGTCCGGGCTACGCCACCGCTGCCAGCCGGGTGGGCGGCGTTCGGCGGGTGGTCACGCTGTTCGAGTATCTCTCCGAGGAAGAACTGGCGCGAATCAACGCCCGCTGACGGCGCGCCTCGCTTCGGTCTGCGCCGACCGTCAATCGGGCAGGGTGGGCGGGCTCCCGCCGAGTCGCTACGCTGCGGCGGCGGTTCGCATCCCGACGCGCCGCACCCCGATGCGCCGCCCCACCCGATGACAGCCCGTCCCTTCGCGTTCCCGATCGCCTGCCCGCTGTCCTGGATCGGGGCGGGGCTCGACCGCAACCCACTGCTTGCCCGACGCGACGGTCGGCGTGAGCCGTTCGCACGGTCCGGTGCGCGGCCCGGGCGGCGCCAGGACGTCGCTCTTTTGCCGCCCTTGGCGGCGGCGGTCCACCGCTTGCCCGAGCCCCTGCCGCAGGTCGTGACGCCGTAGTGAGCCCCCCGTGTGTTCCGACCATGGTGCGTGAGGCCGGACAGGGCGACGGCTGCGGCACGGCGCCTGCGGCGGTGCGCCGATGAACTTCACCTGGCACCAGCACGAGGCCGAGCGCACCGCGCGCCGGTTGGTGTGGCTGTTCGCGCTCGCGACCCTGGGGGTGGTGCTCGCGGTCAACGCGGTCGCGGCGCTGGGGTGGCAGCTGCTGTTCGGGGCGCAGACCACCCCGTTCGGATTTCACGCGACCAACACCGCGCTCGTGCTGGGGCTGACGCTGGGCGGCGCCTGGATCGAGACCTCGCGGCTGCGGGACGACGGCGCCTGCATCGCCCGGCGACTGGGCGCGGTGCCGATCGACCCGGGCGCCGATCTGCGGCAGCGGCGACTGCAGAACCTGCTCGAGGAGCTGGCGATCGCCGCTCGGGTGGGTGTGCCCCGGGCGTTCGTGCTGGAGGGCGAGCCGTCGATCAACGCGCTGACCGCCGGGATGGACCGGCACCAGTCGGTGCTGATGGTGACCCGCGGCGCGCTCGACCGCCTGACCCGAGACGAGCTGCAGGGCGTGCTGGCACACGAGATCTCGCACATCGTCAACGGCGATGTGCGGCTCAACACCCGGCTGGTGGGCCTGAACCACGGGCTCGAGATGGTGTCCACCCTGGGGCGTGCGATGCTCGCCCGGGCGTTCCCGCCCGTCAGCGGTCAGTCGGTCACCCACCCGATCGCGATCCTGTTGCTCGTGCCACTGGTCTTGCTGGGAACGACGATGGCGGTGGTCGGCGCGATTGGGGAGTGGGCCGCCCGCGTGATCCGGGCCGGTGTGGGGCGGCAGCGCGAGTTCTTCGCCGACGCGCAGGCGGTGGAATTCACCCGCAGCCGTGACGGCCTGGGCGGGGCGCTGCGCAAGGTGGCGGGCCAGGGGGCGCCGGGCGGGCTGTCGAAGCATCCGTACGCCCCGGTGGTGGGGCATCTGCTGCTGGTGGGCGCCGAGCAGCGGCGGCGATGGACGGCCACCCATCCGCCGCTGCGCGATCGGCTGCACCGCCTGTACGGACGCCACGTCGGACCGCTCTCGCCGCAGGCTCTGCCGGTGGCCGAGCAGCGCGAGCCCGAACTGCCGCTGCTGGCAGTCGGGGCCGATCCGGCGGGCGGGGAGGTCGGGGTGGTCGGCTTCGGGTCGGCCATCGGTCCGCACGGGGGCGAAACGCTCGGGGTGGCGTCCGGCCCGGCGCCGGTCGATCCGTCCGGTTGGGCGTCGACCCGGCTGGTTCAGGCCACCCGGGAGCCGGCGGCTGCCGGGGCGCTGGTGGTGGCGCTGATCGAGGATCCAGGCGGGCCCGAGCCGGCCTGGGGCGAGGGCTGGGGCGTGTCGGCCCAGCGCCTCGATGCGCTGCGACAGGCGATCCGCGCGCTGCCGTCCGACGCGCTGCGCGCGCTGCGCTGGCCGCTGCTGGAGCTGGCGGCGGCCCGGCTGCGGCCGCTGTCGCGGCCGGCCCGCGAGTCGCTGCTGGCCACCGCTCGGGCGCTGGTGGTTGCCGACGGGCGAGTCACGCTGCGCGAGTGGATCCACCTCGGGCTGCTGCGGATGCGCCTGTCGCCGATGCGCGGCGGGACCTGGCTGCCGAGGCTGGGCGAGCCGATCGACGCGCGCAGCATCCGGCTGCTGTTCGCGCTGGTGGCCCAGGGCGCACAGGTGAGCGAAGCGCGCGCCGAGCGGGCCGCCAACGCTGCGATCCGCCTGCTCGAGCTGCCGCCGATCGGCGGCTCGGCGGGGGAGCTGACGCTCGAGGGGCTGGAGCAGGCGGTAGCTCGGGCCGCCGGACTGCCGCCGCTGGCCAAGCCGCTGCTGGTGCGTGCGCTCGCGGCACTGCTGCCGCCACAGGCTGGCGCTGAGGTGCGAGACTTCCTGCGCGTGCTGTGCGTGGCCATCGACTGCCCGCCGCCCCCGCTGCCGGCAGCGGGGGGCCCCGTGCCGCCCTACCAGGGCGCCGGCCAGCCCAGCTCGTCGCACGCCGCGGTGTAGCGCGCCCGCAGTGCAGCCTCATCGGCTGCGCCCAGGTGCAGCACGCCGTACCGGTGGCTGCCCAGCCACTTGTACTCGCGCCGCAGCGCCCGGCCCCGGCGCCCGAAGCCCATGAACAGCGCATCGGGGAAGGCCCGCCGCAGCGCCTCGCGGCGATCGGCCGACGGCTGCGCGGGCGCCGAACCGTCGAAGACGCGGAACACGAAGCTGGCGGCCGCGCCGTCGCGAGCGGCGAGCCGGGGCAGGCCGGCCGGGTCGTGCCCGCAGGCCAGCGCCAGATTCATCGCGTGCAGGTCGAGGCCGTCCACCCGGCGGTAGAGGTCGGCCAGCTGCGAACCCATCCGCGGGTTGAACTCGATCACGCGGACCGCGCCGGTGCCGGGCTCGTGGAAGAACTCCATGTTGAAGAACCCGTGGTCGAAGCCGACCGCCCGCAGGAAGCGGCGCGCGACCTCGATGGCGCGGGACTGGACCGCGGGATCGAGCCGGGACGGATAGGCGAAGCGCAGGAACGCCTGGGTGCCCGGGTACATCAGCTCGTCGACCACCCCGATCGGGCGGAGCTCGCCGCGATGCACGTAGCCGTCGAGGTTGTACTGCAGGGCCTGCACCGGCTGCTCGGCGATCATCCGGTGCGCGCCGGTGTCGATCGGCGCGAGCCGGCGCGCCACCCGGTCGAAGGGACGCACCAGCCGGCGGATGATCCACGCCTCCAGCGGCCCGAACGCGATGTGCCGCGCGAGCTCCTGCTCGGTCTCCACCCGCCGCGCCAGCACCGAGTAGGCCGCCTTGATCGGCTTGACGAACAGCGGGTAGGGCAGCCCGGCCGGCGGCGGCTCGCCGATCTCGCAGGGCAGCAGGAAGAACGGCAGGTTGGCCTCGGGTGCGACCTCCTGCAGCACCTGCCGGCAGTACAGCTTGTGCTGGCAGGCGACGATCGCCTCGGGCGGCGTGCCCGGCAGTCCAAGCCGGCGCGCGACCAGCGCGGCCGCCAGCGCACCGAACTGCTCGTGGTTCGAGACCACCGCCGCCAGGTCGGCGCCGTGCCGCTCGCACAGTCGGTCGGCGAAGCGGTCGAGGTCGAAGCCGGCCAGCCGCAGGTTGCTCGGGAAGCGGAACAGGTCGAAGCCGTCGCGCACGAACCGGTAGCGGCCGGCGCTGCGGCCGAAGCCGATCGCGTCCCAGTCGTAGTCGAACAGCAGCAGCACCCGCGGCGGCGAGACCGTGACGGCGTCGGGCGCGTCAGACCAGGTGGGCGCCCACGAGCCCGGCAGGTCGGCGTCCGGATCGAGGCCGCGGGCGAGCGGCTGATACGGTGTGGGTGTCATCGTCTCGGACGTGGTCGCACGGCGGCCGATACACTGACGTCCCGCCGCCTCGGCCGGCTCCTCCCCGCGAACCGCCCGGCGTGGAGCATACACGGTCGATGCCGATGCGCGTTTCCCTCCCCACCGACCCGGCGCCGCGCCGGCGCGCCTGGCTGGCCGGCCTGGCCGTCGCCTCGCTCGCCGGGGCCGCCCTCTCGGCCGGCTGGCGCGCCCGGCGCCCGCGCGGCCCCGAGCGGCTGCCCGACCACGCCTACGCGCTGATCGACGGCCGCCGGCTGGCTCCCGCCGACCTCGCCGGCCGGGTGGTCCTGGTCAACTTCTGGGCGACCTCCTGCGGTCCGTGCGTGGCCAAGATGCCCGATCTGGTGGGCCTGCACGAGGCCTGCCGGCCGCGCGGCTTCGAGCTGGTGGCGGTGGCCATGCCCTACGACCGCCCCGATCACGTGCTGCACTTCGCCCGAGCCCGCCGCCTGCCGTTCCCGGTGGCGCTCGACCCGATGGGCCAGGCGGTGGCGGCCTGGGGCGGCGTGGCGGGCACGCCGCTGTCGTGGCTGGTGGCCGCCGACGGGCGCGTGGCGCGGCGCTGGCTCGGCCGGGTGCCCGCCGCGCGGATGCGCCGCGAGGTCGAGGCGCTGCTGGCGGCGCGGGCCTGAACGCGCGCCGGCCGGCCCCGCAGCCGGGCCCGCCCGGGCCCGGCCCGCGCCCTCAGCGCCGCACGCGGCCGCTGCCGTCGAGCTCCAGCGTGACCACGTCGGAGTACACGCGGCGCACCGTCCCCACGAGACCGTAGTCGCCATCGAGCAGCGGGAAGCTGTAGACCGGGCTGAAGCGCACCCGGGCCGCCACCGCCGGATCGCCGGTGACGCGGTCCACCTGCACCTCGAGGTGACCGTAGTGCTTGCCGCCGTCGATCAGCTGCGGTACGCCCGCCACCGTGGACCAGACCTCGGCCTCGTTCTCGTCGGCCGACCAGCGGCTGAACGGGTTGTACTGCAGGCGGTTGCCGGCGCTGCCCTCGACGAAGCCGTTCGAGGTGCGGCGCTCGCCGCGCAGGCCGTCGCCGGCGACCCCGACGTCGTAGTAGTGGACGCCGACGCCGTCGCCGTCCTCGTCGACGAAGCTGCGCTCGAACATCTCGCTGTGCCCGCTCAGCACGGCCACCACGCCGTAGCGCTCGAACAGCGCGTGATAGGCCCGCATCGGCGTGCCGCCCTGGCCCGAGGTCTGGGCGTGGTTCATCGGCAGGCCGTGCTCGCCGTCGGAGTAGGGCGCGTGGTGGAACTGCACGAACACGATCCGGCCGCTCGCCCGGGCGTCGGCCAGCTGCGCCTCTGCCCAGCGCCACTGCACGCCGCCCTCGTTGTACGGCGACAGGTCGTCCACCAGCCCCAGGCGCGCCGCCGCGGCCGCGTACTCGTCGCTGCGGAAGCTGCTCTGCGTGTCGGTGCCGGGGCCGGTGTACTGCGTGCCGGTGAGGCGCTGGCCCGCGGCGTAGTTCGCCGCCGCGTCGTCCGGCACGCCCTTGGTGCTGTCGAGGGTGATGAGGGTCACCGGGCCGTAGTCCTGGCGGTGGTAGTTGGTCCGGTGAGCCGGTGTCCCGTTGTCAGGCCCTTGGATGAAGGTCTTGAACCGGTACCGCGCCCGGACCACCGGCGAGCGGTCGGCGGGGCTGCCGTAGCCGCCGCTGGCCGCCGCGAAGGTCTCCCAGTTGCCGTAGGCGGCGATCAGCGGGATGCGGGTGAAGGTATCGCCGAACTCGCCCGCCCCGTGGCGGAAGAACTCGTCCCAGGCCGGCTGGTAGCCGGATCCCTGCACCAGGTCGCCCGGCATCAGCACGAAGTCGGGGGCCCGGCTGTCCACGATCCGCAGGTTCCGGGTGTAGCCCTCGGTCTCGGTCATCGCGTAGCGCAGCACGTTGGTGCCGCCCAGGCTCGCCGTGCCGAAGCGCCGGGCCCAGTCGGAGGCGGTGGCCGAGGTGGCGGCCGGCCGCTGCTCGGCGCCCGCGCCGGGCGCCCACTCGCGGCGGGTCACGCGTCCGCGCGGCTCGGTCTCGCTGTCGGCCATCGCGATGAAGCGCACGCTCGACCACGCCATCGCGGTGGGTGCGGTGCGGAAGCTGCGGGTCACGGTCTCGCCGCCCTGTCGCAGCGTGTAGGTGTAGACCGAGGCGGGCTGCAGGCCCGTCACCCGGACCGCGTGCCGGTAGGCCTGCCCTTCCCACAGCCAGCTGCCCGGCGCGAGGCCGGCGATCTGCTCGGCCCGTTCGGCGTCGGTGTAGGCCATCTCGGGCCGCAGCTCGGGGGCGCTGGCCAGCACCCGCGGCGTGCCCAGCCCCGGCCCGCTGATCTCCAGCCGACCCGGCTCGTCGCGACCGGTGAACCAGGTGAGCAGCATGCTCTCGCTGCCCGGCTGCTGCAGGTAGGGCAGGATGCGCAGGTTCGGGCCGGCCGGCGCGGGAGCGGCCGCAGGCGGTGCCGCAGGCGCCGGCGCAGGGGCCGGCGCAGGGGCCGGCGCAGGCGCCGGCGCAGGGGCCGGCGATGCGACCGGCGCCGGGGCGGCCGCGACCGGCGCGGGGGTGGCCGCGACCGGCGGTGCGGCCACCGGCGGCGCGACCGCCGGCGGGGCCGACAGGACGGCGGTGGGGCCCGCGTCGTCGCCGTCGCTGCCGCACGCGGCCAGCAGCGAGGCGGCCAGGATCATCGCGGAACTCTGCATGCGGGTGGAATGCCTCATCGGGGGCGCGCTCCATGTCGGGGGAGCGCGCAGTCTCGGCAAGCGAGACGACAGCAGCATGAAGGCGGCGCACGGAAACCGCGACCCCGGCCGGGCGCCCGCCGACGACGGCGGTCCGGTCGGCCGGGTCCTACTGCCGAGGCCCTTGCGGCAGCGCCCCGTCCGGATCGCCGCCTCCAGCCGCTCCCCTTCGGCGGCGATCCGCCGCTTCGCGAAAGGCGCGGGCAGCGGGCCCGCCCATCGGCTCGTCGGGGTGGATCGACGGCGCGGAATGGGCGTGATCGGGGGTTTCGACGATCGACGTCGCGTCCTGCAGCCACGCGGTGTCCTCGGGGGTCGGCAGCAGCGGGATCATCAGCAGCTTCGCGCGGGCCGGGCATCCGGCCCGCGCCTCGCCGCGGCGCAGCCGCCCGCGGTGGGGCAGGCCCTTGCAGCGGGACCAGGCCCGCACCTTCACCGCGCAGGTCGACCGCTCGGAGCGGTCGATCGCGAACCTGCCGGTCATGCCGGGCGGGGCTCCCCGCCCACGCCGGCCGCGTGGGCCTGCCGGTCGGCGTGGTAGGAGGAGCGCACCAGCGCGCCCACCGCTGCGTGGGTGAAGCCCATCGCCCGGGCCTCGGCCTCGTAGTGCGCGAACACGTCCGGGTGCACGTAGCGCTGCACCGGCAGGTGGTGCCCGGTGGGCGCGAGGTACTGGCCGATGGTGAGCATGTCGATGTCGTGGGCGCGCATGTCGCGCATCGTCTGCAGGATCTCGTCGTCGGTCTCGCCGAGGCCCACCATCAGGCCCGACTTGGTGGGCACCCCGGGCACCCGCCGCCGGAACTCCTGCAGCAGCCGCAGCGAGTGGGCGTAGTCGGAGCCGGGACGGGCCTGCCGGTAGAGCCGCGGCACGGTCTCGAGGTTGTGGTTCATCACGTCGGGAGGCGCCGCCTCGAGGATCGCCAGCGCGCGCTCGAGGCGGCCGCGGAAGTCGGGCACCAGCACCTCGATGCGGGTGTCCGGCGACTGCGCGCGGACCGCGCGGATGCAGTCGACGAAGTGCGCGGCGCCGCCGTCGCGCAGGTCATCGCGGTCGACCGAGGTGATCACCACGTACGACAGCCGCAGCGCCGCGATGGTGCGCGCAAGGTTGTGCGGCTCCTCGGCGTCGAGCGGATCGGGGCGGCCGTGACCCACGTCGCAGAACGGGCAGCGGCGGGTGCACTTGTCGCCCATGATCATGAAGGTGGCGGTGCCGCGGCCGAAGCACTCGCCGATGTTGGGGCACGACGCCTCCTCGCACACGGTGTGCAGCCGGTGCTCGCGCAGGATCTGCTTGATCTCGTGGAAGCGGCTGCCCGGCGAGGCGGCGCGCACGCGGATCCAGTCGGGCTTGCGCAGCACCGGACCGTCGGCCACCACCTTGATCGGGATGCGGGCGGTCTTGCCGGCGCCCTTCTGCTTGACGGTGGGGTCGTTGCCGGCGGGACCGCCGGCGGCCGGGACGGGGGTGACGGTGTCGGTCATGGTCGTTGGAGGTGGGCGGCGAGGGTCTCGCCGAAGCGCCGGGCCACGTCGGCCGGCCGCGCCGAGTCGCCGGCGCCGGCACGCCGCAGGTCGGTCACCGGCTGGCCAGCATACCCGCAGGGGTCGATCCGCTCAAACGGCGACAGGTCCATCGCCACGTTCAGGGCGATGCCGTGGAAGCTGCAGCCGCGGCTGATCTTCAGGCCCAGCGACGCCAGCTTCGCGCCCGGTCGGCCGTCGGCGTCGGGGCGGTACAGTCCGGGCGCACCCGGCCGGCGGACCGCGGCCACGCCCCAGCCGGCACAGGCATCGATGCCGGCCGCCTCCAGGCGGCAGACCAGGTCGCGCACCGTCAGGCCGCGCCGGCGCAGGTCGACCAGCACGTAGGCGACCACCTGGCCCGGCCCGTGGTAGGTGACCTGCCCGCCCCGCTCGGTCCGGATCACCGGAATGCCGCCGGGGTCGCGCACGTGCTCGGCCCGGCCGGCCAGGCCCTGGGTGAAGACCGGTGGGTGCTCGACCAGCCAGATCTCGTCGTCGGTGGCGTCGTCGCGGGCCGCGGTGAACGCGCGCATTCCGGCCAGGGTGTCCAGGTAGTCGGCCGGGGCGAACGGACGCAGGCGGGGCGGTGGCGGGGATGGTGAAGGCACGGGCGACGATGGGCGGATCCGGCGATGATCGGCGATGCTACCGCGGCGCAACCGGGCGACCAGCCGCCGCCCGACCGTCGGGCGGGCTTCTTGCGTGGCCGGGGTATCCGGAAGGGGATTGCTGGAAATGGTCGATAGGGCAACAGTAAGCACTGACATCCGTCCGGTCGAATTGATCGGGGCGGCGATCGGCGAGGGCGCACCCGATCCGCGCACGCGCGGCGGCCCCGGATCGCTGCGGCGCTGGGGCCTGGGGCGGCGGCTCTCGGCGCGCGGGCGCAGCGTCCGCTGGGGCCCGGAGGTCGCGTCCGACCTCGGGCTGGCGCCACGGGGGCCGCTGGCGGTCGTGGGCGAGTTCGCCGGTCGGCTGGCCGCGGCGGTGGTCGCGGCGCTCGAGGCGGGGCGGCTGCCGGTGGTGGTGGGCGGCGACCATTCCTGCGCGGTGGGCACCTGGCGGGCGGCAGCCTCGGCGCTGCGCAGAGCCGGCGAGCGGCGGCCGCTGGGGCTGGTCTGGATCGACGCTCACCTCGACGCCCACACCCCCGAAACCTCGGCCTCGCAGATGCCGCACGGCATGCCGCTGGCGGCGCTGCTCGGCCACGGGCCGGCCGAGCTGACCGGGGCAGATCCGGCCGGGCCGGCGCTGCGTCCCGAGCACGTGGTGCTGATCGGCCCCCGCAGCTGGGAGTCCGACGAGGCGGCGCTGCTGGCCCGGCTGGGGGTCCGGGTGATGGCCGCCGACGAGGTCGCGCAGCGGGGGTTCGGCGCCTGCATGGCCGAGGCGGTGGCCCGGGTCACCGCGGGCACCGCAGGCTGGGGCGTGAGCTTCGACCTGGATGCGCTCGACCCCAGCGAGGCGCCCGGCACCGGCACGCCGGTGGCGCTCGGCCTGCGGGTGGCCGACGTGACGGCGACGCTGCGCGGGCTGGCCTGTCGCGACCGGCTGATCGCCTGCGAGCTGGTGGAGTACAACCCGGCGCTGGACGCCGGCCGGATCACCGCCGCGGCGGCCGAGGCGGTGCTGGGTGCCCTGGTGGACCGGCGCGCCGGCTAGAGCACCACCTTGACCAGCGGATGGGCGGTGAGCTCCTGGTAGAGCCCGTCGAGCTGGGCCCGCGAGGTGGCCCGGATGGTGGCCGTCAGGCCGAGGTAGGTCCCCTGGCGCGACACGCGCATCTCGAGCGTGGCGGCATCGAAGTCGGGCGCGTGCCGGCGCAGCACCTCGACCATCTCGTCGGCGAACCGATCGATCCGGCGGCCGAGGATCTTGATGGGGAAGTCGGTGGGGAACTGCAGCAGTTCCATCGGGGCGGCGGCACCGGCGGGCGGCGGGTCGGCGGCGGACACGGCGTTTCCTCGGCCGGCGGCGATGCGCCGCGTGCTAGCGCGCGGCGTGCCCGGCGCGGTTGCCGGCCTTGGCGCGCTGGTAGGCCGCGTGCAGGCGCCGGAACACCGGGCCCGGCACGCCGGCCCCCACCGGGCGACCGTCGAGCCGGGTGATCGGCAGCACCTCCCGGGTGGCCGAGCTCAGCAGCAGCTCGTCGGCACCCTCCACCTCGGCCCGGCCCACCGGCCGCTGCTCGAACGGGATGCCTTCGCCCTGCGCCAGCGACTCGAGCAGCCCGTAGCGGATGCCCTGCAGGATCAGCCGGTCGGGCGGGGGCGCGAGCAGCCACCCGCCGCGCACCACCCAGAGGTTGCTCGAGGAGCCTTCGGTGAGGAACCCGTCGCGGAACATCACGCATTCCACTGCGCCGGCGTCGACCGCCGCCTGACGGGCCAGCACGTTGCCCAGCAGCGAGGTGGACTTGATGTCGCAATGCAGCCAGCGCTCGTCGGCCAGCGTGATCGCGGCGACGCCGTGCTCGAGCAGCGCCAAGGGCACCGGCGGCAGCGGGCTGCTCATGCCGAAGACCGTGGGGCGCACGCCCTGGGGGAAGGCGTGGTCGCGCCGCGCGACGCCGCGGGTGACCTGCAGGTAGACGAACTGGTCGGGCCAGGGATGGCGCGCCACGAGGGTGTGCACCAGGGTGCGCCAGCCCTCGGGGTCGAGCGGATCGTCGATCCGGATGCGGCCCAGGCTGCGCACCAGGCGCGCGTGGTGCTGTTCCCAGCGGAACGGCATGCCGCCGTAGACCGGCACCACCTCGTAGATCCCGTCGCCGAAGATGAAGCCGCGGTCGAGCACCGGCACCCGCGCCTCCTCGATCGGGAGGAACTCGCCGTTCAGGTAGACGATGGACGGGGCGTCGCTCATGGGCCTGCCCGGATGGCGGGCTTACTTGAACCAGAGCCGGATGGTATCCCACGTGCGGCCGAACCAGCCGGCCTGCTCGACCGCGTCGAGCGCGATCAGCGGCTGCTCGGCGATCGTCTGGTCGTCGAGCCGGACCCGCAGCGTGCCGATGCGCTGGCCCTTGGCGATCGGCGCCACCAGCGGCTGGATCCGCTCGATCTCGCCCTTGACCCGCTCGCCCTGACCGCGCACGACGGTGACCAGCACGTTGGTCGCGAAGCCGACCCTGACTTCGCCCGCCTGACCCTTCCAGACCCGGTAGCTGGCCGCCGGCTGGTCCTTCTGGTAGAGCCGCACCACGTCGAAGTTGGCGAAGCCCCAGTTCAGCAGCTT
>Ga0169931_10007913_pt1 | contig 15653 bp, 15 predicted proteins | sample Kivu_15m_20L_FD_129675 | JGI IMG/M metagenome (GOLD analysis project Ga0169931, IMG submission 129675) | Freshwater microbial communities from Lake Kivu, Western Province, Rwanda to study Microbial Dark Matter (Phase II) - Kivu_15m_20L... | ecosystem: Environmental > Aquatic > Freshwater > Lake... | reverse complement strand
CCAGGAATCGTGTTGATCTCGTTACAGAGAAAGCCACGTCCGTTTTCCTCAAAGAAGAAATCAACACGCGCCATGCCCTCGCATCGCAATGCGCAGTATGCCTGAATTGCTAACTCTTGAACGTCTTCCAACTGTTGTTTACTGAGCGGTGCGGGGATGAGAAGTTGAGCCCCGTCAGTGACGTACTTATCTTCATAGTCGTAAAACTCATTGCTGGGAATGATCTCTCCAGCAATCGATGCACGTGGTGTCAGATTGCCAAGGACTGACACTTCGATTTCGCGTCCGACCACCGCTTCTTCAAATACGATCCATTCGTCATACAACGCGGCGGTCTCGACGGCATTCGCGACATCTTCACGACTCTTTGCTTTTGAAATACCGACGGAAGATCCCATGTTGGCGGGTTTCACAAAGAGGGGAAGTGAGAGTTCTGCAACGACAGCATCGATTGTGTCGCCATTTATTTCTGAGACGTGACGAGAAGTCCATCGGCACTGTGGCACGTTGTGTGCACCAAGAAGCTGTTTCGATACCACTTTGTCCATCGCAACAGCACACGCCAGCACGCCGCTACCCACATACGCGACGTCAAGCATCTCAAGCATTCCTTGAATGGTTCCGTCTTCGCCAAGTGGACCGTGCAAGAGGGGGACCACAACAGTTGGCTCACGCAATGCGATATCGGAGATCACGGAGGCAGAGATCGGCGCGCCCGTTGCTGCCAACGATGAAGGGATGTCGCGCGAGTTGGTGTCGAGAATGGTTTGTATGTCGGTGGGGCTGACCCACTGTCCCTCACGAGTGATTCCGATCACCACGATTCGATACATCTGCGGATCAGTGGCACGAATAACGTGTGCGGCAGTGACACAACTCACGTCGTGTTCTGCAGAGCGACCGCCGAACAACACGACAAGTGTGAGGGTGGGTGATGCTGTGTTCATCGCATACGACGGTACTCGCCACTAGGGTCGTGACATGTTCATCATGGCTAGCGACATTGCGCGCATCACGGGCGGATCGTTGTTTGGTGATGATGTGGAAATTGACGGAGTCTCATTTGACTCACGGCTGCTCGTGCCAGGGCAATGTTTTGTAGCACTTGAGGTGGACCGCGATGGTCACGAATTTGTTGCTGACGCGTACGAGGCTGGAGCGGCGGTGTGCATCGTTCGCCGTGGTGCCGTGCCAGACGAACAAGTTCCCGCATACAGTGCGCGTATCGATGTGGATGACACGATGGAGGCACTGACCGCACTCGGAAAGTGGGCTCGCGAGCAACTGGATAACACAGCGGCAGGGAGAATCATTGGAGTCACCGGGTCTGCCGGCAAGACGTCAACCAAAGATTTCATCGCGGCGGTGCTCGCGGCAACATGTGATCAGTCGTATGCGAGTGAATTGTCATACAACAACGACATAGGTGTGCCAACAACACTTATTAACGCCCCAGAAGACTGCGATGCGATTGTCATTGAGATGGGAATGCGAGGGTTCGGTGAAATCGCTCGACTCTGCGACATCGCTCGTCCAAACGTTGGGTTGATCACATCGATTGGTGAAGCGCATAGCGAACGCGTTGGTGGCATTGAAGGCGTTGCGAAGGCAAAGGGCGAGTTGCTCTTGTCGCTTGCCGCCGATGGAACAGCAATTGTGTGTGCAGATGACCCTCGTGCAGTGCACGCAGCGAATCAATCGCCCGCGGCGACCTTGACATTTGGCACCAAGTCGGATGCCAATGTGCGATACGACATCATTTCTATCGATCATTCTGGTCGCGCAACCATCATGGTGCATTGGGAAGAGAAGTCTCGTTCGGTGTTGGTTCCAGTTCCGGGCGCTCACATGGCATCAAACGCGGTTGCAGCGATCGCAACAGGGATCGCTATTCATGCTGATTTCGATGCGTGTGTTGTTGCGATAGCGAATGCACAGTTGTCTTACATGCGCATGCAGTGGGAAACAACAGACAGTGGTGTGCGCGTAATGAACGATGCGTATAACGCGAACCCAGATTCGATGCTTGCTGCCCTCACCACGTTGTCAACGGTGAAGGCACCTCTTCACATTGCAGTGGTTGGTGTTATGGCAGAAATTGCAGATGCACCACAGCGTCACGCTTTTGTGGCCACGCGTGCCGACGAGATGGGTATCGAGTTATGGCCAGTTGGCACGGATCTTTATGGTCAAACGCCGATCACGATTGAAGAAGCAGCCGCACGCATTGAGCAATTACCTACTGGTTCAGTGGTGTTGTTAAAAGGCTCACGCGTTGCTGCGCTCGAGCGTGTTATCGATCTTCTCGGTATTGCACCACCACGCGAGTAGAAGCGACCATGCTGCACCCAATAGCAGAACCGGTCGTGAACCAATGGAGTCCATGATTGGACCACACAACATGTTGCCGAGCGGGACGGTGCCGCCAAATGCCATGAACCACAGCGACAACACTCGTCCGCGCACTTCCAATTCGAGACGACTCTGCAGCACTGTCATTAGAGCAGTGGTTGTTGCAAAGTACGCCATGCCCAAAAAGAAGCCAGTGATAAAAGCAAGTAACGGTGTACGTGAGATGGCAAATGCTGTGAGCAATAACGCGAAGACAAAGAACCCTTGTCTTGCGAGTCGCCGTTTGTCATGCTGTGCAAGCACTGTTCCGACTGCGAGCGCGCCAAACATTGCACCTAGTCCCCACACGGCATACAGCCACTTGTACATTGCTGAACTGCCGTCAATGCCAAAGTTCTTGTCGGCCACAGCGGGGAAGAGTCCGACATAGGGCAAGCTGATCAAAGAGAACGTGAACATCGAGATCAAAATTCGTGCGAGCACTGGTCTCTCTCGCACTGTGCGGATACCAAGCGTGAATGACTGCCATCCTTTTTCTTTTGTTGGTGTCGCTTTCGGGATCGATACTCGAAACAGCGCACCGATCACCGCGAGATAAGTGGCCGCATTAATGAAAAACACTTGAGATGCGGTGACGCCCCAACTTGACAAAATCGCAGCGATGATCGGACCCGCAACTCGCGAGCCGTTGATCGCAGCAGAGCTCAATGAAATCGTTCCCGGTAAGTCTTCTGGTGGCACAAGACTTGGCATAACAGCGGAGTAGGCGGGTGCTGATAGCGCGTTGCCAATTCCCACGCCCAACTGCATGAAGAACAACAACGCGATCGAGGAATCGAGAGCAGCAGCAATTCCCAGAAACACTGAGAACACCAGTTGCACTGATTGCATCGCTACAAGCCATTTGCGTCGGTCAATTTTGTCGGCGATGACGCCCCCAGGGAGTGACAAAAACAGCATCGGACCCAACTGGGCAAAAATAAATATGCCAACGATCGACGCGCGTCCCGTGCGCGCATAGACGTACGCAGGTAACACGACGTTTTGCATCCATCCGCCGATGCTCGACCCGATGTTTGACATCCACATCACGCGGAAATCGCGGGACTGCAGTGCCGCGCGCGCAGTGCCGCGAATCACGGTGTGTTGTGTTGAAGAGGGGGGCACATCGTCTTCAGATGTGTCGTGCCCAGAACTCATGCGTGTGTCACGCTACTAGTGAATCGTTACCGGGAACTTGATGGATAACGCTAAATCGCACTTGCGATTGTCGTACATGGCACACCAATCTCCCACGCCACAGCCTCGTGTGTCACATGGCCGTTCACGGTGTTGAATCCGAGGGCGAGCGGGGAATCGTGAGCGACATTTGTAAGAGGCCGAGTGGCAACGTCAGTGAGAAACGCAAGAGTTGCATTCGTCAGCGCGTAGGTGCTCGTGTGTGGAACCGCACCCGGCATGTTGCCCACGGCGTAATGCACCACATCGTGCACGACGTATGTTGGATCAGCATGAGTTGTCTCATGAGTTGTGGCGATGCAGCCACCTTGATCTACGGCCACATCAACAATGACCGCACCGGGTTTCATCGCCGCGACCATGTCTTCGCTGATCACAACTGGTGCCCGTCCACCGGGTACAAGAACTGCACCAATCACGAGGTCGACATCACAGAGCACGCGTTCAAGTGCGCCTGTATTTGACGCCAATGTAACGATTCGACCAGAGCTGATCTGATCTAATTCGCGCAAACGCTCCAAGTTTTTGTCAAAGAGCAATACTTCGGCTCCCATGCCTGCTGCAATGCGCGCAGCATTCCATCCGACATTGCCGGCACCGACAACTGCAACTTTGGCTGGTCGTACACCAGGGACGCCGGCCAGCAACACCCCGCGGCCTCCGTTGTGTCGCTCGAGACAATGTGCACCCATTTGTGGCGCGAGGCGACCAGCAACTTCACTCATCGGCGCAAGAAGAGGTAGAGAGCCCGACGACGTTTGAACTGTTTCGTAGGCAAATGATGTTGTTCCTGCTTGGAGCAATGCATGAGCCACTTCGGGGTAAGCAGCGAGATGAAGGTATGTGCAAAGCACGAGATCACGACGTAGATATTGAAACTCTTGTGCTTGAGGTTCTTTCACTTTGATCACCATCTGTTGTGACCATGCATCTGTCGCCGACGGGACAATCACAGCTCCTGCGGCGACAAAGTCTGCATCGCTAATTGATGACGCGACTCCCGCACCAGTCTCAATGTGAACAGATACCCCATGGCGAATCATCTCTCGTACACCGTCTGGAGTCATTGCCACGCGTCCTTCAGCGGTTTTGATTTCCCGAGGGACGCCAACCGTTGCGATTACAGCCATACCACCACCGTAGTGACAGTTTGACGGCCGGGAAACGTGAGGCTCGTCACCTCATTGTGCGGGTGCTGTGGTCGAGAGGGTCCGTTTTGTGAAAACCTGTAGGCATGCGCACGTTCCGAAACTTCATCAACGGTCAGTATGTCGATTCACTTGATGGGTCGACGATGTCAGTTATCAACCCAGCAACTGGTCAGCAGTATGCAACTGCACCAAAAAGTTCTGTTGCCGATATCGACGTAGCGATGGACGCAGCTGCGCAGGCATTTGAAACATGGAAGAACACAACTCCTTCTGAACGATCACTTGCGCTCTATCGCATCGCGGATGCAATTGAAGCGCGCGCTGAGGAGTTCATCGCCACTGAGGTGGAGAACACGGGCAAGCCAGTTGCCCTCACACGTAGTGAAGAGATACCGCCGATGGTGGACCAGATTCGATTCTTCGCAGGTGCAGCACGAATGCTCGATGGAAAAGCATCAACGGAATACATGCCAAACATGACGTCCATTGTTCGACGAGAACCCGTGGGAGTGTGCGCGCAAGTAGCACCGTGGAACTATCCGATGATGATGGCTGTGTGGAAGTTTGGTCCCGCAATTGCTGCGGGCAACACCGTGGTGTTGAAACCATCAGATACAACTCCTGCATCGACAACATTGTTGGCCGAAGTCGCAGCAGAGTTTTTACCTCCTGGTGTATTAAACGTTGTATGCGGTGATCGCGACACAGGTCGTGCGATGGTTGTGCACGACATACCGTCAATGGTGTCCGTTACCGGTTCGGTGCGCGCTGGCATGGAAGTGGCAGAAGCTGCTGCTCGATCACTGAAGCGCGTGCATCTTGAACTTGGAGGGAAAGCGCCCGTCATCGTTTTTGATGACGCCGATATTGAAGCGGCTGCTGCAGGTATCGCTACCGCCGGCTATTTCAACGCAGGGCAAGATTGCACCGCTGCTACTCGTGTTCTTGTTGGGCCAAAGATTTACGGAGAGTTTCTTGCCGCTCTGGCGGAGCAAGCAAGCGACATACAAACAGGCATGCCTGATGAAGATGTGTTGTATGGCGCGATCAATAATGAGGCACAACTACACAGAGTTGCTGGTTTTGTTGACCGCGTGCCCCAACACGCACGAGTTGTCGCTGGTGGCGAAAAGGTGGGGTCACAGGGCTACTTCTTTGCACCCACTGTTGTTGCTGACCTTAAGCAAAACGACGAAATGATTCAGAACGAAATCTTTGGACCAGTAATCACCGTTCAGCGTTTTGGCGATGAAGATGAAGCATTGGCATGGGCAAACGGAGTTGAATACGGATTGGCCTCGTCGGTGTGGACACGCGACTTTGGTCGAGCAATGCGGATGGCAAAGCACCTTGACTTTGGATGTGTATGGATCAATACCCACATCCCACTGGTTGCGGAGATGCCACACGGGGGATATAAGAAGTCGGGCTATGGCAAAGACCTGTCGGCCTATGCACTTGATGACTACACCCGCATCAAGCACGTCATGGCGAACATCGACTCGTGAACTACACCTTCGACCATTGTGCCAAGTACATAAACAGTGTGTGAACAAGGCATTGTGCTGAACCCCTTGGTGTTACTGTGAACAGCGTGAGCGACAGCAATGTCTCGGGCGTTGAAAACGTCATTGTTCTTGACAATGTCAGCAAAGCGTATGGCGATGTAGTTGCGGTGCATGGTGCCAACTTGGCCATCAGGCGTGGCGAATTTTTTAGCCTCCTTGGACCATCTGGTTGTGGGAAGACAACCATTTTGCGAATGATCGCCGGATTCGAACAACCCTCCTCAGGACAAGTGATGCTTGAAGGGGTGGATGTATCTCACGTTGCTCCACACAAACGAAACGTCAACACTGTGTTTCAACAGTACGCATTGTTTCCGCACATGTCGGTTTTCGACAACGTGGCTTTTGGCCCACGAAACAAAAAAGTCAAAGAGAGCGAAGTTAATAAACGAGTCAACGACATGCTTGAGATCGTTCGACTGTCGGACTTCGCCAAACGCCGACCACATCAAATGTCGGGCGGTCAACAACAGCGCGTTGCGTTGGCACGCGCACTGGTCAATTATCCGTCTGCATTGTTACTGGATGAACCGCTTGCAGCGCTCGACCTAAAACTTCGCGAAGCAATGCAGATCGAGTTGAAGCGCATTCAAAAAGAAGTGGGCATCACATTCATTTTTGTTACCCACGACCAAGGGGAAGCATTGGCGATGAGCGATCGCATTGCCGTCATGAGCGAAGGCCACATCGAGCAAGTGGGAAGCCCGGAAGAGATCTATCAATTTCCCGAGTCCTTGTTTGTCGCCGGGTTCATCGGTTCTGCCAATTTGTTTCCCGGTACTGTCGCAGAAATTGGTCTCACATTCGAGGGACGTTCGATGTTGTCCGTGCGTCTCACAGATGGCACGGTTGTGAAAGCCGCGTCTCGGGCACAGTTGCAACCTGGTGATGAGGCAACGGTCATGGTGCGACCCGAGCGTATACAACCCGTCGCACTGTCAACACCAGTTGATGGCAGAGGCGTCGTTGCCGACGTCGTCGAACTTGTATTCCAAGGGTCGGTAATCCGGTGTTTGGCTCGCACGCGCGACGGAGCAGAGATCGCAGGTCTCATTGATGCCACGAGCGATCTGTCTGCGTTCCGTGCTGGTGCGCAGATTCACATGGCATGGCCGGAAGCCAGCGCATACGCATTGCCGGGGCGATCTGTTGCGAGGAGTTCTTCGACCACTAATGTCGAGACACTGGAAGCAACACATTCCGGAGCGTGAGAGCAATCGTTCAGAAATGACAACACAAAGAGAAAGAGACAGCCAATGAATACTCGTCCTCAATCAGGCAAGAACACACCACGTTCACCACGTTGGAGTCGTCGTGACTTCTTGATTCGCTCGTCGTTGGCTGGCGCCGGCATGTTGTCACTCCCTGCTCTTCTCGCCGCGTGCGGTGACGATAACGGCGGCTCAAGTTCTGATGGCACTGGCGGTGGAGGTGGCGGAAACAGCCTCGTGTTTGATAACTGGACTGCGTACATTGATGACGAAACCGTTGCGAACTTCATTGCGGCAACCGGTATTGACATGAAGTACTTGGAAACCTACAACGACAACAATGAGTACTTTGCGAAAGTGCAACCAGTGCTGTCAAAGGGCAAGAAAATTGACGCCGACATTCTTGCGCCCACATCGTGGATGGCAGCGCGTTACGTCAGTCTTGGCTGGGCCCAGAAGTTGCCGCTTGCATCAATTCCGAACAAGGCAAACTTGCGCAGCGACCTCATTGGACCAAACTGGGATCCAAACGGCGAATACAGCTTGCCTTGGCAAACAGGAACAGCTGGAATCGCCTACAACATTTCAGCGACAGGACGTGAAGTGCGCAGCGTTGCAGATTTGTTTGCACCCGAATTCAAGGGACGCGTTGGCATGCTAAGCGAAATGCGCGACACCATCGGTCTCATCTTGATGAGCGAGGGTATTGATCCTTCAACGCTCACAAGTTTTGACGATGCCGCACCAGCTTTCGAAAAACTGGCGAAAGCAAACGCAGATGGTCAGATCAGACAATTCACCGGCAACGACTACATGGACGATCTTGATCGAGGTGACTTTGCAGTGTGTGTCGCATGGTCGGGCGACGTTATTCAGTTGGCAAAGGACAATCCTGATGTTCGATTCGTCATCCCTGAAGAGGGTGGTACTAGTTGGTACGACTCGATGATTTGGGTTACGGGTTCAGAAAACAGCGACGCTGTTGCACAGTGGATGAATTACGTCTACGACCCTGAGAACGCAGCCAAGATTGCACTTGGTTCGGGATACATGACACCGGTTGTTGGCGTGCGTGAAGTGTTGGAAGCAATGGGCGGGGAAGAAGCCGAGATGGCAAACGACCCGTTGTTGTTCCCAGACGATGTAACGCTTGCACGACTTCGCGTCTTTGCTTCGCTTGGCGAGGAAGAGGAAGCGAAGTTCGACGAAGAGTTCTCAAAGATTTCTGGGGCATAAGACACCTGTGACGCGTACGCAGCGTCTCGCATCTTTCACCGAGAGACCCGAGCTTGTAGGGCTCGGTGTTCTCTTGTTGTTGGGCAGTGGCGTCATCCTTCTCGCCGCGGAAATCACATCAGGCGCACTGGCGTATGTGGTCGGCGGCCTGATGGCATTGGCTCTTGTCGGGTACGCGACAACCATTGTTCGCGGCACTTCTGATGATCGAAGATCAATCGCACCATATGCATTGTTGAAGCCCGGTGTGTTGTGGCTGAGCATCTTCTTCCTCGCGCCACTGTGGGCATTATTCGTCATGTCGTTGTCGTCAAAGGAATCACGCTTTGACTTCTTTCCCGACTTCACGTGGGAGTGGGCAAATTATCAAGAGGCATTCACTCGATTTCGCCCGCAATTCATTCGCAGTTTTACGTATGCCGGCATCGCAACTCTTCTCACGATTCTTATCGGTTTCCCCATTGCATACGTGATCGCATTTCGCGGTGGGAAATATCGGATGCTCTTGCTGGGTCTTGTCGTTATTCCATTTTTTACCTCGTATCTCATTCGTACGCTGGCGTGGACGACACTGATGAGCGACAACGGCCCGGTGATGAACACGCTTGAAACATTGCGGCTAGTGACAGTGTTTGAGTGGCTGCAAATCGTTGATGATGGTCGATTATTGAGCACTCCTGCAGCAGTAATCGGCGGGCTCACGTACAACTTCTTGCCGTTTATGATCTTGCCGATTTATGTCAGTCTCGAAAAGATTGACACGCGACTAGTTGATGCCGCCATGGATCTCTATTCCTCTGCATCCAGCGCGTTTCGCAAAGTGGTGTTACCCCTTGCAATACCCGGAATTTTCGCCGGGAGTCTGCTTGTGTTCATTCCGGCCTCGGGCGATTTCGTCAACGCGCAATTTCTCGGTTCACCAAACACGACCATGATTGGTAACTCGATTCAAGACCAGTATCTCAAGCAGTTGAATTATCCAGTTGCATCGGCGATGAGTTTTGTTTTGATGGTGATCATCACTATTGGAGTCTTGGTGTACACGAAGTTCATGGGAACTGAGGAGTTGGCGTGAGTACTCCGATGAGCACATCGTCGCGAGTTGGTCGTTGGGGAATCAACGCCGTCGCGATTCTGGGTTTCATTTACCTTTTTGCACCGATTTTTGTCATCATTCTTTTTTCGTTCAACGATCCGGCGGGCAAATTCAACATTCAATGGTCGGGTTTCACTCTTGACAACTGGGCCGATCCATTCTCTGAGAAGCAACTCACCGATGCGCTGCTGGTGAGCCTGCGCGTCGCGTTTGTGTCGACGATCATTTCCACATTTCTTGGTTCTTTGATGGCGATTGCGCTAAGTCGGTACAAGTTCAAGGGTCAAGGTGGCGTCAATTTATTTCTCGTATTGCCATTGACATCACCCGAAGTTGTCATCGGTGCGTCTCTTGCCACCTTGTTTCTCAACCGCAGCGTCGAATTCGGTTACACCACCGTCATCATTGCCCACGTCATGTTTCAGATCTCATTCGTTGCATTGACAGTCCGTGCGCGCATCAGGGGTTTTGATTGGGGTCTCGAGCAAGCGGCGATGGATCTTGGTGCAAGTCCTATGCGTGCATTTTGGAAGATCACATTCCCGCTCATTCTTCCGGGCATCTTGGCGGCATCGCTCTTGTCTTTTGCGCTCTCCATCGACGACTTCATCATCACCTTCTTCAATGCTGGATCACTAGTCACCTTCCCATTGCAGATCTTTGGTGCCTCTCGTGTGACGATTCCGCCACAGATCAACATCTTGGCGACAATGATCCTGCTTGCGAGCGTCGGCATCATGGTGCTCGGTGCGGTCGCGGGCAGTATTCGACGCAAGCGTCTCGGACAAACGCTCTAACTCTCTGTTGCAATGAGTGACACAACTATCTCTGGTCATCAGATTGCGGTTGCGCCCGAGACGTCGCCTGCGTGGGTATCTGACGCGGTGCGCGACGGTGGCGGGGAAGTTGTTGATCCTGCACGTGCGCAAGCAGTGGTGTGGACTAATCCATGCGACGCCGATGGCCTGGCGACTCTGTTGACCGCGCATCCACACATTGCATGGGTACAGGTGCCGTTTGCAGGAGTGGAAAATTTCATTCATCTCGTCGATGATTCACGCGTCTGGACGTGTGGCAAAGGCGTGTATGCCGAACCAGTAGCAGAACATGCGCTAGCTCTCATGCTGGCGGGAATGCGACACGTCGCAGGTTACGCGCGACACTGTTCATGGACGGGCCCGCATGGCATCAATGTGCTCGGAGCGCGCGTCACCATTCTTGGTGGTGGAGGTATCACGGAGTCTCTCTTGCGATTGCTGCAACCATTCAAATGTCACGTCACAGTTGTACGCAACAGTGTGGAACACATGGACGGTGCTGACGATGTGGTGGGACCTGAGCATCTGATTGATTCGCTCGCGGGAGCAGATGTTGTTGTTCTCGCGTTATCGCTCACCCCGGAAACGACAGGGATGATCAGTCGATCTGAGTTAGAGATGATGGAATCGGATGCGTGGATAGTGAATGTTGCACGCGGTGGACACATCGTGACAGACGACTTGGTGTGGGCGCTAGAGAACAATCGCATTGGTGGCGCGGCGCTTGACGTCACAGACCCCGAACCTTTGCCTGAAGGCCATCGTTTGTGGTCATTGCCCAACTGCATCATCACTCCACATGTTGGGAATACCCCGGAGATGGCTGTGCCGCTGCTGGCCGAACGCATTCGTGCAAATGTTTCACACTTCGTGCATGGTGAAGCGTTAATTGGCACGGTAGACCCTGAACGTGGCTATTAGATCCCACTACGACGTACTTGGGGTCTCACGCACGGCATCAGCGCGTGACATAAAGACCGCATATCGCGAGAAGGCGCGTCGTGTTCATCCCGATCGCGTTTCTAAGGAAAATGAACAGTGGGCTTTGCAGGAAATGGCTGCGCTCAATGTCGCGTGGTCGGTCTTGTCTGATCCGACACGTCGACGCGTGTATGACGAGTCACTGCAGCAAGGAACAACGTCCACCGCGCCACGGGCTACTGCATCATCGGCGTCATACGACGAATCATTTGAAAGAGATCGTCTTTCGCAGTTGTTTGCACAGCGTCCGTTGAACACCTCACCTGCACGATTTCCGTGGCGTTCAATGTCTGTGATCGCGGTAATCGGAGTCGTAGCGGTGTTGCTTGTTGGAATCTTTTCTGATCCGGGAGAAGAGGCGCCACCGGACCAATTAATACAAACCGGAAGTTGCGTGCGCATCGAATCAGATCAATCAGTGCGCGAGGTGTCATGCAGCGAAGAACATGACGGCGTTGTGCGTCAACTCATCGGATTTGATATGACATGTCCTGGCCAGACCCAGCCCTATCGGGATCGACAGGGGATGGGTACTGCCTGCATCATTCCTGCGATTGGAGATAGCGGTAACCCAGATCCCACCATTGGGGACAGTGGCAACACTGGCTAATCTGACACTCACTTTGCAATACGCAATGGGCGATTAGCTCAGTTGGTTAGAGCGCTACCTTCACACGGTAGAGGTCCCGGGTTCGAGTCCCGTATCGCCCACTGGAAAACTCTTTTTGACTAGTTTTGAGCCATGCGGAGACTGTGTGAGCGACCTGGATGTGGAGGCGTCGCTGCAGTCTCATACGGGATAGACAACGAAAAATTGTTGGTGTGGATTGATTCAGCCCCTGCGCTTGATCCTGCACGCGCCGGAAGTTTGTGTCGTCGGCACGCTGATGCTTTGTCTGTTCCGAAAGGTTGGAGCATTGATGATCGTCGCCAACCGGTTCCGATGTTGTTTCCTGCTCGCGACATCACGCCAGCAAGCGGTCACGATCGTGAAATTGCTCGCAAAACATCTCGAGCCACCTCCACCAAAGCGGTGGAAGCAAATGCAGATGTGTCGCTGTTTGATGCCGATGTGCCCACCTCTGCTCCTGTTGTTCGCCAAATAATTGAAGAGGCAATAGAAGAAGTAATTGAAGACGCAATAGAAGTAGTTGCGGAAGTTGCCAGTGATGACGAGCCGGAGTTGGAAGAAACACGTGCGATTCCTTGGACGCCACGTCTTATTGCAACCGATGGCAATGACGACACTGCAAGCATTCCCAAAGGACGCTTGCTCGGTCGTGCGTTTGGTGAACGCCAAGCACGTCGTGAGTCGTAGGCCATAAAGTCGCTGTATGCGTGTTCAGTCCACTGTGTCGCTTGACGCATCCACTGTTGATGTCTTTCCGTTCGTCTCAGATCTTGATCGTTATCGCGAATGGATGCCACTTGTTCACAACGCGCGCACCAACGGAGACGGTGCGTGGCTTGTTGAGTTGCGGGCAAAGGTGGGCCCGCTTGCGCGATCAAAACGTTTACGCATGACACGGACCGAAATGACGATTCCCGCCTCATCCGGCGATGACGGGAAAGTGGTGTTTGAGCGCAGTGAAGTGGATGGCAAAAAACACAGTCCGTGGATCTTGACGGTCAATGTTCACGCCGTGGGTGAATCGTCACGCGTGGATGTAGATCTTGAGTATCAAGGGTCGCTATGGACTGGCGGCATTCTTGAGCAAGTTCTCCACCACAACATTGATGCGGGGCGCGAGGGTTTGCGCCGCGTTACCTCACGCTGAGTATCTGATTCGCATCACACTGCGTATGCGCTGTAGCGACCTGAGTTGCGTTGTTCAACGTGCAATGAAAGTCCAAATGTTTCACTGAGATTTTCGCTTGTCAGCGTCGAGGACAGTGGGCCACTTGCAATCGCTGCGCCGTCACGCATTAACAGCAAATGTGTACTGCATCGCGGGATTTCATCTACGTGGTGAGTAACCAGCACAGTGGGCAATTGTGGGAGTGATGTCGCGAACTCTTCCAAGATCTGCACCAGTTGTTCGCGACCTCCGAGATCAAGTCGGGCACTTGGTTCATCAAGTAGCAATACGACTGGATCATTCATTAGTGCGCGTGCAAGCAGTACGCGTTGTTGTTCACCAGATGACAGTGAACCAAACGTACGCTCTGCAACGTGAGCAACATGTACTCGCTCAAGACATTCAAGAGCGCGCGAACGATCGGAAGCGGAGTATTCATGCCACCAGGGTTCAAGAGCTCCGTGCTTTGCGGTCATCACAATGTCTGACACGCTGAGCGCGGGACGTAAATCGGCCGCAAGTGATGCGGACGAATACGCGATGTGAGAGCGAACCTTCCGCACATCCATCTTGCCCAATTGCATGCCACTCACGTGCACGTTTCCTGACGATGGATGGAGATAAAGAGCCATGGCTCGCAGCAACGTTGTCTTGCCGCATCCGTTGGGTCCGAGAATCACCCAGCGTTGTCCTTGCGCAATCGAGACCGAAATGTTGTGAACGATCGCACGCTGTTCGCGGGTGACTGTGACACCGTCAATAACGATTGTGGGGTCCGACATTGGAGACACGGTATCTGACCTGCCAAAGTAGAGCCATGTCTGTGAACGAAGTCGAGATACTGTCAGGACAGTTGTCGCAGGTATTGGGTGGTGCAACTGTCACCGAATTGCAGCGTCTCTCTGGTGGGGCATCACGTGAGACATGGCGTTTTTGTGCCGGAACCGATGATCTCATCTTGCAAAGAGTCCGTCCAGGAACGGTTGACGGATTGAAACAAGAACCAGCAGTGCTTCAAGCAGCCGCGCGCGGTGGAGTACCTGTTGCGGAAATGGTTTTTGATGGATCACAGTCCGACGCTTTAGAGCGTCCGTTCATGATCGTGCGTGCTGTCGAGGGTGAAACCATCGCACGAAAGATTCTTCGTGATGAGGAGTACGCGACCGCGCGACAAAAATTGTCACGACAGTTGGGGGAAGCACTCGGGCACTTGCACGCAATTCCCGCGTCAGAAGTTCTTGGTCTCACTGTTGACGACCAGCTTGAGCGGTTCGGGACGATGTTGCACAACTTCACAGAGCCACACCCGATTTTTGAAATCGCGATTCGCTGGTTGGATTCACATCGACCACAAGAATTCCCACATCGCATTGTGCACGGTGACTTCCGTATGGGAAACATCATTGTTGGTCACGATGGTCTGCGTGCGGTTCTTGATTGGGAAGGTGCCCACATTGGAGATCCCATGGAGGATCTGGGTTGGGTGTGCACGAAAGCGTGGCGATTCGGTGGGGCACAACCCGTTGCCGGTGTGGGAAGTTACAACGACCTGCTGGACGGATACGAACACATCTCCGGAGTTCGTCCTGACATGGATGTGTTGAAATGGTGGGTGATCTTGGGATCACTTCGATGGGGAATCATCTGCATGTGGCAGGCAAGTTTCCACCTGGACAACATCTCGCGCAGTCATGAGCTTGCTGCAATCGGCCGCCGGGTGTGTGAAAACGAATGGGATCTCATTGAGATGTTGGAAGAGGAAATGTCATGACCGCTCCACATGATGCGCCATCTAGTCTGCAAATGGTGGAAGCCGTCAGAGAGTGGCTCGAAAACGACGTAATGCCTGCGGTGCAGGGTCGTTTGAACTTTCACACTCGTGTTGCAATAAATATGTTGGCCATGGTGGAACGAGAGGCCGTTCTTGGTGACCAACAACGAGCCGATCATCAAGCACGATTGCAGCAGTTTGGTGCAATTGATGACATAGAACTCGCTCGTCGCATCCGTGATGGCGAGTTTGACAACTCATTAAAAGAAGTCATGGCCACGCTAAAAGACAGCGTTCGTGACAAGTTGCTGGTGGCTAACCCGAAATATCTGAACTCGTAACAACGGCCTTATTGGCCAGCACCACTGGTTGTCCAGCTGCAAGCTGACCACACGCAGCGGCAATCTCAGTGCCACGGTTGTTGCGAATTG
>Ga0169931_10007912_pt1 | contig 15653 bp, 24 predicted proteins | sample Kivu_15m_20L_FD_129675 | JGI IMG/M metagenome (GOLD analysis project Ga0169931, IMG submission 129675) | Freshwater microbial communities from Lake Kivu, Western Province, Rwanda to study Microbial Dark Matter (Phase II) - Kivu_15m_20L... | ecosystem: Environmental > Aquatic > Freshwater > Lake... | reverse complement strand
CCCCAAAACCCCAAAACCCCTTAAGAATTAAGATGAAATTAATTTAATTGGTTTTCGTCAGAAGATCTGGCAGTCTTCTTTCTTTTTCTTGTCCCGGTCTTACTCCAACTGCACATATGGGTTACCGTGCTAGTGCTATTGTTTAAGGATGCCACCTGTTCAGTCCTTCAATTAAAGTGAGCTCATGGCTTTGCCTTAGGACTTTGACTCTTCATGCTTGCCTATGAAGTTCATTCGCATGGCTCGTGTCGGAGCGGCGATGCAATCATCTACGGACTCAATCTCAAATTATACCTCCTCTGACTAGTCTAACGCTGCCAGTCTCGCTCTGTGGGCGAAAAGATAGGGTTTGAGCATCTCCCCCAGACTTGGCACGACTTGATGAACTCTAAAGAGGACTTTTAGGATGTACTCTCGCTAATCAGCATCTTAGGATTTCTCTAGATCAACCAAAAGAGTTTTCAAAAGCACTTCTGATGATCCAATACATTTGCGCGTGTAATATGGGTCTTCAGGCTTTATCAAATCGTCGTTAATCACCAAGTCATTCAGGAGCATTAAAACCTTTTTCTGCAGACGATTCGACTTCTTAATTTCAGATTCACGGTCAGCACAAAGAATGTTGCAGAGGACATTCAAGCCACCAAATTGCTCCACAAATATACGTTTGCCTTCAAAGTTAGTGCCACCTATAAACGTCCTCAGACAACTGAGAACTGCTTCTTTGTTTGCAATTGCTTATTCTCGTTCGAATTGAATAACCAAGTTCATTGCTCCACTTTTAGTGGCAAACTCCTGAACTTCGGCATTATTCTGAGTGATTGACATAAATATCGAGCAGGCCAGTTTTCGGATGGATTCGCTTGGATGGGAAAAAATCAATGAAATTAGCTCATGCATGCCACCAAACAGGCAAAAGTTAAGGTTGCTACGGGGATGAATTTCTACTAAATCTAAAAGCTCCTCCAACAGATGAATCAGAGCGGGTGTGTCGAGAGTGTTACCTTGTTCTTGCTTTTTTAGTGTTTCGATGAGCTCCTTCATTCTATCAGTGTCATTGAATGTGTACTGCTTCATCGCAGATTCGAGCCAATCTCGATCTTCCTTGGACATAGGTTTGAATTGTGATGGAGCGGTCCGATCCTCTTCACTTTAAATCTTAAGGGACCACTTAAGCAGTCCTTGCCAGTCAACCATTTTTTGATATGAATAAACTAATTTCTGTGAGCAACTTAAATTAATTTCAACCAATCAAATCGCTTATAGTGGGTTGAATGTTAATTAATTGTATTGGTTATCGTTTATTTGATTGGCTAGCGGTTTAAATGCTGCAATTCTATTGGCTAGAATGAAGAATTAGTTTTGACCGCGCATATTTAAACCCGAAGAAATTCAAATTGTAATTAATAATTTCAAAGACCATATGACAGAGTTATTTTTAAAGAAAGACAACGTCACCGACGAAGACCAGGTCTTCAGGTCCGCCATTATTTTCCTTGGCATGAAACAAAAGGTCAAGGAAGACTCCAAGTTCCGTACCCCGGAGAACCAGTAAGCATTAAGCCGTTACATTATTCCTCTTAACCGCTTTAATTTTTCAGACAAGCCATCAAGGACTTCTTGGGTCGTTCTAACTTCCTGTTCGCCTGGGCAGCAGGCGTCGACTCGGTCACTTTTAGCTCAGACCTAAACAAGGTGAACATGACCAGGAAAGTGCTCTTGATCGTCAAGGCCGTAGAGCCCACCCAGGAGTATGATTCGAAGGACACCAACACGAACATCGGCCAGCGCATCGTGTGCATGGAAATTAGCAAGCCCATCCTGGAGTCCCTCCACAGCTTCAGCACCGTAAGCACTTATTCTCTGCACATCATAACTGGTGGTTGCACTTCGGCCCATAAGGGTTGCAGCCGTCAAAACACACTAATGAATGGTTTTACTTTTAATCGGCCAAATAAATTCAAACTTAAATCAAGGCGCCCAAATTCAAATCAGATCTAACAAATTATTTTAGGAGGTATTTTTACCCGTCCTGGGCAACCCTCACAACCAGATCGGCTGGAGTGACTTGGTCAGCAAGGACCTCATGGAGAAGTTCCACTCCTTCCTTGCCCACACCTACGTCACCATCGGCCAGATCAAGGGCCGCTGCATGCTCCCCCTGCCCCCCGCAGAGGTCACCCAGTCCGAAAAAACGCTCTCAAAGGAGAAGTCCCAAGTGCTGGAGACTGCCATCATCCACTGGACCAAGCAAATTAAGAACGTGCTTAAGATGGACCCCGAGAACGCCCTTAAAAACGGCAACAATCCGGGTCCCATGGCCGAGATCGATTTCTGGGAAAAGTAAGCCCTCAACCTGGACTCGATCTACGACCAGCTTAACACCGAGCGCATAAAAAAAGTGCTCAAATTCTTGGAGCAGAACAAGTCTACTTTCATTTCTCCCTTCTCCAAGCTTTAGAAGGAGGTCTAAATTGCCCGACTTGAAGCCAACGAGAACAAGAAGTACCTCCAGACCCTTAGAGAACTTTTTGAGTCGCTTAACTCTGGTACTCTTGAGCTAGGCGAGATGCAAGATCTCTTCATCCCGATCATGCACACCATCCTGATGATCTACATATACTCATCGCACTACAACACTACGCCCCGCCTGGTCGTCTTGATCCGTGAGATCTGTAACGAGATCATCAAGCAGTGCCGTGGCCAGGTATCTGGACCTCAGATTTTCGAAGAACTCAAGGAATCTCCCCAGTCCGCTTACATCAAGCTAAGCTAAGCTCTTGAAGTGTGTGTCAAATTTAAGGAGGCTTACTTTGAATACAAGTCAAAGGCCAAAAACAGCTGGAAAATTACCTCCAGCGCACTCTTTGTCCGTCTCGATGCCTTTTCAGAGCGCTGCCAAGACTTAATGCAGATGACTCAGACCATTATGCAGTTCAACAAGCTCGAAAAAATTGAAGTTGGTAACACCAAGGGTGCCTCCATGACCAACGCTGTCAAACAGATTTTCGAGGAATTCCAGAACGCCCAGACCAAGTTCTGCTCAGTCAATTACGACGTCATGGACATCGAGCAGCGCGCCTTCGATGACGACTTCTTTGCCTTTAGACAGACGATCAAGGAACTCGAGCGCCGCATTGCCGCTCTGCTCGCTCAGTCATTCGAGGACTGCAACACTATAATCGGCAAATTCAAGCTGCTTGAGAGCTTCGAAGGTCTTTTAAACCGTCCCAGCATCAACGATGAGCTTGAAAAGAAGCAAACTGTGCTCCTAGACCTGTATAAAAATGACTTGAAGAAAGTCAACCAGGTCTTCGCTGAGGGCAGGGAACTTCTCGCGGTCAACGATCCCAACTCACCGATCAGCCGCAACATGCCAGTTATCGCTGGTGCTCTTAACTGGAGCAACGGTCTGCGTGGCAGAATTCAGGAGCCAATGGACCGTCTCCTCAGCTTTACCTAGAGCATGTAAGACCGAGAGGAGTTTAAGGATGCCTAGAAACTCTATGCTAGCATCTAGCAGAACCTAAACAGCTTCGACACCGAACAGATTAAGATCTGGCAGCAAGGCGTCGAGGAAAACACGCACTAGAACTTGGATAAGACCTTGTTAGTTCGTGAAGCAACCGAGATTGCTGTGGAAGGATTCGTCCGTGTAAATTTTGCCAATGAGCTGCGCGCTATTCTCCGTGAAGTCAAGTACCTCCAGTTGCTAGAATTCCCAATTCCCGAGACTGCGCTGAAGCTATTCGCTAAAGTAGAGACCTACCGTGTGCAGACACTGCGTCTTCAGATCATTGTGGACATGTATAACAACATCTTGGCCACTCTGCTGCCCGTTGAGAAGCCTCTTTTGGCCAAAAAGATCGACAATATGGGCAAATCGCTTCAAGCTGGTATCGATACCCTTAAGTGGAACTCTGAGGGCATTGATAAGTTTATTTCAGTGGCTCACGCAACCGTCCAAGAAGTCGACGAGTTAGTTAAGAAGATGAAGGAAAACGTCACGAAGATTCACACATTCATGGATTGCTGGAAGGACAAGGTCTTCTTCGAACGTAAGCCCAAGCCTATGCCCCCTGATGAGTTAATGTCATCCCACACTGCAACTGTTGAGAACCGTTTCGAAGAGGTGCTCAACCAAGGCAAGGAAATCACCAAACTGCTTAGAGACACTGAGTCAAACATCAAGCCCGAGAAGTCCTCGTCTGAGTGGCGTGCCTACGTCGACTACGTGAACGGCCTGGTCATTGCCGGAATCACAACTGGCATCAACGCTTCCCTGTTAGACTTGCTGAAGAATATCAACATCAACCAGTCGGCCCTTTAACAACCAATTTTCGATCTTAAGATCAACCTGCAGAACCGCTCCGTTCAGTTCGAGCCGTCAATTTAGTGCAACTCACGTGAAAACGGTATCCGCGACATCATCAACAGTATCGTGAATGACTTTGTGTCTCTTGCGATCAAGATGCCACGCCTCGATACTGGTACAGGCGACTATCTCGTAGAGATTAGAGACCAGTTTGAGCTATTTGGCTCAATCCAGGCCATCTGTCACCAGCTCAACGAGATCGAGAAAGCTTGCGCTGACTTCATTGAGCAGTACTCTTCATTCGCATTCCTCTGGAAAGAAGACCTCGACACGTTCTTTTCCAAGTTCCTCGAGCAGGGCAAAGACCTTAAGGACACCTTCGAAGCGGATTTGGCTCTACGTGCACCAGACATGGAAGAAGTTCAGATCCAGGTCGAGAGGGAAAACTTCGATCAAATGATCAAGAAGATCTACAACGGCGTTGCCACGAAGCAGCCAGCTCTCGAAAAATTCGACGAGCAGATCCAGCACTTGAGCGAGATTAAGCACCAGATCAAGAGCATGAAGGAGACCGACAACGTAGGATGGCTCAAGGTCGACTCAACCCCAATTAAGACCGAACTTACTGATACCATTTAACGCTGGATCAACAAGTTCACTAGCTTCCTTATGGAAAACTTCAAGAATAAGCTAAAGAACATCGAGTCCTGGTCTAAAGACGTCCATGAAGGTATTTCCCAACTGCCCAAGCAATAGGCAGAGGGTGCAAAAGTCCGCACAGAAAAGGAAAAGAAGCTCCTTATCACCGTGATGACTCATTTAAGAGATGTCAAGCAGATTAAGGAAAATACGGTCGAGCAATTCGCTCCCATGCGTGACACAATCCAGATGCTCAAGAAGCATGCCGAGAACTTCGAAATGGAAAATGTCGACTTTATGGTTAAATGCGAGACTGCCAAGACCTTCCTAAACGAGGTATCTGAGAAGGCTCTTGGACCCGTTAAGGAGAGCATTCTCCCTCTGCAAAAGGAAGAAGGCAAGAACGTGCAAGAACGAAGAAAATTCTTCGTTCAGAAGGTCCTTAAATTCAGAGGTGAGTTTATGACCGAGCTGCCCTACCATACCTAGCAATCCAGCCCAGAAATCATTAATGGTGCCTACAGCAAGATTAGCGAATACTATATGAAGCTGAAGCAGATTGAGGCCGAGCGAGATGACCTTGCAAACCAAGAGACTCTGTTCGACCTTGAGCGCTCGATCTACAAAGAGCTGAAGGAATGCAGCGTCGAGCTGATCAACCTCAAGAAGATGTGGGACTTGATCGCCCTCATCGACATGCAGTTTGAGTCATGGCGCAACACCCTGTGGGACCAGATCGATACTGATCTGCTTACGACCCTAATCAAGGACATGCAGACCAAATAATGTAACCCCACTTAGCCTTAGAACAAAGACATCAAGAACTACAGAGCCTTCTAGGCACTAAATGAACGTGTCAAGAACATGAACACGATTCTGCCTCTGATTGCCCAACTCCATTCTCCATTCATGCTTGAACGCCACTGGAGACGCCTTGAGACCAAAATCGTCAAGAAGGCGATTCCTTTTAAGTCCGATAAATTCTGCCTTGCTGACCTGATTCAGCTTGAGCTCTTTAAGGTCGGTGAAGATGTTTCTGAACTGGTCGACAGTGCCCAGAAGGAAGACAAGATTAACAAGAAACTCGATGGCATCAAGGCCATTTGGGAGGACCAAATCTTCTCTTTCAACTCTGGAGAAGATGGAATTCCACTTCTCACTTCTCTCGATCAGATTACTGAGTATGTAGACACACATTCCCTCGACTTGATGGGTATGCAAAGCTCTAAGGACGTCGAAGAATTCAGAGAAGAAGTCACCAAATGGGTTAAGACCCTCAAAACCGTCGATACAGTCATCGGCAAGTGGATAAAAGTTCAAAAAGACTACTTGAAACTCCAGCCAATCTTCCTGCAATCCGACGATATCAGAAATTCCCTGCCCGATGAGACCAAGAGATTCGAGAAGGTAGATATGGACTTCCAGCAACTCATGAGAGATGCCCAAGACGAACCAAAAGTTACTGAGTGCGCCGGCGCTGAGGGCCGTGAAGCTCTTCTCAACGAGCTCATGAACGAAATAAACTCTTGCGAGAAAGCTCTTAACGAGTATCTCGAAGCCAAGAAGAAGATGTTCCCCCGTTTCTATTTCATCCCCAACGCCTCTCTGCTCGAAATCCTTTCGAACGGTAACAACCCAAGAAGAGTCGATGACTTTTTGGGCGATTGCTTCGATGGTATGAGATCTATGAATCTCAGACCATAGGACTTCAGCGACAAGACTCCAATGCAAGGTCGCGGTATGATTGCCAAGGACGGTGAGTATGTGCCTTTCAAGGACCCATTCATCTGTCAAGGTTAGGTCGAGCACTATCTCAGCAATTTGGAGGAAAAAATGAAGAGCACTCTCGGCGAGATCCTATGCGATGCCAGAGAGACCACCGATGACTGGATTGAACCAGACCCGAAGAAGCAGCGTGAGTTCTGGCTCAACAATTACTGCGCGCAGCTTGCCCTGACCGCAACTTAGGTTGTTTGGACTGAAGAGACCACTCGTGCTTTCGACGATCTGGAGTCCGGCTCAGAAGGTGCTATGTCAGACAACTTGAAGCAGATTGTGATACGCGTCGGCAAACTGATTGACCGTGTCAGAACTGATCTGACTGAGGAGGTTCGTACCAAAATCATCACGATCATCACAATTGATGTGCACTCTCGCGACGTCATTGAAAAGTTCGTTGCTGAGAAGATTAATTCTCAAGAGCACTTCGCATGGTAGTCACAGCTTAAGTTCTACCTCGAGCAGAAGGACAAGAAAGACACTTTCAAGAAGTGCGCTTCCAGAATTTGTGACTGGTCAACCTGGTACAACTACGAATTCGTCGGCAACTGCGGTCGTCTCGTTATTACGCCCCTTACCGACAGATGCTACATCACACTTACCCAGGCGCTTAACTTGTCAATGGGAGGTGCCCCAGCTGGCCCTGCCGGCACGGGCAAGACTGAGACCACTAAGGATCTCGGCAGAGCTCTCGGACTTCACGTCGTCGTCTACAACTGCTCGCCTCAGATGAACTACAAGGGTATGGCTGAGATCTTCATGGGTCTGTCACAGGCTGGCTCCTGGGGTTGCTTCGATGAGTTCAACCGTATCGAAATTTCAGTGCTGTCAGTCGTTTCGACTCAAGTAAAGTACTGCTTAGATGCGATTAAGGTTCTTAAAAGCGATCCAAGCAAGTTTTTGTTCAAGTTTGGCGATGATGAGGATATCCCTATGAGAATCTCATCCGGCTACTTCATCACGATGAACCCTGGTTACGCTGGTAGAACTGAGCTGCCCGAAAATCTTAAGGCCTTGTTCAGATCATGCGCAATGGTTGTGCCCGACATCGTGCTTATTTGCGAGAACATGTTGATGGCTGAAGGTTTCAACACTGCAAGAGACCTCTCTAAGAAGTTCATGACGCTTTACAATCTCTCGTCCAGTTTGCTATCCAAACAGAGGCACTACGATTGGGGTCTCAGAGCAGTCAAGTCTGTGCTGAGACAAGCCGGTATCCTAAAGCGTATGTCGCCAAATGACCCTGAGAAGCTTATTTTGATGAGAGCTCTCAGAGATTTCAACACGCCCAAGATCGTGCTCGACGATATTGACATTTTCATGGGTCTGATTAACGATCTGTTCCCAGGATGCGACCCGCCGGTTGAATTTAAGGCTAATGTTAAGGAGGCTTGCGAGCAGTGCGCTCGTGATCCAGAGCTCTGCGCCTTTAAGGAAGGCAGAATGAACATAAAATGCGAGGAGAGATTCATCTAAAAGTGCGTTGAGCTGTACGAGCTGCTCGTTGTGCGTCACTCTGTTTTTATCATTGGTGTTCCAGGCTCTGCGAAGTCTACTATCTGGAAGTTGTTAGCCAGAGCTTGCACTCACATCGACCACGAGACCACGTTCGACATCGTTGACCCCAAGTGCGTCAAGAATGAAGAGTTGTTCGGTAACATGAACCCCAAGACCAAAGAATGGAAGGATGGTGTCCTCTCCACCATGATGCGTGATATGAGCAAGTGTCAAGGCAAGTTCACCGATTCCCAGAAGTACAAGTGGGTAGTTCTCGATGGTGATGTCGACCCAATGTGGATTGAATCCATGAACACTGTCATGGATGACAACAAAATGCTTACGCTTGTCTCTCAAGAGCGTATTCCTCTCAGCAAGTCCATGAGACTCATCTTGGAAGTGTCTCACCTCAAGAACGCTACCCCTGCTACGGTCTCTCGTGGTGGTGTGCTATTCGTAAACGAATTCGACGTCGGTTGGAAGCCATACTGGGAATCATGGATCCAAAAGTTCAAGAACCAGAAGTCAGATCCCCAGGATCTGGCCTACACGACTTTCGTGCTTAACTTAGGCCAGTACTGCGATGACAACTTTATTGAAGAAGTGCGCAAACGCCCAGCAATTACGCCGATGTGTCTGATGGCATACATTCAGAGTCTAACCCATATCATAGACTTCATGTACGAAGAACTCCGGAGTGAAAAGAAGTATACTGAGTTCTTCAAGAAGCTAAAGGATGGCTCAGAGCCTGAGCTCAATGCGCGCTTCGGATCCTATGAAGAGGCTATGAAGTTGATTTACGAGGGTGTCTTCGTTTTCGCAATGATCTGGTCATTTGGTGGCCCCCAGAGTGACGAGCGTATTTGGTTCAGCAACAGCATCAAGCAGCGATCCACTAAAATTAGATTCCCAGAGGCTGTTAACTAAGTTTATGACTACTACTTTGATTTCATGGAACAAAAGTGGGAACTCTGGCAAACTAACGTCGACTCTATGGACCCCAACTTCGAGGGTCTCTTTAGCAATCTAATCGTGCCAACTGCAGAAACCTCACGCCAGATCAGACTTATCAACGTACACAAGCAGAGCCGCAAAGGCCTGTTCTACGTCGGTATTGCGGGCACTGGTAAGACCACAATAATGAAGAATTACTTCGCCAAGATGAACAGAGAAGAAGTCATTGCCGCGACCGTCAACTTTAATTCTTACACCGATTCTCAGGCTTTCCAAGTCGTACTTGAGTCAAACGTCCAGAAACGTTTCGGTAAACAGTATGGTCCCCCTATCGGCAAGAAATTGCTTCTGTTTATTGACGATATTAACATGCCAGTGGTTGATGACTACGGCACTTAATAGCCTATTTGCCTAATCAGACAGATCATTGACTACGAACTGGTCTATGATAGGTCTGCACTCTCAGAACAAAAGTTCATAAAGGACATTATGTTCCTGGCTTGCATGAACCCCAAGAGTGGTTCTTTCAATATTGACCTGCGTCTGCAGCGCCACTTCACTACTGTGGCTCTTAGTCTTCCAGACAATGTCGCTCTTAACACGATCTATGGTCAGATTCTTGCCGGCCACTTCAGCAACTTTGACCAGGGCTGCAAAGATATGGTTGATAAGATTATCAACGCTACCAGCTCAGTCTTCAATGCGATCACTAAAGATTCTCAATTTAAACCAACGGCAACCAAGTTCCACTACTAGTTCAACTTGAGAGACTTCGCCAAGATCGTTCAAAATATTATGCTTGCCTAACCCAACGTCTACCGAGGCAATCAACTAGGTCTGGTTCGACTCTGGCTGCACGAGTGCCATAGAGTCTGGCAAGATCGTTTCATCCGATAGCAGGACAACGATAAGTACATGGGTTTCCTGCAGACAACAATGAAGGAATTCAGCAGTTTCAAACAGGATGACATTTTTTCTGAACCTCTCGTGTTTACCTCATTCGTCACGGCCTGCAAGGGCCACGATCCAGCCTACATGAACGTAGCCAGCATGGAAGATCTCAACCAGGTGTTGGAGGACAAACTCCAAGAATACAACGAGAATGTTTCTGCTATGGACCTCGTTCTTTTCAACATGGCTATGTGCCACATTACACGTATTGCCAGAATCATCGATCAGCCAAACGGTCATGCTCTCTTAGTCGGTGTCGGAGGTTCAGGCAAACAGTCACTCTCCAAGCTAACATCCTTCATTCTAAGTTACGATGTGTTCCGCATTGTTGTGACATCTTCGTACAGCCCAGTAGACCTCAGAGCAGACATCCAGACCGTCTTCAAGAAGGCTGGTGTTACAGGAACCCAAACCTTGTTTATCCTTACTGATGCCCAAATCGTCAATGAGAGGTTCCTGATTGACATCAACGACATCCTTTCTTCAGGTTACGTTCCCGAGCTATTTGCTTAGGATGAAAAGGACGAAATCACCGGCAAAGTGCGATCAGAGGCCAAATCTTCTGGTGTCGCGGATATAGCTGAAGACCTTTGGAACTTCTACCTCGACAAGACCATGAAAAATTTGCACTTATGTTTGTGCTTCTCCCCAGTTAGTGAGAAGTTCAGGATTAGAGCTCGTAAGTTCCCCGCGCTCATCAACTGCACCAGTATCGACTGGTTCCATGAGTGGCCCGAGGATGCCCTCATTGGTGTAGCCAACAGATTCCTGAAGGAAGTAGAACTTCCAAGTGACGAAATTAGAGAAAATCTCGCCCGTCACATGGCCTTCGTGCATATTTCGATCGGAGAAGCAAACATCGAATTTAAGCGAACTGAGAGACGCTTTAACTACACGACGCCCACTTCCTACTTGGAGCTGATTAACTTCTATAAAATGCTCTTGGGCTCCAAACAGGGTACGATTACTGAACAGATTGAACGTCTCGAAAAGGGTCTTTCAATTATGGCGGATACTACTGCTAGAGTCGATAATCTTAAGAAGGAGCTCGAAGCTACTCAGAAGATTGTCGAAATCGAAAAGAGCCAGACTCAAGAACTCATCGATGTCGTCGAAGAAGAGTCTGCTAAGGCCGCAGTCGAAGAAGAGAATGCAGCCACTCAAGCAGCAGAGACCAAGGTCATCAAGGATGCTGCCGATGCAAAGAAGGCCAACGTCGACAAGGAACTTGCCGCAGCCATCCCTGCTATGGAGCAGGCAAGAGCAGCCGTCGACGGATTGTCTGCTAAGTCAATTGGTGAGTTCAAGGGTATGACCTCGCCACCAGCTGGTTGCGAACAGGTTACCAAAGCCGTTCAGATTCTCAGAGGCGAATACAAGAAGCACGATTGGGACGCAGCCAAGATCATGATGAAGGATCCCAACAAGTTCAAGGAATCCCTCGAAAAGTATGACAAGGACAACATCCCCGATAAGGCTCTTGAAGCACTTAAGGATATTCTCTCGCTTGATTATTTCAACGAGACGGCTATGATGAAGAAGTCTAGCGCAGCTGCCAACATGTGCAAGTGGGTCGTCGCTATTGTCGAGTACAATAGAATCTACAGAAACGTCAAACCCCTCCAAGATGCAGCTGAAGAGGCTGCAGCTCTCGCCAAACTTAAAGGTGAAGAGCTCCAGGTTGTGCTTGATGCCCTCGAGATAGTCAGAGCTAAGGTGCGTGCTCTCAACGAAAAGCTTGACACGGCAAAGCTGCAGCTGCAGAAGGTGCTTGATCAAGCCGCTGCGCTAATGACTAACCTGAATCTTGCCGAAAGGCTTGTGAATGGTCTTTCCGAAGAGCAAGTTCGTTGGACTGCAAACGTCATTACTTTCTAGGAGGAAAAACTAACTATGATTGGTAACGCTCTGCTTTCGGCCGCGTTCGTGTCATACATTGGACCTTTCCTGTATACCTTCAGAAACAGACTCTGGTAGGAGCAATGGCTACCAGATATCCTTCAGAAGAAGATCCCCATTTCAGCTGGTATCGATCCTCTGATGATTCTTTCAAACAAGTCGCTGCACGCCACCTGGGCACAGCAAGACTTGCCCGCAGATCGCGTCTCACTTGAAAACGCCGCTATTATTGTTTCATGCAGCAGATATCCACTTATCATCGATCCTCAGCTTCAGGGCATTAGATGGATCAAGGGCAAAGAAGGCGCTGCTATGCAGATTATTTAGCTCACAGAAGACAGATGGCTCAAGAAGGTTGAAGTTGCCGTCAGCGAGGGCCAGATTCTTATGATCGAAGCCATTGGCCAAGACATCGACGCTATCCTTGACCCTCTGCTTTCACGCGCCTTCATTAAGCGCGGCAAGAACTTCTTCGTGAAGTTGGGATCTGAAGAAGTTGAAGTCAACAAGACATTCAAGCTCTACCTTCAGACCAAACTGATCAACCCTCATTACAAGCCCGAAACTGCCGCTCAATGCACCATTATCAACTTCTTGGTGACGGAGAAAGGTCTTGAGGACTAACTTCTGGCAAGTGTTGTCCGTGTTGAACAACCAGAGCTCGAGCAATCTAAGGAGGAGCTCACTGCAAAGCAGAACCAGTATCAGATCACGCTCGCCGAGCTCGAAAGCAAATTGCTATAAAACCTCTCTGATGCTGATCCTAACACAATTCTTCAGAATATTGGGCTTATTGAGAGGCTTGAATTGACCAAGGAAACCTCCGTTGAGATCAAGCGTCAGCAGTAAATTTCTCTTATTACCGAAGAGAACATCAACAAGCTCAGAGAGGTCTATCGTGTTGTCGCCACTGAAGGTGCTATGCTTTACTTCTTGCTTATCCAGCTCAACGTCGTCGAATTCATGTATCAGTACTCGCTTAAGTCATTCGAGACATTCTTCTTCAAGGCCATTGAGAAGACGCCAAAGAATGACGACATCGAGGAGAGAGGTCTCAGCCTGAGACAAATTATCAGAGAGACCATATACCAGTGGGTCTCACGCGGCCTCTACGAACGTCACAAGCAGATCTTCATGACTCAGCTGACCTTCCGTCTGATGCAGAAGAAGATAGTTCCAATCGATTATACTATTACACAGATGGACTACCTGGTAAACTGCCCTCAAAAGTTCGACCCCTAGAACCCTAACCCAGTTAAAAAGTGGCTCCCAGATACCGCTTGGGCTAGCGTGCTCAAGCTCGTTGAAATTGAGGGCTTCGAGCAGATTTAAAATCAGATCGGCAAGGAGGCTTCTAAACGCTTCGAAGACTGGTACAATGAAGACAGACCAGAGGAGATGCCCTTACCAGGTGACTACAGAAGTCTTGAGGGTGACTACTTCAAGAAGCTGCTTGTGATCCGAACCTTGCGCCCAGATCGCATGACCACAGCGTTGAATAAGTTCATCGCGCAATCTCTGCCCAATGGTTAGAAGGCTTTCGTTGAGTGCGATAACCAGTTCAACGCAGTCGGAATTCTCGAACAAGCTTTCTTGGACTCCAGTCCGACCATCCCCATCTACTACATCCTGTCGCCAGGTGCTAATCCAATTAAGGATGTCGAAGAGCTCTGCTAGAGACAGAAAGTCAACAAAAACCAGTTCCACCTGGTTTCACTCGGGCAAGGTCAAGAAATTAATGCATTTGCTAAGCTTGAGATGGGCCACAAAGAAGGCCACTGGGTCATGCTTCAGAACATCCATCTGATGCCTAGTTTCTTGAAGGATCTTGAAGACAAGCTTGCTGTTTACTCAGTTGCTGGTTCCCATGCTAACTTCAGACTTTTCCTCACTTCTGATCCTTCAAAGGAGATTCCTATAGGTTTGATCGAACGTAGTATCAAGTTGACCAATGAGCCTCCTGCAGGCATGAAGGCCAACTTGCTCAGAGCCTTCGGTTTCTTCCAGCCAGCCGAATTCGATTTCCAGGACAACAAGCTTAAGACAATTCTGTTCGCCCTCAGTTATTTCCATGCAGTGATGGTTGAACGCAGAAAGTTCGGACCCAAGGGTTGGAACGCTCACTACAACTTCTCTATCGGTGACTTGCGCGACTCCGCACTTGTCTGCCAGAACTACCTCGATAAGAGTTCTCAGGGAGGTGGCAAGACTCCTTGGGATGATCTCCGCTACATTTTCGGTGACATCATGTACGGTGGCTACATCACGGACGACATTGATCGTGAAATGTGCAAGACCTTCCTTATCAACATGATGAATGACCAACTTTTCGAAGAGCCCGAGTTGTTCCCATTCGTCGACAAGGCCAACGTTTCTTTCAAATGCCCAAATGCCCTTTCCCACGACAAGTACATCGAGCATATCAATGAGGAGCTCCCACCTGAAACTCCACTTGCATTCGGTATGCACCCTAATGCTGAAATCGATTTCAGAACCACACAATGCAAGGCCCTGTTCAGCATGCTTGTCGAGCTTGCTCCAAAGGGAGCAGCTGGAGGTGATGAAAATGCACCAACTCCACTGTCTCGCTTCGAGGCATTTGAGGACAGAGTTTCAAACGAGTGCAACCTTGAATCAAACAAACCCAATGTCGAAGACATCCGCTCCAAATTGGGAGATGACCCAGAGAACGAAATGAAGCCCTACTAAAACGTGTTCCTCCAGGAATGCGAAGTTATTGGCGTTCTTATCGAAATCGTTCTTAAGTCCCTCTAAGACATTGTCTTGGCCAACAAGGGTGAGCTGACGATGTCCGAGCAGATGGAGAATCTTATGAATGATATCTTCATGAACAAGGTCCCTGCGTCATGGATGAATTTCTCTTTCGAGACAACCAGAGGCCTCGCTTCTTGGTTAGACAACCTTAAACAGCGTCTTGAGCAACTAAATGCCTGGAAAGACGAGCCAAGCAAGCTCCCAACTGTCACTTGGCTGAACAGACTAAAGAACCCTCAGTCATTCCTGACTGCCATTCAGCAGATTTTTGCCCGCAAGCATCAGCTTGAGCTAAACAAACTGTTCATCTAGACTGAAGTGACCAGGAAATGGTACTGGGATGCTGAACTACCGCAGCCAAAGATTCATGAAGGTGCCCTTGTGTTCGGCCTGCAGGTCGAAGGAGCGAGATGGGACTTCAACGCTTGTTGCCTCGAAGAATCTGAGCCAAAGAAACAGTTCTCTGCTGTGCCCGTCGTTTGGTGCAAGGCTCAAGAGCTCTCTAAGAAGAAAGAGAACGACCCAAGCATCTTTGACTGCCCGATGTATCTGACGCCAACGCGTGGCAAGACCTATGTCAACAAAGCGCAGATGAAGACTAAGATGCACCCGAATAAGTGGATCCTTGCAGGTGTCTCGATTATTCTCGACGTCGAAGGTTTCTCAGACCAGTACAGGCCTGGTTTCGATCCAACAAAGTGAGCCTGAACCATTTTATACCTTGGGGCAAGCTGGACTGTATAGTGGACTGGCTAATCCCTGGGTTAAAATTTCTATACACTTATTTATTCTATTTTTAAATCTCTCGCAAAATATTTACACTTGGGGTTTTGGGGTTTTGGGG
>Ga0169931_10007911_pt1 | contig 15654 bp, 14 predicted proteins | sample Kivu_15m_20L_FD_129675 | JGI IMG/M metagenome (GOLD analysis project Ga0169931, IMG submission 129675) | Freshwater microbial communities from Lake Kivu, Western Province, Rwanda to study Microbial Dark Matter (Phase II) - Kivu_15m_20L... | ecosystem: Environmental > Aquatic > Freshwater > Lake... | reverse complement strand
GCAGGGACTTCATTTCTTTGGGCACGTTTCACGAAAACGTCATGAATATCAATGTTTTTGGCGCTACAAATTTGGTGGATGTATTCTTTGGAATCGGGGGTGATGAAAAGAAATACAGCCTCGGAATGACGCTTTTTATAAGCAATGAAGAAATCCAACATTTCATCGGCCATGTACCAAGTGCCAACGGAGCCCAAATAGCTCACCACTTTGGCTTCAGAGGGAATACCAAGTTCATTTTTATGAGTTTGAATTTCTTGTTGCTGAACGGATTGAAAATTGAACAAATCCATATCCGCACAACAAGGAATGACTTCAATTGGCACGGGATTATTCTTCACGCGCTGCCATGAGTGGATTTCATTTTTTCCGTTGTAAGTCAATGAAATAATGTGGTCGGCATCTTGCATGAATTGGGTTTCTTTGCGTTTGAAGAAGCCATAAATCATTTTGAACAATGGATTTTTCAGGTTCCAGATTTTCCCATCCACGCGTTCATCAGCCCAAAAACCGCGCATATCGAAGAGGAATTTTGTGCCGTGTTTCAATTTCATTGCTCGCCCTATAAGCGCAGGCACGTAACTTCGACAATGAATGATGGCAAAATTCTTTTCACGATGCAAGCGTTCAGCAGTTTGGCGAATATTGCGCACGTCCTTAATGGTTGAAAGTACCGGCGGTTTTTTGGTGTATGGCAAGGGGTGCCAATCGATGTTGTATTGTTGGCAAATATCTTCGATTCGGGCTTTGCCTTCTTCGAAACGATGGGATTTTTCGGCGCTGATCAAAGAGAAGCGATAACCCAATTCAGAAAGCCCACAAATGTAGGGCAGCACTTGACTTTGCCCCAAGGGGTCTGTCATGCCATCGTAGGAGATGTAGAGGATGTTTTTCATTTTTTTTGGTGGTTGTGTCTGTTTCCGCGGCCCTCGATACCCTTCGGTTAGCTCAGGACAACGCAATTTTTGTTTCGTCGCCCTCGATACGCTTTCGTACCTCAAGCACTCGGTCTCTCACAAAAATCACTCGGTCCGCTGGGTGAGTGCTGGTATTAATATTTACCGGAGTTTTAGCCGTTCGAGTGCACGACGATAGGAGTGTGTACCGAGGACGGCGGTTCTGGCTCACTTATTAAATTTCTTCTTAGACAAAGCCTTCAAATCGTCAAGTCTGCCTTCAATTAGCGCTTTTTTCTTGTCATGACTCCAATTTTGGATTTGCTTTTCCCTATAAAAGGCGTGATCAATCCTAGTAAACGCTTCGTAGTAAACAAGTTTTACTGGCTGGTGCATTTGAGTATGAATTGCACCTTGACCAGATTGGTGCTGTAATAATCTGCGTTCGAGGAACCTGGTGCTACCAGTGTAATAACTGCCGTCTCCGCATTCTAATATGTACATGTAGCCTTTAAACATATAGCTTATCCGTTTCCGCGTCCCTCGATACCCTTCGGTTAGCTCAGGACAACGCAATTTTTGTTTCGTCGCCCTCGATACGCTTTCGTACCTCAAGCACTCGGTCTCTCACAAAAATCACTCGGTCCGCTGGATTCATATAAGCATTTGTGTTTACCGAGATCTTAGCCGACCGAGTGTCCGAGGTACGAGGGTGTATCGAGGGCGGCGGTTCCGTTTCCGCGGCCCTCGATGTAACCCGGAGAATCCGCTTTGCTCGATACAATTTTTTTCGTGCCTCAAAAAATCACTCGCTCAGCGGAATTCCTACGAGTTTAGCCGACCGTCTGTCTGCCGAAGCAGGTAGAAGTGCGCGACGATAGGAGCGTGTACCGAGGACGGCCGAAGACCCCATCATTTTCTCCCCACAAATGAACGGGCAATATCCATGAAATAAGCAAGCACTTGAGGGCGGAAAGTTTTCATTAGAAGGAGGTAAACTCCAATTCCAATTGCAAACCCGATACCTTTAGCGATGTATGTGTGGGCAGGAATCCAATGGTCGGCTGACCAAATAATGGAGCCGAGCACAAGAGAAAAAAGCAGGGCTGAAAAGAAATCGAACGCATAGTCGGAAATGCTTGTACCGATTTTTTTGGAGGTGTAAAACACGTCTATCAGCAAACCAACGAATGTAAGAATCACGATGGAATACAAATAAGGAATTAATCCCCAAAAAATGGCCACTGGAATATTGATAATCCCCAAAATTCGACGCATCATGTTGAGTTTCATGAAAAGTCGCGAATCTCCATGAGCGAGCAAGGTTTGGTTGAACAAAACTCCTAGAAAATACGGAACAATCATAAAGGACAATATTTTAAGATAAGGCACTGAATCGAGCCATTTGGTGCCGTAAAGGATGTCCACAATTTCGAAGCTAGCAAAATATAGGAGCATCACCAAAGGAAACACGAAGTAAGCGCCAATCTTAAAAAAAGAAAGGTGTTTATTGATAAATTCCTCTTTGTTGTCATTGAGTTTAGTGAGTATCGGAAAAATTGAGGATTGAAAGGCTTGAGTGAAAATGCCTTCAGGAATATGTTTGGTGTTTTTGGCGCGAATGAATAAACCCAAAGTGTGCGGTTTGAAAACCTTTCCGACGAGCAAATTGTCGATGTTGTTGATGATTTGAGAGAAAAGATTAGAAAACAGAATGTTGGAACCGTATTTCCACAAGCGTTTGAATGACTCTTTGGAAAAACCTGTTTTCGGTCGCCAATCAGATAAAATCCAATAAAGCGCAACGTTGCTCAGTGCCTGCACCAAGACTTGACCCACAATACTGTAGACGCCAAAGCCCTGAAAAGCCATGATGATTGCCACGCCTACAGAAATTACAAGCGAGGCCAAGCGAATCAGACTCTGCCTTTTGAAATTAAGGGCGATAATCAACTTGGTGTCTTGAATCAAACCGAAGGAATTGATTACAAACACCAAACAAATCCAGCGTGTTAGCTTGATTAATTCGGGTTGCTCATAGAAGTCTGCAATGAGCGGTGCGGAAAAAAACAGAACCAAATAGAGCGCACTACTTACAAAAATGTTGAAGAAAAAAACCGTTGAATAATCGTGCTCATTGTCCGTTTTGTTGAACACCAAAGCCTGACCCAAACCAGCGCTTGTTAAACTCGTTGCCATGGCGATAAACACCGACAACATACCAGTTAAACCAAATTCGGAAGGTTCTAAAAGTCTTGATAGAACTATTGACAGCGCAAAGGTGATTAAATACTGACCCATGTGCAGTATCAAACTCCACTTGGCAGAAGAAACAGATTTGGATTTGATGTTGCTCAAAACCCTGATTTACTTTTTGATAAAGTATCCTTTCAAACTTCCACCAACGCCTATCAAAGTAAGTGATTTGTTTACCGTAGATTTTGCCAATTGCAGCAGTTTGTTTCCTTCAATTTTATTGCGCAATTTCTCGTCGTCTGAGGTTTCGGAAATATACGCTTGGTCGCTTGTGCCTTTGCTCGTTTTTAGTCGCGTAATGCTGATTCCTGTTGTCATCACTTTCAAAGACTTAAAACCTTTCGATTTAAACAGTTTCTTAATGGTTCGTGGCGTGTAATAACTCAAATGTTCAGGATAAACAATCACATTGTAGGCTGCTTTCAATCGATAGCGCAAAAGAGCGTTCCAGTTAGGCGTCGTCATATAAACCAAGCCACTTTGACGCAGAATGGTGTGAAAATTCTGAATTTCTTCTTGTGGATTGTTGATGTGCTCAATTACTTCAAAACTTGTGATTACATCAAAACTTCCTGGCTCGTAATCGTTTGGATTCAAAACACCTTTTTTCATTTTGATGCCTTTGCCTTCGCAAATTTCAATTGCTTCGTCTGTGTATTCAGTGCCATAAACTTCCCAGCCGCGTTTTTTGGCTTCTTCCAAGAAATAACCAATTCCACAACCTACATCGATTAATTTCCCTGTCTTTCTGAATTGCTCAAAATAATCCAACAATTCATTGTACCGCTTAATGGTGATGGGCGATAAATAATCGTTGCGCGAATATCCTTCATAGTGCTTTTCCAATTCTGCAATCGTTGGTATGGCTTGGGCAAACACAAAGCCACACGATTGGCATTTACACAAATGAGATGCTTCATAGCCTTTGAGTGGTTTTAAAGCTTTTGAATTGCAGATGAGACAGGAGGAGTGTTGGTTCATTTTGAATTATAAATACGATTAAAGGAAAGATTCATTTTTCGAAAAGTTCTAAATACAATTAAAACTTTTCTCTTTATGGCACCACTTTTGGTTGAGGTTTTGACGCATTCACCTCATTCTTGAAACGCTTGAAATTGCGCAACAAGGCAGCATGTGCTTTCCAAGTCCAGTCTTTGGTGTAATAGACTGTGCCTGAACCAATTTCATCTTGTGGCACATTTTGAGCAGTATTGTTTTCAATGTTGTTGATGGCGCGCAAATACAAATCATGCGCGTGATTCATCACTTTTCTGTGAACTTCGAGGAACGATTCGTTTCCAGTGAAAGTGGTTTGTTCTGTCAAGATTAGGTTTCCACTGTCGATTCCTTCATCAATCCACATGATTGTGTTGCCGATGAGTTCAAATTGTTGTGTGGCAATGCACCAATTTGTGCAGTTTGGCCCTCCCTTGATGTAAGGCGATAGACCGGTATGCAAATTCACAATGCCGTTTTTACTGTGAGTGGAAAGCGTATTTTTTTTTGCCAAATAAGTCCCTGAAACCACGATTAAATCTGGACTTAATGCTTCTGTGAATGTCTTAGTTTCAGCGTCGTTGATGTTGTTTACTTTCAGAATTTTGTTCTCTGGCAATTCTGGATACGCAGTTTTGTATTCGTCCATCAGGGCAAACCAAGTAGCTGTGATTTTTTTATAAAACAAACGCACCAAAACTTTGCTCACAAACATAGGAAGCGTGAGTTTTTTCTTTTTTGGTGGATTGCTTTTCGTTTCTAAAACGATGCCCACAAGCTCATGTTTGGCCGCCAATTTGTGCGCCAATGCATATTGATTCGGGTCGTTTCCTATCCAAAGAACTAATTTCATTTGTAGCGAACTAATTTTTTGATGTCTTCAATTGTATTAGTGAGTCGGAGTTTGGTTTTCCACCAAGGCTCATTACTCAAATTGATACGCGGAATTTCAAAAACACCGTCGGAATTTGGATTGAAGCGGTCTTGTTTTACTGCAAGTCCGAGTTTGTATCCCACTTCTTTTGCCAAAACCGCTGTTCGTTCATTGTAACTTCCTACAGGATAGGAAATGGTCTTTGGGAAATAACCCAATTCTGCTTCAATGCGGGCGGCAGATTGTTTCAACTCGAAAAGTTGATCTTCGTCTTTAGACATCGTGCCCAACATGCTATGCGTAACTGTATGGGAACCAATGTAATGTCCAGCGTTTTTCAAATCGCGCACCTCATTCCAGTTCATCATGAAGGCTGGCAAAACAACATCGACGCATTGATTTTTAATGGCGTCAATCACTTGTGTCCGCTGTTCATGAGTCAACAATTTGAGTTTAGGAAGAAAGCCTTGCGCCCAAGAAACACGCTCAGTAACATTTTGAAATTGAACCGTTTGTGTTTCGGATGCGAGAAAATCAAAAGACAAGAGCAGTTTCAGTTTTTGACTGTGTTGCAAATAATTTTCCAGCACATGCGTCCAAGTGGGCACATTGTTATCGATGCAATCCGTTACCACATAAAACGAAGCTTTCACGCCGTATTTATCCAAGATTGGTGCGGCGTATTCCCAATTATCATGGTAGCCGTCATCAAAAACAATAGAGGCCAATTTCTGGTGATTTGGACTAGGATTTTCGACAAAATCTTCAATCCGAACCACCTCATATTTGTTGGTGATGAACTTTACACAGCGTTCAAAAAGCTTCGGGTCAATTGGGTCCCAAAGGGCATCGCGTTCTGGTGAAATTCTATGAAAAAGGAAATTATACATGTTTAGCTTCCGCCGTTTTTTTGATGAGCAATTCCAATTGTTTGGTGCTTGCTGAATTGGTCAAAGGGCCTAAATCTGAAGAGTCAATGTTGTTCATTTTAGGTTGACCTTCTGAATTTTTATATGCCAAAAGCTTTTTTAATTCACTTTTCACATCAACTTCACTTCCGCAAAAAATCTGGAATTCACGATGCTCGAAAAAATGCGATTTTTTAGGAATTTCCTCATTGAAATTTATTGACAAAACCAATTTTCCAGATGCTGCGTATTCGTAAAGTTTTTTGCCAAAATGGTTTTCTTCTTGCGCAAAAGCATTGAATTTGATGAGCAAATCCGACTGAAACATTTGTTTCCACGCTCCGGATTGTGGCATTTGCGGAAATATTTGAATGTGCTCAGGAAATTTTGCTGCGAATTCTTCTATGGCACTGCGCTGTTGAGTTGGACAACTATTCATTGAACCAACAAAACGCAAAACCGGATGAAGTTTAAACTCCTTGCTTTCAATAAGTTCTTCTGCGGTGTTCAGCAACCAATTTACGTTATGTTGTGGATACAAACTGCCAATGAAGGTCATCACAAATTGCTCTTTTGCAGTTTGAAATTGACTGCGATTTGCAGACATTTCCAAAAGCGCATCGTCAAGACCATTGGGAATAATTACAAATTTGTCATGTTGATTGGGGCCGAGATTTTTTTGAATCAAGCCGACATTTTTGGGAGAAATTGTAGTGACAAATTGTGCGTTTTTCACAAAAAGTCGCTCTCTTCTTTTCTCCAAGTGTATTTGACCAAATTTGTTGCCCGACCTTCTGAAAACATTGTGAATCCAAGGGTCGCGATAATCTAAAATGTAGGGAACGCCAAATTCGCGATGCAATTGAAAAGCATAATTGAATTGCACAAAAGGCTCACCTGAAGCTATAATAACATCAAATTTCTCTTGTGCCAAAAGTTTTCGGCTTGCGTGATATAAACCTCTTTCATTCGCAAATGAATTCCAAGAAGTCCATTTCAGGAAAACCTCAAAGAGCAAACACACACGGTTGATTTTAAGCTTTTTAGAAACAGTATTGTTCTTGATTTTGTAAAACCAATTGTATCTGTTTGCAACCCTCAAAATGCGTTTGTTGGTCGATATTTCTTCTAAAACATCATCCCCAGCATCTTCCTCAAAATAATTCTGCCAATTGTAGTCTTTTCCGGCTTCCCAATTTCGGGTCACAACGGTTATATCAACTTCCTCAGAAAAATGTTTGAACCAGGCCGCAGTGCGCAAGGAGCCAGCACGCATGAGAGGTGGAAAATTATACGACAACAAAAGGACTTTTACTGCCACTATCTTTCAATCTTTTTGGCAGGATTTCCTACCCAAGTTTCACCATCCGGGATGTGTTTTACCACCACACTTCCTTGTCCAACGGTAACATTGCTCCCTATGTTCATGCCGTTTTTGATGGAAGCGCCCATACCAACAAAAACATTGTCGCCATAAACAGATGAACCTCCTGCTATTGCATGGCTTATAAATGTGCAGTTTTTTCCAATAACCACATTATGCCCTATATTACACAAGCTTCCAATTCTGGTGCCTCTTCCCACAATTGTGTCGTCCAATGCGGCTCTTCTTACCGTAGAATTTGGACCTATTTCTACATAATCGTCTATGATAACGCCGCCAATTTGAGGTAATTTAAAGTACAAATCTTGCACTTCGTCATAATCATGTGAAAGTCCTTCAGTTCCTATCGTTGTATTGTCTTTAATCAAGCAATTTTCGCCAATTTTCACATTTTGTCTAATGACCACATTGTTTTGAATCTGTGTGCCTTTGCCAATTTCTACATTTTTGCCAATAAAAACATTTTCGCCAATTTTCAGTGTGCTGTTTTGGCGATGGACTGCAACGTAGTTAGACTTATCATTAAAAACATCAGGGACAAAATATTCGCTAATAATCTTTGAAAACATCAATCTTGGAGAATCACTAGTCAGCAACACCGTAACACTTGATTGTATTTCAGCCTCTTTGAAAATCTCAGTGCCACACAACACCGTTCCGCTGTTGATTGACTCGAGAAACGCCTTTGTTTTTGCCCAATAAAATGAACGATCCCCTTTTCTTTTTGTAGAACCTAACTGATTTACAACTGCCCGGGAATCACCAAGGATTGTAAGTCCGAATTTTTCTGCAATATCAGCACTAGGAATTTCAAGTTGATGCATTATTCTTCGTTTTTTTTGAAAAACTTGGCAGGATTACCAAACCATATTTCATTATCACCAATATTTGCTCGCACTTGAGAATTTGCACCGATAATCGCATTAGCTCCGATTGAAAAACCGGGCATCAAACAAACATTGGCTCCGATAAGTGTTCCATCTCCAATTTTTCCTACATCTTTATAATCACCCTCTTTCAGATTTGGAGTGTCTGTTAATACAAAACCGTATTTGATCGTAACGTTTTTTCCAATTACAGCATTTGCTGAAATAGTACATCTACTACCAAAAGTAGTGTTGTCTCCAACTTTCACATTTTCTCGGATTTCGCAATATGCTGTAAACTTGCAATTATTACCAATTACAGCATTTTTTCTGACGATACACAAGTCGCCGATTTTTACATTATCACCAATAACTGCTCCGTCCTCAATAATCGTAAACATGCCGATTTGCACGTTGTTGCCTATTTTGGCTTTCTCTGATACAAAATTCATAGTTCTCTATTTTAGGTTTTTACAAAATCCAACGAATAACTTCAAAACACTCTGCATAATGCGTGTTGATTTGCACGCCACGTGTTCGGGCCAAAGAACGGATAAACTCCTCGTTGGCATAAGGTCTGTGGGCTTGCGATTTATATTGGTTCACCGCTTCAATTTTTTTGAGGATGTGTTTTTCTTCCAGTTTCATGAAGCAAGCCGTGTTGAAACTCAGGTTGTTCCAAGGCAATTCATACGAAAGCAAACTCGAAAATTTGAAAGCACGGAAACCTTCTTGCGCAATGGTATAATGGTCTTGGTGGACATCCGTGAGCGCGGGAATAAACACGATATCTGGTTGAATGTTGGCTTTCAATTTCAAGATATCGTCGAGCAATTCTTGACGATGAAAATTGAAGGTGCGCACGTTGTAATCGAACAAAATCAAGTTTTCCGGCTTGATGCCCAATATTTTACTCGCCGCCTTGATTTCCGTAATCAAAATATCTGGCGGAAACTCTTTGCGCACCGATTGCTGGCAAGCCGAAAAAGCAGCACACCAAACTTCATTGCCGTTTTCAATCAATTTTGAAACAGTGCCTGCGCAGCCAAACTCCAAATCGTCGGTGTGGGGCGCTAGGACGAGTATTTTTTTTTGTGTTATGTTCATAGCTTAAATCTGCTTTATGAGTTTATCAAAATCCATATCCCACAAATAGTGGTTTTCTATGGCTTTTCTGCCGAGATGTCCTTTGTGGGTGAAGTCTTCTGCAAAAATGTTATTTATAGCGTTGGCAATGGCTTCGGGATTGCTGTCGTCAATGACAAAGCCGCAGTTGTGTTGTTCTACAATGCTCGATGCTTCAGGTAATTTGTTGGTAATGAACGGAATTTCTGCCGCCATATATTCAAAAACTTTGTTGGGCAAGGTCAATTCTTTCGAACGATTTTTGGCTTCAATCAACAAAATGCCGATGTCAGCTGAAGCGCTGTAGTGTATCAATTCTGCAAAGGGCACTTTTGGGTGGAATTTTACATTTTTTTGTCCCGCTGCTAAGCTTTTCAATCTCCCTGTCAAAGGACCATCACCCATCAAAACGAGTTGGATGTTGCTGCTGAAATGTTGTGCCGACAATATTAATTTTTCCAATCCGCGGCTATAGTTGAATGCGCCTTGATAGAGCAAAATTTTATCTGTTTCAGAAATATCCAAGCCCTCACGCAGCAGATTTTGATGTGTTATTTCTGGTAAATCTAAAGGACAGTTTTTCAAGACAAGAGCATCAACACCGTAGCGCTTTTTGAAAAAATCACGAAAAGAATCACACACGGTTACCATAAAATCCACTTGTTTAATTAAGCTCGATTCTCGGCGTTTGTGTAGCCATTTGTTCAATGCAATTAAAACTTTTCCATAAATGCCTTTTACCCCTGAAGTTGGGAAAAACTGGTTAATGGTCTCCACATAAATTTCGTGGGTGTCGTATATCAATTTTGTCTGGAGTTGATTTTTTAATTCCACCCCAGATTTCAACAATGGATAGTCGTTGATGTAAATGAAGTCGTATTTGATTTTTGTACTCAACACCGCTCCGACACAGTTTTCATATTTCTTCCAAAACAGCAAATTGTTGTTGATCCAACTGTTGTTGAGAGCATATGAAATCACTTGAATGTTTTGATGGTCGAAAATTGGTGTAGATGGCGTTTTATAGTTCGGCGCAAATAAATCAACCTGAAAACCGCGTGCAGCAAAAGACTTTACCACACGTTGAACACGGGCGTCAAAAGCAATTCCAGAGTCGGCGATTACGGCGATTTTCACTTGCGTGTTACTTCTTTTTCACTTTAAAACTCCCTATCGCCAACACGTCAATAGTGCCAAAAATCAAGGAACGAATGGCATGTTCGGGTGTCATTACGATGGGTTCTTCGTGGGCATTGAAACTGGTGTTGATGAAACCTGGAATGCCGCTCAATTCAAAATATCTTTCAGCAATTTCATGCAATTCTGGATTGTTGTTTTTGGTCACCACTTGCGGACGAGCAGTGCCATCTACGTGAACAGCGGCTTGAAGCACATCTACCCATTTTTCGGCAACGGCATAAGTGACAGTCATAAATTCACTCGCATATTTTGTCGTTGAACTATCGTAGCCAATCAACACATCACTGGCCATTTTATCATAAATAATTGGTGCGAAAGGCATAAATTCTGTGCGGTTGAGGCGTTTGTTCAACCAATCGTTGATGGTGCGGTCTGTTGTTTTCGCCAAAATACTTCGGTTGCCCAAAGAGCGCGGACCGTATTCCATTCTGCCGAAGAATCGACCAACAATAACATCGTTGTGAATCATCTCAGCGATGTCTTTTTCAATGTGTTCCGATGTTTCCCAAGTCACTTCATTTTCAAATTTTCTAAGTGCTTCTAGGATTTCATCATCGCTATAACTTGCGCCAAAATAAACATCTCTTGGCAAGGCTGGAATTTCCTGTCCCACTTGATCTGCCCAAGATTGCAAGGCTGCACCCAAGGCACAACCGCCATCGCCCATATTTTGGTGGATATACACATATTCCACTCCTGGAATTTCTCCAATCACTTGATTCACGCGCACATTGGCGAAAATCCCTCCAGCCAAAACCACGTTTTTATTTGGATGTTTCTTCAAGAAATGCTGCACAAAATCAATGGCAATGTCTTCTGAAATTTTCTGAACCGCAGCAGACAAATCCATGCCGTGCGCTTCTTTGTTGAAGTTCTTACCCAAATATTCCTGCATGGCGTCTATTTGTGGCAAACCAAAGTTCTTGCCTGCCAAAATGCGTTGTAGGGTTTTAAATTTACGTTGAACGCCTGATTCTTGTGGCGCATCCCAAGTGAATTGCTCTTTTTCCTTGTCAAAGCGGATGAATTTCGACAAGTCCTTGTAGTATTTCGATGCATCACCATAGGCAGCAAGTCCAGTGATTTTGCCTTCGTGTCTGTTGCGCTTGAAGCCCATAAAACGCGTAATTTCAGAATATACACGCCCTAAAGAGCAATTGGAACTCACCGCTGCATAGCGTTCAATTTTAAGTCCTTGGGCTGTTGAAACTGTTGCACAAAGTCCATCACCAGCGCCATCCATCGTTACCACCAAGGCTTGGTCTTTGCCCGATTGAAAATATGCACTTGCCGCATGCGTTTGGTGGTGTTCGATAATGTCCAATTGAAAATCTTGGAAACCAATTTCCTTGAATTTGTCTTCAACCAATTTTCTAGAAAAAGCCTCAATTTCTGCGTTGGTGTGCTTGTATTCTGCTTTAAACAATTTGGATTTCACCAAGCGACCAAGCGATTCAGAAACCGACTTTTTCCCCACCATATTGGAGATGTCGTATTTGTTTTTGTAATCCAAATCTGCGCTAAGCAAATAGTTGTTGTACCACTCCGATTTAGGAAAAAACAGACGTTTTGTTGAAGAGCTGATGTGTTTGATGTCTTTTTTGGTCATATTGCCCAAGCGCAAGACCTCATCAATCGCCTGATACGGAAAACCCGCGTGGTATTTCACACGGGTAATGCGCTCTTCTGCAACAGCTGCAATCACGTTTCCTTTGTTGTCAATAAGTGCGGCCGTTGCGTCGTGTCCGCAATGAATGCCGAGGATAAAGTTGTTCATTTTTGTTATTTAGTATTTATCAACACATCCAATAAAATCGGCGTGTTTTTGAAATAATCGTGTTCGTTTTCTATCAGTTTTCGGGCATTCGAACCCAATTCTTCAATTTTTTCTGGATTTTGAAGTAAAGACTTGATTTCTTTATACCATTCTTGATTATTGTCCACAATAATTCCATTTTCATTGTGCTTGATGCCGTTTGGAATTCCATGAGGTGAAGTCAAAAAAGCGATGCCCAAAGACATGTATTCCATGCATTTAAAAGATGTTTTTGCTTTGGTGCGTTCATCATCTTTTAATAGCGGATTGATGCCAATATCAAAGGTGTTCAAGGTTTGAAAATAATCAAATCCTTCGTCACCCCATTTGGTATAGGTCACTCTATTTAAGCCAACATCAATTTTTTCGCGGCACACAAATAGGAAGCGCACCTGTGGAAATTCATTTTCAATTTGCACCAATTGATTTCCGATTTGTCGGACGTTTTCAAAATTTCCAGGAGCCCCCGCCCAACCAATTACAACATCTGAGTTGCTTTTTGACTGATAATCGTGAATTGGATATTTACTATAGTTGAAAGAAAACGGTACTTTGAAAGTGTTTGCATTGATTTTTGAGCAAAACTCTTGAAGAAAAGTGTTTGGAACTGTTACTTTTTGAGCAACTTCGATTGTGTTTTTAACCAAATTGTGATTCGATTTATAATCGGCGTCATAAAAATCATAAGTCACATTTCCATGGGCTGCGATAGCATTTTCGAAAACGGCATTCACAAAAGGAAAAAACGGAACAAAAGCGCGCTGCACCCAAATGGCATCGTAGTGATGAAGCGTTTTGATGATTGAAAGTCTGCGCTGGGTTAGCGCGAAGAAAAAACGGTATTTTTTCCATGGGTCCTTAGAAAGACCATGTGATTTATAAAATTTTTCATCCGCTGCCCAATGAATTTCAAAGGATGCTCCATGCGCTTCAACAGCGTTTTTCCAATCACCTATTCTCTCATGTCCACCAGCATAATTCAGAGGATAATAAGGCAATGCCAAAATCCTTTTTTTCTGATTTTCCTGCTGTTTTTTGATTTTGAAACGGGCATAAATTATTGCTATGCGCACAAAAGTCAAAAATGCCAGATGAAGCAGTTTGTTGATGATTTTATTCAGCACCTAATTCAAACAATTTTACGTCAGCCAAAACCATTTCTTCTATCAATGCATCCAAGTCGTACTTGGGTGTCCATCCCAATTTTTCTTTGGCTTTTGTAGCATCACCTATGAGCAAATCAACTTCTGTTGGTCGGAAATAGTTTGGGTCTACTTCAATTACAACTTTCCCTTTTTCAAGTTGGTAATTCGGATTAGAGCAAGACACTATGAAACCTTTTTCAGTTTCGTTTTTTCCTTCAAAACCTATTTCAATTCCCAACACACCAAAAGCCTTTTTTGCAAAATCACGAACTGTATTGGTAACACCCGTTGCAATCACAAAATCCTCTGGTTTGTCTTGTTGCAGCATCAACCACATTGCTTCGATATAGTCTTTTGCATGACCCCAATCGCGCTTAGCATTCAAGTTTCCGAGATATAGTTTTTGTGATTGACCCAAAGCAATTTTGGCTACTTCACGTGTAATTTTGCGTGTAACAAAAGTTTCACCGCGCAATGGACTTTCATGATTGAATAAAATTCCGTTGCAGGCATACATATTATAGGCCTCTCTATAATTTACTGTAATCCAATATGCATACATTTTGGCAACTCCATAAGGCGAACGCGGATAAAACGGCGTTGTTTCACTTTGAGGAACAGCCTGCACCAAACCATACAGCTCCGATGTGGAAGCTTGATAAATTCTTGTTTTATTCGTTAATCCTAAAATACGAATAGCCTCTAACAATCTTAGGGTGCCGATGCCATCTACATTGGCAACATATTCAGGCGAATCGAAGCTCACTTTTACGTGAGACATGGCACCTAGATTATAAATTTCATCGGGCTGTACTTCCTGAATAATGCGAATCAAATTGGTAGAATCGGTCAAATCACCATAATGCAATTTTAACTTGGGCTGAGGCGTGTGTGGGTCTTCATACAAATGATCAATTCTTTGCGTATTTATCAAAGATGAGCGTCTTTTGATGCCATGAACAGTGTATCCCTTGGCTAGAAGAAATTCGGCAAGATAAGCCCCATCTTGACCAGTGATACCCGTTATTAGTGCTGTTTTATTCATATGAGTACTATAAATTTTTTGTATAAAAAGCATCTGCTTGTAAGTACATACCGTTTGCTGGGCTTTGAGAAACATTTTCTACCCCAGATATTACAAAGCCCTGACTTTCCAGTATGTTATTCAGTTCTGAAAATAATACGCAGCCTTTATAAGTTTCAACAAAATTTATTTCGCAGAAAATATATTTTACATATTTAAGTGTGTTAACGGCACCATCTAACACAATTTTTTCAGCGCCTTGCACATCCAACTTCATTAATATGGTTTTTGATTTTAAATCCGCTGATTTATCATTCATATAGTCATCCAATGTGATTGCCTTAACCTTTAAAGATTTGTTTGAAGCGGTGTGTGGATATGCTTCTTTGTGCACATCTGCCATTTCTAACATTGAACTAGATCCTGTGCTGTTCTCACATAGAAAAAACTCTATTTCACCTGCCTTATCGGATAAAGCCACATTAACAGGATAGAAGTTTTTCAAGGTGCTGCATTTATTGATTAGGCGTTCATAAGAATCAGGAAGTGCTTCAAAACTATGCAACTCAGCTTCTGGATAGACATTTTTTATCTTACGGGCGAATCCACCATCGCTTGCTCCAATATCTAGGATAAAATCTGCTTTTAAACTTTTCATCCATTTTTGTTTCGCGCTTTGTTGAAGCACATCATATTGATTAATTTTTGTGTAACCGAGTTTTCTAAAAACTCCTCGAATTATTCTATTTATCATAATCTAATTATTTTTTCATTCTCTAAAAACCACTCATAAGTTGCTGAAATACCATTTTCCAAATCAATTTCAGGTTCCCATCCCAAGTTTCTAAACTTCGAGCTATCCATTAATTTTTTTGGCGTTCCATCGGGTTTGGATGCATCCCACACAACCTCCCCTTGGTGCCCAACAGTTTTTTGAACCAATTCAGCGAGATCTTTTATCGTAACATCAGAGCCAAAACCAACGTTGTACAAATCATCTTCAAGTTTATTTTCGATGGCGAAGACAACTGCACGAGCCAAATCATCTACATGTAAAAACTCGCGCATGGGGGTCCCGCTTCCCCAAAGTGATACTGGAGCGTGCTTGTTTTCTTTGGCTTCATGAAACTTCCGCATCATGGCTGGCAAAACGTGCGAGGAATC
>Ga0169931_10007910_pt1 | contig 15654 bp, 11 predicted proteins | sample Kivu_15m_20L_FD_129675 | JGI IMG/M metagenome (GOLD analysis project Ga0169931, IMG submission 129675) | Freshwater microbial communities from Lake Kivu, Western Province, Rwanda to study Microbial Dark Matter (Phase II) - Kivu_15m_20L... | ecosystem: Environmental > Aquatic > Freshwater > Lake... | reverse complement strand
TGGTGATCTTGGGCTTTGGTCGGATGCACATATTGAACCGGTGCAGCGGCTTGCGCGCTTCATCAAGGCTCAAGGTGCGGTGCCGGCGATGCAGCTTGGCCATGCGGGGCGCAAGGGTTCTTCGCAACGTGCCTTTGAAGGCAACGGACCTTTGGGCGCGCCTGAGGCCGCCAAGGGCGAAAAGCCCTGGCCCTTGGTGGGACCGACCGCAACGGCGATTGGCGAAGGCCATGTGCAGCCCGAAGCACTCACCAAGGAAGGCATGGCCGATATCCGGGAAGCCTTCGCGACCGCCGCACGCCGCGCCTTGGCCGCCGGTTATGAGGCGATTGAGGTACATTGCGCGCATGGCTATCTGCTGCATCAATTCCTTTCGCCCTTGTGCAATACACGAAACGATGAATATGGCGGTGATCTTGCCGGGCGCATGCGCTTCCCGCTTGAAATTGTGCGCGCCGTGCGGGAAGCTTGGCCGGAAAATCTGCCGCTTTTCGTGCGTATTTCCGCCGTTGATGGCGCCGATGGCGGGTGGGAGATGGAAGACAGCGTCGCCTATGCGCGTGAATGCCAAAAGCTTGGCGTTGATGTGATGGATTGCTCATCAGGCGGCATCGGCGGCAGTGCGACTGGCAGCAAGCGCGTGCCGCGCGGTTATGGTTTTCAGATTCCCTATGCCGCACAAATCCGCCGAGAGCTTGGCATGAAATCCATGGCGGTTGGGCTGATTATCGGCCCGCATCAGGCCGAAGCCGCTTTGGCAGCAGGTGACGCTGATCTGATCGCTATCGGGCGAGAGGGCATGAATAACCCGAATTGGCCATTGCATGCGCGCGCCGTGCTGGAACCAGGCACGACGGAGGAAGTTTTTGGATGTTGGCCGCCGCAACATGGCTGGTGGATGGAAAAGCGCGGTGCGGTGATGAATGCACTCGGCACGCCGCCGGCATGATGAATTTGCCATGAGACAAAGGAAGGAAACGAAGCATGAAACTCGCCTATTCACCCAATAGCCCCTATGTGCGGAAATGCGTCGTGCTTGCGATTCAGCGCGGCATAGACAAGCAGCTGGAGCTTTGGACGGTTGGCACCACTGATCCCGCGCTGGTGAAGGTCAATCCGCTTTCGAAAGTGCCGACGCTGGTGCTGGATGATGGCACTGCGCTTTATGACAGCCCAGTGATTTGCGAATATCTGGATAGTGTCGGTGATGGGCCGAAGATGTTTCCCCCCGCAGGCCCAGCGCGCTGGAAGGCGCTGCGTCAGGAAGCCTTGGGCGATGGCATTCTGGATGCGACCCAGCCGCGCCGGCGCGAAATTGCGCTGCCTCAGGATGAAGGGCGGCAGACCTACATCGCGCTTCAGCAGGGTAAGGTGAAGGCCGCCCTCGCAGTGCTGGAAGCGGAAGCCGATGGCCTTGGCATGCTGACGAATATTGGCGAAATCACCATTGCCTGCGCCTTGGGCTATATGGATTTTCGTTATCCGAATGAGCCGTGGCGGCCTGGGCATCAGAAGCTTGAAGCCTGGTATGCGAAGGTTTCGGCCATGCCGGCGATGACGCGCACGGTTCCTCCGGGCTGAAGCAATGTTTTGTCGCGCTGCGGCCTGCGTTCACGCGCGGGTCGCAGCGCGCCAGGCTTTCGCAATATCCATCCGCCGCGCGACCCAGATCTGATCACCCAATTCCGCAAGCCTCGCCAGCACTTTTTCAAAAGCGGGGAAGCGCGCCGGCCGCCCCGCGATGCGTAGATGATAGCCGATATTGAGCAAGCGCGGCTTGCCTTGCCTAGCTTCGGCGAGCAGCACCTCCAGCGCATCATTCACATACTCCACCATCTCACTGGCGCGGACAAAGCCATTCGGGTGGAAGAACTTCATGTCATTGGTGTCTAGCGCATAGGGCAGTATCAAAAGCCCAGGATATGCAGGATCATCATAGGGGACATCATCATCAAAAGCATTTGACACCCAGGCAAAGCCGCGTTCCTGCAACAACCCGCGCGTCCAAATGCTTTCCGAACCTCGGCAGAAAAATCCTTGTGGCTTCTGCCCACAGGCTTTGGTGATGGCGGCGATGCAGCGGTCAAGATCCGCCGCTTCTGCTTCGCGCGAGGTGTAATCCGCTTGCGGGCGCCACAGCCAGCCATGGGCGGCGGCTTCATGGCCTCGCTTAGTGGCCTCGGCAGCAAGGGTAGGCGCCCTTTCAACCGCGCGACCGCACATCAGGAAAGTGGCGGGCATGGCGTGATGATCAAGCGCATCCAGCATGCGCCAAAAGCCAGCGCGCGTGCCATAGGCAAAAATCTGTTCCTGCCCCATGTCGCGAACGCCGGGGGCAACAACGCTGATAACCTCACCCATGCGTTCGCATTGCGGGTCACCATCACCCACTTGCTGTTCCGCGCCTTCTTCGAAATTGACGGCGATGGAAACGGCAAGCCTGGCACCATTGGGCCAGCGCATATCAGGCCACTTGCCGCCATAGCCGACCATATCGCGTGTCATGTGAAATCTCCCCTGCGCGCATGGCGCCCGAACCAGCACAGCGCCGCGCCCGCGAGCGGCAAGGTTGCGAGTATCGCGAAAGCGTAGCGATAGCCGTGCAATTCCTGGCCGAGCACGGCGATCAATGGCGGGCCGAGCACGGCGCCAGCGAAGCTGAGTGAAATCACTGCACCGGATGCAGCGCCCGCAGCGCCAGATGGTGCAAGGCGCACACTTTCTGCGACCAAGACGCCATTCCAGCCCGCGGTGCTGGCGCCAATTGCAATGAACAGCAGTACCAGCAACAGCGTCTGCGTACCGCCAACCAAGGGCAGCATCATCAGGAAAATTCCAGAAAGAGCACCAATCAGCATCAGCGCACGCTGACCACCCATGCGTGTATCAGCCACCAAAGCCCACCCAATGCGCGAAAGCCCGCCAACGACCTGACAGAGCCCCACGAGCGCGCCAGCTGAAACAGAATCCCAGCCGTAATCACCAATCAGCATCGCAACCATATGCGCCCCAAGGCCGATCTGCACCAAGGCATAACAGGCAGCCGCAAGACCAATCACGCCAAGCGCGGGCGATTTCAACAGCAGCAATGGCCCTGCCTGCACAGCAGCCGCGCCGCGATCCTGATCCCAATCCACGCGCTTGAATTGCAGCCCAATGACCATCATCAGCAGCATCGCAGCCGCAATCAGCATGGCGTTGCGCCAGCCCAGGATCTCTGCCGTGCCAGGCAACATCAAGCCTGCCAATGCAACGCCAAAAGGCACGCCCATTTGCTTCAGGCCAAAGACCATATTGCGCCGTGCCGGCGGCGCCAGCTTGCCGAGCAATTGCGACGCAGCCGGATTGGTCAAGCCATAAGCGAGCCCAATCAAAATCGTCGCTGGCACCGCAACGGAAAGCTCAGCAAAACTCAGCATGGCAACGCCAATCGCCGCTGCCAGAAGCGCGATTTGTGTGGTGCGCGCCGGCCCCCATATCGCGAGCCAGCGCGGCCCGTAAGCGGAAGCGACAACCGCGCAGAGATAAACCAAGCCCACCTGATAGCCGATACTGGCCCGCGCCATACCGAAATCCGGCGCGGCATAGGCCACCAAAACGGGCAGCGCGTAAACCGCCATGGTCGCCAAGGTTTGCGAACCTGCCAGAAGAAAAAGCGCGAGCGTGAGGCCGCGAGAGCTACTCATGCCGCGGTCCCCATCACGCCTGATGCAGGCCCCGGCGATAGGTGGAAGGTTCCATATCCTTCACCGATTTCGCCCGTTTTTCGAGCCAATAGCTCTGTGCTGGCGGCATGGCATCAAAGGCGGATTCAATGCCAAGCTTGCGCGCGGCATCGGTTGGCCAATTCGGATTATAAAGAATCTCGCGCCCGATCGCGACCAGATCAGCATCACCGGCTTGCAAAATAGCCTCAGCCTGATCGGCATGCACAATCAGGCCGACCGCCATGGTGGCGATGGGGGCCTCGTGCCGCAACCACCGCGCATAAGGCACCTGATAGCCATAGCCTGGCCGCGCGGCCTTGGGCGGGCCACTCGTGATACCGCCAGATGAGCAATCCACCACATCAACACCCGCAGCGCCAACAAGCTGCGCCAGCCGAATGCTTTGTTCCACGTCCCAGCCGGCATCATCTTCGACCGAGAAACGCATGAAGAGTGGTTTATGCGTGGGCCACACCGCGCGCACTGCCTCCACGACTTCAAGCGCAAAGCGCATGCGGTTACGCTCCGAACCGCCATAATCATCATTGCGCCGATTGGCGGAAGGCGAGAGGAACTGATGGATCAGATACCCATGCGCCGCGTGAATTTCGAGCACATCAAAACCCGCAGCATCAGCACGCCGCGCGGCATCAGCCCAGCGCTGCACCATTTGCGGAATTTCCTCGCGCGTCAGGGCGCGTGGCATCGGGTCCCCCGCATCGCCTATCTCCGCGCTGGGGGCGACTAATTCCCAAGCCTCCCAATCCGCAATCGCGGGGTTTTGCACGAGTGGCGCGCCACCTTCCCATGGACGAAAACGCCGTGCCTTGCGGCCGGAATGACCAATCTGGATTGCCGGCACCGAACCATTGGCACGAATCAAATCCGCCACACGTTTCATGCCTGGGATGAAGGCATCATCCCAAAGCCCGGTATCGCCAAGCGTGCCGCAGCCGCGCCGTTCTACCTTGGTGCTTTCCACCATCACCATGCCGGCACCACCCGCGGCAAAACGCCCGGCATTCATCAAATGCCAATCCGTGATGAAGCCACGATCCGCCGCATATTGATGCATCGGTGCGACCACTACGCGATTTTTCAGCGTAACACCGCGCTTGGTCCAAGGCGTGAAAAGCAGGGGCAGGGTCATGGTGCAATCCTCCGTGGCCGAGCCTAGGCCAGGATGATTGCGCTGGTAAGGGGTTCAGCCCGTCACATAGCCAAGCGCGTGATCAGCCTTGTGCTGCTCTACCGAGCGTTTGATGGGATCACCAAAGCCGCCGCCGCCGGAAGTTTCCAGCCGCACAATATCGCCCTTCAGCAGACGCACTGCGTCGCTTTTCGGCGCGATGGGGGTTTCCTGCCCGTCACGAATGCGCAACAAGCGCCCAAGGCTCGCGGGTTTGCCTCCGGCCAGGCCATAGGGCGGGAAGCGGAAGCGATCCATATTCGCGGTGAAAATCCCAGCAGGGCTATCCACGCGCCATTCGCGAATAAGGCCAAGCCCACCGCGATACTGCCCATCACCACCCGAATCAGGCTTCAAGCCATAATGCGTGATCGTCAGCGGCATCTGGCTTTCGATCATCTCGATCGGGATATTGCTGTTATTGTGCATGCCGAAGGACCAGGCATTCACGCCATCCTTCGCGGGGCTTGCGCCGGTGCCGCCAATTTCGATTTCGACAAGCACTTCACGCCCACCATCCGCCGCTTCGGTTTGGAAGGTGGCAACATAAGAACCACCGTAATAGGCCGCCGGCATGCGATCCGGCAGCGCCTGATGCAGGCAGCCGAACATGACATTGGCCAGCCGATGGCAAACCGCAACACGATGCGCAACGGATGCCGGTGCGCGACAGGAAGTGACACTGCCTTCGCGATGGCGAATGCGAATGGGGCGATAACATCCTGCATTGGCTGGCATGGCGCCATCGGTTGCGGCGATGATGCTGTAATAGACAGCACAATTGGACATGGCAGGCGTGCAATTGATGGGGCCGCGCTGTTGATCTGCGCAGGCAGTCAAATCAACCTCAATCTCATCACCTTTGATGGTGAGGGAGGCATGCAGCCGAACCGGTTCACCGGAGACACCATCATCATCGAGAAAATCTTCAAAGCTATAGGTACCGTCCGGCATGGCGCTGATGGCGGCACGCATCGCAGCCTCGCTCTGATCCAGGATGCGGGCGGTAGCTTCGATCAGCGTCGCGGCACCATAGCGCGCGGCGATGCGGCGAATGGAAGCGGCGCCAACCTCAAGGCTTGCCAATTGGCTCTGCAAATCCCCCAGCATCAGCGCCGGTTTGCGCACATTCTGCCCGATCATGGCGTGGATGGACTTGTTCAGCACGCCACCTTCAACGAGTTTCAGCGGCGGGATCCGAAGCCCTTCCTGAAAGACCTCGGTTGCTGTCGCGGCATAGGAACCGGGCGCCATGCCGCCCATGTCTATGTGATGGCAGAGTGCGCCAACATAAGCCACGCGAATGCCGTCATGAAACACCGGCATGAAAACGAGGATATCGTTCAGATGTTGCGCGCCGCAATACGGATCATTGGTGGCGACAACATCGCCCTCATGCCAGTCATTGGCATCCACAAAGCGATCAAGCAGCGTGCGCAGCGCCGCGCCCATGGAATTCAGGTGCTGCGGAATACGCGCGGATTGCGCGACGTTATTGCCATCGGCATCAAACACGGCTGTCGAGTAGTCCAGCAATTCGCGTACAGTCGTGCTGCGGCTGGTGCGCCAGATGGTGATATCCATCTCTGCTGCCGCTGCGGTCAGCGCATTGCGGATGACTTCAATTTCGATGGGGCCGAGGCTCAAGGTGTGATCCTCCTTGCGATCAAGGCGCCGCCGACTGCGAGCTTTGCTTGCCAGGCGCGGGAAATCCAATGGGTGGCAAAGGCTTCTTCGATGATGGCCGGGCCAGTGATGACATCATCAGCGCTAAGCGCTTCGCGGTCCCAGACTGTCACGTCACACCATTGCGCGCCATCAAAGGCGCGGCGCTTTGCCTTTTGTGCAGGGCGTGACGCTGGCGTTGGCTCGCGCATCGCAGGCTTTGCGAGCCTACCCGTGGCACTGGCGCGGAAGGTGACGATTTCAACCGCCTCATCGGGATTGGCGTAGGAAAAGCGCTGCTTATGTGTTGCGTGAAAGCGCTGGAGCAGCGCTGCCAGATCAGCTTCATTCGGTGTCTGCACCACGCCCCAGGGTACCAGAAGTTCAAAGGCCTGGCCGTGATAGCGCATATCGGCCGCGATGGTGATATCGCGCTCATCCGGTGGAATACCGTCTTGCGCAAGGCGCGTATCGGCGGCGTTGCGCAATTCGATGATGGTCTCGCGCATCTGAGGCAGGCTGGCGGGTTCGGCGCGCGTCAGGCGTGTGCGTGCGAGATCCTGCACCAGATCAGAAAACAGAATGCCATAGGCGGAAAGCGTGCCTGGTTCACGTGGGAAGATCACCTCACTGATTCCCATTTCCTCCGCGACTTCGGTCGCGTGCAGCCCGCCTGCGCCGCCGAAGGAAAGCAGCGCAAAGTCACGCGGATCGAGCCCTTTCTCAAAGAGTGAAAGTCGTACTGCGGCGCCGAGATTGGCATTCGTCACAGTCAGCATGCCCGCGGCGGCTCTCTCAAGCGAAAGGTTCAGTGGTGCGGCGATGCGGGTTTCAATGGCGCTTCGCGTTGCCGGCATATCAAGCTTGATCGCGCCGCCGAGAAAGAATTCGGGATCAAGCCTGCCAAGCGTGAGATTCGCATCCGTCACCGTGGGTTCCGTCCCGCCCCGGCCATAGGCGACCGGCCCGGGACGCGCGCCAGCGCTGCGCGGACCAACAGTGAGCCGCCTGGCGGCATCCACGGAACCGATGGAACCACCGCCCGCGCCGATAGTGCGCATTTCAACCATGGGCAGGCGCACCGGCAGGCGATCAATCTCACCCTGCGTGATCACGGAAACGCGCCCGGATTGCACCACCGAAACATCATAGGATGTGCCGCCCATATCCACGGCGACCAGGTTGGGACGCGACAGCATCAACGAAATACGTCCCGCCGCCAGTGCGCCGCCCGAGGGGCCAGAAAGCAAAAGCCGCGCCGGCTGTTCCGCCGCGACACGCAAACTGCAAACCCCACCATTCGATTGCACAAGGAATACCAGGGGTGAAAACCCATCCTCTCCCAGGCGCTTTTCCAGTCGATCCAGATAGGCCTTGACCACCGGCATCAACAGCGCGTTCAGCACCGTGGTGGAACAGCGTTCATATTCGCGAATTTCAGGAGAAATTTCCGAGGAAAGGGAAATCGGAAGATCTGGCCTCGCTTGCTGGATTAACGCGGCAAGGCGCTTTTCATGGATGGGATTGGCATAGGCGTGCAGCAGAGAAATCGCGATGGTTTCTGCGCCCAAAGCTTCGATCTGCTGCAGCAGTTCTGGTATCTGTGCCTTGGTCAAGGGCGTCTCCGCAAACCCATCGGCTCGCAGGCGTTCCGTCACGCCAAGCCGACGGTCGCGCGGGATCAAAGTTGGAAAAGGTTCCTGCGCGAGGCCGTAAATATCGCGCCTGACATGGCGGTTGATTTCTAGCACATCTTCAAAACCCGCCGTGGTCAGCAAAACACCACGGGCGAGCTTTCTCTCCAGCACCGCATTGGTTGCGATGGTGGTGCCATGTAGTAAAAGCCCAACCTCAGCCAAGGCGAAACCAAAGCGCTCTGCTGCTTCCTTGACGCCCGTCAAAAGGCCGATCGAAGGGTCTTCCGGTGTTGTTGGTGTTTTCCAGGCCTGCGCAATGCCAATCCGTGCATCAAGAATCTGCAGATCGGTAAAAGTGCCGCCAATATCAACGGCGATACGGATGGGGCGAGAGGAGGTTTCGGTGCTCAAGGCTTTGATCCGATAAGAAGGGGTCAACTCATGACGCTTGGAAGCCAGAGCGCTAGGCCAGGGAATATCATCAAAAGCGCCACGGCCAAAAGATAGACAGCCAGGAAGGGCATAACGCCGGCGAAGACATCCGTAATGGGCCCTGCGCGTTTTCGCATGCCTTGCAGGACGTACATTACAGTGCCGTCAGGCGGGCTGATTTGCGCGATTTCCACAAGCATGGTGACAATCACGCCAAACCAGATGGGATCATAGCCGAGCGCGGTAACGATGGGGAACACCACGGGCACTGTAGTGATGATCATGGAAAAACCTTCCATGAAAGTTCCAAGCGCCACATAAAGCGCAATGATGCAGAGCATGATGGCCCAAGGTGGAATGGGCAGGCCAGAAATCATGCCAGCGAGTGCTTGCGGCACATTGATCAATGTCAGGATGTAATTCAGCAGATATGCGCCGAACAAGATCAGACCAAGCAGCGCGGTATTGCGCGCGGTTGCCTCGGCTGAGGCATTCAGCATGCGGAGCGTTAGCTTGCCCTCAAGTGTCGCAAAAATCGCCGCCCCAACCACCCCAAGTGCGGCCGCTTCTGTGGGCGTGGCAAAACCGCCATAGATCGAACCCAGTACCAATAGGATGAGAAGGAGCGTGGGCACCAGATCAAGCAATGCACGCAGCTTGAGGGCAAGCGGCAGCTTAGCCGGCTTCTCCATCGGGTGCTTCAAGCCATGGGCGAGAATCACCAGAATGAAGAGCCCGGTGACGAGTAGCGATGGAATGACCGCCGCGATGTAAAGCGCGCCAACCGAGGTTTCCGTAATCAGCCCATAGATAATGAAGGTGATGCCTGGCGGGATTAGATTGCCCAAGGCACCGCCCGCCGCGAGTGAGCCCAACACCATGCGCTGGCTGTATTTCGTATCTTGGAAATAGGGCAGCGCCACCGAACCCATGGTCGCGGCAGTTGCAACCGAACTGCCCGAGATGGCTGAAAACACCGCGCAGGAAACGATATTGGTATGCAGCAACCCGCCAGGCATGCGGTTCAGCCAGACATTCAGCGCGCGATAGAGCCTATCAGACAGTCCGGCACGCAACAGGATTTCGCCCATCAGCAGAAACAATGGCACCGCAACCAGGACGAAATTTGAAGACGGCGCCCAAAGCGTTTGCCCCATGAAGGCCCACCAGGGGCGATCAGAAAATAGGAAACCGATCAAAACACCAAGAATGCCCAAGACAGCCGCGATATAAACGCCCGAGCCAAAGAACAGGACGAAAATACCGACCAGCATCATGATTTCGGCGATCGGCAGCGCTTGCGCGCCGCTGGCGGCAGCAAAGATCGTGACCGCCAATAGGCCAAGCAGAAAGACAATCGCGATCATCGCTTGGGCCCTGGCCCTTCATGCGCCATGGCGACTGCTTCCAGGGCTTCCTCAGTTTCATCCTGCAAGGTGCGGGAACCAAGCAGGCTATCCAAAGCATCAGGCTCTCCGGCTAGCATCGAAAGGCTCGCTTCCAGCATCAGAACCAGCGCCATGATGGCGAAGCTGATGATGCCAAAGGCCCAAATGCCTTGCGGCCAGATCATTTCAATCCGCAGCGCCGAATTATCATGCGCGTTGAATAGGGCACTTTCATCCACTAATTCCAGCGCCGCCCAGGCGAAGAAAATGCCAAGACCCAAAAGTAGCGACAGTGAGAAAAGATGCAGCCAGGCACGCAGACGAAGCGGTAGGCGCATCATGAAGACATCCACACGAATATGCGCGCGCCGCGCAAGCGTATGCGCCAAGGCCCAGGCAATGCCTCCCGCCAGCATATAGCCGGTGACTTCGACCGTGGCCTTGGAGGAAAAACCAAAGAAACTCCGCGCCACGATATCAAAGGTAATAAAACAGGCGCAGAGAATATAGTTCCAGCCGGCAATATGCGCCATCACGGCAGCAACCGCGGTGACCCAGATCCTGATCCGCCGCGCTGCATGCAGCCATGCCGGGGCCGTGGTGGCGCTGCTGTTCATCCGCCGAAGCGCACACCACTGATGGGTGCGATCACGTCATTATAGACCTCACCACACCGCGCGCCGCAGCGGCGTACCCAGCCGGGCAACACGGTGGCACGGAAAATTTCCTTTGCTTGTGCCTTATCCGCAGCAGAGGCGGTCACTTCCGTCATCGGGCGTGCGGCAAGATTGTGGATGCTGCAACCCGCAGTACGACCGATATTGCAATCAATGCCATCGCGTGTGGCCGCAAGGCCCAGCGCCCATTGCTGGTTGCTCACTTCCTTCATGGTCGCTTCCATGAAATCGCGCACGGCAGGTTCAAGCCGGTTCCACCAATTCAGATTCACAAGATAGCCCGCAACCGCCCAGGAAACCGGTAGGTCGGAGATATGTGTGGAAACTTCGGGCCAGCGGGCCGCGGCCCCTGAACCGGAACCCGTGATGGCACAATCCACCACACCGCGTTCCAGCGCCGAATAGACTTCTGGGAAGCCAATGCTGATCGGCTGCGCACCAAGTGCGGTGAAGAAATCCACAAGCGAATTGCCAAAGGTGCGAATGCGCCGGCCGCGCAAATCACTCAGGTTGGTGAAAGCGGCGCGGCAGAAAACAACCTGCGCCGGGAAGGGATACATGGCGACCAACCGCGCACCGAAGCGTTCCAGATCCCGGTTCGCAACAGGCAGTACCGCATCGGCAATACGGCGCGCGTCATTTATGTTTGGTGCCAGCCCAGCCAAGTCAATGCCATCCAGAATGGGCACGTCGCCTGACAGTGTCGTGAGGGTGCCGGCGCCGATTTCAACCTGACCGGAGCGCACCAGTCGGACAATCTCATTGCCGGCCAGATTACGTTCTGCATGGGTTGAAAGCTGCACTTGTACGCGCCCATTGCTGCGTGCAGCGGTGCCATCACGCAGCACAGGAATATCTACGCGCGTATATTGCGGCTGTGTCGGTAGCGGTTGGGTTACCGCGGAAATACGTATGGGCGCGCCCGCCGGTAGGGTTGGTAATTGCGCGGCAGCGGAAAAGACCATGCCAGTCGCCAATGCGACGCCCGCGAGGAGATGTTTCAGCATCATGAAGTCCTCCAAGGTTTGGTTATTTGCATCAATTCATCACGCCCACTTCTAAAGGTCGAGAGTGTTCCTCGATAAAGTCGTAGTAGTGCCGGCGCTTTTGCCGCTGATGTAGGCAGATGGGGCAAGGGTTTGCCTCTTCATCATGCGGCTTTTCGCATCACTTCGCCGGATGTACCGCCATCCAATGCCGCGCTATATCCACGCGACGGGTAATCCACACATCGCGCTTTTGCGCCATGTAATCCAGCAGCCTTTGCAGAGCGACCGCGCGGGCCGGGTGGCCGATCAGGCGCATATGCAGCCCGACTGACATCATTTTTGGCTGACCCTTGCGGCCTTCTTCATAAAGCATGTCGAAGGCATCGCGGATATAAGAAAACCACTGATCCGATGTGCCCATCCAGCCGGCAAATTTGCCGTCATTATTCGTGAGCGAATAGGGCACGATCAGATGCGGCTTGTCATTCACGCGTGTCCAGATCGGCAATTCATCGCCGTAATAATCGCTATCATACAAAAACCCGCCCTCTTCCACGACCAGCCGGCGCGTATTTATTGAAGGCCCATAGCGACAATACCAGCCATCCGGCCGGTGGCCGACGGTCTTCTGCTGGCTTTCAATCGCTTTGCGGATGTGGTCGCGCTCTTCTTCCTCGGATAGCTCAAAATGCTTCACCCAGCGCCAGCCATGGGAACAGACATCATAGCCCGCGGCCCTGATGGCAGCGGCGGCTTCCGGGTTGCGTTCCAGCGCCAGCGCACAGCCGAAGATCGTGACGGGCAGATTGCGTTCCTGAAACAGCCGATGCAAGCGCCAAAAACCAACGCGGCTGCCATATTCGAACATGCCTTCGGCGGCCAGATCGCGGCCGGATTTTACTTGATTAAGACCATGCGCTTCGGTCAGCCCGTTTTCCGTGACGCCATCGCCAAGTTCGAAGGAGGGCTCACTCCCTTCCTCATAATTGATCACGAAATTCACGGCGAGTTTTGCGCCACCTGGCCATTGCGGGTCTGGCGGATTGGCGCCGTAGCCGATAAAATCTCGCGTGACTTGGTAAGTCATGGCGTCAATTCCTTTCAGTGAGAGGCGGCGTTTCGCAAGGCACGCCAAATTTTCTCAGGTGTTGCTGGCATATCGGGCGCAGTCACACCGCGTAGCGCAAGCGCATCTGCAATGGCGTTCATCACGGTCTGTGGCGCAGCTATGGCGCCAGCCTGGCCAGAGCCCTTAACACCAAGAGGATTGGCGGCGGTGGCTGTGCCTTCCAGGATCACTTCAATCGCCGGCACATCATCTGCGCGCGGCAGCGCGTAATCCATCAAGGAACCGGTCAGCAATTGGCCTGAATTGCGGTCATAAATGATGTCTTCCAGCATGGCTTGACCAATACCCTGCACCAGCCCACCCTGTACCTGCCCTTGCGTGAGCCGCGGATTCACGAGACGCCCATAATCATCCACAGCGACATAGCGCGTGAGGCGCGCATGGCCGGTCTCAGAGTCAATCTCCACCTCCGCGGCTTGGCAGCCATTTGGGAAGGTCACGAGGTCAGAGGTATTGTGAACAGAAGCGGTAAGCCCAGGCGCCATGCCTTCCGGCAGGCTGGATGAATCCTCAGCAGCGCGCGCGATTTCCGCCAAGGTGATGAAGCGCTTCCCATCCGGCAGGGCAAAGCGCCCATCAGCGAAAGAAAGCGCGGCGGGATCGGCTTGCAGCAAATGCGCGGCAATCATGCGTGCCTTTTCCATCAACGCATCAAGTGCCAGAACCAATGCACCGCCGCCGAGATGCAGAGACCGTGCGCCGCCATGGCCATTGCCATTGGGCAGCAAATTCGTATCGGCCTGCTGCACGCGCACTTCCGCCGGCGTCAGACCAAGCCGGTCTGCGACGATTTGTGCATAGCTGGTTTCATGGCCCTGCCCATTATTATGGGTGCCAATCGCCGCTTGCGCTTGACCTGACGCGTCAACCGAAACCGATGCCCATTCACCCGGCGCACCGCGCGCGGTTTCCAGAAAACATGCAAGGCCGCGGCCAAGCAGCATACCGCGCCGCGCGGCCGCTTCGCGCCGCGCAGTAAAACCTGCTGCATCTGAAGCCTTGTCCAGTACGGTAAGATTGGCGGCGAAACGCCCACCATCCACTGCCATGCCCATGGCTGTGCGATGTGGCGCATCGGGCAGCATATTCATGGCGCGTAAGGCTGATGGATCGCGCCCTAATTGGCGCGCGGCGGCATCCACCAGCCTTTCGATGATGTAATTCGCCTCTGGCTTGCCGGCGCCGCGATAGGCATCCACCGGCAGGCTATTGGTGAAGGCACCGCGTACTTCCAGATGCATGGCGGGAATGGCGTAAACGCCGCCCATGGCGGTAGAGAAGGCATTGGTCGGGCAATGTGGACCAACCGCGGAAAGATAGGCGCCCATATCGGCGATGCTGCTGATCTCCAGGCCCAGAAAGCGACCATCATGCGCAACTGCCAGCCTTGCCCGAGCACGCAAATCACGTCCATGCACGGCGGCGGCGAATTCCTCACTCGGTTCCGCATGCCAGGTAATGGCGCGGCCCAGCCTTCGCGCGGCCCAAAGCGCCAGCACATATTCCGGGAACAGGAAATTCTTGGCACCAAAACCACCGCCCACATCGGGGCATACCAGATGAAAATCCGCTTCGGGCAGGCGAAACACGGTCGCGAGCTGCCGGCGAATGCCATGCACACCCATGCCAGTGAAAATCAGATCAAAGCGTCCATCATCAAAACGCGCCAGCGCCGCGCGCGGTTCAATCGGCACGGCATGAACGCGGTTATTGAACAGATCCAGACCAACAATATGATCGGCTTGCGCGAAAGCAGCATCGGTGGCGGCGCGATCGCCTTTCAAAAAACGAAATGCCTCATTGCCCGGCGCTTGCGGCCAGATTTGCGCTACCCCCGCACCAAGCGCGCTGGCGCCATCAATCACGGCGGGTAGGGGATCGTAGCTGACCTCAATCGCCTCTGCCGCATCGCGCGCAGCGGCGGCGCTGGTAGCGATGATCAGGGCAACGGCCTCACCCAAATGCCGCACGCGATCCGTCGCCAAAACTGGGCGCGGTGGTACGACCATGGGCGAGACACTCGCGACTACCGCGGTGCAGGGCAATGGCGCCAGATCATCGGCAGCAAGATCGGCGGCAGTAAAAACACCCACCACACCTGGCATGGCGCGCGCTGCTGCTGTGTTGACCTCATGCAATACCGCATGGGCATGGGGTGATCGCAGCACTACGGCATGCAGCGCATCCGCCGGCAGCATATCCGAAACGTAACGCCCACGCCCGGTCAGAAACCGCGCATCTTCCAGCCTTGCAATGGATTTGCCGCTGAACATCAAGCGCCTTTGCTCAAGCGCTTGGCGACGAATTCAAGCCTGTCCTGGCCCCAGAACATATCCTCACCAATCACATAGCAGGGCGCACCAAAGACACCGCGTTCCAGCGCGGCGACGGTATCGGCCTTGCGCTGTTCCAGCCAGCGCGGGTCTTCCGCCAGGCGCAGCAGCGCATCCGCATCCAGGCCGCAATCGCGGATCAGCGCCGCGAGTGTTCCCTTGTCACCCGTATCCTGTTCTTCCTGCCAAAGCGCTTTCAGGATGCGATGCGCCAGGCGAATGGCCGGCGCATGGCCTTCGGCTTCACGGAGCGCAATCACGCAGGCTGCCCCCGGTAATTCATTGGCCGGGGAATATTTGGGATGAATATTGATCGGAATATCAAGCGCATCGCGCCAGCGCCGCAATTCCTGCAAGCGATAGGCCTGGCGCTGCGGCGAACGTCTGGGCAGTGGCAAGCCGCCGGAACCGGCAAAGATGGTGCCGAAATCCACCGGCCAGATGCGGAGTTCCGCGCCATGCTGCGCTGCCAAGGCTTCAATCCGCGCCGCGCCCAAATGGGTCCAGG
>Ga0169931_10007908_pt1 | contig 15656 bp, 15 predicted proteins | sample Kivu_15m_20L_FD_129675 | JGI IMG/M metagenome (GOLD analysis project Ga0169931, IMG submission 129675) | Freshwater microbial communities from Lake Kivu, Western Province, Rwanda to study Microbial Dark Matter (Phase II) - Kivu_15m_20L... | ecosystem: Environmental > Aquatic > Freshwater > Lake... | reverse complement strand
TGTTCGCAGCCCATGCCCAGGACTCAGGTCCTGAGGATCCCCTGGCCATGTCGCTGTGCGTGCGCGGCGGCGATCAGCTCTGGGGGCGCTACTGGGGCAGCGCCGTGGAGCTCGAGAACCTGCACTTTGAGGTCTGCTACTACGCGCCGATCGCCTGGGCGATCGCCCAGGGCATCCGCCGCTTTGATCCGGGGGCGGGCGGCAGCCACAAGCGGCGCCGCGGTTTTGTGGCCGAACCGCGCCTCAGCCTGCACCGCTGGGTTGATCCGCAGTTCGCGGCGATCCTGCAGGAGTGGCTGCCCGGCGCCAACGCGCAGATGCTCGCCCAGATCGAGGCGATCAATGCCGAGCTGCCGTTCACGGCTCCTTACGATCCACCGCATGCAACAGCCCCTGAGCCCTGAACAGCTGAGCGCGCTTGCGGCCCTCGACGGGCGCCTGTCGCAGCGCTTCATCGCCTTGGATCCGGCCGGCTATTTCCTGATCAAGGTCGATCACAGCAGCGCCGAACTCGTGGTCGAGCATTTCGGCAACGGCATCGACGCGCGGGGCCTGGCCACCGACCCCGACACCGGCGAGGTGCTCAGCTGCCGAGGCAGCAGTGCCCCGCGCAGCCCCCTGGCCAGTTGGCGGGCCCGCACGGCCAAGGAACTGGGCATGGCCCTGACCGAGGGCGAGGGGCCCCATCCGCTGTCACGGCTGGATCACGCCTTGTATCTGGGCCGTGAACTGCAGCGCGCCGAACAGTGCCTAAGGGCCGGTGAGCCCTACATCCAGGACTGATTCGAACGGCGTCAGGCTGGTTGCAGCTCGCGCACAGGCTGCTCCTCGGGTGGCAGGGCGGCCAACTGCTCCCGAATCTCGCTGGTGACCACGCCCCGGTACTCGAGGAAGTGCTCGTTGTGGGCCAGCACCACCACGAACTGCTCGAGCACGCCGGGGTTCTTGCGGGCCACCTTGAGCACCGAACGCCAGAAGCGCCAGCGGGTGTCGCGTTGGATGCCCTGGCGCCAGATCACGATCAACAGGGCCCGCACATCGGTCCAGCTGGGTGGGGCGGCCTTGCCAAAGGCGGCCGGCACAAACTGCTGCCAGCGGGGCAACCCCATGTTCAGGTAGTAGTGCGTCACCCGGTCGATGTAGGCGTGGGGCTCATACAACCGGCAGAAGGCATCGACGTATTCGTTGGCGATCTCGCGAATTGGCCTTGTGGGCACAAAGTTGAGCAGGTTGGTCTGGTTGACCCCTTTGGCGTCAGACTTGTCCTGAATGAGCCGTCCCTCCTTCTCGAGGCGGTGCCAGAGTCCGGTGTTGGGCAGGGCCTGCAGCATGCCCATCATGGCCGCTGGAATGCCGGTGCGGCTCACAAATTCGACGATGCGATCGCCGGCACCGCTCTTCTCGCCGTCGAAGCCGATGATGAACCCGGCCATCACGCGGATGCCGTAGCTGCGGATGCGGTCGACGGACTCCTCCAGGGAACTGCGGGTGTTCTGCAGTTTCTTGGCGGTCTCGAGGCTGGCGGCATCGGGGGTCTCAATGCCCAGAAACACCGAGTCAAATCGGCATTCGGCCATCATCTGCATCAGCTCGTCATCACTGGCCAGATCGACCGACGCTTCAGTGGCAAAGCTGAAGGGATAGCCATGGGCGATCTGCCAGCTCTTCAGGGCCGGCAGCAACAGTTTGGCGTTGCGCTTGTTGCCGATGAAGTTGTCGTCGACCAGGAAGATCGAGCGTCGCCAGCCCAGATCAAAGAGGAACTGCAGCTCGGCGATGAGCTGCTCGGGGGTCTTGGTGCGCGGCTTGCGGCCATAGAGAACGATGATGTCGCAGAACTCGCACTGGAATGGACAGCCCCGCGAGAACTGCACACTCATCGAGTCGTAGGCATCCAGCTCCAGCAGGTCGAAGCGGGGCACCGGTGTGGATGTCACATCCGGTTTTTCGCCTTCGGCACTGAAGCGTCCAGTCTGTTCGCCCCGTTCGATCGCCTCGATGAACAGCGGCAGGGTGATTTCCCCCTCATCGAGCACCTTGAAGTCGGCCAGATCCAGTTCGGGCGCATCGGGGGTCGAACTGGCAAAGGGACCACCCACTGCCACCGGCAGGCCGCGCTCTTTGGCCCGGGCGATCTGCACGGCCATGTCGGCCTTCTGCACGATCATTCCCGAGATCACCACCAGCTCGGCCCAGTCCCATTCGGCGTCGGTGACCTCGCGCACGTTGCGGTCGACCAGCTTCATCTCCCAGTGCTGGGGCAACAGGGCCGCCACGGTCACCAGACCCAGGGGAGGCAGCAGCACCTTGCGGTTGACCAGCTCAAGAATCTTTTCGTAGCTCCAGAAGGTTTTCGGGAACTCCGGGTAGACAAACAGCGTGCGCATGCGGCGGGCGGCAGGTGGGCAAAGAACGGATCGGGTGGCCGCAGCAGATCGTTGTGCAGACTTTAGGTGATCTGGCCCGACAGCGGTCCCGGCCAGGGGGCTGGCTGAGCCTGGTTTCTGCTGTAATGGGCCCTGCATCGGCACAACACCCATGGGCGTAGCGATCTACCTGGCACTGGTTGGCGGCGGATTGGCCACGGCCTTTGTGGCCACGGTCATCCTCAAAGGCATCCGTCTGATCTGAGCCCCTGCTGCCCTGGGGGAGCTCAGGCGGCCGCGAGCCGGCTGCTCCCCCGCCTGACCAGCTCCAGGACTCCCAGCCCGATGCCGATGCCGCCGAGCAGGGCAGCGGTCGGCCCCAGACCCCAGGCCATGGTCATCACGGCGGCGAGCAATCCGCTCAGGCCGCCGCCCCCCAGAAATGCGATCTGACTGAGCCCGGCCATGCGCCCCCTGATGCGCTGTGGGGAGCCCACCTGGGCGATCAGGTTGGCTCCCGACAACAGCCCGGCGGTGCCAGCCCCGATCACAAAGGACATCGCTAGACCCATGGCTGCCCCGTGGCTGGCCCCCAGTCCGACCTGGGCCGCTCCGGTCAGCACCGTGCAGGTTCCCAGCAGCAGGCCGGGCCGGCCGCACAACCATTGGCTGTGGCGCTGAAGCACCAGCCCACCGCAGATGCTCCCGGCCGCCAGCACCGCCGTAAAGGTGCCCAGGGCCTGGGGACTGCCATCGAGCACCTGCCTGGCCATCAGCGGTGCCAGTCCGGGATGGAAGAACACCACCAGGCAGGCCAGGGCTGTGAACCGCAGAGCATGGCGCAGCACCGGTCCGCAACCCTCCCAGGCGGCGCGCAGGCTGGTCCCGTTGGCCGCCGAGCCGGCACCAGCGCTGGCCAGGGGGCCGCTCGTCTGCTCGGCGCTGCGGTTCGGCTGCAGCAGCCAGACGATGGCGGCGATCGGCAGCAGGTAGGTGGCTGCATCGAGGGCCAGGGCGTTGCTCGGGCCGCTCAGGGCCAGCAACCAGCCCCCCAATGGGGGACCCACCAGCTTGCCGACGTTGAACACCACCGAGAAGCTGGCCAGGTAGGGCGCCAGCTGCCCCGGTTCATCGACCAGCAGGGCGCAGTACTTGTTGCGGGCGGTCAGTTCAAAGGTGCTGGCGATGCCGATCAGCAGGGTGCTCAGCAGCAGCAGGCCCATCTGCAGGGCGCCCGTCGCGATCGGGATGGCGATCGCCCCCAGCACCCCGGCAGCAAACAGACCCCACTGGGCCCGGATCAGCACCCGTTCGCTGCCCAACCGGTCGGTGAGCACCCCGGCTACCCCGCTGATCGCCAGCGAGGGCAGCGCCAGTGCCGCAAAATGCAGCGCCAGCACCAGCGGATTGTCGCTGCCGTCGATCAGGATCCAGCCTTTGGCGGTCAGACCGGCAAACGAGCCCGCGGTGCTCAGCCCCGAGGCCACCAGGAACGTGGTGCGTTGATGGCGCCTCAGCCAAGGGGCCATCAACGGCCGGCCTGCCGTGCAGCCAGCGCATCGCCCACCATCGCCTGGGCCCCGACCACCTCTCCGATCAGGTCATAGGTGTCGGCGGCGGTGATGCGCACCGGCACCATGGTGCCCGGGGCTGCGCACAGGCCACCCGCGCCGGGCAGCACCCGCACGTCGCCGTCCACATCCGGCGCAAAGCGGCTGCAGCGACCCAGCATCTCGCCGGTCGAGGGGTTCTCCTGTTCGATCAGCACATCGACGATGCGCCCCACCCAGGCGGCATTGCGGGCGGCGGCGATCGGTTGCTGCAGGGCCATCAGCCGGTCCTTGCGCTCCTGGGCGACCGCGGCCGGCACCTGATCCGGGAGATCAGCCGCCGGTGTTCCCTCTTCTGCCGAAAAGGTGAACACGCCCACATGGTCAAACTGCTGCTCGGCCACAAAATCCAGCAGGTGTTGGAAGTGCTCCTCGGTTTCCCCCGGGAAGCCCACGATGAACGTGGTGCGCAGCACGGCCTCGGGTAGTTGCTGGCGAATGCGCGCCAGCACCCCGGCGGTCACATCGGCCTGCCAAGGGCGGTTCATCGCCTTCAGCACCTCGGGATGGCTGTGCTGCAGGGGCAGATCCAGGTAGGGCAGCACGTTGGGCACCTCCCGGTAGGCCGCCAGCACCTCCGGCGTCAGCCCGGTCGGATAGGCGTAATGCACCCGGATCCAAGGGATCTCGACGCTGCCCAGGGCCCGTAGCAGGTCGGCCAGCTGGGGTTTGCCGGCCAGGTCGAGGCCGTAGTTGGTGGTGATCTGGCTGATCAGGATCAGCTCCTGCACCCCTTGGGAGGCCAGCGTGGTGGCCTCGGCAACGATGCTGTCGATGGTGCGGGAACGCTGATCGCCGCGCAGTTTCGGAATGATGCAGAAGGCGCAGCGGTAGTCACACCCCTCGGCCACCTTCAGATAGGCAATCGCTTCGCTGGTGGTGCGGTAGCGGGGCAGGTGTTCGTCGCCCACAAAGGTGGGGTTGGCGCTGACCTGGTTGACGCGCTCGCCGGCTTCGACCCGCTCGAGCACGCTGACGATGTGCTGGTAGTCGCCGGTGCCCACGATCGCCTTGGCTTCGGGCAGGCTGTCGAGCAGCTCCTGCTGAAAATGCTGGGCCAAGCAGCCGGCAATGATCAGTTCCTTGCCCGCTTCGGCCAGCTCCACCAGGGTGCGCACCGATTCTTCCCGCGCGTCCTGGATGAAGCTGCAGGTGTTGACCACCACCACGGCGGCGTCGCTTTCGTCGGCGCTGACGCCATAGCCCGCCTGCGCCAGCAGGCCGAGCATGTGTTCGGTGTCGACCCGGTTCTTTTCGCAGCCCAGGTGGGCAAAGGCGACGGTGGGTTTGGTCATGGGCAGGGGGCCGTCGGCTGATGCCAAATCCACCCTATGGGACAGCTGCTGCGAGAATCGGGCCACCGACGATGCCCAGGTCGTGACCTCCAGTCGCCTCAGCGAGCGCCTTCAGTCCCAGCGCCGGCGTCCGGAAGCGGGCCGCCGCTGGGTGCGGGTGGTGATGGCGGTGCTCGCCACCATCGGCCTGATCGACACCGGTTCGATCACCCTCAGCACATGGGGCCTGCTCGGCACCCTGAGCTGCAGCAGTCAGGGTTGGTTCGGTTGCAACGGCTGCGACAAGGTGCTCTCCAGCGCCTGGGGCAGCGTGGGCGGCCAGCCCTTGTCCTTGTTTGGCTGTCTGGCCTACGCCCTGATGCTGCTGCTGGCGGTGCTGCCGTTGGTGAGCCAGAGCCCAGCTGTGCTGGCGCCCAGCCGCTGGGGAGCCTTCCTCGTCAGCACGGCGATGGCGGTGTTCAGCCTGGTGCTGATCGGGGTGATGGCCTTTGCGATCCGGGATTGCTGTCCGTTCTGCATCCTCTCGGCCCTGCTGAGCCTGTCGTTGCTGGTGCTCAGCCTGCTCCAGGGCGACTGGGCCGACCGGGGCAAGCTGGTGTTTCGCGGCATCCTCGTGGCCCTGGTGGTCGCTGTGGTGGGTCTGGGTTGGGCCGCAGCGGTCAACCGTCCTGCCGTGATCACGGCCAAGGGGGCGCCGCCGCCGGTCACCACGGTCAGCACCCCCAGCACCCTGGCCCTGGCCGAGAAGCTCAGCGCTTCCGGCGCTGTGATGTACTCGGCCTATTGGTGTCCCCACTGCCATGAACAGAAGGAGCTGTTCGGCAAGGAGGCCACGGCCCGGCTCAAGGTGATCGAATGCGCCCCTGACGGCCAGAACAGTCAGGTTGATCTCTGCCAACAGAAGAAGATTGCCGGCTATCCCACCTGGGAGATCAACGGTCAGATCGATTCGGGCGTCAAACCCCTGCAAAAGCTTGCCAACCTGGTCGGCTACAACGAACTGATCACCCCGGCCGCCAAGACGTGACGCGCAAGGTTTGACGACCCAGATGTGATTGCGGGCTGATCGCTCAGCCGATCGGGGCCGTGCTGATCCGCCGACCCCGTTGCTGCACCGTGTGCCGTTGCCAGTAGGGCTGGGCTGCCGGCACATCAGTGCGGTAGTGGCCCCCACGGCTTTCGCTGCGAAACAGGGCGGCTTCGATCAGCAGGTCGGCCAGCACCAGCCGGTGCTGCAGGTCCACCTGTGAGCGCAGGCTCTGCGGGTCGCCAGCCGCCAGCTGCACCCTGTCTCCAGGACGCAGCTGATGCACCTGTTGCAGCTGCGGCCAGTGGTCCAGGGCCAGGCGCTGCAGACGCACCTGCTGCAGGGCGCTCGCCAGGGGCGCGCGGCACCGTTCGACCCCCGCCACCTGCCAGCACAGCTGCCGCAACAGCTGGCGTTGGTGCTCGAGCCGTTCTGGCGCGGCGGCGTGGCTACCGGCTGGCAGCAGCTGGGGCTGCCTGCCAGCGGGTGGTGGCGGGGTGCTGCCGACCCCGTTGAGTTGGTCCGGCAGATGGCGTCCCAGCTGGCGGGCGAAGACCAGGCATTCCATCAGCGAATTGCTGGCCAACCGGTTGGCACCGTGCACGCCCGTGCTGGCTACCTCGCCCACGGCGTAGAGCCCGGGGATGGAGGTCCCGGCCTGCAGATCGGTGGCGATGCCGCCCATCCAGTAGTGGGCGGCGGGGGCAACCGGGATCGATGCGGACAACGGGTCGATCCCCAGCTCCCGGCAACGCCCGACGATGGTGGGGAACTGCTCCAGCAGACGCGGCGCGCCAACGGGTCGCAGATCCAGCCAGAGGTGTTCCACGCCCTGGGCCTCCATGGTGCGGGCCAGGGCGCGGCTGACCTGATCGCGGGGTGCCAGATCTGCCCCGGCCAGGGTGGCCACCGGACTCTGTCCAGCCTGGTCGTGCAGCCGGGCCCCCTCGCCACGGACCGCCTCCGAGATCAAAAAGTGGGGTGCCCCCGGCAGCATCAGCGCTGTCGGATGAAACTGCACGAATTCCACGTCCCGCAGCATCGCCCCGGCTTGCCAGGCCATGGCCAGTCCATCGCCGCTGGCTTGTTCGGGGTTGGTGGTGTGCGCGAACAGATGGCCGCCGCCACCGGTGGCCAGCACCACCGCCCGGCTGGCGATCCACTGGACCCGGTCGTGCTGCAGCACCTGGACCCCGCAGCAGCGGCCGGCGTCAACCCAGAGCTGCAGGGCCATCACCCCCTTGCAGGGCGTCACATTGCTCTGCTGCTGTACCTGCCGCTCCAGGGCGTCGACCAGGGCGCCACCGGTGCGGTCCTGGGCGTGCAGCACCCGCCGGTGGCTGTGGGCGGCTTCGAGCGTGGTGCTCAGTTCGGCACCTGCGCGGTCAAAGGCCATGCCCAGCTCCAGCAGCCGCTGCACACAGCCCGGGGCCTCCTGGACCAGCAGCGCCACAGCGGCGGGGTCGCACAATCCGGCGCCGGCCTTGAGGGTGTCGGCGACATGGCTGGCCGTGCTGTCCTCGGGGCGGGTCACGGCGGCGATGCCCCCCTGGGCCCAGCGACTGGCCGAACGGGGCTTGCTGTCTTTGCTCAGCAGCAGAACCCGCAGCCCGGCCGGCAGTTCGAGGCATGTCATCAGCCCGGCAGCGCCGCTGCCGATGACCACCACATCCCAGCAGGTGTCTGCGATGGCCCCGAGGTCAGTCGCCATCAAAAAAGCCGCCGGGGACTCCGGCGGCCGGCATGGTGACGATGGCGGGTGGCCTTAGCGGTACTGACCGTCATTGATCCGGTCAAAGCCTTCGTTGAGAGCCACTTCGGGGGCGGTGACCGTGAAATTGTCCTTGTATTTCTCGAACAGCTCCTTCTGACGCTCGGTCAGATCGAGCTTGAGCACGTCTTCAACACTGTTGTAGGGACCACCGAGGACGATCTTGCCGGCCAGGGTCGGGTACATCCCCGGAAACTCCTGGAAGCGACGGACGGAACAGTTGTTGAGGTCGATCTTGCCGGCCCGTTCGGCGATCTTGTCGTCAGCGATGTTGCGGCGATCAGCGGCGTAGGCGGCCGGTGGCAGCACCAGGGCAAACAGCAGTCCGAACAGCACCAGTCCACCCATCAACCAGGCAGCCAGCCGTTTCATCGCATCACTCCAAGAGGCGTCAGGCAACGTTACAGACATCCGACTCCAGCGCCCTGCCCGAGTGCGCGGCCTTTTGCAGATCTTCAGATCAGGCCACTCCAACCTGGGGCGGCCAGGGCCAACAGCAGAAACACCGCATCGACCCCCAGGGTCGTGATCAGGGTGGCGCCGGCCAGTCGGGCGGTGGCTGAGCCCTGGCGCAGCCGCAGGCTCAGCAGCAGCAGGCCTGCAGCAAAGGCCAGCGCCAGGGCCATGGTGCCGGGCTTCAGCACCTGCAGGGCAGCCTCCTGCAGCAGGGTCATGGCGGCGCCGGGGTCGGCCGCCAGGGCTGCCGGCCACAGGGGCATCAGGCCAGCCAGCGCCATGGCGGCATCGGTGGCTGCGGTGCCCAGCAGTGAGGCCAGATAAAAGGCGCCGGCCAGTTGCCAGCGGCTGCGCAGGCCAGCGACGGCCAGGGGCAGGGCCAGAGCCTCAATCGGCAGATGCAGCAGTGGATGCAGGCGCAGCCATCCCCAGAACAAGCTGCCGCACAGCCAGCTGCCGGCAAAGCCGACCAGCACGGCCCCCAGTTGTGAACGCTGCTGCTGCGGGCTGAGCCCCAACAAAATGCCGACGGCCAGCAGGGGCGCGGTCAGCAGCGTGGCCACCACAGGCTGGGCATGGACCAACGGGGCCTGCACGAACACCGGCAGGGTCACCAGCACGACGGCCAGCAGCTGTGGGCTCAGCCAGCGTGCGCCGGCGCCCGCCGGAGTTCGCAGGGCGCCCAGCGCCAGGCCCGACCCCTGGGTTTCAAGCAGGCTGGGGGGGGCGCTGATCACCAAGCTGAGAAAAAACGTTGCGTAACCTTAAGCGCTGCGGCGCCATAGGGTTTGCCAGGAGCCACAGGCTCGTTCGGTTCGTTCCCCTCGCCGCTGTTCATGCTGGCCACCATTCCTGTTGTTCCAGGCCTGTTTGAAGCCTGCTGGCGGGCCCTGGTGCTCGGCATCGTCCAGGGCCTGACCGAGTTTCTGCCGATCAGCAGCTCGGCCCATCTCAAGGTGGTGCCGGTGCTGCTGGGCTGGGGCGATCCCGGGGTGTCGTTCACCGCCGTGATCCAGCTGGGCAGCATTGTCGCGGTGTTCGCCTACTTCTGGAGTGACCTGCAGCAGGTGGGCCGCGGCATCATCCGGGCGGTGCGCCACGGGCAGTGGTCCGATCCCTCGGCACGGCTGGGTGTGGCGATGGCCCTGGGCACGGTGCCGATCGTGTTGGCGGGCCTGGCGATCAAGCGCTGGCTGCCTGATTACGACAATTCGCCGCTGCGCAGCATGACCAGCATCGCGATCGTCTCGATCGTGATGGCCCTGTTGCTGGCCCTGGCCGAACTGGTGGGCCGCCGTCAGCGCCAGATCGAGCAGGTGGCCCCCCGCGACGGCCTTCTGGTCGGCCTGGCCCAGGCCCTGGCTCTGGTACCGGGGGTGTCCCGTTCGGGCAGCACCCTCACCGCTGCCCTGTTCGATGGCTGGCAGCGCCCTGCAGCCGCCCGCTTTTCCTTTCTGTTGGGTCTGCCGGCGATCACCCTCGCTGGTCTGGTGGAGCTCAAGGATGCCCTGGGTTCGCCGGCCACTGGCGGTCCCCTGCCACTGCTGGTGGGCCTGCTGGCGGCCCTGGTGGTCAGTTGGCTGGCGATCGCCTGGCTGTTGCGCTACCTGCAACGCCACGGCACCTGGGTGTTCGTCGTCTACCGCCTCCTCTTTGGTGGCGCGATCCTGCTGTGGTTCCGGGGAGCCTGATCGGGCGTCAAAGTGGGTTGAGCCCTTTGTGCGCCCTCAGGGGTGCTGCCCTGGCCCGTGTGGAACGAACCCTCCACTGCCTTAGCTGCCGCTGCCCTGCCTGGGCCCCAGCGCCAGCCAGACCCGGCTGTTGTCGCCAGCGTCGAGCCCGGTTCGATCGGTGAAGAGCTGGGGTTTCAGCCCGGCGATCGGCTGATCAGCATCAATGGCATCCGCCCCCGGGATCTGATCGATCTGCAGGTGCTGTGCTGCGAAGAGGAGCTGACCCTTGAAGTCGAGGACCCCGATGGCAGCCGTCAAGTCGTCGAGCTGGAGAAAGACGCCGATGACGGCCTGGGCCTGGGCTTCAGCGAGGCTCTGTTCGACGGGCTCAAACAGTGCAACAACCACTGTCCGTTCTGTTTTATCGACCAGCAGCCGCCCGGCCGGCGCCAGAGCCTGTACCTCAAGGACGACGATTACCGGCTCAGTTTTCTTTATGGCTCATACCTGACCTTGACCAACCTCGGCGAGGCCGACTGGCAGCGCATCGAGGCCCAGCGGCTTTCGCCGCTGTATGTGTCGGTGCACGCCACCGACCCCGCGCTGCGCAGCCGCCTGCTGGTCAACCCGCGGGCCGGCGAGCTGCTTGAGCAGCTCGCCTGGTTCGACCAGCGCGATCTGCAGATCCATGCCCAGGTGGTGGTCTGCCCAGGACTCAATGACGGTCCTGCGTTGGAGCGAACACTGGGCGATCTGGCCCGTTTTGCCGGCGGCGACTGGCCGGCGGTGCTGTCGGCGGCGGTGGTGCCGGTCGGCCTGACCCGCTTTCGCCCGCTGGGCGATGGTCTGGTGCCGGTCGACCGGGCCGCTGCCCGGGCGGTGATCGGCCAGGTGGAGCCGTTGCAACAGCAGTTTCAGCAGCGGTTCGGCAGTCGCTTCGCCTGGCTCTCTGACGAGTGGTACCTGATCGCCGGGCTGCCCCTGCCCCCGCGGGTCGCCTACGAAGACCTGCCCCAGCAGGAAAACGGCGTCGGCAGCATCCGCGCCTTTCTTGAGGCGCTCGATCAGGCCACAGCCGGCTTGCCCGCGCAGGTCTCGCCGCCGCGGCGCCTCAGCTGGGTCGTCGGTCAGCTGGTCGGCGAGGCCCTGGCCCCCGCGGTGCAACGGCTCAATGCCGTGCAGGGCCTTGATCTGCTGATGCACCCCCTGCCCAGTCCCTATTGGGGGCAGGAGCAGGTGGTCACCGGTCTGTTGACCGGCAGCGATCTGCTGACCGGTCTGGCGGGCTGTGATCTGGGCGAGCAGCTGTTGCTACCCGCGGTGATGCTGCGCCAGGGGGAGCCGGTGTTTCTCGACGATCTGACCCTCGAGCAGCTGCAGCAACAGCTGCCCGTACCGGTCACCGTTGTGCATGGAGCAGACGACCTGGTGGCTGCCTGTCTGCTCAAAGCGGGCAACTTTCCGTAAGCTGCGCCCAACGGTTGGGTGTTTCTGTGCGGCGATCGCTTGCTGCTCTGTGTCTGGCGGGGGCTTTTGTCCCTGCCCTGTCGGCTTCGGCCCAGTCCCAACCCGCCCAACAGCAGGTGCCTCTGGCCCCCCAGGTCAAGGGCAATCGCCCCAGGGCCAACCCGGCTGTGCTGGCCCCGGCGGCCACCCAGCTGCTGCCCGAGGTCAAGGACCTCGCCGCCCCCAAGTCTCTGGCGCTGCCCACCAAGCCGGCTCAGGTTCAGATCAGCGAACTGCGCCCCATTGGCCTGCTGGAAGCCGAGAATCTGGCCGAGGTCAACAATCCCAACCTCAAGCTGATCGCCACCCAGGTGGATCAGGCCCAGAGCAACCTCAGGGCCCAGATCGCGCTCTGGTACCCGACCCTGTCGCTCACGGCCAACAACCTTCCCAGCTACACAGCTGGTCAGCAGTACACGAAGGGTACCAATCCCCTGACCAACGGCCTCAGCAGCACCAACCGCTGGTTTTACGGCAGCACCGTGCAGGCCCAGTGGGCGCTGATCAACCCCCAGCGGGTGCCGGCGATCGCGGCCGCGCGCGACTCCTTTGAAAAGGCCAAGGACCAGTACCTGATTGCCCTGCGGGAGCTGCGCCTGCAGGTGGATGTGGCTTACTTCAACCTGCAGCAGGCCGATGATTCGGTCCGCATCGGTCAGGAGTCGGTGCGGGCTTCGGTGATCAGCCTGCGGGATGCCCGGGCCCGCTTTCAGGCGGGCGTTGCCACCAAGCTGGAGGTGCTCGAAGCCGAGACCCAGCTGGCCCGGGATCAACAACTGTTGACCGATTCGCTGGCCTCCCAGGCCATCGCCCGTCGCACCCTGGCGTCGCTGCTCGACCTGCCCCAGACCGTGACCCCGACAGCCAAGGATCCGGCCCGGGTCGTCGGCACCTGGCAGCCGAGCCTGCCCGAGAGCATCATCGCCTCCTACGCGTTCCGCGAAGAACTCGATCAGGCCCTGCTCGACATCTCGATCGCCAACAGCACAGCCAACCAGGCCCTGGGGGCGGTGCAGCCGTTCCTCAACATCTTCAACACCTTCATCGCCGGCCGCTACCAGGGCAGCCAGAGCGTTCTCGTCGATCTGCCCGGCAGCATGGGCTGGAACGTCGACAACAGCATCGGCCTCAGCTTCACCTGGAACGTGTTTGACGGCGGTGCGGCCGCCGCCCGCTCGCGGGCCGCCAAGCAACAGGCCCAGCAATACACCTACGAGTTCGCCCGCCGCCGCGACGAGATCCGCCGTGATGTCGAAACGAGCTTCTACGAACTTGAGAAGAACAACCGCAACCTGACCACCACCGCCCGCGAAGTCCTGTCGGCCCGTGAGGCCCTGCGGCTGGCACGCCTGCGGCTCGAAGCCGGCGTCACCACCCAACGGGAGGTGGTCAACAACCAGCGGGACCTCACCCAGGCCGAGGTCCGCCATTCGAACGCCATCAGTAGCTACAACCGGAGTCTGGCCGAGCTGCGTCGGCGCACCGGGCTCGATCAGATCGCCCTCTGCACCCCGCCATCGCTGCCCGCCGTCAAACCAAAGCTGGATGGCGTGTCGAACGTCCCCGTTGAGCAACCTGCCCTGCTGCCCGCCTGTCAGGCAGCCAAGGCCGTGTTGTGAGGTCGCTCAGCCTGCTGGCCGTCCTCAGGCTGGGTTTGTTCCAGGGGTGCCTGGGCTGTCTGGCGGTGATTTTTTCTGGCCTGCTCAACCGGGTCATGATCAGCGAACTGGCCTTTCCAGGTCTGCTGGTCGGGGGCGCTCTGGCGTTCGAGCAGTTTGTGGCCCCTGCCCGGGTTCTTTTTGGCCAGGTCAGTGATGCCCACCCCTGGTGGGGGCGCCACCGGCTGCCCTACATCTGGCTTGGCACCGTGCTGTTCTGCGGCTTCGCCGTCGGTTCGGTTCCCCTGATCTTCCATGTCGGCCGCCTGCTTGCTGCCGCAGACAGCGCTGCCCTCAGCCTGGGGATTGCCGCGCTGTGCGGGCTGTTCGCCCTTTATGGACTGTCCGTTTCGCTGGCCACCACCCCCTATCTGGCGCTGGTGATCGATCGGACCAGCGAGGCCGAGCGCCCGCGGGCGGTCGGCATCATCTGGTGCATGCTCACGGTGGGGATCGTGATCGGGGCGATCCTGATTGCGATCAGCCTCAAACCCCTGGACGGCGTCAACGATCCGGCCGTGCTCGAGCCGGTTCTGCTGCAGTTCATGGCCAGGGTGGCTGCGGTGGTGATCGGCCTCACCCTGCTGGCGACCTGGGGAATGGAGAGTCCCCGCCGCCCTTCGGCCGCTGCTGTGTCCCAGGGCCGGGACGACGCGATCACCCTGGCTCAGGCCTGGGCGCTGATCACCTCCAGTCGCCAGGTTCTGGTCTTCTTTGCCTTTCTGATCTGCTTCACCCTCGGGTTGTTTCTGCAGGATCCGATTCTTGAGAGCTACGGGGCCCAGGTGTTCGGCATGCCGATCGCCGCCACCGCCTCGCTCAATGCCTTCTGGGGGGTGGGCACCCTGCTGGGCCTGCTGTTGGCTGGGCTTTGGCTGGTTCCCCGCCAGGGCAAACTCCCGGCTGCCCGTCTGGGTTGTCAGCTGATCGTGGTGACCCTCGGGCTGCTGCTGCTGTGTGGATTCACAGGCAGCGTGCCTGCGCTCAAGGCGGTGCTGTTGCTGTTCGGCCTGGCTGCCGGCATCGGCACCAACAGCGCCCTGGTGTTGATGCTCGATCTGACCTTGCCTCAGGCCGCTGGCACCTTTGTTGGGGTCTGGGGTTTGGCGCAAGCCCTGTCGCGCGCCCTGGGCAAGGTGATCGGTGGGGGTCTGTTTGATCTGGGCCGCTGGCTGCAGGCGGCGGCAGGGCTGGGACCGGATCCACTGCCCGCCTATGCCCTGGTGTTGCTGGTCGAAATGGCCGTGGCCCTGCTGGCACTGGTCTGCCTGGCCCGCGTCAATCTGCGCCAGTTCAGGGAAGATACGGGTCGCACCCTCAACAAGGTTCTTGCCTTGCAGCTTGGATGAGCAGCAGTGTTCTCCCGCCCCCTCTGCACCCGGCCCTGGCTGGCTTGCTTGATCAGGTGGGAGAACGGCAGCGCCAGGACTTTGGCCACATGGCGTCCGACCTCAAGGCCGACGGCACCCTGATCACGGCCTGTGATCGCTGGAGTGACCAGACCTTGGTGGCAGGGCTCAACAGCCTGTTCCCGGGTGAGGGCGTGCTCAGTGAAGAAGGGCAGCAACGGGTGCCGCTGACCTCCGCCTATTGGGTGGTCGACCCGCTGGATGGCACAACCAACTTTGCCGCCGGCATCCCGTACTGGGCGATCTCCCTGGCGCGCTTTGAGCAAGGGAGGCCGGTGCTGGCGGTGCTGGATGTGCCGCCCCTGCGTCAACGAATCGTTGCCGCGGTCGGTCAGGGGGCCTGGCGCAACGGCAAACCGTTGCAGCCGCCGTCGCTACAAGATCACCCGGCGGGCTGCGCGTCCCTCTGCAGCCGCTCAATCGGCGTGTTGCAGAAGCTGCCCGACCGTCGTTTTCCCGGCAAGATCCGCATGCTTGGGGTCGCCAGCCTCAATCTGGTGAGCGTGGCCATGGGTCAGACGGTGGCAGCGCTGGAAGCCACCCCCAAGATCTGGGACCTGGCCGCGGCCTGGTTGGTGCTCAGCGAGCTGGGCTGCAGCGTGCAGTGGCTGCAGACCTCGCCCGAGGCGATCGCGCCTGGCCGTGACCTTGCCCAGGTGGACTTTCCAGTGCTGGCAGCCGATCAGCGCAGCACGCTCGACCGTTTTCGGCCCTGGGGCGAAGCCCTGATGCAGCCCTGAGCCCTCGCCTGGTTGCGTGCCCAAAGTCCTGTGGTACGATTTTGGACTGCCGGCGGGAGCTGGCAGGGCTTACGAACTGAAAGGCGAGAGCCGACGGTGTTGTAAGTTTTGGAGGTCGCCGCGAGGCGATGCCGCCGGGCCCCGA
>Ga0169931_10007907_pt1 | contig 15658 bp, 13 predicted proteins | sample Kivu_15m_20L_FD_129675 | JGI IMG/M metagenome (GOLD analysis project Ga0169931, IMG submission 129675) | Freshwater microbial communities from Lake Kivu, Western Province, Rwanda to study Microbial Dark Matter (Phase II) - Kivu_15m_20L... | ecosystem: Environmental > Aquatic > Freshwater > Lake... | reverse complement strand
TTGGTTTTCTATGGTTTTTAGTTCTATTTTTGGCAGCATTGACATCCTCTGTTACTATGCTCCAACCAGGGGTTTTGTTCCTGGAGGAAGGATTCGGAATTAATAAGAAAAATTCAGTCGCCATTTTAATGGCTTTTACTTTGGCTTGTTCTCTACCAATAGTTTATTTTAACAAAGATTTTATGGCACTGGATGTTACAGATTTTTATGTAGGGACGATCTTGATCTATGTTTTAGCAACTATACAGATATTTATCTTTGTTTTTAAGATTGGTGTAGAGAAAGGTGCAGCGCATGCAAGCTTGGGATCACTCATCCCTTTCCCAAAGATCATTCAATGGATCACGATTTTTGTAACACCATGGGTTTTGCTTTTGGTCTTTTTATCATTTTGTTATTTAGAACTGCCTAAACAGTTTGAAATGTTAGGTTCATCGGTGACAAACGATAAAGGTCGGATCTCCCAATACATTCTTCTTTGTCTTCTTGGAATTTTTATTTTAGCGTTTTTTATTGTTCGTCATGCATTGAAAAGAAAGGAATCTAGTGGAATCAGTTGAATTCAATGGTGAAGGTATTTTTATTATGATTACATCTGTAATTATAGTTTCAAGTCTTATGATTTTTTGTTTGGTGACACTTTTTAAAAATAGAAAATGAATTTAGATACTATTTTCCGAGAGGTGATGCCTGAAAAATGGCCTAGTTATGAAACTAGAGATGCACAGTTGAAAATGGCTAATCTTGTCAGTGATTCCTTAGTAAAAGGAAAGATTGCCATGATTGAAGCTGGAACAGGTGTTGGGAAGTCTTTAGCATATCTATTGCCTGCCTCGATTTTTAGTTTAGAAAGTGGCTCATTGGTGTTGATTTCAACAGAAACAAAGGCTTTGCAGGACCAAATCGTTACGAAGGATTTGCCATTGGTAGAAAATCTTCTGAATAGAAAAATCAAAGTTAGCATAGCTCTGGGTGCGTCCAATTACTTGTGCAAAAGGAAGTTAAACAAGTCCTTGAACCAAGGAGAGCTTCTGTTCGGAGAATCAAAAGATCAAGAGGAATTTCTGAATTGGGAGAAAACCACAGATACGGGAATTAGATCGGAATTTAAAGGAAGTATATCCAATTCCAATTGGAGTAAGGTTAGTCGCGAACCTGACAATTGCCTGGGACGCTTTTGCCCAAATTTTTCCATTTCTTACTATTTCTTAGAAAAAGAGAAATGGAAATCATCCAATATCTTAGTTGTTAACCATGCTCTACTAGGTGCACACTTGGCTGGTGATTCACGACTTTTGCCAAGTTTTGCTCACCTTGTTGTAGATGAGGCTCATTCATTTCCTGAGATCATAGGCCGTTCCCAGGCCATGGAGATAGAGTTTGAAACGATTGCGGATCTCTTGAATTTCATCTATACGGAAGACAAAAAATCAGGATTGGCAATCAATCTACCACCTAAACCTAAAAAGCTGCTTATCTCTCTCATTAAAAAAGCTCAATCGAGGATGTTGAATTTCTTCAACCTATTGCTACAAGAACTACCTATTCAATTTCAATCCAACACTAGAAGTAAGAATCCCCTAATTTTGGATTCTGGAGATTTGGAAGATGCCTTGCTAGAAATTTCTGAGGCAATGAAGCCATTGGTATCGGAATTTTCAAAGGAGGCTCAGGAAATCAAGACTAGGGAAATTGGGATCGGACTGGACATGTGTTCCTCTAGACTTTCAAAAATTGCGGTTTTCCTCACAAAATTTCGAGAAAAATCGGATCTGGACTGGGTATTTTGGATCGAACCTACAAACTACCAAAAGAGGCACCCCTTCTACAAGATTCTTGCCCAACCCAAGTCTACAGAGGCAATATTGAACCAAATGCTCTACCCAAATGTAGAATCTTTAGTTTTTACTTCAGCCACATTGACTCCTGCTCCAGGACAGTTCGATTACTTTGAAAAAGAAGTCGGCACAAAAGCGGCAATCAAATCCATACTTCCCTCCCCTTTTCCTTACGAGAAGAATTGTCTATTGTTTGTTCCAAGTGATCTTTCGGACCCAGTTCAATCCACTGACAGACATCTTGTAGATGTATCCTTCTACGTACAAAGACTATTGCAATTGACGGAAGGAAGAACATTTGTTCTTTTTACATCTAACAAGGCGCTTCAAAAAGTCTATGAGGAAGTTTCTCAAAAAATTTCCTATCCGATTCATTCGCAGTTGGAATTAGGTGCAGTAGTAGCAAAGGAAAGATTTTTAAAAGAAGATAATTCTATATTATTCGGTGTCTCCTCTTTTTGGCAAGGCATTGATATCAAGGGGGACCAATTGAAACAAGTGATAATCACAAAACTTCCATTTCAAGTTCCCACGGAACCCGTACTTCAGGCAAAAATGGAAGAACTTGAAAAAGAAGGGAAAAACCCCTTTTGGGAATTGCAGATTCCAAGAACTTTTTTGACATTGAGGCAGGGATTTGGAAGGTTAATCCGGGGCAGTAGTGACTCTGGCATAGTGGCAATACTAGACCCAAGAATTCATACGAAATCCTATGGAAAACAAGTTTTGGGTGCGCTACCTCCAGGAATACCTCGATTGCAAAAGTTTGAAGAACTCAAAGCTCACTACCACAATTTGCCGAAGTATTAGCTATGAGGAAATGGATTTTAATTCTTATCGCGCTTCCCTGTCTTGCCCAAGAAAAAATAGAAACAGACCTACTCGGAACTGAAATTGACTGGTTTAAACTCAAAATCACAGCCAAACTTGAGAGACCAGTCCCGAAGTTGGTGTTGGACCCAGAGGATCCAGAATACCGAAAACCTGGGACGAGCGATTCAACCTCTTTTTCTAAAATTAAAAAATCAATGAAGGAAACCTTACGCCTAAATTTGAGTCAAAAAATAGAAAGCATTTATTACGATTCAAACTCAAAAATTTCAGAATTCGCCTTGGGGCAAAGACGAGAAAGATTGAATGAGTACTTTTTTCAGGAATTGGAAGTTTTTCAGTTCCACAGAGAAAGAAACACCTTACAGGCTAAATCCTCTATAAACTTTTTAGGAAAACAAGGGTTACTCGCTTATTTACCGACCGAATACGAAAAAGAAGAATTTCCATTATTTTCTGAGAAAGTATCACCTGAAGCTTATTCTGGTTTGGTTGTGGATGCAAAGCATTTGCCTCTCAAAACTGCTTTATTCCCAAAAATTTTATCCGATCGAGGACTAGAGATATACTCTCCCATCTATGTAAAAGAAGCTTATGCACTGGAGATGGGTTATATCCAATACAGAACAGGTGGATTTAAAGATACCAAAATAGGTAAAAAACCCTATTATGTAGTAGCTCTAGGTCTTTCTGGGAAAAACGAAACAGATTTGGTATTGGCATCAACGGATGTACTTCGAATCCTTGCACACCCAGAAACCCGCAAAAATCTCAAACAGTGCAGAGTGTTGATTTTAGTTTCTGACTGAGACCTACAAAAAGTTGCTCAGCCTTTGCATAGTCGCCGTGAAAAAGGTAGGCGAAGCCCATGTCTTCTAGTTCTCTTAGAGAAAGTTCAGATTTCTTTGTTTCTAATTCTCGAATCTTATCGTAAACTTTTCCATAGTCTTTTTGACGTTCTTCAAAAGTTGGTAATTCCATCTGACCAGGAAGCTTTTCCAAAATTTTACTAGCTTCTTTAGGTTTGTCTAGAAACAATAAAGACATGCCTATCAGCCTATGGATCTCAGGATCATTCAGGAATTTAGAGTTGGATTTATAAAGACTGACTACATCCTCATACTGTTTTAGATTGTAATAAGCTACTAACTCTTCCTTCAGAAAAGAATGATTATCATACTTCTTTTTATAAATAGAAATTACATGAAGTATGTCTTTATATTTCTCAGTCAGTTTGAATATTTGTGAAGATAAATTGATTATAGAATAACATATTTCAGGCGAGGAACTTTGAAAGTAAAGGCTGATTTGATTTGCTGCTTCCTTGGCTTTACCTTTCTCTAAACTATAAAGCGCTTCGACAATCGGGCTCAAATGAGAGATACCATTGGCCTTCCGTTGTGTTTTCCCTGAAATTTCATAATCAGCAAGAATGGATAGATGTTGTAGAAAGACAGATTTGGGATTTTTTTGGGCCAGGTCCAGAACTTCAAGGTTTGCGCCAACTTCAAAGAGTTCCCAGCCTTCTATTTCAGGATGAGTGATGGTAATTGTATTTTGGACAGCCACAAGTTTCCTCCTATCCTTCCTAACCTTCGGAAGGTTGTGGCAAAAGGATGATAGTTTTTTAGGGGGTGATTCTATAGATCATCCTAGGATAGGGAATGCATTCTCTGACGTGACCCACCCCCGAAATCCAAGAAACAAGGCGTTCTAGCCCCAAACCAAAACCAGAATGAGGGACCGAACCATACTTCCTCAAATCTAGATACCAATCGTAATTCCCTTTTGGAAGACCTTCCCTAGAGATTTTTTCTTCCAAAAGGGACAGGTCCTCTTCCCTTTCCGAGCCTCCAATGACTTCGCCTCCACTGTCGGGCAGAATTAGATCTGCGGAAAGAACCGTTTTTGAGTCCATGGGATTTTCTTTCATATAAAAGGCTTTGATTTCTTTTGGAAATTGACAGAGAAAAATCGCTCCACCGAAGTGAGCTGTTAGAACATCCTCTCTTTCCGCATTGATATCCTCTCCCCAATGAATGTTTTCCCCCGCAGATTGCAATATATCCAAAGCTTCCTTGTAGAGAACTCTCGGAATTTCTTTTGAGACAAGTTTTTCAAGAGCTTTGATATCTCTATCTAAAATAGCCAAGTCCAAATAGCAGAATTCTAAAATGTGTTGTATGAGACGTTTGAGCATATGCTCTTGTAAATCTTGGTTTTTCTCTTGGGAAAAAAAAGCTGTCTCCACTTCTAACATCCAGAACTCCGTTAGGTGCCTTTTTGTTTTGCTTTTTTCAGCACGAAATGTGGGTCCGAAACAGTATACTTTTTCATGGGCAAAAATAGCCGTTTCCAAATACAATTGTCCAGTCTGTGCCAAATATGCCTTGCCCAAATCAAAATACTCTGTTTCAAACAATGTTCCCGCACTTTCACCCACAGAGCCAGTCAGGATGGGAGTGTCTACTAACACATATCCGAGCTCTCTAAGGAATAGGCGAATCGCAAAACTAAGTTCACTTCGGATGCGCATGATAGCCAGTTGTCGCTTGGATCTAAGCCAAAGATGTCGATGGTTGTGCAAAAAGTCGGGACCATGTTCTTTGGGCGTGATGGGAAAGTCCTTTGATATTCCCAATACTTCCCCGTTTTGAAAATGCATCTCAAGTCCGAAAGGAGCTTTTTCATTGGGGAGAATTTCACCTCTCAAACGGACGGAAGTTTCTTGTGGCAATCCTTTCCAAAGGGAAAAGAGGTCTTCCCCCAGTTTTTCCTTTTCAAGGACGATTTGAAGGATATGTCCTTGTACCCTAAGCTGGAGGAATTTTAGGTGGTTGTTGCCTCGAATTCCATGAACCCATCCTTCAAGAACTGCTTCTTTCCCTAAATTTTGTCTTAGTACTTCTAAAATCTTCATTGGGAATTCACTTGCCACCCTGCTTTTGGATGAGGATTTTGAAAAGAAAGAATGAATGCACCAATTGTTTTAGACGGAAAATCCTTAGCGCATCGAATCAAATCCAGAATTGCCAAAGAAGCCCAAGGAAGACCGGTACTTGCCACGATCCTAGTTGGAGACAATCCTGCCTCTGCTACTTATGTGAATATGAAAACCAAAGCCTGCGAGGAAGTGGGACTTGGTTCAAAAAGAATCGAATTGCCAAAGGAAACTACGACCGAGGAGCTCCTCGAGACGATTCATCGATTGAACGAAGACTCTAGTGTACGGGGAATACTTTTGCAACACCCAGTCCCCCACCAAATTGATGAAAGATTGGCTTTTGATTCCATACTCCCAGAAAAGGATGTAGATGGGGTAAGTTCCTATTCCTTTGGAAAGTTAGCCATGAATTCAAGCGCCTTTTTCCCGTGTACGCCCTATGGAATAATACTTTTACTCAATGAATACAATATTGATATCAGTGGTAAACAAGTAGCAGTCGTTGGGCGTTCGCCGATTCTGGGGAAACCTATGGCGATCATGATGACCAATTTAGATGCAACTGTAACGCTATGTCATAGCAAAACGAATGACTTACCACAAGTTTTAAAGTTAGCAGATATTGTTGTTGGTGCGGTTGGTAAACCTAACTTCGTCAAAGCGGATTGGCTAAAGGAAAAAGTAGTACTCCTGGATGCGGGCTACAATTTGGGAGGAGTAGGAGATATAGATTTAATTAATTCTATTCCAAAATCTAGTTACTACACACCCGTACCTGGAGGTGTAGGTCCAATGACAATAGCTGTACTTCTTTTGCAAACGTTGTTTTCATCTCAAGGTAGATTTTCTCCTCCGTTAAAATAGTGTTAAACGAAATTTCTCAAGTTTTTGCCAATACTTTGCAAAAGAGTCCAATTTCTGATTGGGAAAACTATTGGAAGGACAAAGTCAATCTCATCAAAAAATTTCCAATCAAAAGTTATCCTGGTAGGAAAAGGAATACAAATGGCCCATGGGAATATCTTCAACCGCATTGCTTTCTTTCTTACAACGACCAACCAATTTGGATTGAAGTAGCAAAACCTAGACAAACTAAACCTAAAGGAATTGTGGCTGTCTTTACAGGTTTTAAAGAACGTGTGCCACCGCTTCATGATTTGTATGCAAAATTGGGCTTCTGGGAAATACGAATTCCTTCACGTCACTCCTCACTATTAGAAATCAAACTTCCATTTCTAAACACGAAAGAAAAGCCATTCCATCATTATCTAATCGAGAATTATTTAGATTCGCTTTTGAGTTTAGAATTTGTAAAGAGTTTGAATTTAGGATCAATTTTGCTATTTCATGGAATAGGTTTTGGAGCTAACAAAGCACTTTTTGCGACGGGATTTTCTGAAAAACCAAAGGCTTTGTTTTTAAAAGATTTGACGATAGCACCAGAGACACAAGGATTTTGGAATACAGAAGGCAACTCCTTGGTTGACCTTTTTAAAAAATTTCCAAACCCAGAGTTGCAGTATTTTTCAGTCAGACCATTGTCATCCAAGTGGAAATCTCCCCTTTTCGCTGTCACGAGTCTCGAAAAGCACAGTACTAACCCGGAACCTACTTTTAGTATTTTTCATCCAATACCAGGACCCAAAACCATGTTTTTGGATTCCAGGATGTCCGAATGCATTCATCCCCCAGAAGATTGGTTAGAGGAAAGTTTGAGATGACTCGACAAGTCTATTTTTTTGACACCAAAATTGGGAAGAAAATTCCTTTCGTTCCCAAAGATTCTAATTCAGTAAAAATTTATTCTTGTGGACCGACTGTTTATAATTACCCACACATAGGAAATATCCGTAGTTTTTTGTTTGTTGACACTCTTCGTAGATCTTTAAAATTAGCAGGTTTTAACTTAGACCAAACTATGAATATTACTGATGTGGATGATAAGATCATCAAAGAGTCTATTTCCAAAGATATAACAATTCATGAATTTACTCTACCTTGGATTGAAGTTTTCTTTAAAGATTTAGAAACTATGGGAATAGAAAAGATAGAACACTACCCCAAAGCTACCGATTCCATTCCTGAAATGATCCAAATTCTATCCAAATTGAAAGAAAATGGATATTTGTATGAAAAGGATGGATCTTGTTATTTTTCTATTCAAAAGTTCAAAGACTATGGTAAATTAAGTAAGGTAGATTTTTCGGGGATGAGGTCTGGAATTCGTTATGATACTGATGAATATGATAAATCTGATATAAGAGATTTTGTTTTATGGAAGAATAAAAAAGAACCAACTGAACCTTATTGGTCTACAGAATTTGGAGAGGGACGACCTGGTTGGCATCTCGAATGCTCTGCTATGATTCGTAAAATCTATCACGGAGGGATAGATATCCATACGGGAGGGATTGATTTGGTATTTCCGCATCACGAAAATGAAATTGCCCAAACCGAATGTGCATTTCCTGATGAGTCATTTGTCAGCTATTGGCTTCATTGTGAACATTTGTTGGTTGATGGAGAAAAAATGTCCAAATCTTTGGGTAATTTTTATACCCTAAGAGATCTTTTAGAAAAAGGCATTTCTCCTTTAGTACTCAGATATTTTTTTCTTTCTGCTCATTACAGATCTAAGTTAAATTTTTCATTTTCTAAATTAGAAGAATGTCAATCGGCTTTAAATCGAATCCAAAATTGCCTCGACCGACTAAAATTATCAATTCCAGATTTAGAGAAGAATAAAATTGACTTTGAAAATATACCATCAATTCCGAATCTAGACAGTTTTTTAGAAGCTTTTTGGGATGATTTGAATACCCCCAAGGCCTTAGGAATTCTTTTTGATGCCTGTAGAGAATTCAATGCTGGATTTGATGATTCGTCCATTGAATCGAAGAAAATTTTTTTAGATTTTCTAAGATATGTAGATGAAGCCTTTGGGATTCTAGATTGGTCTCTGGGTAATCCAGATTTAGACAAAGAATGGATTGAATCCAAAATCCAAGAAAGAAGAGAGGCGAAAAGTTCGAGGGATTTTGGGAAGGCAGATCTGATACGAATTGAATTGAATGGAAAAGGAATTAGTATTACTGATTTGAAAGATGGAACAACAGTTTGGAAAAAAATATAACTTACGGTAAGAGAAATGTCTTTCAATTCATCGAAAGCATAAAAGTACCATCGCAAGCAAAATTACACATCAAAGAAATTTTAATAAAAGAGGACGCTTATGATGAAGAAAGAAAAATTTGGTCCAATTCTCTATTGGGAGTAATGGTCAGACCTGTTTCCCTTGGATATCTGGATAAGCTCTGCAGAGGTGCAAACCACCAAGGAATAGTCATAATCCGACAAAATCAAAAATCATCTGGCAATTGGGAAGATTTCAAGTCCAATTTATTGCCTGAGATTGGTCCTTTAATACTCTTAGATAGAATTCAAGATCCAGGTAACTTAGGTAATATTTTACGTACCGCAGATGCCTATGGAGTCAGTTTTGTGGTTATGAGCGATAGGGATAGTAGCTCCCTGTCTGCAGTGGTAGAAAAGGCATCAGCGGGAGCAATACATTCGATAAAAATATTTCGCATAGCAAATATTAGTCAAGCTATTGATCTTATGAAAGAAAAGGATTATTGGATTATGGCAATGGATGAAACTGGCGAAGAAAATTGGGAAGATCTACCAGATCCACGGAATTTAGTCCTACTTCTAGGTAATGAAGGTGAAGGTATTAAAAGGATTCTTATTGAAAAGTCAGATTATGTTAAAAGAATTCCTATGTTTGGAAGCGTTTCCTCATTAAATGTTACAGTTGCTACAGGTATAGCTTTGGATCGGATTTTGCATCGTAAATTTTAGTGGAAGATTTTAAAAGTTCGTAAAGAGAAATCTTCAATATAAATAGAAACGCAAAATTAAGAATATTACTTGAATTAAGTTATTCTCTGGTTATTATATTTAACTTTTGTATTGTAAGAAAATAAAGAAGTATTCCAGAAACTCCAAATATAAAACCAGTTAAAAATATAGAATTGTAGAATCCCAAAAGGCTACCTACAAAGCCTAATCCAGAAAATAGAAAAACTATACCTGCTAAGACACAATAGGTAGAGATCCAAAAACCGAAAGGACGACTTGGTCCATAACCCTTCCAAAAAAGTGAAGGAGGACGAACTTTTTGAAAAAAATCATCTAAAACTTTCTGTTCGGTTTGCGGAAAAAAAGGAGTTAATACCAAAATTAAAAAAGCGGTAGAGACAGAAACAAAGGGAACAATCCAAGGAAAACTAAAAAAGTCTCTTAGAACAAAGTAAATCAAAGGAGATAAAACTAAAGACAATAACTCAGACCAAGCTGAGATTCTCCAATAAAACCACCTCGCCATAAGAACAAATCCCAAACCACTGGAAGCACTGATTAAAAATTCCCAGGCTCCTTTGATAGTATCCATTCCATACAATGCCAAAATTGTACTAACTACAGCCGTAATCAATTGCGAAGCATAAGAAAGACTGAAATAAAATTTATCAGATCTTCCAGGAATCAAAATCCCTTTAAAAAGATCCAATACTAGGTAAGAGGCTCCCCAATTGAGATGCGTAGCTAAGGTAGAAAGATAAGCTGAGATAAAAGCTATGAATAAAAGACCTTTGATGCCATAACCCAAATCAACTAAAGGATATAAAAAAGCCTTACCTGACTCTTCGGCAGTTAGATTCGGATATAAAACCAAAGCAACCAAAGCAACTAAAATCCATGGCCATGGTCTAACAAAATAGTGTAAAAACACAAACCAAAGAGAACTTAGTAGGGCATTCTTTTCATTAGGAGTAGCTAAAATTCTCTGAGCGATATACCCCCCACCACCTGGTTCCGAGCCTGGATACCAAGAAGACCACCAAACAAAAGTAATCAATATCATTGCACTCCAAAACTCTTCAGTTCTTGAAAAATCAGGAAAAAAATTAAGTCTTTCCAACGGTATTCTGGAAGAAATAGCACTAAGACCCCCAAAACTTCCTACAACTAATATTGCATAAAAAAGGCATCCTCCCCAAGCTAAAAAGAATTGGAAGACATCTATTTTAGATATCCCAGTAAGACCAGCAATGGATGTATATAAAAATCCAATTAAAACTGCTAGACATAACATCCAAATTACATGTGTTCCAGGAAAGAAAACACTGAGTATTTTTGCCATTGCCAAATGAACCCAACCAAGAACTATACAATTGATAACAAATCCCAATCCTATAGCTTTAAACCCACGAAGAAAGGTCATACCCTTTCCCGAATAACGTAGAGTTAGAAGCTCTAGATCAGTTTTTGCTCCTGACCTTCTCCATAGAGGTGCAAAAAAGAAAACTGTAACAAGACCTCCGATGGCGAGAGACCACCAAATCCAGTTGCCAGAAACTCCTTTTTCTCGAACCAATTCCGTCACAGCTAGTGGAGTGTCTGCTGCAAACGTTGTCGCAACCATCGCAGTACCCGCAACAAACCAATTCAACTTCCCTTCCGATTGAAAATACTTTTGGATTGTAGGATTTGTTTCTCGATTTCGAAACAAATAGATGAATCCGAAAAAAATTGGTAAAGAAAACGCTAAATAGTCCCAGACTTCCCAGATCATTATCTAACAGAAACGCCCATTGCCTTCATCGTTTCTTTTGCTTCTAAAATTGAAAAAGTACCGAAATGAAAGACACTGGCGGCAAGAACCGCATCCGCGCCTCCTCTTAAAATAGCTTCCACCATATGTTCCGGATTGCCGGCTCCACCAGAGGCTATCACAGGAATGTGTAAATTTCTACTGAATTCTTTGAGCAAATCTATTTCGAAGCCATCTCGCGTACCATCACGATCCATAGAGGTAAGTAAAATCTCGCCAGCTCCGCTGGCTTGGACTTCCTGGGCCCAATCCACAGCCTCTCTTCCTGTCTCGGTTCGTCCTCCATGCAAGTAAACTTCGTATCGATTTCTGAGTTTGTTCCATTTAGCATCAATGGCGCAAACTATGCATTGTGATCCATAGATTTCGCTAGACTCCGTCAAGAGACTAGGACGTTCAAACGCAGCTGTATTGATCGAAATCTTATCAGCTCCTTGATTCAGAACTTCTTTGACATCTTCGAGACTACGAATACCGCCACCGACCGTAAAAGGAATGAAAATTCTTTTAGCAATCTCTTCTACGAGATGAATTAAAATTTCTCTTTTGTCACTCGAAGCTGTAATATCTAAAAAACAAAGTTCATCTGCACCACTCGCTTCATAAGCAATAGCTGAAGCCACAGGATCTCCAGCATCCACCAAATCCACAAACTGAACTCCCTTTACCACCCTGCCTCCTTTGATATCCAGGCAAGGAATTACTCTTCGTGACAAATCTCCGCTATTCAACTAGCCTATTTCCTTTGGTAATTCAATTTTAGATTCAGGCATTTGATCTAAGGCTTTTGCCAATTGTAAAATTTTAGTTTCCTCGAAATGGGAAGCACTGATTTGCATCCCAATCGGCAATCCAATGGAATCCTTTCCAAAAGGACAATTTAACGCAGGAACTCCCGCCAAATTTGCACTAATAGTCAAAACATCAGTCATATACATTTGAATAGGATCTTCTTTTTTCTCACCAAATCGAAAAGCCGTTGTTGGTGAAGTTGGTTGCAAAATCAAATCTACTTTACTAAAAAAATCTTTGTAAGCTTTTTGAATCATAACTCTTGCTCTTTGAGCCTTACCATAATACGCTTCATAATAACCAGAGCTTAACGCATAAGTTCCTAGTAAAATTCTTCTCTTAACTTCTCTACCAAAACCTTGAGATCGAGAAGCTAGATAAATGTCTTCTAATTTGCTTCCTTCTCCCCTATTTCCATATCTTATCCCGTCAAATCTCGACAAATTAGAGCTACATTCAGCAGTCGCAATCAAATAATATATAGGTATCGAATACTGAAAAACATCAAAATCTAAAGGCACGATCTCAGTTCCTAGTTCCTTTAAATTTTGAATAGCTTTAAAGTATCTTTCATTTACTTCGCTTGAGCAATTTGGATTCTCCATGATCCCAATTTTTATCTTTTTCAAATCTAAAATCTCTTTTGTTTCCCAAGGGAAAGTTTTATCTGAAGTGGTTTGATCCAAAGGATCTGGACCAGAAAGTATTTTCAAAAGATCTTCTATCCCAGCTAAATCTGAACTAAGAGGCCCTATTTGATCTAAGCTTGATGCATAGGCTACCAATCCGTAACGTGAAACTCTGCCATAGGTTGGTTTTAATCCCCAAATACCTGTCAAACTAGCCGGTTGCCGAATGGATCCGCCTGTGTCAGAACCCAAGGAAACAGGAGAAAAGCCTCCCGCCACTGCCGCAGCCGAACCTCCGCTAGATCCTCCAGGAATTCGATTTAAATCAAAAGGATTTGATGTTTTTTGAAAAGCAGAGTTTTCGGTACTGGAACCCATCGCAAATTCATCCATATTAGCTCTGGGAAGGAGCAAAAATCCTTTTTCTTTCAATTTTCTGATTACCGTAGCATCATAAGGCGAAATATAATTCTCTAAATACTTGGAACCGCAGGAAGTAACTTCTCCCTCAATACAGATATTATCCTTGACTGCAATTGGTATTCCATCCCATTCAGATAAAGGCTTATTATCTTTTCTTCGTCTTTGACTTAGCTCTGCTTGAGCGATTAGACGATCTGGATTGAATCCGACAAGGGCACCTAAAGAAGAATTAAACTTCTCAATTCGTTCGATGCAGCTATTGGCAATTTCTAAAGGACTAATGCTATTATCTGATAATTTTTGTTTTAAACTGCTAAAGGAAAAACTCATGTTTCTATAACCCGAGGAACTACAATATACCCATTCTCATAAACAGGAGCGAAATCTTTGACAGCATCTCTCTCTAAAGTATCATTTTTAATATCTTTCCGCATAACTTTTATAGACTGATGAAACAATTCTTCTTCACGAATAGAAGTTGTATCCAGATTTTCAATTTGATTGATGTAATTCAAGATACTACTAAGATCTTTGGTCAAAGCTATTTTTTCCTCTTCTTCTAACTTTAATCTAGCTAATTGTGCGATTTTCTCAATTTCTTTTGAATCCATATTCTCTCCTAATATGCGTTTCGATCTAAAATTGCCCTTACTGGCGTTAATAAAATAATTTTCAAGTCAAAGAATAAACTCCAATTCTCAATGTAGTAGATATCGGCTTCGACTCTTTCTTCAATAGAAGTGTCTCCCCTCCATCCATTAATCTGCGCCCAACCTGTAATTCCAGCTTTAGAAGCATGTCTTCTCATGTACTTTTCAAATTCCATTCTGAACTTTTCTACGTAATAGGGGCGTTCAGGCCTTGGTCCAACAATGGACATATCACCCTTAACTACATTCCAAAATTGAGGTAGCTCATCTAAAGAAAATTTTCTGAGTACTTTGCCAATGCTTGTCACTCTGGGATCATCTTTTTTAGTCCATAATGTGTCGGAATCCTTTTTTTCTTGTACTTTCATAGTTCTAAACTTCAGCATCCAAAAAATCCTGTTGTCTAAACCGACTCTTTCCTGTCTGTAAAGAATTGGTCCTTGGCTAGAGAGTTTGATTAAAATCGAGATTCCAATAAAAATAGGTGAAAACAAGAGAATAAAACCTAATGAAAATACCAAATCAAAAGTACGTTTTAAAATTCTATTATAACCAAGTTGCAAAGGAATATTTCTTATGCTTATCACAGGCAATCCATCTATTACTTCGACTCTCCCATTTGCGGTTAGAAATTCTTCGTAAGAAGGAATGACCTTTGTATCTATTCCATAAAAATCCGAAAGTCTTATGGTCTTTTTTAGATGGTTTCCTTCTGTTTGACCCATCGCATAGATAATCAAGTCCGGTTCCAAGTTTTCCAATAGTTTTTCTAAATCAGAAATCGTTCCTAAAACCGGGATATCTGTTTCTATCTGTTCCTTGCCTTTTATGAATCCGAGGATACGATAGCCATAAATTGAGTGTTTTTTTAAAGAGTTGGCAAAAATTACTGCAGATTTGCCCGTCCCCAAAACGAGAACAGATCTTAAGTTATAACCTTTTCTCCTTAATCTTCTTAAAATTGATCTAACAATGGAATGTCCTATTCCAACAAAAAACAGATTGTACAAAGCAAATAAAGTGACAACCAATCTAGAAAAACTTTCACCCCGAAAGAAAAACAATAATGAAAGTACGACAAGTAAATTTAATAATATTCCAAAAACTATGCTAAAAAATTCATCTATATAAGATTGAGCTCTCCTTGGATGGTATAGATTGATCCCTAAAAAAGATATGACCTGAGAAAAAGACAACACTATCCCTAAAATCAAATAGCTATTTGGATCAATTACTATTCGTTGGAACTCAGAATCTGGTAAAAGATTGAACCTGGTAAAATACGCTGAAGCAAAACTTAAACCAACCATTAGAAAATCTGCAAGGACGAAAAATACTTTAAAAGACTGACTTCTTTCTTTTAACATTAATTTGCTTCAGAGGCGACACCGCCTGCAGTTCCATCCAAAGGTCTCTTTCTAAATCTATACAGCCTTGCTCGTGTAGCTTGAGTAGATGAGTTGCTGTCTAAGTTGATATTGGTCAAATGAACCGAAAAAAATACGGATTGATCATAAAAAGTCAATTGATTGTCTGCTGAAGCGCCTCCAGGAAAGGCTCTAAGATTCATGCTATACCCAATTCTATATTCCCAATTATGCAAATCTAGTCTTAGAGTCATAAGAAATCTATTGATATTAAAAACAGCCTTTTCTCTTCTTGTTGCTCCTTGTAAACCCGATCCAGAGAAGGCATCCTCAAAAATTGTGGTTCGATCATAATTTATACCTGTTTGAGATCTATACAAATCAGGTGTTAATCCATTTGCATAGAATTGACCTTGTGCCAAAGCTGTCAGTCTCCAAGGCTCTGTGACTCTTGAATCTAAATCCATTTCCAATGCAATGTATCTATTGATCTTTGTATCAGTCTTT
>Ga0169931_10007906_pt1 | contig 15658 bp, 12 predicted proteins | sample Kivu_15m_20L_FD_129675 | JGI IMG/M metagenome (GOLD analysis project Ga0169931, IMG submission 129675) | Freshwater microbial communities from Lake Kivu, Western Province, Rwanda to study Microbial Dark Matter (Phase II) - Kivu_15m_20L... | ecosystem: Environmental > Aquatic > Freshwater > Lake... | reverse complement strand
TTGTCGATAAACAAAGCGAGTGAGAAAAGGAGGACTTCGATTTATAAATGCATAATCCGGCGCTTAGTAGTGTTATCATGCAGGTAAAAAACTCCAGGACAAAAGTTTGTCCGTACTCACTAAAAGTTCATAAACTGATTTGCTAAGACCCAGTTAAGATGGTACTGTGGACTTGAAAGAGGCAGTGGAAGTGCTTCAAGTACAGAAACGGCGTATTTTTGACAAAATAAACGTTCTGGAGGAATTAACTATGTATAAAAAATGAATAAGAACACTATTAGATGGGTAGGAGGTAACGAAGATGCTCAGGTTGATCGTTAAATCATATAAATGCAACAGAAAAAATAGGAACTAAAGGCCTAAGAAAAGCAGATAGATTAATAAATTGAACCGATTAACCAGCGCAAGGGGCATTAACAACCCACCACTCAAACTTTAGCAGTATATTACCTATGAAGTCTGTATGTAAATCTGTGAGAAAATTAATCAAGGATCAGCCCAATAAAACCATGCTAGTAATCTCAGGGTCGCAGAGTTAAACTTTCGACCTGAATAAAGGTCGCAAGGGTAAGGGTGAGTCAGTACTGACCAAGACTTCCTACAATCAAAAAATACTGTAAACTGAACGCGTTAGATCAGTGGTAAATTTGTAAAAGAAAGAAGTGCTGTGCAACCATCCAGTTATCAAACACTAGTACTTTGATACTATCGTAACATACTAAACAATAATATGATACAAGCCTTCCCTATATGCTCGCTTATAATGATGTTTTAGGATTAATATAGCAAAAAGCTACTTTTTGCTTATTTATGAAGGAAGTTTTGAATAAAAAAACTCTAAATGATTAAATGATGAAATAAATCTAGGGCTAAAGTTAAATACCATGATTTATTTTGTAAAAAATACTATGCAAGTGTAAGCAAAAGCGTATATTCGTGGGTATGATAGTGGATGAGTGTGCTGATGCGATTAGTAGGGTGTTTGGATAATGGCAACATTTAAATATTTATATTGATTTGGTACATATCCACACTAGCATATAAAATAGACGATTTTATCAGTGTTTAAGGAGACCATACCAGTGATTGTATCTATAAAAATGCGTTTTTATGGGTTGTTGTGAGTTGCGTGGTTGTATATGAAGAGTGCTTTCTTGTTACTTGATCGTGGTTATAGTTTTTGTGATTATATCGCGAGGTGAAATGAGGAATCTTAGCAGTAACTCGCAGGGTAGCGATCGCTCCGTAGAAGTCCACCCATCTAAGCTCTAAAAGAAATTCATTTCCTTCGACTATGGCCACAACCTCGAGTGTTTCATCTCCCCAGCTGCTCAGAAGATAACCTCTGTGCCGCCTTTGCGACTCCCCGCACATGTTCGCAGACATCAAGAACCCAAAACAGAGAGGCCCTCACTACACGATAAAAGAAAGAGTCCTCTCTCTCAGCTACGAGTACCCAGGACTAACCGCGGCAAACTCACTTCCACTAATTCCCAGACTTTTAACAACAAAGTGCTGCTGTTGGAGTACGAGGGAGAAGAAGAAATGCCTCAGGACCAGCCTCGTTTCCATACTGAGTTCAGGGAATCGCCCAAGAGCGAAGAGGAAGACCAGGAAGTGAGCGCAGTGGTAAAGTCCTGCATGCGAGTCATAACATAGGAAACCTAGCACACTTCGAATCCAATTTCAGCTCGTTTCACCCCCATCGCTACTCCTAACCATTCCTCGATAAATGTACAAACTCTCATCAGAACTCAGGTGCAAGACCAGCTCTTCAAGAACGAAGTGAATATGGATAAACTCAAGGAAACTAACAAGGAAAAACCTTAGATGACTGAGGAAAGACAGAAATAGCTCAATATGAAGAAACAGATGATGAGTATGGAGAAGCAATAGATGATTAATGTGTAGAAATAGATGGCTAAGATGACCATGGGCATGCAGTTCCCTCAACAGATGGAATATGTTCAGCATATGAGTCAAAATTATAACCAGGAAGGTCATTTTTACCCTCAATAAAATCAAGAATATGCCCAGTAGGGCCAAATGTACTTGCAAGAAAGTGAGGGCTACTCAACAGAAATGGCTCAGTACTCGCAGCAGCTGATGAGTCAGCAATACTCGCAGTAATACCACAACCAGATGATGAGGATGATGCAGGTGAGTGCTAATGACTACTATTACTACATGAACCGGGCTCCCTCAGTGCGTAACAGAAGAGCAATCAGCACATAGTAGTCGCGAGCCTACGTAATCGATTAATGCAAGGTGTAGTCCGATGGAAGGACTACGATAATGGTGCGAAACATTCCGAACAAATACACTCAGGGGATGTTGCTGGAGCTGTTCGAGAAAAACCACAAGAAGAAGTTCGATTTCTTCTATCTGCCGATCGACTATAACGTAAAAAGAGAGTAAAGTAGAACAACTGCAACGTAGGCTACGCCTTCCTCAACTTTATCCACTGCAAGTTCATTGTCGATTTCTACAAAGAGTTCCACGGACGCAAGTGGAACCGCTTCAACTCCGTGAAGGTTTGCCAAATATGGTACGCTCGTATCCAAGGCACCGCCCAGCTCGAACATCACTTTTAGAATTCCAACGTGCTACAGCAGAAAGACAAACGCTTCAGGCCACTCATCGGTTTCAAGTCACTGGCAGATATCCAGGAACTAGTTAAAAAGCAGAAGAATGAACACAGCGAAGATAGTTAAGAAAGTTGACATGATTGTTTCCAATAGCATTGTGCCTTCAACCATAACTTATAGTGACATAAAAACACAATTTTTTTAGAATTTTCTTTTTTAATTTCGTTGTAAATATCAGGAATCTTTCTTTTTAGCCTTAAAGTAGCCATATGGGATGTAACCTTAGTTATATGTGGGTGATTTCTAAGGGCTTATTGTATAATAATATTTATTGGTGTTCGTTTTACGCGCTATGAGGCAAAAAGAGAGCGGAAACCAGATCGATCATGCCAGTTACAACCAACAGATCCAATAGTTCTTGTCTATTTGGAAAGTGATTCCCTGTCCTAACCATTACGCCCACGCCGAAAATGCCTGCTACTACTACCACTCGTCCTAAGATAAACGCCGCAACCCCTACTCTCCCCAGGGATTCACTTATTATCCCATTCAGTTGTGCACGTGCGACAATCAAGTAAAACAACCATTTAACCAGAACTGCCCTAACTACCATAACTACTATGAACTATACTACCACCCTTTTCGCTACAAGACGGCCAACTGTCCCCTCTATCCCTGCCCCAATGGCCCCGTTTGCTTCGGCATTCATACTACTGATCTGCCTTACCTGCTGCGAAGCAAGTTCTTTCGCTTCGACCTGAGTACATTTAAAACTGAGCCATGCCACCAGACACACAACTCCAACAACGAGTACGCCAGCTGTCGGTTCTATCACGGGGAAGGGGACCGTCGACGCAATCCCAAAAAGGTGGTATATTCTCACGTGCAATGCGCTAAAGTTAACTGTGCAGATGCATAGTGCGGGTATGCCCACAATAAAATCGAGCAGCTCTATCACCCAAGCAGATATAAGAGCAAGTACTGCCAGAGTTTTCTCAAGAAAGGCTACTGCCAGTACGGGGACTTCTGCTCGTTCGCCCACAACGATGCAGAAATAACAATCTAACTCCTGCACTTGCTCCCTAAAAACAACGAGTTCTACTACTACAAGTATAAAACCATCTGGTGTCCCTACACCTAATCGTATGCAATCCCACATTCAGACACTAGCGCAAGAACTGCGATTATGCCCACAACTTCCAGGACTTCCGCAGAGATCCTCGTTCACACCCGTACCGCGTACATCTGCCCTCAATAAGTACGAGTAGTGTCCGCACTGGGTCAAGAAGGGTTAAGTGAAATCGTTGTAGGAGTCAGGATGTCCGCTGAAAATGCAGTGTATGAAGAGTCACGGCTGGCTGGAAAGCAGATACCATCCCGATAATCCAAACAACTGCGCCACCAATCATCAAGAACAGGACAAGATCAGCTAAACTAGTTCCATCAAGGAAGTCAAAGGATAAGTAAGTGTACATTTAAATCAGGATGATTGGGGAGCAGGCGCGCCGTTTTTTATCATTGAAAAAGAAAAATAAGCTAGTGAACGCAAAAGGTCAGACTCACACAAAAGATAAGATTCGCTCAAAAAGGATAAAGGCATCGAGACCTAAAGATGCAGAGAGGTATAACGAGGAAGACTGCTGGAGAATAGAGAGCGAGTCCAGAACAATCTTTTTCTTTGCGAAAATGAGGAAGAAAAAATATGGCAGCCCTTGTCGTAGAACAACTAAGAAACTATGAGTAGCTAAGGTCACTTTTATATAGCTCAGTCCAAAACTAAAAAGCAAAAGAAAATAAGAAGAGAACCCTCATATAGCACTTCTCTCAAGCAAGTATTATAAAGGCTATTCAGCTCTTGTCTACTTTTGGACTTTAGAATAAACTACGCCCTGACGAACTGAACCAAAAGAAGCTTATAGGCATGGCAGAGTAGGAAATCGATAGTTTGTAGTGGCTCAAGTCTGAGTAGAAGAGTCAGCTGAAGAAAGTACTGCAATAGTATATCAACGAGCACGAACTCGAGTAAGTCAAATACTCGAAGTCCATGGTAAATTTCTTTAAACTGCATCAACTAGGAGGACTGATGGGCAAACTCATCAAGAAACGAATCAATCAGCGACAACTAGAAGCACTCACTAACAGTTCTATCGAATAGCTTTCCTTCCTGGAAAAGGACTAAAAAGAAGGGCTGCCAACAGTTATATCACGATACGTGAACGACAGGGCTTTTAGGGAGATCAACACACTGATCCACAATCAAATCGAAGAAAATCTCACCTGATATTTTCCAATTTCAAATACAACCAGACACTCATCTCAAGTTTATATTATATAAGACAATCGATCTTACAACATAGTATATTATAAGCGATTGGCTATACGAATACGGCAAATCAACACAAAAATAGACCATATGATAAGGTTGTTTAACGATAAAACAGAGATAAATAGGATTGATGCTTGATGTAAAAAAGAGGACATACCGAGATTTGAACTCGGATTATTGGATTCAAAGTCCAAGGTGCTAACCATTACACCATACGTCCAACGCTAAACATCCATCTTAGCCAATCCCTAAATCCCATCTGTTAGCCAACAGATTATCCCCCTCGCGATTTCGCAGCTGATATCATTATACATAATAGTAGACTGTAGGTTTGAACTTTTTATGTCGAACTTCATAAAGCGAGTTCGAAAAATCATGACGCAAGTTAGAACTTTTAAAGCGATTTCTTACTTCATTAAGCGTGTTCGAACTCTGTTCGAACTCGAGTTCGAATCTACAGTCTACATAATAGCATAAGTGAACACTATAGGATCATTGATTCACTCCATCTCACTGCTTGCCCTGCGCCCCTAGGGATAGAAGGTGACTTATACTGGGAAGTGGAAGTGCACGTTCGAGTCTTTTATCCTCAGCACTAGCACTCTGCGTTAGCTAGTAGGGCTGCTTAATTCTCGGGGACAGTTGGTGATAAAGCTTATAACGAACATGCCCTTTCCTGCCACCTGAACCGATCTGGGTCTTAATTCTATCAATCCGTTGTCCTCTTAAAGACCTAGTAGCTCGCACATTAGAGTGAAGTTCATGTTCTAATTGCATTTGAACACTAACTTAGTCTCCTTTTTGCTTTTGTTTTTTATCACTCCCAACTTTATTATGCGCTGCAAATCCTCGTTGATGAGCTACTTTGGACAACGTATTTAAGGTATTGCTGTCATTTGGCGCATGTCTATTATTATTGAGCCGATAGCACCTTCCATAAAGATAGCCAGCTTGGCCTATACATTATAGTTCAGGTACTGTGGAGTCTTGACTCCTACCACAAAATTGTACACACCTCTTTGTGCTGCCTTGAACTTGAACTCGTCGAAGTACTAGAAGGTATTTTCTTTTCTCACTCCGAAAATGTACTCAGACAGTTAAGTGAGCAGCACATCATTGCATAACACGCACATACTTATAACTTTGGGTTTTTTTTTGGTTTACTTGAGCACTATGGATAATTTCTTTTCATGCACGCTGCCAGGAATACAGTTGCCAAAGTCCATGCAAATGTCACTCACCGATAAGACGTCTTCTATGAGACATCTGGATTAAGTTGGCTTAAACTCCAGAGAGGACGATTGCTGTATTTGTGTATTATGGAAGCTGGTGAGTTCACGCAAAGGTAAATTCATACGTTAACTATCGAATTATATGCAAAAGTTATAAAAGTAGATACTGACTAAATCAATATTAAATAAAAATAAGCCTCTTTAGGCTAAAATGTGTAATATCTATCAATATTACCATATTATTTATAGAAGCCGACCATTGTTATTGATGCTAATAGCTTATAATCTCATACCAATAATAAATGAACAGACCCAACTTCCCCACTAGCTTTAAGTGGTAAAACCTTGACAACGCCAGGCCTAGAGGCAGTCTTATTCTAACCCAACCAAGCTCTCCCTCCTCTAACCACCGCCTTAAATTATAGTAAATGATACACATTAAAACCAACACTATTAATCGATACAACTCCTAGTAAGAACTCCACAGGGTCAGCAACAGACATAACTCATAAGAATAAATACATAGAAATAATAATAATAGACCGCAATTCATGATAACTTCTTAGATCAACATGCGGGATAAAAATCCGCAGTATTTTCATGTCATCGACTACCGTAAATTCCCTAAATAATAACAAACTAAACTCAACAAGGAATAACTAAACAATAAGCCTAACAAATAGTACAAATAGTAAACCAATAAGCAGTAAGTTAATAAGCAGTAAGTTAATAAAGCTAAACTCGTGCCTCTCAAATTTTCATCGTATCCGCCTCAGATAGCCCAGCCCGAGCTAATTCGAACATATCGCAGCTAAAAAACTATTCCTTCTTTCCTGCGTCCTCAGGTCAAACCGCATTAAACACTTAAACCCACTAAGAAAACAATTACAAAGGACAACTTTAAGATAATAAAGCGTATGGGGGAGGGCAAGTTCGGTAATGTTTTCCTGGCCAGGTAGGTGTGTACTGGTATGATAGTGGCCCTCAAGGCCATGAACAAAAAGAAAATAATCGAACAGAACTTCCTAGTGCAGTTTACCAGGGAATTAAAAATACAAATGTTCCTCGACCACCCCAACATCATCAAAAACTACGGCTTTTTCAGTGACTAGGAATACTTTTACATCATAATGTAGTTAGGCTGCGATGGACAGCTCTACGATATTATGGCGCTGGGCGAGCCACTGTCATAATAGAGCACTGCATATATAATAGGTAATTTATTGTAGGCAGTCCACGCAATGCACAAGCATAAAATATTGCACAGAGACATCAAACCATAAAACATCGTATTGGTCCATGTATTTTGTAAACTAGTTAGGGCAACGTTAAACTATGCGATTTCGGGTGGGCAGTCAATAAAAAGTAATAGCTGAGGTCCACTTTCTGTGGGACTCCTCTTTACTTATCGCCGTAGTTGCTGCAAGGTTCGCGCTATGATGAGAAGGTGGATCTATGGGCAGTGGGAGTACTGGCCTACTAGCTGCATATTGGCCAGTCGCCTTTCAGCATAGTATAACATGAAGATTTAGTCAAAATAGTAAAAATTTAGTTACTAAGGTCACGGATTAAGTACAGTTTCCCTCCAATAAAACAGTTTCTATATAGTTTAAGACATTCATCAGGGAAATCCTGAGGAAAAACCCGAAGGAACGGATGGCCTGTCAGGATTTGCTGAAACTGGATTTTATAAAAAACTACGGGGACTTCGAGACATGCGAAGACCTCTGCCAGTGATTTCGAACCATGACTTCCATATTTTAACATCACTTATCCTTATACTAGCATCCAAATACTAACGTCCGCTCATCCACATTCACATCAATTAAATGCAGGTTAATCAGACTTAAATATACTGCTCGAGAATAAATCCTTACAGTTAGTTGATATGTAACACTTAAAGGTTGTAATATGTTATTTTAAGGCCTTTTTTGTTGTAAGATTTGCTCGGTATTTAACAGCTTCAAAGTATAAAGAACTAATCTCTGAAAATCAAAAAAAACGCAAGTAAACTGTGTGAAGCCTGCTTGGCAGAAACAACTCAAAAAGAGATGTCCGTTTATGCTATCTAAAATTAAGAAATCAATTGCTTTGTGTGTGTCAGTGAAAAAATCAACACATTTTTTCCTTCCCTTCCTTCAAAAAAACACAAGTAGACAGACTAGCACCCTAGTGGTCCTATGTTTAGGTATGGGAAAGGCAGATGAGGATATCCGTACGCTCAATATATAAATAACGCGCAGTCCATGCTAGATAGATTCAATATGTAAAAAATGATTAAACAAACAAAGCATAGTGTATATCATTAGGGGAGACTGCCAGTTTCAGTATAAGGCAGACACTTTTTCAAAAATATCCTCATCTCCGCAAGTATCCAGACTTTCCTTCCTAATGGCTGTTTTCCTGTATGGCGGGGGCGGAGGGATGATTTTGTGTACTTTTTTGTAGACCTTGTTGACGTTGTCCAAAAAGACCTTGTAGTCGCAGTTGCGCATGACCACGGGGATGTACTTCTTGCCCATCTTCTACCTTATGTTATTAATATAAATCATTAATGTTTAATCGCATTAACGCACTGAGGATTACCGTTAATTTTGTAAAAAGATACCTAAACTCTTCCTTTGAAGTATATGAGTGTCAACAGAAGCAAAATTTCTATAAATTCGCTATTGAAACATCGAAAATATGCTACAGAGAGTACGTATATCAATAAATCAGACTAAACACATAACTGGTCAGATATGGATTTTAATTTTGATATGAGTAAGAAAATAGTATAAGGACGGCAGAGACTAACTAATATTATGTTTATTGTGATGATTTGATTCCATTTGTGTTATTTATGGTATTTGCATATGATTTGATATAGTAATGAACAAGGAGGTTAGCTCTCTATTAGTGCTTTGTAACTACCAACCAGACTACCTACTTTTCAAACAAAGTAATCCATGAATTAAACAGTCATCACCCAGTACTTCCCCTCCCCTGATCATGACCACATATTCGTCAACAACAAATACTACTCCGCCAACATACTCATACGACATCAAACATGGCCTACTCCCTAAGAACTTTCCCTGCTTTCTCTCTAGAAAATGCCATAAGTATAGAACAAGTAGGATTTAATAGTTATGTTGCTCAATCATTCCTAAAGTCAGCCTGCCTAAATGTACGACTATGTCATCCACAAACACTCACCTTAGAGCTTCATGGTGGTTGTTAATGTTGAATCAAAGGGAGCGTGGAGTGATGATGCCAAAATTAGCAGTGAAGTAAACAATTTTATAGAAGTTGTCAAGGAAAATCTTTAAAGTTTAGTCGCCAATCCACCACAAAGAAAGGAAATAGGGCTCTTGACTGATACTTACGAAGAAGGTAGCATTTTTAGTTTGCTCTAAATGATTGAAACGACCCCTTGGAGGCATATTGATAAAAAGCCTAAGGAAAGCAAAGAAGAAAAACAAAAATAGAACATAAGTGAACAAAACTAGAAGGATTCATAATAATACAAGCATCAAGATTAGCCTAAATAGTAATTAAAAAACGTGTAAAAGCCGTAGTATAGGGTGGAGTAGTAAAGATAGCCTTAGCTGGATGACTAGTAGCTTTAACGATAGATGATGCAGTTTTAGAGTCTAATGCGGGAAGTAATGACCATGAAGAATCAATCCAGCTAGAATATGCCTCACTAATAGCGCAAACAAAAGGCTGAAGACATCATCAGCAAACTACTAGGTGGAAAATTCCTATGATCAAGTCCTCTTATTGTTTATGATTAATATTCATCTGCTACTATCTCTTACTATTTTATATGGTACTAACTGTTACTATGCTATATGACGTGTGGCTGATAGATACTAAAGACATCGAATCACAGTTCTTCTTAATCGAGCAAACTATAGCTTAGCAGTTGTCTTGTTTTAGTCCAAGGCTGGTCGAACACAACAACCTGCGTCTTTTCGCCCTGGGCATTCTGGAAAGTAATCCTGAAATTGAGCCCAGAGACGATCTGCACTTCCAACTTGTGGAACTCACCCAACTCCCTACTCTCGAATTAACTCTTTTTAGCCATCTACTCCCGCATAAACTGCAGCACCTACTTGTAGTTGTGTAGTTGCTAGCCCTCGAATGTATCGATCTACTGCTTGGTGACCTCGTAGAAACTGCCAGCAGGCTGAATCAACACATATTTACCCTTCTTTGATTCATATTACCCTCCTGGAAGCATATAGCCCCCACACACAACAGCATTATCAGTGTTATTTTGTGGTTCATTCAATACGTATGAAGTTAAAGTGATTTTATAAACTGCACAAGTAGTATCATTAGTAGCAAAAAAAGACTATTTTTATGAGCAAGTGAGCTTGAAGTTGCAGACCAAAAACAACTTAAAAACACTATGAAGAGCCGCGATGATTAGCAACGTTTCCATTAATTCAAATAAAATCAGAAGATGACTGAACCATAATAAGCCACTAACAAACCCAAAGATCCATCAAACCCTAAAAGATCAGCATTAATAGGGACCTCAAACAAGCTTTCAAATAGAAGTAAAAGGGTAATTCTGAGCAAACAGGAACAAGGCCGAAATGACATCACGCTCGAGAGGATTCACTTTGCAGAGGGAAATTAGATCAAGGAGACTTATAGTTGTTAGACGGGCAAGAGTATTTACTAATTTAAAAGGAAACACACTTATGTGCTTGGAGATTTCAATTAAATCATGATTCTGGGTGGGTTTCCAGTCAATACTACCCAACTTAACAGGGAAGTCAACTATAGCTGCACCTAGTGGCAAATCATGCAGAAATAAAGTTAAAATACAAATAAAGAGGGTAAGTAAAAAAAAGGCAAATAATTGGTAAAGGAGTAGGCTTAGACTGAGGCTAAGGGGAAGGATCATAAGTTTTAGCAGAACTGATAAGATGGTAATTAATGAGGTGAGGAATGGTAGTTTATACTATGCCAGTTTAATTACTGCCATGATAACTATTAACTCACTTATATAATCATCATATCTATATTTAAATAGATATTTTTAACAATAACTTATACTTCTTCCTGGATTTTTCCTTAAAAGTATTGTGCTATATGATTTTAATCATAGCTAATAATATGCAGCTGATGTATAAACGTTTTTTGATATAAATGAACAAGTAGGCAAAGGAGTACCTTAAAGAATTAGTCAGTCCCATGCTGATACGCATTTAGACTCTATAGAAAAACAACTAGTAACTCAAAATGCAGGTCAAGTACTTGTAGTCTCTCATCAACCCAGACCGACCATATCAGCGACCTACATGTAACTGCTTATTTATGTAGTATCAGCCTCCCAACACATGCGAGATAGCAAAATAAGCAATAAAGCAAGTGAGATCAGCAACTAGAAGCGACCTGGGTGGAACAGCAAAACCAAGGTTTAACTATCGCCATCAGTCCCAAGGGGTATTATTTAGGATATTCAGAGCAGCCCAGTCACTAGAAGATCAAGAACAAGCCTCCCATTCCAAGAGTAGTAAGATCGCCCAGCAAACACTAACTTCATGCCGAGTAGAAATAAAAAGTAATAGTAAGTTAGAAGAAAATAATGGGTGGCACCAGAATCACTTAAGCCTAGAATTTTAAAGCTACATCTACTACTGATGGAGTGAAAGTGACAGTAATCACGCCTTAAGAGGATAAGAATGTTTCAAGGGACAAAAGTGGTAATAAATTTTAGCAGCTGCTGAAACAAAATAATCAACTGATGAATGATATGAAACTTAAGGGCAGCGGCAACCTAGTAGAAAAGGCTTAGTCGCCAAAATCATAATACAATCGATCCAAAACTACCCTCAACTAGCATTCATATGTATCTGAAAAGTGTCAGGAAACTCATGTTGAAAAAACAAAATGATTTAAAAACATTCTCATTTAGTATAGCTCAATACAAATATAAGAAAACTTCACACTTATTTCACAGTTTATGCCTCGTTTATTGCTTGATTAGTGAATTAATAGTTTTTTGCTGATTCGTTAATTAGTATTAAAACTGAAGTTTGTATCAGTTAGTATGGGTGGTATTGTAGGTGACTGAGGTGGCTTATTCCTTGCGTTCTTCCCCTAGGAACCAGTCCCAGAACTTCTCGTCCATATCTTCAGTGGTCATCCTTTCCAGGGGATTAACCCTAACAAGCCTTTATATGACCTGTCTGCTCTTTATCGAAATGTCCTTGTGCATGTACTCGAACTGCCCCTTCCTTATCTTTTAAAATAATTCGCTTTCGTTCTTGGCTCTGAAGGGGTAGTTGCCTTGCAATATGACGAAGAAAAACACGCCTAGGCTCCATAGATCAGTGTATATGGGTACGTGGTCTCGCTTAGATACGATTTAAGGGGCCATGTAGGTAGGAGTTCCGCAGAAAGTATCAATGGTTGCAGGTGGAATAGACTAAAGACTAAAACCGAAGTCAATTAATTTAAGGTGTCTATGTCTGTTAAGTAGAATGTTTTATGCCTTTATGTCTCTATGCACTATGTTCCTCTGATGAAGATACTTAAGTGTTTCTGCAATCGTTTTAAAGAACATCTTGGCCTATGTTTCTTCCATTCTATGCTGGGGCTTGGAGAGAAGATAGTTATAAAGCGAGTTGGCCCCTCCGTACTCCTGAATGATGAATATTTAGTTGGTGGCATCGATGGCCACGATGAGTCTAGCGATGACTGGATGGTTAAGTTTGGCCAGAATGTTGATCTATCTTTACAGGTTTTTTATTTTGTTGGGTTCGTCTAGTCTACGTTTTTAGTATATTTTGATCGCTACTTTCTAATTTGTCAGCAGACTAATGCCCATCTTCACCACGCCATAGGCACCTTTGCCCAACTACTAGTATATGTTATAGTTTTTTAGTTACTATTATCCTTTCATTTAGATATCTACTCTTAGAAATCGTTTCTTTGCTTGGATTTGTTTTTATTTTTATTTTTGTTACATCTTCTTTAACTTTAGGGCTTTCATGTAGTTGGGCGCCATCTGCTGTTGCATCACATTTGCCAGCAACTACTTATTTTGCACTTTGGCTCGCTGCTACTACTTTTATAGTGATTCCTAGTTGCGTTTTGAGTTGGAAGTTCTCTGACCTTTCTAGCGACTCACCACTTACAGTGCCTTGTTAGAACCACTTCTTCTCGTAGTCAGTTTGTTTATTTTGTTTTCCTATTATTTGGTCAGGCTGCTGCGACGACTTGTAACTTCCAGCCCCTCCTTTTTCTTTCTAGGCTCAAGAGATGATTCCTTAGCTTTGAGCTGCAACTATTTTTCTGAATAAGGGCATTAATACTTAGTTTACTGAGGTTGAGTATTCTTTTTTCGTACTGTTCAATGCTGGCTTTGCTGGTCCTAGATTTGCTACGATCAGTGGCGGCATGGGGTTCCTGGGCTTCGATTTTAGGGTTAGATTTTCCTGAGTTTGTTGTAGTGGTACGTTTGAATCTGAGAAAAGTAGGGGTGTTGTTGCGCGTGTGGCCAACCTTACTCTACTGGCCTCTTTACATTACTAATTTTTGATTATACTGGTAAAGCGAACTGACAAATATCAGAACAGTATTATATTTTCATACACAACTAATTATTAGTAAGATTACACGAAGATAATTTCAATAAAAACCATGAAAGCACTAATTTTAGGTGTGTTTTGGGATAATTAATGACTTTTATATTATTTATTGTAAGTAATATTTAATATAATCAATGGTCAAGAAGGAACAGAGAACCGGTTTAACTGAAACCGCTATTGACACTACCATCAACATCCACAAGCTAGCCCACCGCACCCAGTTCAAAAAGAAGGCGCCCACTGCGGTTAAGGGAGTCAAGCAGTACGTAAGTAGACTGATGCGTACTGCTGACGTGCGCATCGATCCCAAACTCAACCAATTCCTCTGGTCGCAGGGTATCCGTAACCTGCCCAAAAGAGTGAGAGTCAGAATATCCCGCAAGAGAAACGAAGAAGAAGGCGCCCAGGGATTCTACTCCCTCGTCCAGCATGTCAATCTAGAAGATTTTAAAGGCAGATTAACCGAAAAAGCCAAGGTTTCAGCCTGATAGCATATTAAAAATGGCTTAAATACCCTTAGCATTCGTTAGTAAGCTCAAAAAATAATTTTTTAAAAAGATAAGTCCTTAAAATGTTACTTTTTGTACAGGCAGTTCAATCAAATTTGTTTGTTTAACTATGGCTGACATCTGATTGTGACTGAAAGATAGGCAAGGCTGTAGCAAGATGTGGTAAAACAAATTTGATCATCAAAACTTAAGCCTATAACCTGGCGATTATAAGGACAAAAGACTTAGAGCTTGAAACCGTGCTGTAGGCTGACTGAAGCATGAAAAGTTTGGACTATAACAGTCAAAAAACTACTTATCAAATCATAGTAAAGCAAGGCAGTTGAATTAGTGTTAATGAATGGTAGTCAGCATGATGCGAATGTCTTGTGCGTAAATCAATTCTTTTTTTCAGTTTTTTTGGCGAGAAATGCGTTGAACTGGTCCCAAGTGATGCTCTGCTTGCCCTTACCTGCGATGGCCTGGATGGACTCTTGGATCTGGTCCTCGGTCATGTTGAGTTTGAGCATGACTGCTAGTTTGGACCAGATGTTGAAAGTGATTCTTTCTTCGCCTTGAGGATCAGCTAAGCAGAAAGCTTGTCTTCTGCCTTCTTAGGTGAAAGGGTTTCCCTGCGTATAATACAGTTTACCATGGCTTCAGTGAGCAAGGTGAGGAAAGTTTCGAAGTTGACCCACTCACCTGCAAGGCTATCAGCGATATTCACTAGGGCTTGATATATGATTTCATGGGTCCTGTCGAAGCCAAGGGTGTGGGCAGTGGTGACGATTTACCTGAATTCTGCTTGTATTTACCTGAGATCTGCTTGTCGTCGGTTGTCGGCGTAGAGGTTGAAGAGGTTATAAAAGTCTTCGATTTGTTTGAGGTCGAAGGTGCGGTTATCAGTGACTATTGGCTTTGTTATTGTTTTCTTCCATTCTTCGGCGAGGATGGTCTTGCGGTCGATGCTCATAGATATATTGATTCTAATATAATTTAAACCCTACAAACCACCCAGCATACTCAGCATCATAAACTACCAGATGATTAGATTATTCACTATAGTGATAATCATTTTATAAGTGAGTATCCAGCGCTGACGCCGTCAAAGTCAACATCGTTTTTAAAAAATATAAGGACATATAATTTATACAAGAATAAGAGTAGGGATGCGGGGCTATATGCGTTCGTCGCGAGGGAGTAGGCATGGGATAGCGGATGACCGTTTATTTTTGAGAGTGGCAGTTAGGAAATCCGTTAAAATTCAAATAAATATATTACAATAATAGTAGGGTTGACTTAGTTAATGCATATAACTGTGCTTTTCTTATTTTATTTGCTGCTATGAAGTAATTTTTTTTGATATATTGATTGATGTATTTATATTTGTTTTAAAAGTTTTTAGGTTTCTATTATTTATTCCAATTAT
>Ga0169931_10007905_pt1 | contig 15659 bp, 9 predicted proteins | sample Kivu_15m_20L_FD_129675 | JGI IMG/M metagenome (GOLD analysis project Ga0169931, IMG submission 129675) | Freshwater microbial communities from Lake Kivu, Western Province, Rwanda to study Microbial Dark Matter (Phase II) - Kivu_15m_20L... | ecosystem: Environmental > Aquatic > Freshwater > Lake ... | reverse complement strand
TTACAAACTATTGGGCATTTACATATTGGGTTATTATTGTCTAGCTTAATTATATAAAAAGTACCAATTCATAACATATAGAACATAATGAATCTTTCTATATAATATATTCATATTGATCATACTTATTATCTTTATCTTTAGAAATCACTAGTTTTTATTTTTTTTATAATTAATTATTTTATTTATTTACCCCTCTAATTTAGATAAAATTATTAGATTATTTCTAGTTCTCATTATAATTCTTCAATTATTTCTTAGGTGATGATTACTATATTTTATGCTTAATTTCCATAGATTTTTTATAATAATTATAAATTTCTTATAAATCTTATTAAGAGTATATCTATTGATATAATAATGGACTATTTTAATTAATTTTAAATATTTTTAATAATAAATAGAATGTATGTAGACAATGATCTGTATTACCTGGTAAACATGAACATCTTATCTTATTAGATATATTAACTTAATAATAATTATTAAGCGGATCTACAAATAGATAATAATTTGGTGGATCACTATCTACTAAATATAGTGTAATGTATTTGGCTACTAATAACATCTATTTTAATCTTTATGGGCATTAAGATCTTTTCATCTGTCTATTATAAAGATAATTATATATTATATTATATATTATATATTATATGTTATATATTATGTTATGAAATAGAAATAAATCATTCTAAATTATTTCTTTGAATTATTGCTGTCTTTGTTAAAAGATATGATTATATACCTTAATCACCAAGATCTTTACCAATTCCAGAGTCTTTATAACCACCAAAAGGAGTACTTCCTTATGTATAATCATAACAATTAACATATACTGTACCAGCTTATAAATTTTATATAAATTTTAAAGCTCTATCTAAATTTGGTGTGACTACCCCCGCACCAAGACCATATGGTAATGAGTTAGCCCTTTTTATAACTTATTATTATGTACTCCATCTTAATATACTCATAACAGGACCAAATATCTATTATTTTGCTATCCTCATATTATCTTAAACATCGACAAATATTGTTGGTTGAATAAAAAATCCTTTTTATCCTATTCTACTACCACCAACTACTACTTTAGCACCTTATTTCTTACCTTATTCTATATACCATAGAATCTTTTAAAATTGCTATTTACTAACAATAGCCCCTAAATTATTATTAAGATCGAAAGGATCACCAGTCTTTAAACTTTTAGCATATTATATACATCTTTATACAAATTTATCATAGATTGATTCATGAACAAATGTTCTTGAACCAGCTATACAACTTTGACCATTATTACCAAATACTATACATGCTTGATTAACAGCTATATCTAAATCAGCATCATGACATATAATATTAGCTGATTTTCCACCAAGCTATAAAGTTATTGGCTTAAGATTATGCTTATGAGCTGTTCTCATTATTATATAACCCACCTATGTTGAACCAGTAAAAGAAACTTTATTTATACCTTTATGAGTTGAGATAAAAGAACCTGTTTAACCAAATCCAGTGACAATATTAATCACTCCAGGAGGAAAACCTGCTTTATTAGCAAGATCACATAGCATTAATGCAGTAAATGGAGTCTGTTAAGCAGGCTTCAAAACTATTGTACATCCAGCTGCCAAAGCAGGAGCTATCTTCCATGTCATCATTAGCATCGGATAATTCCATGGAATAATTTGACCAACAACTCCAATAGGTTATTTTAATGTCATTCCCATGAAAGGTCTTGACATTTGTACAACTTTTCCTTTTATTTTATCAGCCTGACCAGCAAAATATCTTAAAATTTGTAAAGTCGCAGGAATATCTTCAGCATTACAACCATTAACTGTTTTACCATTATTAAGAACTTAAAAATGTGTCAGCCATTATGCATTTTATTATATAAGATCTGCAAATTTATTGATAAGTCTTCCTCTGGCATGCGGATCATAATTTTTCCATACAGAATTAAACGCTGTTCTTGCTGACTACACAGCATAATCGACATCTTATTGTGTGGCAGCAACTGCTTTTTCTATGATTTATTCCGTTGAAGGATTAATAACATCAAATAGTTTTCCACCTTTCGACTATACAAACTATCCATTAATGAACAGTTTGCCAGCTACCTGACTTAATTTATCTGAATATTTACTCATAATAAAGATATAATATGAAGATATGATATATAATACTTTCAATATATATTTGATTGTATGCAACTACTATTATCTTCAACTAAAATACTAGCATTCAACTCAACAAAGTTAATAAATATTACAAGAACCCCTACCATACATAATCTATGGTCAAATATGTATCATTTTATATATAAAAAGGTAACTCTAGAAACTAATAAATCGGTCAAGACCAATACCAAATTTATCAGTTATGAACATGATGAACCTCAGATAAATAATCCAATCCCTTCTCAATTAATCATCTAAAAATCCATTAAATTAAAACATAAAAAATATTCAATAACTATTGAATATCTGTCGAATAAGCTTATCAATGAATAGAAACATCAAGTGATCAATATACAATTCATAAATATATTTATTCATAATCATAATTTTGATTTTAAATTCCATTTAGGATTTATTTTACTCAATTTTTATACATATTTTTTCTTAGCCTCCTCCTTACTTATCTTACCCAGTTTCTTCCATGCCTCCCATTTATATTTTTCAACTACTTTCATCATCCCTGGCGCCTTAGTTTTATTCTACCCTTAAGTTGCCTGTTTAAATAATGCATAAAACTGTAATTTATCTTAATTAGACAACTCTGGATCACCTGCCTTAGCTTATTATATCTATAGATACGATTCGGTGGTAATTACTTGATATACTTAAGCGCAAGTTAGAATGTTTGATCCATTAATATAATAATATATATAAAATATCAATGATATATATGTTTGGTCTATCTATCATTAGTACTATATTGACTATTTGGTTTTTGATAAAAACTCTGTGATTTTTTCATAATATTCTCTTTATAATCATTACAATACTTTTTAAATTAATGTACTTACTATTTAAATTCTACTATTTTATTCTTCTTTATTATCTTTTTCATTTTATCATTATACTGATTTTCTATCTTTATTATAGTTTGACTTATCTATTTTTCTAGTTTTATCTTCTATGCATTAAAACTTGATTTCATATACTATTTCTATAAGATATACTACTACTATAAATTATTTCTATATTCTTAAAATAAATTCTATTGATTTTTTATCAACTATTTACATCGCATTATCTCTATCTCCTGCATCTTATATCTTTTTTATAATACCTAAAAACTGCATAAGGATCCCTATAGCTCACCCTTAGCAATCTTGTATAATTATTATAACTAACCATATCTACATGATAATTATTATAATTTTAGTTTTAAGTCATTATTTTAAATAATAATCGATTAGACCTCATTGAATTTGTTTTGATATTATGCATATTATATGTTTTTATTTTGAGTTAAGATAGATTAAAGTTATTTGTTTATTAGTTATAATTTTAGTTTGCGGGATAGGCGTTCATTTGCTTATTTTGGGGAGATCAGTTAGGTACATAATTATTCGGAGAATATCATTTGTTTTTAATAATAAATATTATAAATATGTATAGGGTCAATATTATATAAAATATAAGTATATGATGATCATTTTTAGATAGTAAAATACTATAATAATAAATATTTATAGTAATTTCAAGACCATATCATAACTTTTAATATTATAATCATATGAAGAATAATTCAGTATCTCAGAAAATCAGTTAATTATTTATTAGAAATATATATTTTATACAAATTTGAATAATATAAATATATTAATATAGGATAATTAATTTCGTTTATCGCAGAATAATCATGCATAACGATCCAAATATACCAAAAATACGTATAAAATCACCTCAGCCCAATCCCCCTATTAACTACCCACCCCGTTCCCCAACCACACAAATCTTATCATAACCCAGCATCAAAAACGTATTAACAAGAACAAACTCACAATCAAAGCCAATAAAAAAGATCTCACTCTAAAAAAATACTAAATAAAAAGATATATAAAAATAGTTAAAATTCAATAAAATAAATAAATAACACAAAATAAATAATAATGATCATATAAATAATTAATCTATCTAACATGGACATTACAACAGCTGTTATAACATATTATAAGACAGTGTGTAAACAGTACAAAAAAGTAATTATCGTTCTTCTAGTAAAAATTCTAATAGAAGATAAGCATCCTCGACGAATAAATAATACAAGTTTAATGATTATGGACAAGAACCATCTTTTATTAGCTCAAATCGATAAAAACAATAATAATACTATTCATATTGGAAATCAAAAGCCCATTAATATCTATAAAACAATATAAATTTGACCCATCAATTAAACTCACTCACAAAATAAAATTAAAAACTAAAGTAATAACTCCTTAAATAAAAATCAAGATCTAGACCATCAGTCTAACCAAAATAATAAAAAGATGACAAAGAAGACATCTTATAAATGATGAGAAAGAATAATATATACTATCTTAATAAAATATAACAACTATAAAAATAATTAAAACATAAATAAATATTAATATAATCACTCAATACTGTCATAAATGATCAGAGCAAACAAGTCACTGGGGACAATCAGAGAATCGTATTGATGAATAAGATGAAAGAAGAGATATAAAATTTAAGGAAAGAGAATTAGAAAATAAAAGGAGAGATATAGAAATATCAAGAGAAAGATATACCGTATAAGGAATATAAAGAGGAATATGCTAGGCATAAGGGTAGATTAAAATAAAATTAATATAAAAAAACATGATTTTTTTACAATTTTATTATTATAAATAGAATCGTATACTAAGATAAAAAGAATATAACAAATAATATGATCATAAATTTATCATAAACACTTTATAAATTCATAATAAAACGATATTATGTATAATGATATAAATTTATATATTTATATCGAAGATTATTTAGAAGAAAATTCAGTTATAAATGCTAAAAATACCATATTTCAACATCAATCAATAATAAAAACTAAAAAATCTTCTTGAACTCTTATAACACAAACATGTACTCTCCACTTAACGAACCTTAAACCAACTCAGAAAAAAACATACCAAAACCCTAGCATATTAATCATAAAAAACAACCAAATAAACTTATCTGAATCACTAAATCACCAATCCCTTAAATAATAAAAAGCCTCATAAAATATTCATGAAAAAATTATTAAATAATACTACATAAATAAACACTAATAACAAGTATATAAGAAGAAGCATAGAAATAATCGATAATGCTAAAACAAATATTGAATTACCGATGATATCATAACGTAAAAACAGTTAAAATCTAACATCAAATCAATATAAAGTACTATAAACAATCGAATAGTATAAAGAGAATAGTATGATGAGTATGATAAAGGCTAAAAGATAGAAACTTAAAACTTTAAAATGCTATATTAATAAATGATTATTAATAAATGATTATTAATAAAATTATTATATGGTATTTCATTAAGTTTTAATAGTGAGTTATATGTTTTTGTGTTTATCTTAGACCTTATTTGTTGTGTTATATATTTTGTATGAATAGTCAATATATAGGAGTTTATAGTTACTATCTTATTATCGATTTATTTATGATTATTTATATTAAAAGCTTATTTTAAGAATAAATTATAAAAAATCATTAAAAAATCATTATTTTAATAAAAATCTTTGAAAATATTGGTTTTTTATTCTCATATAATAAATATTCATGCATTTTCTTATATTATTTTATTAATATTTATTGAAAAAAATATAAAATGAAAGTTTATTAAGAAAAATCATCATAAAATATCTTATTCAATACGTCACTTTCATGATATCATTCAAATATATTTTTAACTTTGATTTAATTCTTAATTTTAAATTTTCTTATGAATTAACAGTAAGCTATAATAATATTTACAGCTTAAAAACCTATTTAAATAAATGTCAAACAAGCTTTAAATATTAAACACAGCCCATAAAAGCCTTCTACCCTATCTATGGACTGTCGGAATAGACATAGCAATAATCTGTGCCATGAATCAATACAAAGTTTTTAACATAATCATCCATTAAGCCATTGGACTATTTGTCTGCATAGCAACATGGGTATCAATTTTTCCTTTATTTCTTAAGTACGGCATACAAACTTAATAAGATTAATTTCAATCAAGAAGACATAAACTCATGGGACTAGCCATCATCATCATATTATTTTTTCAAATATTTTCAGGCGTAGTCTCAGCCATTTGTAAAGTATTCATTAAAAAAACACATCCATATGTCATATTCTTTTTAAATGTCTTTCATAAATATCTTGGATACCCTTTTACAGTATTTTGTAAAGTACATATTTATTTAACCGTATGGGCTGATTCAAAAACTTTATTTTGGATACTTCTAAGCTTAGAAATAATACTTTTTCTTCTATGGATAGCACATAAACTCTTTTTCCCAAAATTAACTAAGACTATATTCCCTTAAATAAAAGCATAAAACCTTTAAAAAATTCAAAAAGTTCAAAAGCTACAAGAAGTTAAGACTGAATCTAAGAACCTAGGCGTTTTTGCAAATTATGTCTATGATATTACTCCACTGTAGCATTATCATCCTCAAGGCTATCGAATAATTGACTCTATAAAAAACAGAGACTTCGATCGTTACTTATACGGTATGTATGCCACCTAAAGAGCTCCCTTCATCAAACCACATGCCCATAGTTATAAAACCCTAGATATGTTATCTTAACCAATCGCAAAGATCTAAATCCCTAAGCTTTATTAAGGCCTTAACTAAAATCATAATTAATTCATAATCTAAAAGATAATAATCGTATCCTAACAAACAAAAATCTACTAAATAATCTTAAAGAAAATAACAGGATAGATAAATTATAAAGGATATAGTCATATCAATCAAATTGGTAGATATTTTTCATTTACTATCAATGATAATATCACAAGATTATATACCACTGTAGGTTTCTTACAAAATTAAAATAATAGCTCTGTTAAGATTAATTATCCATCAGTATAATTACCATCACCATCTAGTAATCGACAAATCACTTAAGAATAAATGGAAGGAAAGAAACATAGAGATTATAAGAATTGTCTACATTTATTACTTAAAATATATCCTGATGGAAAATTAACACCAGAACTATTAAAACCTATCAAAAGTATCAGAATAAGTTAGGAAAGAGGGTAAGGACTTAACTTAGAGGATGTTGATTCAGGCAATTTGATCATAGTAGCTGGAGGAACAGGTCTATTCCCATTTTCAGATCTAATAGACTTACTTCATAAATCAATATTACTCAAAAAAAATGATAGTAATTCTAGTAAAATATTAAAAGAAAATCCAATATTAGAATCAAAGCCTTTTTAAAGATTTACTTTTCAATTGTTCTTAGCTGTTCAAACAACAAAAGATATTCATCCATTAACAGCTTATCAACTTGCTTATCTCTCATAACTACCTCAGCTTTTCCAACTCACAATAAAATCAAGATCCTTATAAAAAGACTCTGTTTTAAACAAAAAATAAATAAAAATGACATAAAAAAGATTCGATGAGCTCGTCTCTATTGAGATCGATAATAATAATTATAAAAAGATATTTATTTGTGGTCCTCCGATGATGCAAGAAGCTATGATGAATATGTTTGATCAAAAATAAATTGATAGAAGTAAGTATTTATTCGTTTGAAATACATGATAGGCATGATATACATAATATACATAATATATTATGTTTTTAAGTATTCTTATTACATTATACTATAAATATATTGACATTATTGTATGAATATTATAAATTATATTGATATTTGATGATATTGATAAATATTTATATGGATTTAATGGATTTAATCATGAATTTGCTGTTTGCGTAGCTGCCCAGGCTTAACATCTTTGATTTATACATTTAGCTTTATCTGCCCAATCAATAGCATATCTTCTTGTTGTTGCATTATAATTACATGGTGTATTTCTATCAAGAGCTTAACTAGGATCAAGATTTTATGGAATAGTCATCATAAATCCTCTCATCATCTCAAAATCTTCGTGATGAATAATATGACAATGATAAACAAATCCTGGATATTATCTAAGTTGATCAAGTGGAATGTTGAAATAAGTATCCTTAGGTACTAAAGTAGCATTATAATCATTCTTAGTCCATCTTACTCTGAAAATTGATGCTCTTCTACCACCAACCATAACAGTATCTCTCCATCTTTCATGTTCTGGTCTTAATCTAGTAGTTCCACTATCAGTAACATACTTCAATCCTCCAAGTGTAACATTATATATTGACTGTCCATTTAAAACATCAGTAGCAGTAGCTGTTCTCATCAAATCTAATCCATGTACCTTAGTAACTGGATCAGCTGGACCATTCTATGGATAAACTAAATCAACATACTTTTTAACTTGTTCATTTTAGAAAAGGAATGCTCTTTGTCTACATAAATAATCAATATTTATGATCTAGAAGTTATTTCTATAGATTCTTTTCAAGTGATATTTAACAAATCTATGTATTGTGGATTCACTTCTTACCATCAATTTTATAGCCTCAGTAAGGAAATCTACTTAATAATAAGTACAATTTCCAAGATATCCAAATTCTGGAGAATTTTAAACCATGTATGTTCTCAACTCAAAAGTCTTTGTAACTTGGAAATTGACCAAATGGAAATGCATAGGATGAGGGGTATTAGACAAGTTAATAAAGTAATAATCTTAAGTTGAACCAACTTCAGAATATTATGTAAATCCTTTATGGAAATCACTTCTACCATGAAGAGTAAATAATTATCCATGATACTGGAAGTTTAATGGTCTCATCTTCTTAGTCTTTATTTCACTATCAGGCATCAACTTCAAATCTTGATAAGAAACAGAAAGGACAACATTATCAATTGATGTTCTACCAGTATAAGGTGATGCTGGAGGTCTTGCAGGGGCTTGTGGAATAGTAACATTATGTAAACGAGATGCATTAAAAGGATAATTGAAAGTATAATTTGCATCAAGTTATTCTTGAAGTGTAATATATGGATTATGAGTGGCTGGTGGATCTCTAAGTAACCAATAATGTTGTAATTATTGAGCACATAATTCAAATGTATTAAAGTTATCATTAGTCTTGATCAATAATTAAATTCTTTATCCTGATCCAATATGGAATTCATGCATACCTGAAATACCTTGATGGAAAAGTGAACCGTCAGTACCAATAAGAGTAAATGGAATTCTACTAGCAATTGTTGTATTTGTGCAATTTCCATGGGTAAACCAGATTTTATGATGAGAATCAGGTAAATCTGATAAAAATCTAAATCTATATACTTATCCACCTCTGAATTTATTAGGAGCAATTGTTTTCCAATTAATTGATTGTGAAACTATAAAGAAAATTTAATTTTCTCTAGGAACATTAATTTCAGCTTCAACAACTGGGTTTCTTATAAGATAAAATCCTGCAAGACCTGAAATAGCATTATAGTTTGTCAATCTCATAGCGTGATCGTGATACCATAAAGTTCCAGGATTTTGAGCATTTGGATATCTATTTACCTTAGCAAGATAAGTAACATCAAAGCCTTTTCTGTCTCTGATAATCAATGGAGGAGGAGCATTACCATCTCCTGGCTCACTATGAGTTGTATAAGCATCTCTTGAATCAAATGCATTATAAACACATTCGTCTTCAGAAGAAAAAGCTCCAGCACCTCTTAATCCAGAGTTTGAGACCCAACTTTCAGGATGACCGTCCATAGTAGGTCTGATTTATAGTCCATGAATATGTGGAGAAAGAGGCCAATTATCTGGCATAATTCTAATGTGTATTAAGCTATCTTTTTCTTTAGGTGGACCACCAGTAGTTTAAACATGAGCTGTGTCTCCGCCTTAATGATGAATGCTTAATGGATCTGAATATGTAGTTAATGGAGTTTTCTTTTCATACATAGTACAATGATGTTATTCTTTTGTCATATCCATACATAATGGAATTATTCCCAAATTACCAACTTCAAAAGGATTAGGAATGATTCTAGGATTTATTAAATTAATAAATGCTACATCAATATGTTCATATCTAGTAGTATCAAACATAGCTGCAGGACTACTACAGGTATATTTAGCATCTTCTTGACAAGTTCTATAAAAGCTTCTTGATAATCCACAATAATTGAGTACTTTTTTTGTTGAATTCGTTCCATTTACTTCAGTATAAGCTGTAATAAGACTTTTCACTTAGAGAACATATAATCTTGATGCATTATATTGAGGATGATTGTTATGTTTTGACATAGTAGTTGTTGAATAGTGTTACATATCAAGTATATTATCTTTTTAGGCTTGATTTATATCTGTTCGAGCATTAACTAATTCTATACTTCTATTATAGAAAGACCAAGGACAATTAACTCTAGTTTTAAAAGTCTCATCCTCAATTGGATTAGCCGCTTGCAAGATTCTTTCAGGTCCAAATCTCTCAGCAAACGATGTTGATATCATAAACATGCATATCACTAATATCAAAAGATGTCTGTTGGCACTAAAGCTTTTCATGGTTGATACCCTTGATACTTTAGCATTATTGATAAAAGCATCACAGGACGTATCAACTTAAAATTCTTCAGAATTTGAAGTTTGATTGTATTTCATTTAAAAGATATATATTAGTAATTCAAAAACAATTGATTTCAATAACAAAAATGCTATTTTTGAACCATAAAAAAAATATACACTATTAAAAGCTTTTATATATTTGTTTATATTGACGTGATAATTTTGTTAATACAAAAAAGTACTTTTTCATCATGATGATAAATATATATAAACGAGAAGTTAGCTGTCAGATTAGCCAATATCGAAATCATCTCTTTAAGCTTTGCTTAATACTTTTTTAATTTCTCTATCAATCACAAATGGGTTACTAATAATGTATTTGATTATAACTACCTTATATTATATATCATTTATACTATAAAATCTATATTTATCAAAAAATATATTAGATATATATCATAAAAAATACTACAATCAGGTCAAATTGACAGGAATATCTATTCAAAATTAATAAAATTGAAATTTCGATCATAAAAATCATGATGAATAATACAAATAGCACTATAAGATCACTGAAGTATATATTATTTTATGATAGATATATAAATATGCTACGATGATCTACCCTAAAAGTATACAATTTAATCGATTTCATATAGACATATATATTAGAACGTAAAATATATGCGAAAAAACTATCAATCATAAAAATATAAGCAATAATTATGAAATCATTGAGTCTGATAGAATAATTAAAATAGTTAAAAAATTCAAAACCAGTCATATAAAAGCCTAGAAATCGATAAAGAATGTAAAGAGTCATGAGATTTTAATAAATGAACGGCATATCCTTAAATAATGATCCATCAAAATAAAAGAAAAAATCTTATAAAAAAGGTGGTATGTTCGATGGCATCATATTTTGCTTTCCACTAATCGATCCAACTAATGATCCTCCACCATAAAAACTAGTTTTATTAGCAAAAGGCATATACTCGCAAGGTGGTAAATTAGTATAATTCAACAATTAAGATTCAAAAATAAAGATAATAATGTATATACTAGTAGATTAACGATCTGATATAGGTTATATAAGACAAATACTCAAAGGAAAAGTCATTTATACAGCGATCATAAATTATAAATGGGTCTAATAAAGCCTTAGAAAATTTAGAAAATTATAAATTATATCCTATAATCTAGAAATCAATTATTAAAATACATATAAAAATTAAAATACATATAAAAATCATAAATAAAAAGAATAAAATGATACCATGATCACTTAAGATAAAAAATGCTAAGAAAGTTCACAAAAAAATGTAATAAAATAATTTATTTACAATAAAAATCATAAAATTACCTTAAATTCACCGATCAATTATAATAATAATAGCTCCACTCAAAAACATATATAACAAAAAATAAAGAAATAATCATTTAATATCAAAAAATAATAATAAATAATTCTTTAATCATTAAAAAAACTTGATAAACATCATTAAGATGATCAAAACAGCCATTCTGATACATAGTAAATGTAAAAAAGTCAATAATAGATCAAATAGTAATAAAATATTAATAAAACACATAAATAATAAAACTTTTAAGTAAAAATCTAATCAACTTTTAATCCTGAACAAGATCATACAATAAAATAATAAATCAAAGCAAAAGAATAATAATAATTTCAATAAACAATCAGTCTAAAACTCTAAGATAATTAGATATCTTCAATCATAAATTAGAACCAATCATACATATCCAATCATGATGATCATTCTCAATACGACTATACATAATAAAGTAAAATTTACCCAAAAATATAAGACAAAGACGATGATTCTGACATCACATAAAAAATGGATAGCGATCATTAATAAAAATAATAAAAAAAATTATAAAAGATGAATTAAGTCATTAAAAAAAGATATCATCGATAAAAACCTTAACATACTTAAAAAATATAATAAAAAAAATAATAATAGAGTATATTTATTCGATAATAACGTTAAATCAATCGAAAAAAGACTAAATTATCAATAGGCAGTCATAAATTCTCAACAAATAATCTAATCTGCTAAAAATTAAAGCAAATGCAACAAATATACTAAGATACTAACGACCGAAAGAAATATGCATATCTAAGAGCCATAGCAGCCATCAGAAATTACGGTAAAGAGATAAGAGATGCATAATAACTAAGAAATATAGATGGACTAGGCAGTAAAACCATCTTAAAAATAAAATAATTTCTACAAACAGGTAATATCACTAAAGTAGAAAATAGAATCAATAAAAAAAGTATAGTTCCTTATAAATAGTTATTGAAAGTATATGGTATAGGACCAAACACTGCATAATAACTATATCATAAAGGCATAAAAACTATAAAAGATCTATAAAATAATAAATAAATCTTAAACAAAAATCAAAAAATAGGTCTAAAATATGTAAAAGACTTCTAAAAACGCATCCCAAGATAAAAAATAACATAGATACTACAATACGTAAGACAAATCCTCTTTTACATAGTTCGTAGTGACTCCCATCATTAAATTTAAGCAGTCGGTTCATACAGACGAGGCAAGTAAACCTGTGGAGACATAGATATCTTAATAACAAGAAAAGATGGATACGTCTAAAAGACATTATTAAACAATTTAATCTCATAGTTATAAAAAAGATAATTTATTACAGATAATATAACTCAACCAAAATATTATGATGGTAGAAAATCTGTAAATTATATGGGTGTATGTAAATTTAAAGATTAAATACATCATAGGATCGATTTAAAGTACTATCCTGTTGATCAATATGCATTTGCATTGCTATATTTTACAGGAAGTGATCTTTTTAATAGATAGATGAGAATGGTTGCGCATTAGAAGGGGTTTATTTTAGGGGATTCTGGAATCAGAAAGATAGAGAAAAGTGGGATGGGTAAAGTATGGAGAAGTGGTAAAATACCAGTATGTCTAAAAGAAGAAGATATTTTTATGTTGTTAGGTATGGATTATAGATCACCAGGTCAAAGATAATTATGATAAACATATTATTCATCATCTATATTTATAGAGATTGATATTTTTTATTACATACTATTCGATACTATTTTATATTTAATATTTTAATAAAATTGCTTTATATAAGATCATTATTATTATCTTTACCCATAACATTCATATTCTTCTAGACTAAGATAGTCTTTTTTCCAAATCCAATATCTTAGTCTCCGACATAAACATATATTCCTCTAATTAATACTCCTTCTTAGTATATTTATCCTCCCATTCCTGTATATTCTCCTTCAACTAATTAATAACATACTAATACTTCTTACTACTCTAAAATATCCTCTATTAAAGATCATATATCTTTTTATTCTTATTATTAATCTCTTCTAAGCTCTTCTACATCTATTAGTGCTTCTTATTACTAAAAGTATTCAAATTACCATTTTTTATCAATAATTATTTATATTTATTATTATTTTCGTTTAATTATTTTGTCAAAGATGATATTTTTGTATCTTTTTATGAGAGTTATGATCTTAAGGTATTAAGAGATAACTATGCATCTTTTTTAAGTTTTAAGATAGATAAAGCATGCTATTCCTTACTATTTTTTAGTTTTTTTTAAGAATCATTTAAGTCCTGTTATAGAATTTTAATTTTTTGTTATTGTCTTTTCATTTATTCTAATAACGCATAAGTCTATTCCTCTAAATTATGTATATTCGTTTTATATTTAACAAACTAATTATTATACTCCATCTATAAATCTACCTTGTATTGATTAAATTGCTACTCTAAAACACCATATTTATAATGCTTCTCCTTCAACTTAGCCTCTAAACCCTTATTCTAATTACTAATCTCCTGGGTATATTATTTCATATTGATCATTTAACTCTTATATTTATTATTCTAATACAATAGTACTTAATTCTATTTGATCTTCTCTTCTAGTTTAGTTTCTAAATCTTTTATATGATTATTATTTCGATTATCAACTCTTTATTTAATTTTAACCTATGGTGGATTAGTTTTAGTAAAAGTATTACTATTTTTAAGTGAGAGTAACTATGTCTGCATTTCTTTCATCTAATTTTAATATTATAATACTATCTTCTATTTCTTTCTAAGCAAAAACTTATGTTTTTATAACTATTACTGTAACTATTCTAACTAATTCTTGATATTCTGCTGTAAATATTTTTAATTATCATTATTACGTTATGATTTCAAATAGTCTTATTAAATATTACGTGCTTTTACTTTAAGCTAAGATATCTATTTCTTAAGTCTATTATTCTAATCACGAAGGGTATCTATTTAATAATTATTATCTTTAGGAGGGTATTGTGTTGGTCTATATGATATATCTTTATCAAAATATGATCTATTTTTTATAGAACCATATTGACTCTATTAAATATTATATCTCTTTTAATAGTTAGTTTTATTCATAACTTAAACAGTCTTATGATCTTTATACTAGTTTTGTCCTTATTTCTATAACTGTTTAATGAGCTATCTAGTTTTATTATGCTACTCACAATATTTTCTAACTGACATATTGACTATACCAACCAACTAATTTTACATATCTTGAGATAATTATTGATAAACAACATGTGCCATCTTAGATCTACTCATATACTCTAACAGATATGAGATTATCTTATTCATGTTACCTTTCAATTGTTAATATTTCTTAGTTTATCTCTGTTATTTCTATATCTTATTCTATAACTATCTTTGAAGTGTTTTATTCTACTCTATTTTCAATTGATATTTATGCTATAACTACTCTAGCTTCTATTTAAACATACCATATTTCTATTTATGCTAAATCGATTCTTAACTTCTAACCTTCAAACTATATTTATATTCCTACAACTATTTTTCTAAATTAGCTATACTCCCATCTTTCTTCATAATATTCTTCTTTATTATTTAATTATCCTATTTATATTTCTTTAACATACCATT
>Ga0169931_10007904_pt1 | contig 15660 bp, 15 predicted proteins | sample Kivu_15m_20L_FD_129675 | JGI IMG/M metagenome (GOLD analysis project Ga0169931, IMG submission 129675) | Freshwater microbial communities from Lake Kivu, Western Province, Rwanda to study Microbial Dark Matter (Phase II) - Kivu_15m_20L... | ecosystem: Environmental > Aquatic > Freshwater > Lake... | reverse complement strand
GGTTGGCGTTAACCAACCGGACAGGCTGCCGGTGTAGCCTGACCACATGAGCGATCCTGCGGCCATGGAGACCTCACCGCCCCAACCTGCGACGCCCCGCGCGAAGCAGGTCGCAAACGCCCAGCTGGCGCCGCCGGCCGCCGAGGCCGGCGGGCACGAGGCGGACGATCCGCTCCTCGCCTGCCTCGCGATGATGACGGCGCTGCTGGGCAGGCCGACGAGCCTCGAGACGCTTCGCTCGGGCCTTCCCCTCCATGCCGACAAGGCGCCGCCCGCGCTCTTCGTGCGGGCAGCCGAACGCGCCGGCTTCGCCGCGCGCGCGACGCGCAGGAAGCACGTCGTCGACATCCCGCAGGTCAACATGCCCTGCGTCCTCGCGCTCGGGGACGGGTCGGCCTGCGTGCTGCTCTCCATCCGCCGCGGCGACGCCGAGATCATGGTCCCCGAGACGGGTGGGCGGCAGCATGTCGGCGTCGCGACGCTGCAGGAGATGTTCTCCGGCGAGGTGCTCTTCGTGCGCCTGCCGCACGAGCCGGACGCGCGGTCCGGGCACCTGCCCGCGCGCCGGCAGGACCGCTGGTTCTGGAGCGCGATCGCGGACCTTTGGCCGGTCTACGGCCATGTCTTCGTCGCCGCGGTGGCGATCAACCTGCTCGGCCTCGCGGCGTCGATCTACTCGATGAACGTCTACGACCGCGTCGTCCCGAACAACGCGATGGAGACGCTCTGGGTGCTGACCATCGGCGTCGTCGTCGTCTACGTCTTCGACTTCCTCCTGCGCACGGCGCGGGCCTATTTCGTCGACGCGGCCGGCAAGGGCGCTGACGCCGTCATCGCCTCGCGCCTCGTCGAGCAGGTGCTGTCGATGCGGCTCGAGGCGCGGCCGGCCTCGACCGGGGCGCTGGCCAGCAACCTCAGGGAATACGAATCCCTGCGCGAGTTCTTCACCTCGGCGACGCTCGTCACGCTCGTCGACCTGCCCTTCGTCGCGATCTTCGTCGCCGTCGCCTGGGCGATCGCCGGCCCGGTCGCCTACGTCCCGCTCGTCGCCCTTCCGGTCGTCCTCCTGGTCGGCCTGCTTCTGCAGTTGCCGCTCTCTGCGGCGGTCTCGCGCAACCAGGCGGAATCGGCGCAGAAGCACGCCATCCTCGTCGAGGCGATCGAGGGGCTGGAGAGCCTCAAGGTCGCTCGCGCCGAGGGCCGCACGCAGAAGCTGTGGGAGCGCTTCGTCGCCGCCTCCGCGCGCTCCGCGATGGCGACGCGCGTGCTCTCCACCTTCGCGATCAACTTCACCGCCTTCGCCACCTCCCTCGCCAGCGCGCTCGTCATCTTCCTGGGCGTGCACGAGATCGCCGCCGGCCGGATGTCGATGGGCGCGCTCATCGCCGTGTCGATCCTCACCGGCCGCGCCATGGCGCCGCTCGGCCAGGTCGTCGCCCTCATCGTGCGCGTCAACCAGTCCATGGCCGCGCTCTCCGCGCTCGACCGCCTGATGAAGGCGCCGCGCGAGCGCGACCCGAGCGAGAGCTACGTGGCCCGCCCGTCGCTGCGCGGGCAGATCGAGCTGCGCGACGTGAGCTTCGCCTACCCCCAGGCGGGCGCGCCTGGCGGCGGCGGCGCCGTGGCGGCGGTAAGCGGCGTGTCGATCTTCGTCGCGCCGGGCGAGCGCGTCGGCATCGTCGGCCGCGTCGGCTCGGGCAAGAGCACCCTCGCTTGGCTGGTCACCGGCCTGTACCAGCCCACGCAGGGGTCGATCCTCGTCGACGGCACGGACATCAGGCAGATCGATCCCGCCGAGCTGCGCCGCCAGGTCGGCTACGTGCCGCAGGACGCGCATCTCGTCTTCGGCTCGGTGAAGGAGAACATCCTCATCGGCTCGCCCTTCGCCGACGACGCGGCGCTGCTGCGCGCCGCGACGATCGCGGGCGTCGACGACTTCGTCCGCGCCAGGCCGCAGGGCTACGACATGCCCGTGGGAGAGCAGGGCCGCTACCTCTCCGGCGGCCAGCGCGCCGCCGTAACCATCGCGCGCGCGCTCGTCTCCGACCCGCCGATCCTGCTTCTCGACGAACCGAGCGGCGCCATGGACTCCACCTCGGAGCAGCGCCTCAAGGCGCGTCTGTCCGAGATCCTCGCCGGGAGGACCCTCCTCCTCGTCACGCATCGCGGCTCCATGCTGTCGATCGTCGAGCGACTCGTCGTCATGGACCAGGGCCGCATCGTCGCCGACGGGCCGCGCGACCGGATCATCGCCGAGCTCCAGGCCGGCGCGATCCGCGGCACCGGGAAGGGAATGCCATGAGGGTGCGGCACAGGTTCGTGGAGGCGGATTTCGCGCCCGAGGGCGCGCTTGCCGCGCAGTCGGGGATCCGCCGCCTCGGCTGGATCGTGTCCCTGCTCGTCGTGACCTTCCTCGGCGGGTTCGTCTACTGGGCCTCGGTGGCTGCGCTCGACGAGGTGACGCGCGGCGACGGCCGCGTAATTCCCTCGCAGCGCGTCCAGGTCATCCAGAACCTCGAGGGTGGCATCGTGTCCGAGATCCTCGTGCGCGAAGGCCAGGTCGTCGAGCGCGACAGCGTGCTCGTGCGCATCGCGAACACCGCCGCGGAGGCCGACCTGCAGGGCAACCGCGCCCAGTCGCACGCGCTGCGCGGGACCATCGCGCGCCTCGAGGCGGAGCTGCAGGGCGGCGGCGCGGCGGATTTCCCACCCTCCCTCGTCGCCGAGGCACCGGAGATCGTCGCCGCCGAGCGCAGGCTGCTGGAGGCGCGCCGCGACCAGCTCGAGGCGCAGGTCGCGGTGATGCGCGAGCAGGGCGACCAGCGGCGCAGCGAGATCGGCGAGCTCGAGGCGCGCATCGTGGCGCTGGAGCGCTCGCGCGCCCTCGCCCAGCAGGAGCTCGCCATCGTCGAGCCGCTGATACGCTCGGGCTCCGGCTCGCGCATCGAGCTCGTGCGCATCCAGCAGCGCGTCAACGACATCCAGACGCAGCTCACGGCGGCCGAGCTCGCCCTGCCCCGTGCGCGCAACGCGCATGCCGAGGTGCTGCGCCGCATCGACGAGCGGCGCGCGACCTTCCGCTCCGAGGCGAGCACCGACCTGAACCAGCGCCGGGCCCAGCTCGCGGCGCTGACCGAGAAGCTGCAGGCCGACCGCGACCGCGTCACGCGCACCGAGGTGCGCTCGCCCGTGCGCGGGACGATCAAGGACATGAAGGTCTCCACCGTCGGCGGCGTCATCCGCCCCGGCCAGGACATCCTCGAGATCGTGCCGCTCGAGGACACGCTGCTCGTCGAGGCGCAGCTGCGCCCCGCCGACATCGCCTTCGTGCGGCCCGGCCAGCCAGCGACCGTGAAGGTGACCGCCTACGACTTCTCGATCTTCGGCGGGCTGGAGGCCGAGCTCGAGCAGATCAGTGCCGACACGATCCAGGACGAGCGCGGCGAGCGCTGGTTCCGCGTCAGGCTGCGCACGCAGAAGGCCCATCTCGGGACCGAGGAGAAGCCGCTACCGATCATCCCCGGCATGACGGCCGGCGTGGAGATCCTCACCGGCCGCAAGACGGTGCTCGACTACCTCATGAAGCCGATCCTCAAGGCCAGGGACCGCGCGCTGCGCGAACGCTGACATGCCCTACGTCGAACGCGATTCCGTGGGGCGCATCGCCGCCCTGAGCGAGAAGCCGACCAGCCGCGCGCTCGAGTTCCTCGACGACGGCTCGCCGGAGCTGCGCCACTTCCTCTCGCGCGCGAGGACGCAGGCCGATCCGCGCCAGTCGCAGGAGGCGCTCGACACGCTGCGCGCCAGCGACGCCGACCTCGTGCGCGTGGTGGAGGACCTGATCGCGCTGCTCGTGCGCAAGCGCACGATCGCGATGGAGGAACTGCCCGTCCCGGTCCGCCGCAAGATGGAGGCGCGCGAGCGGCTGCGCGAGCGCTACCGCGCCAACCCGCTGCTGCGCTTCGACGACGACACGATCTGAGCGCGCTCAGCCGGCGCGCGCGGTCGCCTCGCCGCGCAGGAAGGCGGCTGCCTGCTCGGCGATCATGATCACCGTTGCGTGCGTGTTCGTGCTCGTGATCGACGGCATGATCGAGGCGTCGACGACCCGCACGCCGCGCAGCCCGCGCACGCGCAGCGCCTCGTCCACCACCGCGTCCTCGCCGCGCCCCATGCGGCAGGTGCCGACAGGGTGGTAGACGGTGTCCGCGTTGCGGCGGATCCACGCGTCGATCTCGGCTGTGGTGCGCACCTCCGGCCCGGGCGCCAACTCCCGCCCGCGCCACGGGTCGAAGGACGATTGCGCGAAGACGTCGCGCAGGATCTCGATCGCGCGGCGCAGGACCAGCCTGTCCTTCTGCGCCGACAGGCAGTTCGGCCTGATCGCCGGCGCCGCGAAGGGATCGGCGCTGGCGAGCGCGATCTCGCCCCGGCTCTCCGGCCGCATCTGGGAGGCGTTGGCGAAGAAGGCGTGGCCGTCATGGCGCCTCGGCGGGGCGCGCAGGCCGGGAAGGCGCAGCGTCGCCGTCGACAGGCCGGGCAGGAAGTGGCTCTGGATGTCCGGCGCGTCGAGCGCCGGATCGGAGCGCAGGTAGGCGCCGCTCTCCAGCGGGAAGCGCGTCATCGGCCCGCTGCGGAACAGCAGCGCCTGCAGGAAGGCGAGGCCGGCGCGGTCGATACGCGTGAGGCCGTGCAACGTCACGGGCTGCGTGCAGGCATGCTCGACGCGCACGAGCACGTGGTCCTGGAGGTTGCGGCCCACGCCGGGCAGGTCGGCGACGACCGGGATCCCGAGGCGCCGCAGCGCGTCGGCGCCGCCGACCCCGGAGAGCATGAGCAGCTGGGGCGAGTTCACGGTGCCGCCGCAGATCAACACCTCGCCGTCGACCACGAAGCGGCGCACGCGGCCGCGCACGCTCGCCTCCACCGCGACGGCGCGGTCGCCCGCGAAGTCTATGCGGGTCGCATGGGCGCGGGTCACGATCTCCAGGTTGGGCCGGCCGCGCACGGGGTCGAGGAAGGCGCGCGCCGTGCTCCAGCGCTGGCCGCCGGAGATGTTGAAGTCGTAGCGCCCGAAGCCTTCCGGCACGGCGTTGAAGTCAGGCGTCGCCGGATAGCCGGCCTCGCGCCCCGCCGCCACGAAGACGTCCGAGAGCGGGCTGAAGGGCGGCGGGCGCGACGTGCGCAGCGGCCCGTCGCCGCCATGGTCGTCGCCGCCCCCGCCTTCATAGGCCTCGGAGCGGAGGAAGAGCGGCTTCACGCGCTCCCATGACCAGGCAGGAAGGCCCGCCTGCGCCCAGCTGTCGAAATCCATCGGCAGGCCGCGCACGTAGACCATGCCGTTGATCGACGAGGAGCCGCCGATCACCTTGCCGCGCGGCCAGAAGAGCCGCCGCCCCTCCATTCCCGGCACCGGCTCGGTCTCGTAGAACCAGTTCGCGTACCTGTTGCGCAGAAGGGTCCCCGTCATCAGCGGGATGCGGAAGACGGGGTTGCGGTCGCCGCCGCCGGCCTCGAGCAGGAGGACGCGCGCGGCCGGGTCGGCGCTCAGCCGCGACGCGAGCACGCAGCCGGCCGTGCCGCCGCCGACGATCACGTAGTCGTAGCCCCTGTCCATCCCGCCGCCCCGCGCCCGATGCCGATGCTGTCCGTCGTCGCCGAAACCGCTATATCAACCCGGCGAACGAAGCCAGCCCCGCGCTGGCCGCAGGACGGGACGGCCCGCGCATGCATGTCGACGTCACCAAGGCGAAGAAGAGCTTCACCGCGCGAGGTCGCGTGGTCGAGGCCCTGCGCGAAGTCTCGCTCGGCGTCGCGCGCGGCGAGTTCGTCGCGCTGGTCGGGCCGTCGGGCTGCGGGAAGTCGACCCTGCTCAACATGGTCGCGGGCCTCGCCGCGCCGACGAGCGGAGCGATCCTTCATGGCGGCCGGCCGGTCGAGGGCGTCAACCGCTCGGTCGGCTACATGACCCAGGCCGACGCGCTGCTGCCCTGGCGCACCGCCGAGGCGAACGTGATGCTGCCCCTGCTGCTGCGCGGCACGGGCCGCGCTGACGCCCGCGCCCGCGCGCGCGGGCAGCTCGAGCGCGTAGGCCTCGCCGGGTTCCTCGACGCCTATCCGCGCGAGCTGTCCGGCGGCATGCGCAAGCGCGCGGCGCTCGCCCAGCTGCTCGTCTACGAGCCCGACACCCTGCTGCTGGACGAGCCCTTCGGCGCGCTCGACGCGCAGCTCAAGCTGGTGCTGGCGCAGGAGCTGGCGACGCTGCACGCCCGCACGGGCCAGACCGTGCTCTTCGTGACCCACGACCTCGGCGAGGCCATCGCGCTGGCCGACCGCGTCGTCGTGTTCTCCGGCAGGCCCGGACGCATCAAGGCGGTCGAGCGCGTCGACCTCGGGCGCCCGCGCGACATGTTCCGCGCGCGCTTCGAGCCAGCCTTCCAGGCGCTCTACGAGCGGCTCTGGGCGGCGCTGGCGCCGGAGATCGGAGCGGCGGCATGAACCGCGTCGACGCCGATCCGGAGGCGCCGGCGGCGGCGCCCGCGGGCGATCCCGGCGAGGTCGCGCCTTGGATCGTGCGCACGGGCCAGGTCGGCCTGGGCGTCGCGCTCCTCGCCGCGTGGCAGCTCGCCTCCGGGCGCCTCGTCGACCCGTTCTTCGTGAGCTCTCCCGCCGAGGTCGGCACGCGGCTCGCGCGCTGGGCGACGGACGGCACGCTGCTCGTCCACGGCAGCTACACGCTGCGCGCGATGGTCGCGGGGTTCGTGATCGGCGCCGCCGCCGGCTTCGGCACGGGCTTCGCGCTCGGCCGCAACGACCTGCTCGCGCGCGTCCTCGACCCCTACATCACGGCGATCTACTGCCTGCCGAAGATCGCGCTGGCGCCGCTCTTCCTGCTCTGGTTCGGCATCGGGATCGAATCGAAGATCGCGATGGCGGCGGCGATCGTCTTCTTCCTCGTGTTCCTCAACACCTTCGCTGGCGTGCGCGCCGTCGAGCGCATCCACCTCGACGCGGTGCGCATCATGGGCGGCGGTCGGCTCGCGGAGCTGCGGCACGTCGTCCTGCCATCGGCCGCCGCCTGGGTGATGACGGGGCTCAAGGTCTCGGTGCCCTACGCGCTGATCGGCGCGGTCGTGAGCGAGCTGATCTCGTCCAACCGCGGCGTCGGCTTCCTGATCGGCCAGGCCAGCGGCCTGTTCGACACGGCCGGCGTCTTCGCCGGCCTCGTCGTGCTCGCGGTGGCCGGCGCGACGCTCAACGGCGTGCTGAAATCGGCCGAGCGCCGCCTGCTGCGCTGGCGCGGGTGAGCGGGCGGGTCCCATCGCCCGCCCCTGCCCTCACTTCTCGCCGACGATCACCGTCCAGGGGAAGCGCCAGCGCTCGCCGCGCGCGGCGAGCGCACCGGGCATCTCCTCGAAGTCGATGGTCTCGACGTTGCGGAAGCCGAGTTCGCGCATCGTCTTCTTCACGTCCATCCGGACCATCGGCTCCATGTAGGGCTCGTTGTTCCGGCGACCGTGGCCGAAATGCATGAAGCGCATGAACGGCTCGTCGGGCGGGATGAAGTCGAGGTGGACCATGAGCCCGCCCGGCTCGAGCACGCGCATCGCCTCGGCGAAGGCCTCGCGGATCGCCGGTGGCGGCATCTCGTGGATCATCATCGTCGAGGTGACGACGTCGTGGCTCGCGTCGGGCAGGCCGGTCCTCCGGCAGTCGCGCTGCAGGAAGCGCACGTTGCGCGCCTGCGCGGCCGCGGCGTCCTGAGCCGCGAGGCGAAGGCAGGGCGCGGCGATGTCGATGCCGGTGACCTGCGCGTCGCGGTCCTCCGCCCAGAAGGGGCGCGTCGACTTGCCGAAGCCGCAGCCCATGTCGAGGATCCGGCGGCCCCTGCGCCGCTCGTTCACCAGCGCGGTGAACTTCCAGTGCAGGTCCTTGTGCTGCTGCATCAGAGGGGTCGTCGAGCGCGCGCCGCGCTCGTAGACATAGCCCGCGATCGGGTCCGACCAGATGCCGCCGGGATGCTGGTGGATGTCGACGGAGGCGAAGTAGGTCGGGACCTCGAGCGACGGGTCGAGCTCGAGGATGCCCGGCGGCAGCGGCGCGTCGAGCTCGGCCTCGATCTCCCCGCGCAGCCGGTCATGCGCGGGCTGCAGCCCCCATCGACCGGAATACTTGAAGCGCTGGAGATGGCGCTCGAGCCAGGCGAACTGGCGGTAGAGCGGCTCGCCCTCGAGCAGCGCCGCGGCGTCCTCGGCCTCGCGCGGCGGCGTGCCGGCATTGGCGGCGCGGCCGGCCTTCTCGCGGTAGAGCGCGTGGAGCTCGGGGAAGATCCGCCCCGTCCAGTGCAGCTTGCAGCCCAGCAGGAACGCCTGGTAGGCCTCGAACTGGCGATCGCGCACGTTGATCATGGCCCTGTCGCTCCCATCGTGACGGCGCGATGATATGGTCCGCCATCCACACCGGCAATCGGGCCCGTCGCATGTCTGACCTCTCGTCCGAACAGGAAGTCCTCTCGATCCTCGAGGCGGTGCGCGCCAAGCGCGGCTACCTGCTTCCGCACCATGGCCTGCTCGCGCTGACGGCCCCGCGCCTCGCGCGCGCCTACGACGAGGCCTACACGGCCCTGACCCTCGACCGGCGCTCGCTGAGCGAGTTCGAGAAGGAATTCGTCTGGCTGCCGATCCTGATCTCCACCGACGAGGCGATCGCGACCCACCACATCGCCAAGTTCAAGGCGGCGGGCGGGACGAGCGCGGACATGGAGACCTGCCTGCGGCTCGCCGCCTTCGCGCGCGGCGCGCGCGACTACCGCTTCGTGGGCCGGCACTGGGGCGACCTGATCGAGGGCTTCGACCGCGAGCGCGCCTATCGCGCGGCCCTCGACGCGCTGCTCGCTGGCGCGTCATGCCCGCGCGGCCTCGCCGAGGCGGCCATGGCCGCGACCCATGCCTGCCTGGCGCAGTGGGAGGAAGTCGCCATCCACATCCGCGGCGCGTACCAGGCTGGACTGCCGGAGGCGAAGCTCGCCGAGGCGCTGTCGCTCGTGATGTTCCCGGGCAGCGTGCCGCATTTCGTCGAGGCCGCCCGCGTCTGGCGCGACCTCGTCAAGTCGGGCGCGGTGCCCGCTTCGCCGGCGCTGCGGCTCTGGGCGTCGATCGACCAGAGCGGCTTCGACGGCAAGGTCTGAGGCCGCGGGCGGGCCTCAGGCCGCGAAGTCGTCCTCGCCGCGGCGCAGCAGCACGCGCTTGAGCGCGTCGAAATGGCGCTGCGCGGGGCTCGCGCCCGCAGGAGCGACGCCGCCGCCATCGAGGCCGAACTCCACCTGCCTGCGCAACGTCGCCATCACGTCCTGGCGCACCCGCCGGCGCGGCTGGCCGGTCATGTAGGCGTAGACCTGGGTCTGGCAGGCGCGCTCGAGGTAGTAGAGCCGGTCATAGGCCTCGGCGAGCGTGCGGCCGGCGACCATCACGCCATGGCTCGCCATGAACATGATCGTCTTGCCGTCCTCGAGCTTGGTCGCGAGCCGCTCGCCCTCCGAAGGGTCGTGCGCGAGGCCGGTGTAGTCCTCGTCGTAGCAGATCATCGGCGCGAGGATGGCCGCGGACTGGCCGATCGGCTCGAGCCGCTGGTCCTGCAGCAGGGTCAGCGTCGTCGCGAATGGCATGTGCGTGTGCAGCAGCACCTCGGCCTGCGGCTTGAGCCGGTGGAGCGGCGCATGGATGCACCACGCGGTCAGCTCGATCTCGCCCTCGCCCTCGACGACCCGTCCCTCGTAGTCGCAGACGAGGAAGTCGCTCGCCTTCACCTCGGCCCAGTGCAGGCCGTAGGGGATGGCGAGGAAGTGCCCGGGACGCCCCGGCACGTTCATCGTGAAGTGGTTGCAGATGCCCTCGTTGAAGCCGTGCATCACCGCCATGCGATGGGCGGCCGCGAGGTCCACGCGCGCCTGCCACACCGGATCCGTCGTCCCGGACATCGCCATCTCCCGATCTGGCCCTCGCTGGCGCCGCCTCAGAGCGGGCCGCGGGCCGACTGCGTGCCGAGCAGGTTGTCCATCAGGTGCGCGACGAAGGCGTCGCGGTCCGCCGCGGAGGCCTCGGCCTGCTCCGCGGTCGGTGCGAAGGCGTCGAGCGACCCCTCCGCCAGCGCGCCCTGCCTGACCAGCAGCGCCTCCATGCAGCGCACGCGGTCCCGCAGGACGTAGACCTCGCCGGCCAGCGCCATCACGACCCCGAGGACCCGGTCGATCGCCGGATCCGCGAAGAAGGTCTGCTCTGGCCTGGACTTCGCGTCGCCCATTGCGTCAATCCCCCGTCCGTCCCTCTTCCCGAAGGGGGAAGGCGGCGGCGACCGCCGCCTTCCCCGCCCGTCGTCAGAGCGCCCGGATGCGGTCCCAGGCGCCGGCGCCGTAGACCTCCTCGGCGAGGCGCTTGTTGAGCGGCTCCATGCGCCTCGTGATCTCGGCCTGGTCGATGGTGACGACGGAGTCGTCGCCGTTGAAGCGCCGCCACGTGGCGAGGTCCGTCGTGATCGCGTTGACGCCGGCCTGGAAGTAATCGGTCGCCTCCATCTCCTCGAAGGTCTGCAGCACGATGCGCTGCTGCTGCTCGTTGAGGCGGCGCCAGGCGCGGGTGGAGATCGCCTCCTTGTCGAGGCCTTCGCCGAACGGGTTCGACAGGACGAACTTGGACACCTCGTAGAACTTGCCCGCGACCGACGGGTTGAGCGCCGACACGAAGCCGTCGACCGTGCCGTTCTGCAGCGCGAGGTAGATCTCGTTGAAGGCGATCGGGGTCGGGTTCGCGCCGAGGAACTTGAGCGCCTCGACCATGCCCTCGATCTGCGGCGCGCGCAGCTTCATGCCCTTGATCTCCTCGAGCGAGGTGATCTTCTTCTTGGTCGACAGGACCCAGGGGCCGAGGCGGCCGATGCCGAGCAGGCGGGCCTGGTAGCGCTTCTCGAGCACCTCGGCGGCCTGCGCGCCGATCTGGCTCTGCATGACGCGCTTGGAGTGGCCGGCGTCGCGGAAGAAGCCCGGCGAGTAGAAGATGTCGAACTCGCGGGTCCCGGTGTAGGCGCCGTTGTAGACGTCGATCGTGCCGAGGGCCATGCCCTCGAGCAGGCGCTGCTCGCCGCCGAGCGTGCCGGCGAAGATCTCGACCTTGATGCCGCCATTGGTCCGCTTGGCGACCTCGTTCCAGAGCTTGACGTTGAACTGGTTCGAGATCGTCTGCGGGTTGCCGGCGTTGCCGAACTTCAGGTTGACGACCCGGCCCTGCGCCGAGGCGGCGAGGCCATGGCCGGCGACGCCTGCGGCCGCGGCCGAGGCGAGGACGGAGCGGCGGGAAACGAAGGCCATTGTTTTCTCCCTTGGGGTTGAAGCCAGTCTGGAAAGGGTCCTGCCGACCTTGTCAGTCCATCAGAAGTTTGGGAAGCCAGAGCGACAGGCCGGGTACGTAGGTGATGAGCAGCAGGACGGCGAACAGGACATAGAGATAGGGCATCATGTCCTTGAAGACAGCCATGGGGTCGACCCTGGCGATCAGCCCGACGACGTTGAGGATCAGCCCGACCGGGGGCGTCACCAGCCCGAGCACCACGTTGATGACGAAGATCACGGCGAGGTGGATCGGGTCGACGCCGAGCTCGGTGAACATGGGAAAGACGATCGGCCCGAGGACGAGCATCAGCGGCAGCGGCTCCATGAACGTGCCGAGCGCGAGGAGCAGCACGTTGAAGAGCAGCAGCAGAACGTTGACGTTGCCGGAGATGGCGAGCATCGCCGAGGTCACGAGCTCGCCGAAGCGCTCCAGGACCGAGAGTGCGGAGAACATCTGCGCCATGCCGACCGTCAGCATGATGATCGAGGTGACGAGCGCGGCGCGCGCGGCGCAGTCGACGATCGTGCGCAGCGACAACGTCCGGAATACCAGCAGGCCGAGCAGCATGACGTAGCCGACGAGGATCGCGGCCGCCTCGGTCGGCGTGGCGACCCCGCTCGCCATGGCGCGCACCACCACCAGCGGCGCGGCGAGCGGCAGGATCGCGGCGAGGATGGCGGCGCGCCTCTCGCCCCAGTCGGCGCGCGGCTCGACCGGGTAGCCGCGACCGCGCGCGATCCACCACGTGATCGCGAACATGGACAGGCTCATCAGCGTGCCGGGGATGATCCCCGCGAGGAAGAGCTTGCCCACCGACAGGTTCATGATCGCGCCGATCAGCACGAACGAGATCGAGGGCGGGACGATGGGGCCGACCGTGGAGGCGGCGGCGATCACGGCGCAGGAGAAGCCGATGGGATAGCCGCGCTTCGTCATCTGGGGGATGAGGACCGTGCCGGTGGCGGCCGCGTCCGCGATCGCCGAGCCGGAGATCCCGGCCATGCCGTAGTTCGACACCACGCCCACGTTCGCCAGCCCGCCCCGGACGTGCCCGACGAAGGCCGAGGCGACGCGCACCAGCCTGTGCGTGACGCCGGCCTCGGTCATCAGCTCGCCCGCGAAGAGGAAGAGCGGGATCGCGAGCAGCGCGAAGCTGTCGACGCCGTCGAAGACGTAGAGCGGGAAGCTCACGTAGTTGGCGTCGTCGAGGAGGACGTCGGAGAGGACGAGGTAGCTGAGGCAGGCGAAGCCGATCGCCCAGGCCACCTCCATGCCCAGCATGATGAAGGCGACGAGCAGGAAGATGAGCGTGGCGAGCAGCATGGCTCAGCCCATCCCCGCGCCGGACTGCTGCGCCTCGCGGACGTCGCCGCCCGTGCGCATCGCGCGCAGGACGCCGAGCAACCGGCGCGCCTGGTAGATGGCCGCGATCCCAAGCCCGCCGAGCATCGGGATCACGAGCACCGCCTCGCTCCAGCCCGTCGAGAGCATCGTCGTCCCCCACTTGAGCCTGAGCAGGGGCAGCGTGAACCAGGCCAGCACGCCGATCATCGCGAGGACGAGGACGTGCATGACCGCCTCGTTGGCGAGGCGCACGGGCCGGGGCATCGCGTCGACGAGGCCCGTCACGCGGATGTTCAGGCCCAGCTTGATCGCGAGGCCGAGGGTGGCGAAGACCATCCACACGAAGAGCGTGCGGGGCACGTCCTCGGACCAGGGCGGCGGCCGGTTGAAGAAGTAGCGCGCGGCCACGACGTAGAGCATCGTACCGGTCATCGCGAGCATCAGGAACGCGCCGGAAAGCCAGAACACCCGGTCGACGGCGGTCCTCGGCCTCATGCCGCCCTCGGACATCGATGCTCGCCTCTTGCTGCTGGATGGAATGCCCGGGACACGGGTCATCCCGCGCCGGGGCCAGGGCCCCGGCGCGGGACGGCGGGCATAATGTCGGCGCACCGTGCCTCGCGCAACATGCATGGCGGGCCGGCGGCGCCGCGCGCCGGGGACGCGCGCGGCGGTTGCGCGTCGTCGGCGACGCTGCCAGTTTCCACGCCATGCAGAGCGACATGGCAGGCGCGCCGCAATGCGCCGGGGCGGGCGATCGCCACGAGATCGTCGCCGAGGTCACCTCGGCGATCCATTGCGCCAACTTCATCCAGGCGGGGCAGGTCTTCGTCTTCGACATGAAGGGCGTGATCAAGGCGGAGAAGTCGACGGCAAATCTCTGCCTCGGCATCCTCGCGCGGATCCAGCCCGGGCTGCTGATGGCGATGGACCGCGCTGCCGAGGGGCTCCATCCGATCAGCCCGCGCTGGCGGAACTTCGACTGCTACGACCTCGGCATCGACCACGGCGGCATGGGCAAGGTGACCGTGAAGCTGCACCTGCGCGACGCCGCCACGCACGAGGTCCTGCGCGAACTCCCCTCGCCCGCCTGAGCCGGCGGCGCGCCGGCGTCAGACGTCGAGCTCGGCGCGCGGCGGCAGGTCGCGCATCATGACCGGCTGGTGGGTGTCGGACGTGCGCAGGTAGACGCGCGCGCGCGCCTTCTCGCGCCCGAGGTCCTCGCCGGTGTCGAGGCAGTCGAAGAAGCGCCAGATGCTGGTGACCGGGTTGAGGCCGTCCGCGGCCCGGTCGAAGGTCATGTAGAAGATCGCCAGCACGGGCGCGAGCAGGTGCATGCACAGCGGCGCGGTCGACTTCTCCGGCTTGACGCGGTGGCGCATGTCGAACACGACCACCTGCCCGGGCGCGACGCCGCAGCCGCAGCGGCCGTTCGAGGTGATCTCCAGGACCACCTCGAAGTCGTCGAGCCAGGTGTTGCCGAGATGCCGGCGGACGCCGAGAAGGTGGCGCATCTCCGGCGAGATCCGGTCGAAGTCCTCGTCGCGCAACCCGAGCGCGCGCTTGAGCGCGGCGCGCACGTCGCCCTCGAGGCGCATGTCGGGGTCGGGATAGGGGTAGAGCCCGGCTCCGGGCGCGGCCTGCTTGTCAGACATCGATGGCGATCGCGCGTCCCGCGCGCCTCCTGAGGTTCTTCTTGTCGAGGTCGTCGCCCGACGCCTCGTCGCCGACGACGTTGGCGAGGTTGCGGTAGGTCTCGCTGCGCAGCACGACGGCGACATCCGTGCCGTCCGCGAGCGCGAAGGGGAACTCGTGCCAGCACCCGACGCGCATGCAGAAGCCCGCGGCGCCGTCGAAGCGGAAGGCGCGGATCGCGTCGAGCGCGGGGACGTCTCCGTCGGAAGGCGGCGCCATGGCGAGCACGAAGGGCTGGCCGCCGAGCGGCAGGAAGGCCTGCGTGTGCTTCCAGTGGCGCTCCATGTAGACGACCTCGAGGGGGCGCCGCTCGAGGCGCACGACCGAGATGTCCGCCTGCGCGTCGGTGACGAAGGCGCAGGGCGAGCGCATCTCGCCGGGATAGAAGTTCAGCCGCCGGCCGGGGATGTCGGCGCGCGAGGCTAGCATCCAGCCGAACGGCGCGAGGCTGGCCGCGTCGGCCTCCTCCACCGCCACCCTGAACGCATCGACTTCCGCCTCGGCCACCGCATCCTCCGGAGAAGACGCGCATTCAACCCGTTCCCGGCGCCGCCGCCAAGCGCGATGCGCGCGTGACGCGACGCGCGTCGCGGCGCTAACCTCGCGCGCGTCGACAGAGGGAGAGAAGCACGCGATGCACGATCTGGTTCTCAAGGGCGGCAGGGTCGTCGATCCGTCGCAGGGCATCGACCGCGTCACCGACGTCGCCTTCTCCGGCGGCAAGGTCGCGGCGGTCGGCGACGGTTTGCAGGGCAAGGACACGCGCGACGTGCGCGGCAGGATCGTGTCGCCGGGCCTCATCGACCTGCACACGCATGTCTACTGGGGCGGCACGTCGCTGGGCGTCGCGGCCGAGCCGCTGGCGCGCAGCGGCGCCGTCACGACCTTCGTCGACGCCGGCAGCGCCGGTCCGGGCAACTTCCACGGGTTCCGCGCGCACGTGATCGAGCCCTCGCCCGTGCGCATCCTGCCCTACCTCAACCTGTCCTATCCCGGCATCTTCGCCTTCTCGCAGCAGGTCATGGTCGGCGAATCGGCCGACCTGCGCCTGCTCGACGCGCGCGAATGCGCCCGCGTCGCGGAGGAGAACCGCGACCTCGTCCTCGGCATCAAGGTCCGCGTCGGCCGCGGGACCAGCAACGAGCTCGGCAACATGCCGCTCGAGGTGGCGCTCGAGGTCGCCGAGGAGATCGGGATGCCGATCATGGCGCATCTCGACAACCCGCCGCCCTCGCGCAAG
>Ga0169931_10007903_pt1 | contig 15660 bp, 13 predicted proteins | sample Kivu_15m_20L_FD_129675 | JGI IMG/M metagenome (GOLD analysis project Ga0169931, IMG submission 129675) | Freshwater microbial communities from Lake Kivu, Western Province, Rwanda to study Microbial Dark Matter (Phase II) - Kivu_15m_20L... | ecosystem: Environmental > Aquatic > Freshwater > Lake... | reverse complement strand
TTGGGGATTGGGGATTGGGGATTGGGCCCAATCCCCAATCCCCAATCCCCAATCCCCAATCCCCATAAATATTAATTATTTAATTTATTATTTAATTAATTAAATTAAATTAATTTAACATGAATATACTGGGAAACATGCGATAAGATATTAATAGTTACATCAAAATGTTATTTTAATTTTAATAAAATTTATTAAATTACATAAAGTATTTAAATTAAATTTATCTATAATACATTATTTATAATGTCAAATTCCAAAGGTTTAGATTGTGATGATTTCTTTAAACCGAATGAAATTCTGTTTCTATGTAAGAAAAAGAAGATAACTAAAAATTGGACAGAGAAGGATGATGCATTACTACTTACATTAGCTGAAAAATACGATTATCGAAGTTGGAACAAGATATCCGAATATTTTGAGGGAAAAACGGGAATCCAATGTTCAGCTAGGTATAGAAGAATTAAGCCAAACATTAAAAAAGGGTCCTGGACTACTGAAGAAGATAAAACTTTAATGGAACTAATAAAAATTCATGGTAATAAATGGTGTAAAATCTCGGAGGTCATGAAAAATCGTACTGGAAAGCAAATAAGAGACAGATATTATAACGTCCTTGACATGAACATAAATAAGGACAAATTTTCCGAGGATGAGGACAAGAAAGTTTTGAAATTATATACTAAATTAGGGCCTAATTGGACTCAAATGTGTAAATATTTACAAGGGCGTACTAGTCAACAAATTAAAAATAGATTCTATGGAGTAATATGCTACGATATATTTAATAAAAGACAATTAAGTCAATCTCAAAATACTCAAGTAAACACAAATATAAGTATAGATATAAACGATTCTTTCTTAAATGATGATAACAGTATCAGCAAGGATAATAAAATTTCTGATTTCGACTGCCAGCTGCTGACAGATGACGAAAATTTCAGTCAAAAAAAGACACAAATTTTTGAAAGTGTTAATCAAGATTTATCTCAATCTAATTTCGAAAGCACAAAAGAAACTACTTCTGATAATTTATTTATAAATTGTATTAAAAAGAAAAATCTTTCAATAAATCTATCTTCTTTAATAAAAAAGGATTCTGAACCGCTTCAAGTGAAACTTCCAAGAAAACCGTCCGAAGATAACATTTTAGAAAAAAAAAATTTCTTTCATAGTCATGAAGCAACCTCTCCCTTAATACCTGCCTTTTACAACAAATTGGTTAATTCCCTTATGGAGAAAAATCCAGATTTTTCGAATTATTTTCTAAATTCATCTATTTATGAAGAATACTCATTTTTAAATGTGTCTGATTTTAATCAACCTAATTTCGATTTTGATTTTGAAAAAAAAAAGAATAACATAAAATCCTATAATGAAAATTCTACAAAAGATATTCAAACTGATCATTTCTTCAACTAAACTTTTTAATTTTGTCAAATATGAAATGGTTGGCGGTAATAATTTTGGGTGTATGTTATCGATTGTGAAAATTCGATGGATATTATATTTAATTATTTAAATTAATCCTTTATAAATTTATTTACATCATATTAACGTATAAAAATTAGTTATATTTGGCTTCATTTTTTTTTGAACAAGCATGGAGCAAGTTGGGAAATGAAGACCTAATTTCTTTCATGAGAATTCAGCAAAAATTTCTTAAATTTCATTCATAATTAAAAGTAATTCATCTTATTCTAATATTCTTAGAATCGCCTTGATTGAACCTTTTTTTCAATATGCCTTCAGCATCTCTTACTCTGGGTAGTAGCCCCCTGTTATTTCATTTTATTTATAAATCTAATTTAGTAACATAATAAATTTTTAAAACTAAAAAATTTTATGAAAATTGTTTGTTAAATAATTATTTTACAATTAAAATGTTTAAAATTAAAAATCGTGTAAATTTATTTTTAATTTTTGTATTTTACTTTCTACAATATATGGAATTAATTTATTGTAACTTCTCGAAATACAAAATGAAATTTTTTACAAAGAAGTTCAAAACTTTGTCATCGACCTAAAAAATATATCCAAAGTAATTAAATTAGAAGAAGACAAATTGGTTGTTTTATTAAATGACAATATATTGAGAATTTATGACAATTTCAAAGATCTCAAACCTATAAAAACACTTTTTGGTCACACAGACACAATAAAGTTTGTTATAAAACTCGAAAATGGAAATTTAGCATCTATAGGAAGAGACAGAAAAATTATTTTATGGGATAAAAATAAAAGTTATTCCATCAAGAAAATTATTGAGGATAATTATGAAATTTCTTCATTTACACAAACAAACGCAGGAATGATTATCACTGGTTATAATGATGGTTCAATAAAATTCTGGGAAAGTTTTGTTGAAAAAAAATCTCTGTCTAATCATTCTGCGGGAGTTACATCTTTGACTGAATTAAACGATGGTTTCATTATAACAGGGTCTAGGGACAAAACTATAATTATTTGGAATCTAAACGATAATTATTCAGTATTTAAAAAACTAACGGGTCATGATCTTTCAATCACTAGTGTTATAAAATTAGAAAACGGGATGATTGCATCTTCTTCAGATGATGGTAATATTATTATTTGGAATCAAAAAGATAACTTTTCGATATACAAAACTTTAAAAAATCATGAAAAACCCGTAAAAAATTTAATAAATTTAAACCTTGATTTGATGGCATCTGCTTCGGAAGATAGTTTCTTCTATGTGTGGAATTCCAAAACTTTTTCTTTTATAAATCAAATAGAAACAGGAGATTCCTTAATAACAAAGCTATATTGTTTGAATAATGGATTGCTTGCAACTGGGCATTATGACGGATCAATTAAAATTTGGAATATAAATTTCAATTTTGCTCAGATTTCAAAAGAAAGAGCATCGTCTTCTCCTTTGTCTTCAATTATTCAATTAAAAAATGGTAAATTAGTTGCTGGATTTTTAGATGGAGTCATACACGTTTATGACCCTTTAAATAACTTTAATTTAATTTATACTTTGAAAGAACATTCAGACGCTGTTTTAACATTATTAGAAGTAGATAACGGCAAGATGCTATCTGGATCTAAAGATAATTTGATTAAAATTTGGGACCCATACAATGAGTTTTCTCTTGTAGACATCCTAAATGGTCATTCAGCTGGAATTAATAATGCTATTCAAATTTCTTCAGGGCAATTGATAACTGCCTCCGATGATAATTTAATAAAAATATGGAGTTTAAAACCAAGAAATATTCAGTCTGGACATGAAGAAGAAATTACTGATCTAGAATTATTTTCCAATACAAAGCTGATTTCAAGCAGTTGTGATAAGAAGATAAACATTCACAATTTACTTGGCAGTCATAAATTGATAAAAACTGTAACAGGACATACAAGTTCAGTTAATAAAATTTTAATTTATGATAAAAATACATTGATCTCAGCTTCAAGAGACACTAATATAAAAATATGGGACGTGACTGATAATTACAATTTAAAAAAAACTCTAATAGGTCACACTAAATCAGTTGATCAGATTTTAAAGTTATCGAATGGTTTTTTAATGTCTGGAGGGAATCTAACAAGAGTCAAATTATGGGACACCAAAGATGATTTTTCCTTATTACAAACTTTAGAACATAAGGCGATTTCATTTTTTGAAATAGAACAAGATAAAATATTCAGTATAAATCAAGACGGAAATATAAAAATCTTCACAAAAACAAATGCCAAGCATTTTTATAAATATCAAGATAATATATTCACACTAAATGATTACATAAATTCCCAATCACAAGGTGGATCTATCATTTTTAATTCTTTATCTTTATGTAATTCAAAAATATTCATAGATTCTCAAGAAGTAAAAATTAAGAAAAATTATGATTTTAATTCATCTTTTCTGTATAAAGGTTACTGCGAAACTAATTACGATGAAATTGCATTTGGTTTTTATGAATCTAAATCACTTACTAGAGAAGTTATAGTAACAATATTTTTTGAAAACACACCTCATTTGTGGCAACCTATAACAATAATCGGAGAAACAATGAAGACATATGAAATTGATTTGACAGACAAAATATATGATGATAAATTTGGTGTAAATGATCTACTCATAGAATTCGTAAGTTTACCTTTACACGGAAACATTGTATTCGAGGAAGTAGAAGAAGAAACGGAAATAAATATTCCCTATAAATATTTAATTTTCGAATACATAAATGCCAGTAATTCTGAACTGAATATAATTGATAATTTCGAATTCAGGATTATAAACGGGTATGGTTTGAAAAGTCAAATTTATAAAGTTGAAATTAATCTTTCCTCACATAAAAGTGTGTGGGAGAAACCTTACATAATTATTTTCCTGATTTGCATATTTATTTTATGTATATTTTTAGTTTTTGGAGGAGTCCATTATTGCCGAAAAAAAAAATGTTGCTTCATAAAGTCTAAAGAAATAAATATTAGTCATATCCAAAATTCTATTCTATACTAGAGTTCACAATTATAATTTGATTATTTATATATTATTTAAAATAGTTAAATAAATAATGTCTAATAAATTATTGTTACAATCACAATAGAAAAAATTATGATTTATTAGCATCAATATAAGAATAAGGCTGAGTTTATATTTGATATTTATTAGTAACTTATAAGAAATCAAATTTAATTAATTTATTAATGGACCTTATAAATTAATTTACTTAAAATCTTTGAATAATTATTTGTTTAACTTTAATTTTCTAATTTATATCAAATTTATTTCAAGAACTGGTAAGAATGTCATATATTTCTTGTTATTTATAGTCAATCCAATCTTTTTATCAGGTGTAGCTACAACTTTTTTAATTTTTGGCAATAGTAAATTATTAGAAATTATGGCTTTGCCTAAATTATCCAAGTATTCATTAGAGTAATTCAGTGAATCTCTTAGTTTTACATCGGCTCCCTTTAATTCATTTAAAATCTTAATAGACTGCTTTAAATAGGAATCCGCACTTTGTAAAATGATGTCTCTGTCCTTCTCAACGTCAAAAGTTGTATCATTCAAGAAATTTTCATAAGACAAATCTATGAAAAATTTGCAGTTTTTGAAAAATGGAAAACGGTTTTTAATTCTGATTGATTCAGATTCCCTAATTTCGTGTGAGGATAAAATTCCTGAAGTTTTCAAATATCTACATATCAATGTAATCCCTCTGATTGCATATTTTAATCCTTTGAACAGATGAATTTCATCTAAAATCATTTTCTGAGTTTGTGAAAGCTTTTTCTTTGAATTGCTTTTGACGAAATCTTCCTCTTTCAAAATTTTGTCAGCGAATTGGCTTGCTATTATAGTAACGTGTGTAGATAAGAAATCCAAAATACATTGGATGATCCAAAAAACATAATCTAATTCGAAAAAGGAGAATAATTCGAGTTCAAAAGAGGTCCAAATATACTTCAACATCTCAGTCAGAATCTGCCTTAACAAATAGCTAGTAAGAGAAGGTTTTTTGCTAAATGTTTGGGTTTTTCTAGTTGCCTGTTCTATTTGGTTTCCTTCCATTACCACATATACCAGATTATCGAATAAAAGTTTTGAATCCCGAATTTGTCTGCTTCTATTTTTCAGATTTTTGAATAATAGCTCCTTATTTATTTCTATTAGATTTGTAACAAGCTCTGAGTTGCTATCCACAAAATTTATTTTTAATTCTTTCATCAATTCCGCTAAGACATTTCTGAATTCAGTCCTTCCAAAAAGAAGGCTCGATTTATTAGGAAACATGTTTAATTCTAGCAAACTTCTTAAAAGAAATGATGGTTGATCACTGTTGAAATTTTCAACTGTTTTTAAAATTTGATAGAAATCTTTACCATCATATATTTTAGAAATAGAAACTAAATCATTTAAGAACTTTTCATATTTGGAAAGAGACTCTTCATAATCGTAATATTTAAATGATTTTAAACCTGATAAAGACGGATAGATTCTGCATAATTTATCACAGAAATAATGACTGGTAAGATTGAGTTCTTCTTTTATATTATCGCAGCTAGATTTTAATTCAAGAAAAGATTCTTTTAAGTTATTCACATGTAAAATCAAATTATCGTATCTCGATAGGTTATTAAAATCGTACTGCTCTTCAAGTAAGACAATCAACTCTTTTCTGGCTTTGATTCTGTTCAGTAATTTACTAAGAATCTTCCTTTCCTCTTCATCACCGCTTAATCCTTTTAATTTTTGTTTTAAATTATTTTCCAAGCTTTTCAGCTCGTTGATAACATTTGGACGTTTTATAAATGCAATATTTTGAACTGGAATAATAGAAATGTCTTCATCCCTAATACAGAAACAATTTAAGATGTTGTTATATGATAAATAAATGATCTGAAGTGTTGAGTCCATGTAGATCCTGATAATGTTGTCATCATGTTGAATTTTATTGATTGAATCATCGGAAAAATAAACAAGAGACAATATAGTTTGATAAATTGGATTTCCATACATCCACATTATCTCTCTGATGAATATGTTATCTATTAAAGAAAGTGTCTAATTTTATTACTTGATATTAAATACCTCTCTATTAGTAAGTTCTTCTTTTATTTTTATTTTTCCTTCTTTCAGAAGTTTTCTCAAGGTATTTGCCTCTCTGTTATTGAAGTGGGGATCCATCTTAAAGTGGTTCAATTCTACTGATGCCATTGAATCTGCTAATGAAAAATCCTCTGTTTGTATCATTTCGCCTAAGGAAAATTTGTCTGGTAATTCAAGTAGTTCTTTTGTTATGTCTTTTGATGCTGATATATCTTCTTCTAATTGTATGTATTTTAATTTATTATCTATTATTAATTTTTCTTGTTGGGATAATTCGTTCATAGTTGTTTTTTCCATTTATCTTGTTTTTAAATAAATATTTTTTTCCTAATAATTTTTATAATTCAATAATAAATTACACATTATTTTCTAAGTTATAATACAAATTCAATTTTCAGAATATTATGATTGAGTCATAATTGTTTATAAACAAAATTTACAATCCGTAATTATTTAGCATATTCTTTACAAATTTCAAATTTAAATTTTAAATTATAATCTTTAAAATTCTTTACTTTATTTTCACATTTAAACAAAAAGAAAGACTAATTTAAAATTATAATTCTTTAATTTTTAATTTCCAGTTATTCTATTCCACATATAATTAACAGGTGACATAAGCATATTTTTTATGAAATATATTCCCATCCCACCTCCCGGGATAAAAGAAAGAGTAAAAACTACCAAAGTAATCATTTGCACTACAGCACAGATTAAGGAAATTAGATAATAAGTCTTATTAAAAGAAAAATATATCCCTAATCCAATTGAAAGAAGAAATAAGATTGTGAATAGAAATCTTTTACTGTTGAAGAGCATATCTAAATATTCTGAAGTTCCATACAGGAAAACAAAACTGAAAACACTAATCAAACACCCTAGGGAGAATATTGAAACAAATTTTTGAGGGGACATCCATACTATTGGAAGGAACATAAGCGACAATAAAATAAGACCCAACCCCGTAGATAGGATAATAAAAAACACCTTGTAACTTTTTTCAACTTCAAATGTATTTTTAACACATCTTTTCGTTTTTTCCATTATTCCGATATTTTCCTCCTGGGGGACATTGGCTTCCACATCGTTCGAATTGAGTTTAGCGTAACCCTTTAGTTTATTTATTATACTTGAATAAGTCTCCCCTACTGTATCAGAAATACTTGTGTCTCCTCCCTTTGAATTTATATTTTTTGTAAAAATTGAATTGTCTTTTGATTTATTCATTTATGTTATATATGTTAATTTTTAAATATTTTAATATTAAAATTATGCGTTGATTCTTTAATTGAATAAATATAATTTAGATATTTTTGACACTGTTATCCAAAATTTGATGATCTAAATTACTATTATTAATCAAATGTAGTTGGAAATAATCATCAAAAATAGCAGAAATAGATTCACCTTTTTCCTTTAAATAAGATAGTGCCTTGTTTTCCTTAGTGCAATCATACAAACAAAGTTTAAATAAAGATTTTATCTCAGGAAGATATTGAATATAAGAGCTGCTTGAATTAAATTTAATTAAATTCTTGTTGTTGGATCTATTTTTACCATCATATCCTCCGAAAATGTAAATCTCTTCTTCACTTTTAGGAATTGTTATGAAAGATTTTAGAGAAGTTGAAAAAACGTCACCTTCAAATGAATATTTAACCATTTCCCAAACTCCGTCAGATGATTCCAAGTTAATCCTTTCGATTGTGTCAAGATAGGATGCATTAAGGTATGAATAACCAAAGAAGGCATAAAGATAATTTTCGTTTAATATAACATAAGATGCATGAGATCTATCATAAATCATTTCTGGGATATCTTCAAGTTTACTTTTTGTCAACACCAATTTTTCACAATTTTTAACATGATTACCTGAGAGAATATACAGGCTGTTATTATTTTTATGACATACTAAACCACCAGATTTGTGGCTACTATTCAATTCAGCTAATGATTTCATTCTTTTCTCAGAATGACTGTAATAGAATAGCAAATTAGATTTCATTCCTGTGATCACGAAGAACCCTCTGTCAGTGTTTAAACTAGTCACACTTTCTTTGTTAAAATTCTCTTCGAACCGTTCTGATTCCACTAATTCAATGACTTCAAAACTATTTTTTACAAAATCGTATGCAACGACTCTTTTCTCATCATTCACAGCGAATATAATGTTACTTACTTCAGGATTGTTGGGTATTACAAAATCAAGTTCATTCAATCTTGGAGTGTTTATTGTATGCATAGGTATCAGTAAGTCAGATCCTGAATTGTTTTTGTTGTTATAATTTTCATCAATAATCTCGTTTTTTATGTTGTTTAATACATTGTTTAAAGGAAAATTAAATTTATTTTCCTCTTTGCTCTGATTATTCTTAGGAAAATTAATTTCTTCTACAAAAATATTCGAGGGATTTTCATACTCCATTTCATTTTTTAAATAATTAGATGCATCAACCTCTTTTTGTTTTTTAGATGTAAGATCTTCCACTTGTACAAGCAATTCGTGGATCATTTCATCTTTTAGCATAATCTGCCTTGACATATCTTCTATCATATCGTTTTGTTTTTTTAGTATTTTCTTACTTTCAGCATTTCCTCTGTTGTAATTAATGCTTATATCTTCTGAGATCTTGTTCAATTTGGTGACTTTATTTTCTTCTTTGTATTTGTTTATAATCATATCTCTCTCAGATAATTTTTCCACTAATATTTCATTATCAAATTCCATTTGTGTTATCTTGTTTCTATTTTCAATCAATTCCTTTTCTAATTTGAGATTCTTCATTTGCAATTCCTCTTTTCCATTCTTTAATTCGTTTAAGACATTTTGTGAATCGTTTAGTTTCTTCCGGTACAACTCGAAATTCTGTAAAATTTTGACTTTTTCGTTTACTTCAGCTTCTAGTTTAACTTTTGTAATGTCTAACTCAGTTTTAGTTTCCTCAAATGTCTTTGTATAGTAATTCAAAGAATTTTTTAGATTATTTACGAGATGATCTTTTTCTTCTATATTTAGGTTGATTGTTTCCATTTTAGTTTTGTTCTTTTCGATATCCATCAAGGCATTTCTGAATTTCAGTTGTATTTCCTTTAGGTAACTTTCTTTAGCAGATATATCGTCTCTTAAATTCTTTAGTTCTTTCGTTGTAAAATCATTTTCTTTAAATTCATTTTGTAAGGAAATTTTTAATTGATCGATTTCATAATTTTTCTGTAAAATTTGATTTTGCAATTCTTCTATTTTAGCTGATAAATTTGCCTTTTCTTTTTCAGATTCGGCGTTTGATTTTTTAAGTACCTCCAAAGTGTTCTTCAAATTTTCTTGTAGTTCCAGATTATCACTCTTGTTTTTTTCATAGTTTTCAATGAGCAAAAATAGATTCGAAATTTTTTCTTCATCTTCATTTGCTTTTTCATCCTTTTCTTTTAATTTTAATTCTAACTGATTGTATTCATTTTCCTTTTTTGATTTTTCATTCAGAATATTTTCGTTGATGACTTTAAGTTCACAGAATTTTTTCTTTAGAGCGTCAAGTTCGTTTTTAACAATAGAAGATTGTTCCTTCAAAAGATTATTTTCGTTATTTAAATCCGAATTTCTTTTCTGTAAGACATCGATAATCTCCCCTAGTTCTTTATTCGACATTTGACAAGAATTCAAAGAATTTTTCAATCCTTCTATGAAATTATTAACATTCTGATCAAAATTAGAATTCATCACGTAATTGTTGTTAAGGTTACTGTTTTGTAAAACTTCGATTTCATATTGCAAAATTTTATTTTGATTTTTATAATCTAGATTAGACTTATTCAGCACCTGATTAGAAATTCGTAGTCTGTCTATTTCTTCTTTTAAATTGTTCGAAGTTATTTTATTCACAAATGAATTAAAATTATTTTCAGTTTCTCTATCTGGGGATAAAGGATTACTGTAAATTTTCTGGTTGGAAGAGTTAAGATCGGGAGAATGATGATCATAATTCATGTTTAAATTCATACTTGATAGGGTGTTTATGTATTTTCTTTCGTTTTGAGAGTTTGGATAGTTTACAGCAGGAGGATCAGAGATATATTTCTCGCTTTCTTTTAATATTTCTTTAAAATTGTTGATTATCTCATCTGTCTTCCTTTTGCTTGTTGCTTTATTAAGCGTTGCAGTTGGTATATTTGATCGGCTTTCTGTATCATTCCTGTTGGGTGTTTTGTAGTTATTCATATTCAATTTGAAATTCTCTTCTTTAGCTGTTCTAACATCGACGGTATTTTCAGTCTGAACCTGCCTCATTCTCATTTCTCCAGATCTTGAATAAGGATTTAGCGCTTGGATTCTTTTAAGATCTTCGTTTTCCATGTTTATTCTTCCAGATAATTTTTCTCTTTCGAAATTTGTCTGTAGATTTCCTCGTGTAGTTTTGATGTCCTCCACTGCACGTTTTAGCTTCTCTAGATCAGAGTATGCATCGTTTAACCTTTCGTTAAGATTTAATTGAGTGTCTGCTTTTGTAACTTTAGAGTTATAATCTAGTTGCTGCTTAGGATACTTTCCTAAATAAGCTTCAGGGTTAAAATTTTCCTGGCTGAGATATTTGAAATTTTTATCATCCATGGTATATTAATTTTATTTTTTTTAATTTTTATAAAACAATGAATTATAGAATTTTATTGAATATACTTACATGTATATAATAATTGGTTTCTTAATTCAAGTACAAATTTTTAAATAATAAACATCAAAAGTCACAATTACTCTAATTTATCTAAAAAGGAAAATTTCTTTTATTTGTTGAATTTTTTGGAACTTTCTTCTGAATTTTAGATACGAGTGTTTTATAAATAATAAGCTTTTTTGATTTTATTCTATAACTCCAATCATTTTTAAGAAATTCAGTTATTCTTATATTTACATCGCTTTCAGATTCTGAACTAGATGAACAGGAATTCGTCAAGGTTGAAGAATTTGAGATCTCAGTGTCTCTTTCTGGATTGATATGAAAGAGTTTTTGATTTTCTAGAACAGCATCGTATTTCGAATAATGGCTATCAACAGGTATCAGGAAAATTTCCATTTTTATATTTGAATCTACTTTGGTAACGTTCATTCAATCCAAATAATATTTTATAATGATTGATTTAAAATTTTTCAGATATATAGTTCGGAATTATGATTTTACTGATATTTAATGCAGAATAAAAATTAATATTGATGATGAATAAAATATGTCTTATAAAACATTTAATTAATTTAAACTAAAATTATTTAAATTTTATTATTTTTCATTTAATATATAAATTGTGACTATTTAATTATTTCCTGCATTTTCAATTGTCCAGCCTCTTAAAACCTCACCCCATCCGATTAAACTAAATAAAATTATTTAAAAAATAAATTAAATACCGCCAAGATTTTTCAATTCTTCTTGAAATGGCTATCTTTTCGCCAATTTCAGAACAGACGGGATTCATCAATTCGAAAGTAATTTGGTCTCTGTTATAATTTCCTACTACAACTACTCTAGCACCAACTGCAGTGGATCCTACATTTACTAATAGAGTTTCTCCCTTTTTAATTTCTCCGACAAGCTCCATGTTTCTGTTTCCTTGTTTTTGTCTTACTCCGAGTAATCTTCTTAAAAGATGGCATTTAACTTCTATTTTCATAAAGATTTCTGGGAGTTTATTAGGATGTCCTAGTATCTAAATTATTCAATACATTTTATAAATAATGTTTACTCTTCCCACTAGCCTATCACCTCTTGTTAAGAATGGATCAATCTTCAACTCTACTCCGATAAGGCCTCCTGGAACTGCATAGATCAATTTATTTTTTTCTGCTTGTAATGAAACAATCTTAGTTAAGATAGGTGTAACTCTTGTCTCTCCATTTTGCCCTTTTGAAATTATTCCCGGTCTTATCTCCACTACTTCACCTAGTTTAAGGACTCCTCTTATCAAAGTTCCTCCAGCAACTCCTCCTTTTAAATTTGCAGCCTCTTCTCCTGGGAAGTTTACATCGAATGATCTAACAACAATAAACTTAGGCGGGGATGTGAAGTCTCTCAAAGGAATTGGTATTTTGCAGATGTATTCAATTACAACATCTATATTAAATTTCATTTGGGCAGAAACAGGAATAATAGGAGAATTCTGTGCATTTGTTCCTTGAACAAATTTTTTAATTTGATTGAATTGTTCTTTGGCTGTGTTATCTTTAATGACGATATCTATTTTGTTTTGAATGATAATTATATTCTTTAGATTCATATTTTCTACTGCGGCTAGATGCTCTGATGTCTGAGGTTGTGGGCAAGGTTCGTTAGCAGCTAATGTATTAAAATGTTATAAATGATTCATGATGAATAATTAAGGATTACCTATCAACAATAAAGCGGCATCCATAACAGCTGCCCCATTCAACATGGTAGCCATAAGAATATCATGCCCCGGACAATCTACAAAAGAAATGTGTCTTTGTAATTCTAAAGTAGCATCGCAATTTAGATTTTCACATTTTGGACTATCCTCTTTATCTGATCCGAATGCTTTGTAACACTCTGGTGCTTTGCATTTTGGGCATTTGTAAAGCTTTGCATTGGCATAACCAAGATTATATGTAATATTTCTTTCCTTTTCAATTTTGTGTCTAGGAGTGTGTACACTTGAAATTGCCTTAACAACAGTTGTCTTACCATGTGCGACATGACCAATTGTTCCTTTTATAATAAGTATTAATTTAAATACCAATATTGATTGTTGCTTGTCTACTCATTATTTCAAATGTAGTGGGGCTAATTTCTGATTTTAAAGTCTCGAATGATTGCCATGAGAGGTGTGGCTGCTTGCTCAATGTATCGTTAATTTCTGCTTCGCTGGGTATATTTTTTTCCATCATAATTTTTAAATAAAAATATTAAAATTATCGGATTTAATAATAGGTTTATTAATATGAAAATAATTTATCTTAGAAAAATGTCTTTTAAGTAAAAGATACGAAGATTAAATGCGGAGTTTTGGAAGAATTTCTAGCTTGAAATTCAGCAAAAAATAGGAAAATACACATTGAAATGACTCTTATTTAAGTAGACGATGAACTCCACGAATTCATAAATTTTAAATGAAATTATGAGAAATTAAACATAAACGGACAATAGACATTTAAGTAACGCAGATTTTAAGGTTTATACTAATTATAAATTAATAGTTAAACTCAGATCTCTAGGTCTATCTGTATTTACCTACAAAATTACTGAAAATATTCAGTAGACGCAGTCATAATAGAAATATTCTGGGTAAACTTATCCTTTACTAATAATTTATATATTAATTATTTTTATATTCATAGCCATTTGAAAAATATATAATATCCTAAAATATAATATGCAAGGTAGAGACCTTAAAAATACGAATCATATTAGAGACCCCATTTCGAATATTAGAAGTCTTGAAGAAATGGACTTAAATATAAAGAAAACTAGAGAGAATGATATTACTCACACTAACGGACCTAATAGATTCATATATGCTCAAACCACTTCTAATTCAAATTCTTTTCGATCGCAGCCAACACTTACTCACGAAGTAGACAAAGTTGATGTTAATATGAAAATGTTTGATAGGTATCAAGAAAATGATTATTTAAAGGAAATGAATTGCAATTCACATCCTTTAGATCTTAACAGCTTCTCTTCTGATGTAAAGAATTATTTGAACTTCTTCTCTCTTCCGATGTATGGTCTATGTGAAAAATCGACTCAAACAGAATTAACAGGAAGGGATATTGAGGATTTAGACTATTTTAAAAGAGAGTTATCCTCTTCAATGAACTGCCTCTTAAAAAACAATCAGAAAGATAAGTCAGAATTCATGAAAAAAATATTTCCTTTTCTTGAAGATAAGAAAACTAGCAATTCCTTGACTCTTCTCGGTTTAAACCCCCTTCAAACTGAAATCCCTAGTCCGAATTCGAATAAAAATTTCATCCAGATCAAAAGAAAAAGCGACGCGGAGGGTAAGAGTAATAAGAGTAAGACTTCAGTGAATCCTAACACACCAAATATTTATCCTTATCCTCACATCCACTTAAAAACTAAAAGACAAAATCAGCCAAGGAAGAAAAAAAAAGAAGAGATGAACACTGAAAACAATCAAAGTTCAAAAGAAGAAGAGATCTTCTCATTCCAGAAGAAAAATTCAATATCGAAAGAAGCCGAATCTACACCATTTAAATTTATATCTAATAAAAATTCAGTCAATATGTTAAATTTAATTAACGAAGTCGTAGAAGATGTCAAATATTCTAATAGTCTATCCAATCAGCTTACAGAACAGAGTTTCACGAATGTCGGAAGTACTCATCTGAATAATAAAAAGAGGGATTTTAATGATCAAGAGTTTAACATATCAGAGATTATCAACGATATCAAAAATTCTACAAGGAAGGAGATGAATACAATAGCTATGGCTATGAATCAGACAACTTCGCAGATTTTAACTAAGAAAGTAAATATTTTTATAATTTAGGAATCCGATACGGTTTTCAACAAAGACAAAGATAATCCTCTTCTAACTAAGGAAACAAATGCTGCGACATTTTACGATTCTGTAAATCTAAATAACTCAAGCACTAATGCAAATGTGACTGCAGAAGATTCCTCTATTGAAAAAGTCATGCATAACACTAAGTCCATTGCATTTAAAGACAAAATAAAAAAGAAATTTGATGCCTATTATTTTTTCAAATGTGAATTTGCCTTGTCTAAACCTAATCTAAGCCAAGAGGAACTAGAGAAAGTAAGTTGTTGTAAATTATGTTTTAGCTTTGTAAGACAGAATGGAATTCGCTTGACAAAGAAACTAAGAAGATATACAACATAAACGCAGAACGAGAGAAAAAGATACACAAGTTAAATAAAAAGATTCAGCAGAGAGAACAAACACAAAAGACAGAAGAAGATATCAGATGAAGAATAATTCATTAAATTAACCTTTTATAAAGTTTGTTCTTATATTATTAAATTAGTAATTATATTTTTAATTAATTTTTCGTATTGTTTATTTTATTAAAAAATTAAAAT
>Ga0169931_10007902_pt1 | contig 15666 bp, 12 predicted proteins | sample Kivu_15m_20L_FD_129675 | JGI IMG/M metagenome (GOLD analysis project Ga0169931, IMG submission 129675) | Freshwater microbial communities from Lake Kivu, Western Province, Rwanda to study Microbial Dark Matter (Phase II) - Kivu_15m_20L... | ecosystem: Environmental > Aquatic > Freshwater > Lake... | reverse complement strand
GTAAGGCATTGCGCTAAGCCGGCAGTTCTGCGATGGCGCCCGTAGGGCGACAGAGCTGGACTGCCGGCGGAGCCGGGCGCGTCGTTCTGGCGACATCGCCCGAAGGGCGATGTCGCCAGAACATCATGATATACGCAATCTCTATGACAGTTGCGCATATCTGGCCTGCATATAATCTGGTTTACCAGTTGTACAAATGACTCATAAACATCGATTTAGAAAGAATAAGCTTTGGCTTACAGAATAGTATCTTCCTGCGCATTTCTCTACAATATTTTTGAATCCTACCCAAGCCCAGTGTCTCCACGACCAGAAAAAGGCAAACGTTGATGTGTTTGATGTAGCAGTAGTTTCAGTACATGGATCTCCATTCCGCCTTTTTCTGACGTATTCAAATTTAAGTTACAGATCATTTAGACCATTTTATCCATACAAAGGGAAACCGTATACCAAAAAAACGGCATCCATTTCATGGGATGCCTCAGGCTGTCAGGGTGATCTATTCGATTCACTACTCCAGGACGCGGGGGAGGATATTGGCTTCGGTGACCCATTTCGCGACCTCGGCGGACGTAGGGTCCGGCGGGTGAATTGCTTGGCCTCATTCCCCTCCACCATCTTCCAGGTAAGGTTCTCTGCATGGCGCTGGGCCAGTTCCGGAACCGTTTCCACCCGGCGGCTTCGAGCAGCTTTCATTATCCCAATATCATAGGATGGAAGGCCGTCGGCACCCTGCTGGCCGACTTCTCCAATATTACGGGCTCCGCATGGGTCCACAAACCCGATTCGCCACAGCAGCAACGCTTCTGACAGCTAATGGGACAGGGGATAGCTTTCGAGGCTCCGGGATGATGCCTGTCGGTCACCGCTTCAGGTGACGCTGCATCTCGACCTTGGCTTCCCGCTCGCGGATGCTGGCCCGCTTGTCGTGCAGTTTCTTGCCGCGGCCCAGCCCGATGCGGACCTTCGCAAAGCCGCGCTCGTTGAACCAGATGCGCAGGGGCACGAGGGTATAGCCCTTGTCCTTGAGCCGGTTGGCGATCTTGCGGATCTCGCGGCGCTTCAGCAGCAGCTTCCGGTCGCGCAGGGGCGGATGGTTGGCATAACTCCCGAATGCGTATTCGGCGATGTGCAGGCTCTTCAGCCAGACCTCTTCCCGGTGGTCGATGATGCAGAAGGCGTCGTTGAAGCTGGCCTTCCCCTCCCGCAAGGCCTTGACCTCGGTGCCGGTGAGCATCATGCCCGCATCATAGGTGTCCTCGATGGCGTAGGCATGGTAGGCTGACCGGTTGTTGATGTCCATGGGGCGGGGATGTCCGGCGTCGGACCGGTCGCTCAGTTGCGAAAATGGGTGAGGAACGTGGCGATGGTGTCGCGCAGCTCCTTGCGGGGGACGATCCGGTCGAGGAAGCCGTGCTCCATCACGAACTCGGAACTCTGGAAGCCTTCCGGAAGGTCCTTCTTGATGGTCTCCCGGATCACCCTGGGGCCGGCGAAGCCGATCAATGCACCCGGCTCCCCGAGGTTGACATCGCCCATCATGGCGAAGGAGGCCGTCGTGCCGCCATAGGTGGGGTCCGTGCAAAGCGAGAGGTACGGCACCCCCGCGTCCGCCAGCAGGGCCAGCTTCCCGAGGGTCTTGGGCAGCTGCATCAGGGAGAAGGCACTCTCCATCATCCGGGCCCCGCCGCTCTTGCTGATGATCAGCAGGGGCACGCGATGCTGCCGGCAGTGGTCGGCCGCCCGGGCGATCTTTTCGCCCATCACGCTGCCCAGCGAACCGCCGATGAAGTTGAAGTCCATGCAACAGGTCACCAGCGGCTGCTCCTTCACCAACCCCTCCGCCACCGAGATGGAGTCGTGCAGGCCCGTCTTGAAATAGGCCTCCTCCAACCGCTTCCGGTAGGGCTTGAGGTCGCTGAAGCCGAGGTGGTCGATGGAGAACACGTTGCCGAACAGCTCCTGCCACGTCTTCTCATCATACAGCAGGTCGAAGTACTCCTGGCTGCCCACGCGGTGGTGGTACTGGCAGGAGGGGCAGACATGCAGGTTCTCCTTCAGCTCGAGCGTGGTGCAGGTGTATTTGCACTGCGGACAGCGGGTCCAGAGGCCGTCGGGCGCCTCCTTCTTCTCGGCCGTCGACGTGCTGATGCCTTTCTTGATCCGTCGGAACCAGCTCCCTGAACTGTCACCCTTCGAATGACCGCCGGGCAGGCCGCCTTCGTATTCCTGTCGAAAGTCGGTTGGCATGGATACGCGTTTTTCGATGGTCCGGCAACCCCTCTCCCGGTACGGACAGCGGGAAGGACCATGCGGGAACGAATGGCGAAAATAAGGAAAACCCGCGAGCCCGTCCTTCAGCCACCGCCTTCCACCAGTTCCGACAGGTAGCGGGCCGCCTTCAACATCCGACTGCCGTACCAGCTGAACATCTCTCCATCCACCAGGCGGACGTCGACACCGGGCCGTTCCATGCGGAGGGCCGACAGGTCGCGCGCCCCAAAGGGAAAGGGTTCCGATGACAGCAGGACAAGCTCCGTGCCGAGGTCCGCCAACCCGCCGAGATCGATCACCGGATAGCGCGGCCGCTCGGCGAACACATTGTCGAACCCACAGCTCCGCAGCATGTCGTCGATGAAGGTCGCCCCGCCGGCGGCCATCCAGGGGTTCTTCCAGATCAGATAGGCCGTCCGCCGTCGCCTGAGGGGCGCGGGGATGCTATCGAAGGCCTGTCGGATCGCGGCCGTCATCCCGGCAGCCGCTTCGGCACGACCCGTCAGCCGACCCACGGCCCGGATCATCCCTATCGCCTCTTCGCGCGTCGAGACATCACTGGTCCATACCGGGCAGAACTCACGGATGGCCTCCACCTGCTCCCGGACGTTCTCCTCGCGGTTGGCCAGGACGAGGTCGGGCGAGAGCTCTCGGACCCGCTCCACCCGCACGTCCTTCGTGCCGCCGACCCTCGGCTTGTCGCGGTGCCAGTCGGCCGGATGCACACAGAACCGGGTGATGCCGACCACCTCGGGACCCAGCCCCAGGTCGTGCAGCAACTCCGTCTGCGAGGGTACCAGCGAAATGATGCGGCGGGCGGGCCCGTCGAGGACGACGGCAGCCCCTGTGGCATCGGTCTCCACCATGGCGACAGGGTTGGGTTGCGCTCGGGCAAGATAGGCAACCCGGCGGACAACGGCACGCCGCCGCGGCAGGGAAGGTCCCCAGGTCGTTCGGGCCGTCGCCCGGACGACAAGGTACACCGCCCCTGTAAACGAAAATTCCCGGAGACGAGCTCCGGGAATGCATTCGTTCAGGTTCAGTCGGTGTTCGGTCCGGGATATGGATCGAAGGGCCAGGGGGCACGATGACGGATGGTCTGAGCACCCGGCTGGCTGGCGGTCTTTCCGGATCGGATCGATTCGTGGCTGAGGTACTGAACCGGTCTTTGGTAGGATTGGATTTTACACGGCCCGACATCGGGTGCCGGGTTTCACATAGGGATCGGATCGGACGGGCCATGGGCCCGGGGGGGTCATCAGAGGATTGGATCGGGTTTTTCCCGGGATAAGGGAGGGGCGGTCTTCAGCGGATCTGGATCGGCCTTTGCATAGGAACGGGGAAATACGCGGCATATTGCATAGGTGATCGGATTCTGCCGGTTTTCAGGGGATATCGGACGGGAGAGAGTAGAAGTTGACCGTGGGTGCGGTGAACGCGTTCACAGGAATTGGAATCTCTTGTCGGATGGTTGGTTTTTCTGAGGACTTGGATGGTTTGGTCGCCGAACCGTTTCCGATCAACTTCTGACACAAAATTAGGGCTGCACCGGAGGGTGGACAAGAGCAGAAATACTTGATTTTTATGTTTTTATGGTGGGTAAACTTGCGATGTTCCGCGAAGTGTCCATGCGTAAACCCCCGTGTCGTCGGTCTCGTAGAACTACGAGGCCGCGGGGGTCGCGTTGGTTGCCGGTCGCGCTGAGAGCCTGAGGGTGAACGGGTTGGGGGGTCGAAGGGCTTACTTGGCGAGGGCCTGGAGGATGTCGTACTTGGTGACGATCTGGAGGCTGCCGGCCTCGTCCCGGCTGAGGACGGCGCCATTGTCCTTGTGGATGAGGGTGCTGAGGCGTTCCACCGGGGTGAGGAATTCGACGATGGGGTAGGGGGGCTCCATGACTTCGGCGACGGCGGCTTCGCGGATGCCGGGGTTGGAGAACACTTTGAGGAACAGGCCTGCCTCGCTGATGGAGCCCCGGGGCTGGTCACCGTCCAGGACGGGGATGTGTTCGATATCGTAGCGCTTCATGAGTTCGACGGCGTGGGCGACGGTGTCGCCCGGCTGCAGGGTGATGAGTTTCTGCCGGTTGCCTCGGCCGTTGACGACGTCCCGGAAGGTCTTCACGTCGAGGAATCCCCGTTCCATCATCCACTGGTCGTTGTAGATCTTGGCGACGTAGCGGCTGCCGTGGTCGTGCAGGATGCAGACGACCCTGTCGCCCTTCCGCAGCTTCGATCTCAGCTGCATGAGTCCCTGCAGGCAGCTGCCGGCACTGTAGCCGCAGAACAGCCCTTCCTCCTTGGCGAGGCGGCGGGCCATGATGGCGCCGTCCTTGTCGGTGACCTGTTCGAAGTGGTCGATGACGGACATGTCGTAGTTCTCGGGTACGAAGTCTTCGCCGAAGCCTTCGGAGATATACGGATGCACTTCGTCGGGGTCGACCTCGCCGGTGCGGAAGTATTTCGTCAGGAGGGAGCCGTAGACGTCGATGGCCCATACCTGGATGGCGGGGTTGCGTTCCTTGAGGTACTGGGCGGTGCCGGTGACGGTGCCGCCGGTGCCGGCGGTGCAGACGAGGTGAGTGATGGTGCCGTCTGTCTGTCGCCAGATCTCGGGGCCTGTCGTCTCGTAATGGGCGAGGCGGTTGGCGAGGTTGTCGTACTGGTTGCAGTGGAAGGCGTTGGGGATCTCGCGGGCGAGGCGGCGGGCGACGGAATAGTAACTGCGGGGGTCGTCGGGTTCGACGTTGGTGGGGCAGACGATGACTTCGGCGCCCACGGCCTTGAGAATGTCGATCTTTTCCTTGGACTGCTTGTCGGTCGTGGTGAAGATGCAGCGATAGCCTTTGACGATGGCGGCCAGGGCCAGTCCCATGCCGGTATTGCCCGAGGTGCATTCGATGATGGTGCCGCCGGGACTGAGGCGTCCGTCGCGTTCGGCCACTTCGACCATCTTGAGGGCCATGCGGTCCTTGATGGAGTTGCCGGGGTTGAAGTAGTCGACCTTCGCCAGCACCTCGCAGGGCAGGTCGCGGGTGATGCGGTTGAGGCGGACCAGCGGGGTGTCACCGATCGTCTCCAGGATGTTGTTGCGGATCTCCATCGGCTTGATTTTCAGCGCAGGGCGTCTGTTGTCTGTGGCATTATCCGAGGCCTGCCAGGCTCTGTTCCAGCGTTCTGATCTTGGCTTCGGCGTCGGCCTGTTTCTTGCGTTCCATTTCGACCACTTCGGGTTTGGCGTTCTGGACGAAGCGTTCGTTGGCGAGTTTCTTTTCCACGGATGCCAGGAAGCCCCTGAGGTATTCGAGTTCCTGTTGCATGTCGAGGGCCTGGCCGCCGTCGTCCTGGAGGCCTTCGGCCACGAGGTGGAACCTGTCCTTGCCGATGACGACGGGCAGGCTGCCGGGCACGGGCGTTGTGGTGAAGCCGAGGCTGGCGGCGTTGACCTGTCGGCAGAGGATGTCGGCGACGGGCGTGTAGGCCTCGGGCTCATCGGTCTGGGCGTGGAGTTGGATGGTGTCCTTCGGCTTGCGTTTGGCCTTGTTCCGTGCGTCGCGGATGCCGGTGATGGCTGCCTTGAGCCTTTCGCCCTGGCCGAGGACGGCCTTCTCCATGTCGTTGGGGGTATGTCCTGACCGGTCGGGCCGATGGCTGGTGCAGATGTCATCGCCCTTGGGCCGTTCGCGCAGCGCATGCCAGGCCTCTTCTGTCACGAAGGGAAGGAAGGGGTGGAGGATCTGCATGAGTTCTTCGAAGTAGCCTGTGGCCGCTTCGAGGTCTTCCGCCGGGATGGCGGTGCCGGGTGCGGGCTTCACCCATTCGAGGTACCAGCTGCAGAAGTCGTCCCAGATGAGGGAATAGATGGTTTTGAGGGCTTCGCTGAGGCGGAACTGGGCGAGTAGCCGGTCGATGTCGGCGCCGGCCTCGTCGAGCCGGGCCCGGAACCAGCGGTTGGCCCATCCGGAGGAGGGCGCGGTGGCGGCTTCGGTGGCGGCCCTGTCCTTCCACATCCGCACCAGCTTGAGGGCGTTCCAGATCTTGTGGGTGAAGTGTCGTCCCTGTTCGTTGGCGGCGGGGTCCCAGAGGAGGTCGTTGCCGGCGGGGGAGGAGATGAGGATGCCGAAGCGCACCGCATCGGCCCCGATCTCGTCGATCATGGCGAGGAGGTCGGGCGAGTTGCCGAGCTGTTTGCTCATCTTGCGGCCCTGCCGGTCGCGCACGATGCCGGTGAAATAGACGTCGCGGAACGGCTTTTCACCCATGAACGCGTAGCCGGCCATGACCATGCGGGCCACCCAGAAGAAGATGATCTCCGGTGCCGTGACGAGGGTGTTGGTGGGGTAGTAGTATCTGACTTCGGCGTTGCCCGGGTCGGAGAGGCCGTGGAAGACTTCGAAGGGCCAGAGCCAGGAGGAGAACCAGGTGTCGAGGCAGTCCTCGTCCTGCTGCAGGACGGGGTCTGTCACGCCGTGCTCTTCCCGGAATCGGGTCCGGGCCTCCGCTTCGTCCATGGCGACCACGAAGCGGCCCTCCCCGTCGTACCAGGCGGGGATCCGGTGCCCCCACCAGAGCTGACGGCTGATGCACCAGTCGCGGATGTTCTCCATCCAGTGGCGGTAGAGGTTGCGGTACTTGGCCGGATGGAAGCGGATCTCGCCGTGCTGTACGGCGTCGAGGGCGGGGGGCGCGATCCGTTTCATGTCGAGCCACCATTGCAGCGAGAGGCGGGGTTCCACCACCACGTCGGTGCGCTCCGAGAAGCCTACCTGGTGGGTGTGGTCTTCCACCTTGGCGAGGCTGCCGGCCGCTTCGAGGTCGGGCACGATGCGCTGGCGGGCCTCGAAGCGGTCGAGGCCCGCATAACGGCCGGCGGTTGCAGCCATCGTGCCGTCGTCGTTGAGGATGTCGATGATGTCGAGCCCGTGCTTTTGCCCGAGCTGGTGGTCGTTCATGTCATGGGCGGGGGTGACCTTGAGGGCGCCGGTGCCGAAGTCGACCGCCACGTACTCGTCGGCGATGATGGGTATCCGTCGGCCGACGAGGGGGACGAAGGCGTGCCGCCCGACGAGGTGCCGGTAGCGCTCGTCCTGCGGGTTCACGGCGATGGCCGTGTCGCCGAGGATCGTCTCGGGACGTACCGTGGCGATGGTGATGTGATCCTCCGTCGACGGGGTGCCGTCGGCCGCTTCGAGGGCGTAGCGGAGGTGGTAGAGCTTCGACTGCACTTCGCGGAAGATGACCTCCTCGTCGCTCAGCGCCGTCCGCGCCCGGGGGTCCCAGTTGATCATCCGCTTGCCGCGGTAGATGGCACCCTTGGCGTAGAGTTCGTTGAAGACCTTGATGACGGAGTGGTGGTAGCCGGGGTCCATCGTGAAGGTTGTCCGCTCCCAGTCGAGGCTGCAGCCGAGTTTCCGCAGCTGGCTGAGGATGATGCCGCCGTACTTCTCCTTCCACTCCCACGCGTGTTCGAGGAAGGCCTCGCGTGAGAGCGACGACTTGGCGATGCCCCGTTCCCGGAGCATCTGCACCACCTTGGCCTCGGTGGCGATGGACGCGTGGTCGGTCCCCGGCACCCAGCAGGCGTTATAGCCCTGCATGCGTGCCCGCCGTACGAGGATATCCTGTATCGTGTTGTTGAGGCAGTGGCCCATGTGGAGGATGCCCGTCACGTTCGGCGGCGGGATCACCACGGTATAGGGTTCCCGCCCGTCGGGACGGCTGTGAAAATGGCCCGATGCCAGCCAGTGCTCGTACCACCGTTGCTCGGCATCTCGGAATTCGAAGGTCTTGCTGAGTTCCATTCGGAAAGGGGATGTGAGGGAGCGGCAAAGGTAAGCATTCCCCGGGCAGCGGCCCCCTTCCGACGGCTGCAGCGCGGGTCCCGCCCTGTGAAGCCTGCAAGCCGCGGATGACGGGCGTCATGGCGGCGGGCCGGTGCCGAGGGTACCTTCGGCGCCAAGGACAAAACCCCGCATCCCATGAAGAAACCCTTCGACATCCTTCGCTATGCGGTATGGATCGACCATCGCAAGGCGGTCGTGATATGTGCGGACGACAAGGGGGCGTTGAACAGCCTCACCCTTCGCTCCGGACAGGGCATGCGTGACCGGTTTCCGGGCGAGGCCACCGACAAGACGGGCCTCTTCCGCCACACACTGCAGGCGCAGCGCCGCCAGCAGAACTGCGAGAACACCGAAAACCGGAAGTTCCTGCGGGAGGTCGTCCGGCACCTGCCCCGGGCGAGTGCCGTGCTCATCCTGGGGCCGGGGGATGCCCGCCACGGGCTGGAGACGGAGTTGCGCCGGCGCAAGTCGCTCAACGGGGCATTGATAGAGAACCGTCCGGCCGACAAGATGCTGATGCCCGCGTTGCGCGCGGCCGTGAAGGCGCACTATGGCCTCTGACAACGCGGAAGCCCTCCCTGCATGTCGCAGGGAGGGCTTCCGACAGGGGTGGTGTCACTTGGCGAACGCCCGGCGGATGACGTTGAGGGCGCCACCTGCGCGGAACCAGTCGATCTGCTGTTCGTTGTAGGTGTGATTGGCCCGGATGATGTCCTGGCTGCCATCGGCATGGTGGAGCACCAGCGTCAGCGGTCGGCCCGGGGCGAACTCGGTGAGTCCGAGGATGTCGATGCTGTCGTCTTCCTGGACCTTGTCGTAGTCGGCCTTGTCGGCGAAGGTGAGGGCGAGCATGCCCTGCTTCTTGAGGTTGGTCTCGTGGATGCGGGCGAAGCTGCGGACGAGGATGGCGCGGACGCCGAGGTGCCGGGGCTCCATGGCGGCGTGTTCGCGGCTGGAGCCTTCGCCGTAGTTCTCGTCGCCGACGACGACCGTGCCGATGCCGGCGGCCTTGTAGGCGCGCTGCGTGGCCGGGACGGCGCCGTAGTCGCCCGTCAGCTGGTTCTTGACGGTGTCGGTCTTGTCGTTGAAGGCGTTGACCGCGCCGATGAGCATGTTGTTGGAGATGTTGTCGAGGTGGCCGCGGAACTTGAGCCAGGGGCCGGCCATGGAGATATGGTCGGTCGTGCACTTGCCCTTTGCCTTGATGAGGAGGCGGAGCCCCTTGAGGTCGGAGCCTTCCCAGGCGGCGAAGGGGTCGAGGAGTTGCAGCCGTTTGGAGTCGGGGGCTACGGCCACCTGTACGCCGCTGCCGTCTTCGGCGGGTGCCTGGTAGCCGGCGTCTTCCACGGCGAAGCCGCGGGGCGGCAGTTCGAAGCCCTGGGGTTCGCTGAGCATGACCTCTTCGCCCTTCTCGTTCGTCAGCTTGTCGGTCAGCGGGTTGAAGGCGATGGTGCCGGCGATCGCCATGGCGGTGACCAGTTCGGGGGAGGCCACGAAGGCGTGTGTGCCGGCGAAGCCGTCGTTGCGCTTGGCGAAGTTGCGGTTGAAGGACGTGATGATGGTGTTCTTGCGGTTGGGGTCGTCGATATGGCGGGCCCATTGGCCGATGCAGGGGCCGCAGGCGTTGGCGAGCACCACGCCGCCGACCTCTTCGAACTGCCGGATGAAGCCGTCGCGCTCGATGGTGTACCGCACCTGCTCGCTGCCGGGGGTGATGGTGAATTCGGAATGGGCCCGCAGGCCTTTGGCGACGGCGTCCTTGACGATGGAGGCGGACCGGCTGATGTCTTCGTAGGAGGAGTTGGTGCAGGAGCCGATCAGCGCCACTTCCAGCTTCGCAGGCCAGCCGTTGGCCTGGACGGCCTCGCGTACCTTCGAGACGGGCGTGGCGAGGTCGGGCGTATAAGGCCCGTTGACATAGGGTTCAAGAGTGTCGAGGTCGAGTTCGAGCACTTCGTCGTAGTAACAGGCGGGGTCGTCGTAGACGGCCGCGTCGGGCCGCAGGTGCTCGCGGATGCCGTCGGCCAGCCCGGCCACATCGGCGCGTCCGGTGGCGCGCAGGTAGTCCGCCATCTTCTGGTCGTAGGCGAAAACCGAGCAGGTGGCCCCGATCTCGGCGCCCATGTTGCAGATGGTGCCCTTGCCGGTGGCGCTGATGCTGTCGGCCCCGTCCCCGAAATACTCGACGATGGCTCCGGTGCCGCCCTTCACGGTGAGCTGGCCGGCCACCCAGAGGATCACGTCCTTGGCAGAGGTCCATCCGCTCATGCGGCCCTTCAGCCGCACCCCGATCAGTTTCGGCATCTTGAGTTCCCAGGGCAGCCCGGCCATGACATCCACGGCGTCGGCCCCGCCCACGCCCACGGCCACCATGCCGAGGCCGCCCGCGTTCGGGGTGTGCGAGTCGGTCCCGATCATCATCCCGCCGGGGAAGGCGTAGTTCTCGAGCACCACCTGGTGGATGATGCCGGCGCCCGGCTTCCAGAAGCCGATGCCGTACTTGTTGGATATGGAAGAGAGGAAGTCGTAGACCTCGCGGTTGCTGTCGATGGCCGTGGCCAGGTCCGCCTCGGCGCCCGACTTGGCCTGTATCAGATGGTCGCAGTGCACGGTCGACGGCACCGCCACCTTGTCGCGGCCACAGGTCATGAACTGCAGCAGCGCCATCTGCGCCGTCGCATCCTGCATCGCCACCCGGTCGGGCGCGAAGTCAACATAGTCGACACCCCGGCGGTAGACAGCCGCTTCACCTGACAGGTGGCTGTAGAGGATCTTCTCGGAGAGCGTCAGCGGACGGCCGAGGAGCCGTCGGGCGGCCTCCACCCGGGCGGGCATCCGCTCGTACAGGTTTCGGATCAGGTCCAGGTCGAATGTCATATGATGCGGGATTTGGGGTTTCTCTTTCCTGGCAGGGCCGTCGCCGGCGAACCATTTCGCCGAAATCTTGTTTCCACCTGCGTCTTTCCTTGTAGGCGTCGCAAAAATAACGCATTCGTCCTCGGCCGCCAACAGTCGCTGCATCCTATCGCCGAAATGCATTACCTTGGCAACATGGAACAGGTCCGGCATTACATCGAATGGCATCTGTTCGGCGTTTGTACCCGCATCGGGGAATACCTCGGCATCAGCACCGTGACCATCCGCAAGTACTTCATCTACGCATCCTGCCTCACCTTCGGCTCCCCCGTGATCGTCTACCTCGTCATGGCCTTCTGGATGAATATCCGGCAGTACATGCTCAGCGCCCGCCGCAACCCGTTACGCTACCACTGACACGGGCCGACCCCGCGGTTGCCATTCCCGAATGGTTATCCTACATTTAACGGGTACCCACCCCTCCTCCATGTCCGTATCCCGCCAGCCGGAACGCCGGCATGCACCCGCCTTGAAGGGCCCCGCAGGTGCCATCCTCCTGCATGCAGCGCCCTTCCTCCTGCTGTCGGCACACGTGTTCCTGAAGACCACCGGCGGCGACGAGCCCGAGCACCTGCACTTCGCCTACCTGGTAGGGTCGGGGATGAAGCCGTACCGCGACTTCATGCAGCACCACATGCCGCTCCTCTGGTACGTCCTCGCCCCCATCGCGTTCATCCCGGGATTCGTCGCCAAGGTCGTCTTCTCAAAGCTTGTGGAACTCGGCGTCCTCGCCGTGTCGCTCCGGCTCCTCGCCCTCGCCTTCCGCGACCGGACCCGGTGGACCACCTGGGCCTTCTGCCTCTTCTTCCTCTTCCTCGCGCCGTACAACGACTTCATCGACATCCGCCCCGAACTCATCTGCTTCCCCTTCGTCGTGGCCGTGGCCGCCTTCCTCCTCCGCGCGCCCGTACCCGGCATGCGCGAGGCGGTCCTCTGGGGTGTCCTCTGCGGGGTACACCTGCTCCTGACGCCCCGCGTGTATCCCCACATCCTCCTGCTCACGCTCGCCCTGCTCCTGCGGCCCCTGCCCGCCCGCGTCAAGGGCGGCTTCGTCCTGTCCGGAGCACTCTCCGCCCTGGCCGTCTTCGCCTATTTCGGGCCGCAGGACATCCTATTCTTCGTCTTCCAACTCAACGCCGATACGGTGTCGCTCCCCCTCTCCAAACTCCGCTATCCCCGCGAGACGGCCCTCTTCCTGCTCACCTTCATACCCGCCTGCGCCCTCCTGCAGCTCTGGCGGCTCCGACCCGCCTACCTCCTGCTCTTCGCCCTCAACATCGTCTCCGCCGGCCTCTGGTGCATGGAAAGCAACCCCCATCCTTATTCGACATCGTTTATCCTCCTGGTCGACCTCGTCTTCCTGATCGACTGGGTCCAACGGCACCTCCGCAGCCGAACGGTGCGGCTGGCGATCTTCGGCGCCCTTGCGTCCGTCACGGTTCTCCTCACCTACCGGAAGAACATCTACCGTAAACAGTTCAACCTGTTCGCCCGTGCCGGTCTCTACGAAGCCAGGCTCGAGGCCTGCGCAGGCGGCTCCTTTCAGAACATGGGAGTTGACAACCGAAACCACCCCATCTTCATCCGCGACTATACCTATTTCGCCTTCATCATGTTCCCCGACGAGATCCGCAACACCCCCGATCCCGACGCCGTCGCCGCCGCCAAGATCGACAAGGTATTGCGGCATACCGCCGGCCGCGGCATCCGGTACGTCGGCGACAGGCCGCCTTGCTATGTCGAGCCCCGCGTCGGTCGCATCCTGCAACGCGCACTGCCCAACGCACACATCATCGTGCCCGACTCGGCGAGTTCGCCCTTCACCCGGATCCCCCACGCATTCGCGCACCGACGGACGACGAGGTCCTGACCATCCCATCGAACTCCACCCAGACAGCCCGACGATCTCCGACGCCCATTCCGTCTGCATGCCCTGAACCGCCGGTCCTGCCCCCCTAGCCGTAGGTGCCTGACCAAGCGATGCCGCGCTGCCCGCCATCGCCGGCTTGAGATCGAACACAGCAACAGCGGCCTGTTTGCCCACCAGGATATGCATATTTCGAGTAGGGCGATGATTAACGTCGGATTGGGTTGGGAAAGGCATATTTTGCCATTCATTTCCACCCGCTGCCGTTCGTCCGTATGCCAACCCCGTATGTTGTCCGTAACATGCCTGAACCCCGCCGCCGAGAAGTTGCGGCATCACTGCTGTTGCATGTCATCCCGTTCATCCTGCTGGCGATCCATGTCTTTTTCAAATCCATGGGTGGGCTCGAGCCGGAACACTTCCATTACGGATACCTGGTTGGTTCCGGCATGAAACCCTATCTGGACTTCATGCAGCACCACCTTCCGCTGACTTGGTACTTTCTTTCGCCCATCGTCCTCTTCCCGACCTTCACCGCCAAGATCGCATTCACCAAGGTCCTGTCGCTCGCTGTCATCGCCGCATCGCTACTCATCCTGTCCCGTATCTTCCGGGGAGTCACAAGAGGCACCACCTGGGCATTCTGCCTGATGTTCCTCATCATCTCCCCGTATCAGGACTACTTAGAGATCCGGCCCGAATTCTTCTGCATACCGTTCGTGTTGGCGGTGGCGGGACTTATCCTCCGTCCCGCGGTGGGCATGGGTGTGCTGACGGCAGCAGGTTGGGGGGCGCTCGCCGCCCTGCACCTGTACTTGACCCCCAGGGTGTATCCCGCCATTCTGTTCCTGGGCATCGTCATGTTGCTGCGGCCGCTTCCATTGCGGGTGAAGCTCTGCTTTGTCGGGGCTGGGGCAGTGACCCTCTTGGGATTCACCGCTTTTTTCGGACTCCGCGACATCCTCTTTTTCGTTTTTGACATGAGCAAGTTCATGGTGCCCATGCCCAAGTCGGCGCTCGGGTACGCACCTGAAACGAAAGTGTATCTGTACGTCATCCTCAGCGGATGCATGGTCCTGCAGCTGTGGGGGCGGAAGACGGAGCGACTGTTACTCTTCGCCATGAATGGCGTTTCACTGCTGCTCATGACCCTCGAGTTGAATCCCTTTCCGTATTCGACGACTTTCATCCTCCTGGCCGACCTGGTGTTCATGCTGGACTGGCTGTCAACGAACTTCCGGGCACCCAGGCTTCGTCAGGCCCTGTTCGGGTTGGTCGCGTCACTCTCTCTATTGGTCGTTTGGAAGAGGAACAAATACGGCAAACGGGTTAACCTTTTCGCCCGGTCGGGTCTTTACGAGGCCAAGCTGGCGGCCTGTCGTCAGGGTTCCTTTCAGGGCATGGTCGTCGAAAACCGGATCCATCCGATCTTTATCCACGACTATACTTACTTCGGTTCCATCCTGTACAACAACGAGGTAAGGCATACCTCCAATCCGGATTCGATGGCAGCCGCAAAGATCGCCCGGGTCATGGCATACAACGACGGCCGCGGCATCCGGTACGTCGGCGACAGGCCGCCCTGCTATGTCGAGCCCCGCGTCGGTCGAATCCTGCAACGCGCACTGCCCAACGCACACATCATCGTGCCCGACTCGGCGAGTTCGCCCTTCACCCGTGCCGTAGCGGCCTACGGACGCCGGACGGCAGCTCCGGGCTCAGGCCGGTAGCGCCTGGCGCAGCCGGACCAGCACTTCCAGCGTCTCCCGCATCCGGTGCAGGGGCAGCATGTTGGCGCCGTCGCTCCGCGCGCGCGCCGGGTCGGGATGGGTCTCGATGAAGATGCCGTCGGCACCGGCGGCGATGGCGGCGCGGGCCATGGTCCCGATCATCGCGGGCTGCCCCCCTGTGACGCCCGTTGCCTGGTTCGGCTGCTGCAGCGAATGGGTGCAGTCCATCACCACCGGCGCACCGGTCGCCTGCATCTCCGGGATATTGCGGAAGTCGACCACCAGGTCGTGGTAGCCGAAGCTGTTGCCGCGTTCCGTGAGGATGACCTTGTCGTTGCCGGCGGCCCTGACCTTATCGGCCGCGAATCGCATCGCCGCACTGCTCAGGAACTGTCCCTTCTTGACGTTGACGATGCGGCCGGTGGCGGCTGCGGCCTGCAGCAGGTCCGTCTGGCGGCAGAGGAAAGCGGGGATCTGTAGGATGTCGACGTGCTCGGCCGCCTGGCCGGCTTCTCCCGCGGCATGGATGTCGGTCGTCACCGGCAGGCCCGTCCGCGCCCGGAGGGCCGACAGCATCCTCAGGGCCTCGGCATCGCCGAGGCCGGTGAACGAGTCGGCACTCGTCCGGTTGGCCTTGCGGTACGACGACTTGAAGACGTAGGGGATGCCCAGGTCGCGGCAGATGCCCGACACGGTATCGGCGACCTCGTCGAGGAGCGACGCCCCTTCGACGACGCAGGGCCCTGCGATGAGGAAGAAACTGCGGTCGTCGTAGGTCTGTCCGCGGAAAAGGTCTCTGAGGAATGCCTGCATGGGGGTTTTTTGATCAGGTGAGCGGTTCAGGGCGACTGCATCGCGCGGGGCGCCGTGCGTTCCAGGCCCCGCCGGGCCGCGCGCAGTGCGGTGTCGAGTGACAGCGCCCGGGCATAGGCCTCGGCCGCCGCGGCGGGGTCGCCCAGGGCCTCCAGGCTTCCGCCCTGCCCGTGCCAGGCGTCGGCGTTCGACTTGTCGACGGCCGAGGCCAGACGGAACACGGC
>Ga0169931_10007901_pt1 | contig 15667 bp, 13 predicted proteins | sample Kivu_15m_20L_FD_129675 | JGI IMG/M metagenome (GOLD analysis project Ga0169931, IMG submission 129675) | Freshwater microbial communities from Lake Kivu, Western Province, Rwanda to study Microbial Dark Matter (Phase II) - Kivu_15m_20L... | ecosystem: Environmental > Aquatic > Freshwater > Lake... | reverse complement strand
GAGGGCGAGCAAGGTGAAGCACAGCGCCATGGAGTCCGCGCGGCGTGGAGGCAGCGCGAGCACCTCGAAGTGCACCGGGTGCAAGACGAACACGAGCCCCGCGAACCACGCCCAGCCGGCGCGTCCCTCGCCGAGCAGCGCGCGCGAAAGCGTGACGACCAGCGCGGTGCCGAGCACGAGCAGCAAGAAGTCGGTCAGGTGGTAGCCAAACGGATCGAGCCCCCACAGCGCGAAATCGAGCCCGAACGAGAGGTGCACCAGTGGGCGCCAGTAGTGGCCGCCGGGAAAGCGTCCGTCCATCAGCTCGCAGGACAGCGAGTGCGCGAGCTCGTCCCAGTTGGCGAAGCGTCCGGCGTCGATCAGCGGGTACGTGTCCCAGCCGAACAGGCCGAGGTCGAACACCGTGCCCCACGCGAACAGCGCGAGCGCGAGCGCCGCGAGCAGCGTGCCGAGGTCGAGCCGCGCGCGAGCGGCCGTGCTACTGGGCATAGCCCGTCTCCTTGAGTCGACTCTTCACTTCCTCCATGTCCGTCTCCGCGTAGTCGGCGGCCGTGGGTCGATAGCCGCGGCGCGCGGCGGGATCGTCCGCCTCGGGCACGACGCGCGGCTCGATCGGGCGCGCGAATTCCTTGCGCCGCACGGCTCCGCTCATCTCGGCGTACACCGGCAGGTCGAGCAGCGCGAGCACCGTCGGCGCGAGGTCGCGCACTGCGACGTCGCCGCGCTGCGGCACGCGCAGGAAGCTCGGCCCCGCCGCGATCCACATGCCCTCGAGGCTGTGGTCGGGATAGGCGCGCGCATGCTCGCCGTAGGGCACCTTGGCCGGCTCCGAGCGCGCCGCGATCGTCGGGTCGAGCTCGAAGATCAGGTCCGGCACGATGCCCGCGTGCGGCCCAGGGTAGAGCTCCGCGCCGCGGTAGACGCGTCGCACGACGGGCTCGTCGCGCCCCGGCGCGCGCCACTCGAGCAGCGCCTGCTCGATGCGCTTCGACGTGGCCTCGACTTCCTGCGGATCGAGCGCACCCTGCGGCTCGCGCCCCTTCACGTTGAGACGGATGCCGCCGTAGTTCGCCTCGCACACGCCGCCGAATGCGACCGACGTCTCGAGATCGAGCAACTGGAGCAAGGCCGCGTGCTCTGTCGCGCGGCGCTCCGCGAGGTTCTCGGGCGCGGGCGGCAGCTGCACCTCCGCTCGACCGGCCACCGCAAAGCCCTGCTGCACCAGCCACGGATGCACGAAGAAGCTGCGCTGGTAGGGATGAAAGCCGTGGTCGCTCATCAGGATCACGTCGACGTCGTCCCCGACTTGGGCGAGCAGGCGACCGAGCACGCCATCGAGCAGCTCGTAGTGCGGCGCGACCGGCCCGTCCGTGCGTCCGTCGTAGTTGCGATGGCACCACACATCGAGGTCCTTGAACACGATCGTCGCGAGACTCCAGTCGTCCGCCGCGAGCAGCTCGCTCAGGATCTCCTCCTTGATCGCGAGCTGCTCGCGCACGCGCTCGAAGGTCACTTCCTGCCGCTCGCGCCATGCGCCGAGATCCGGAACGAAGCCGCGCGCGCGCAGCTGCTGCGTGAGCGCCTTGGGATAGGCGTAGTCCGCATCGAACGGCGAGAGCATGCAAGCGACCATCACGCCGTCGACCTTCTCCGGCGGGAACGTCACCGGCACTCCGAACGTGATCGAGCGCAGCCCGTGCCAGCCGAGGATGCGCCACAGCGGCGCGGCCTGGTTGGAGAGCGAGCTGATCAGCCGCACGTCGTAGCTCGACTCGACCGGCTCGAAGAACGAGTACACGCCGTGCTCACCCGGGCCCTTGCCGGTCATCGCGCTCACCCACGCAGCCGACGAGATCGGCACCTTGGTGGATTCCAAGCGCGCGCTCGAGCCGCGTGCGACGAGCCGCGCCACGTTCGGCAGCCGGCCCTCCGCCATCAGCGGGTCGAGCATGTCCCACGTCGCGCCGTCCCAGCCGACCACGAGCACGCGCCGCGTCGGCTTGCCGCGCCCCGGCGTGAAGTAGTAGCCGATCGCAGCCACGGCGGCGAAGGCGAGCACCACGAGCGCGAGCGCGCGCACATTGCCCGCCCGGCCACGCTCGATCGCCCTCGTTCGCATCGAGGCGATGCTAGCGGTCCGCGGTGCCATTCTCACGCCCCGCGGCACCGCTCACAGGGAGCGCGCGACGCGGAACGCGTAGTACGCGTTGCGGTCGTTGGGCTCGATGTTGTAGCGCGCCGACGAGCGGCAGTCCGCAGTGCCGATGATCCACGAGCCGCCGCGCACGACGCGGCGCTCACCGTAGGACGGGCCCACGGAATCGACGAAGCGCCCGGGCACGCCATAGCTCTCCGCCGCATAGAAGTCGGAGCACCACTCCCACACGTTGCCGTGCATGTCGTGCAGGCCCCAGGCGTTGGGGAGCTTGCTGCCGACGGGGTGCGCGCGGCAGCCCCAGCCGTCGAGGTTGAAGGCGCGGTTGAAGTCCCACGCCGTGTCCGCCGGGAGCGGCGCATCGCCGCTGTTGCGGAAGTACCAGCCGTAGGCCTCGAGCAGCTCGGGGTCGTCGCCGAAGCTGAACGCGCTGGTCGTTCCCGCTCGACAGGCGTACTCCCACTCGGCCTCCGTCGGCAGCCGCCACGTGCGGCCCGTGAGCGCGCTCGCGCGGGCGCAGAAGGCCTGCGCCTCGGTCCAGCTCACGTTGGTGACGGGGCACTCCGCGCAGCGCGTGCGCGTCGCCGGATTGCTCCCCATCACGGCCTCCCACTGAGCCTGCGTCAGCTCGAACTTGCCGAGCTCGAAGGCGCGCGAGATGCGCACGCGGTGCGCGGGGCGCTCGTCGGGCTATCCGTCCTCGCTGCCCATCGTGAACTCGCCCGGCTCGATGCGCACGAACGCGACCCCGTCGAGCGCGCGCCGCGACGTCGCGCTCGTCCGCGCAGGCCAAGAGGACGAACACCGCGCCCAGCGCCACGAAGTGCCTAGTTTCCACGGGGAGAACCTAGCTTCGACGCAGGCCCGCGGAAAGCGCGGCTCAGCGCTCGAGCACGAGCACGATCTCCGAGGAGTCCGGCAGGCTCGGCGGCGCGGGCGGCACGACGCGCACGGCGCGGCCGGGGAACGCGAGCTCGACGAAGGCCGCCACGCTGTAGGGCGCGAGCACCGCGAAGGTGCGCTCGCGGCCGTCGAGCCACGGTTGCGGGTCGCGCAGCTCGAGCGGCAACCCCGGAGCGCGCACGGCCGATCCCGCGCTCGCGCTCCGGACCGCAGACTCGACCTGTCCGAGGTAGACGCGCGCGGACTCGCCGGCCGCAACCAACTCGGGCGCGGCGGCGCGCCAGGGCATGAGCGAAGCGAGCGCCCACGCGAGCACCGGCACCGCGAGCACTCGAGCCGCCCCGGCGCGCGCGAAGGCCTGCTCGAAGAGCGCCGCGGCGAACAGGCCATTGAGCGCGACGAAGGGCAGCTCGTACCAGCCCCGTTCGGCGCGCGAGATCGCGGTCAACGACGCGAGCGCCGCGAACCACAGCGCGAACGGAACAAGCGTGCGGCGTGCGTCGCGTCGAGCGAGTACCGCGAGCAAGAGGACGAGCGCGAGCGCGACGGCGCACGAAAGTCCTGCGCTGCCGAGGAGGCGCACCTGCGTCGGAGCGAATGCGGCCGGGACATAGCGTGCCAGCGACGCGAGCGCGTCTGACCACGCGGCGGAGACCTGCGCCTCGCGGCTGCCGCCGAGCCCGCCGAGAGCCCACGTGCGGATTCCAAGCGTGAGCGCGAAGGCGCACCACGCAGGCCACGCCGCGCGCAGTGCCTGCCTCCAGCGCTCGCGCCCGTCGCCCTCGGCCAGCGCGAACGCAGCTCCGCTCGCCACGAGCACCGCGATCGCGCCGCTCTCCTTCGACGCCAGCGCCGCCGCGACCGCGAGCGCGGCGAACCAGCGACGGCGCGCGAACACGGAGGCCAAGGCGAGCAACGTGAACAGGAGCGCGAGCGAGTCCGCGCGGCGCGCTGGCACCGCGAGCACATCCGCGTGCACCAGGTTGCCGCCGAACACGACCGCCGCGACCAGCGCCGCGCGCTCCGAGATCCAGCGCCGCGCGAGCGCTGCCAGCGCCAGCACGTTCGCGGCGAGCAGCGCGAGGTCGGTCAGGTGGAAACCGACGGGATCGAGGCCGAAGAGCGCGTGGTCGAGCCCGAACGAGAGGTGCACCAGCGGCCGCCAGTAGCGACCGAGCGGGTAGCGCCCGTCCATGAGCTCGTCCCCGAAGGTCGCCGCGACCCCGCCGAGCCCGTCGACCCGGCCGGCGGCGATCAGGGGATAGACGTCCCAGCCCCACAGGCCCGTCTCGAGCACCCACCCCCACGCGAGCAGCACCCACAGGCACAGGAGCAGCCCGACGAGCGCGGCCCGGCGAGCGCTACCGTGGCCGGATTGAGCCACTTGGAGCCCCCTGCGAACCGCTCCCCGCGCTCCGGAACATGGGGCGAAGTATAGGAACGGGCCCCGGCGCGGGGTTAGCATGGTCGGTCACTTGGAAAGGCCGTGCGCGGCCGCCAAAATCTCCCCTACACGTTAGAGTCGTCTCCCGCCGATCCCCCAGAGGCCCCGCCACGGCGGCACCTCCCCCATGACCGAGACTCCGACCCTCAAGGACACCGTCGCCAAGGCCGAGCGCTTCGCGGTCGACCCGCAGCTGTGCATCGCCTGCGACGCGTGCTGCCAAGACTTCCCCGAGATCTTCTTCATGGGGCAGGACGCCAAGGCGCACGCCCACGACGTCCACGACTCGACGCTCTACAACGCGCGCACCGTCGTCGACGTCTGCCCGACGGCCGCCATCAGCTACACGGGCGAGCTGCCGCCCGCCGAGGACCTCTCGAAGCTCGAGGAAGTTCCGGGCTGGGAGCTCGAGTGGGCCCAGTGGCGCGGCGTCGAGATGGATCCGGTCGAGCGCGACCGCCGCTACGGCCGCGACTACACCGTCGAAGAGGAAGAGGACTTCGTCCGCGTCACGGTGCAGTTCCCGACCAAGGTGCCCGCGGTGCGCGACCGCTTCCGCTACGGGCTCACGAGCGTGATGCCGATCTACGGCAACCACGTCGTGCAGGACGGCAACGTGTTCCAGATCTACGGCTGGGTCAAGGATCCCAAGATCCGCGCGCTGTGCCACACCACGAACAGCTTCCCGGGCCAGTTCCTCACCACCATCGAAGTCAAGCGCACGACCTTCGGTCACCGCTTCCGCTTCGACGGCCATCAGAAGCTCGAGATCCTCGTCTTCAAGAAGCCCGGCCTCGCCGAGAACTGGCAGTGGCGCTCGCACTTCATCACCGAGAAGTGCACCGCCTGCACGATCTGCGAGCGCGTCTGCCCCACCAACGCCATTTCCGGCGGCGAGCGCTTTTTCATCGACCCCGACCTGTGCATCAACTGCTCGGTCTGCGGCATCTACTGCCCGTTCGACGCGATCACCAACGACCGCGACACGCTCGTCACGCACATCAAGCCCAAGCAAGTCCCCAAGGCCCTCGTCCACGAAGAGCTCTGCACCGGCTGCGAGTTCTGCGTCGACGTGTGCCCCTTCGAAGCGCTCGAGATGAAGCTCGACGCCGACGGCTTCAACCGCATCGCGGTCGTGATCGAGAAGAACTGCACCTCCTGCAAGCTGTGCGAGCAGGTCTGCATCAAGGACGCGATCGAGATCCCGCGCGTGCAGAACTTCCGCGACATCGGCATGAGCTTCATGAGCTACCTCTCCGACGGGCACTAGCCCACGCGAGCCCGAGCATCCCTCTCGCGAGGCCGAGCGCGTCCCCCGCGCCCGGCCTCGCGCGCTTCTCCGCACGTCCCTCGGGCGCCCGGGCCGTGCTAGTCGGCGGGCGGTTCGTCGAAGCTGGGCGGGGCGCTCGCGTCGGGGTCGGGGAGCTCGCTGCGCGCGGCGCGGGCGGCGCCGCCGAGCGAGCCGGTGGTGCCGTCGCGGCCGGTGGACTCGTCGCGGCCGAGCAGGCTGGCGGGCAGGACGATGCCGCGGCCGTACTTGCGGCGCAGGCGGTCGAGGCCGGGCGAGACACGCTCGAGACGGTCGGGGAACAGCGCGGCCTGCTGCGGGGCGGCGGGCGCCTCGACCTCGGGATTCCCGGCGCCGAAGAGCATCCCCTGCTGCGGCGTGCGCACGTCTTCGAGGTTCGCGACCTGCAGGCCGAGCAGGCGCAGCGGTCCCTGCGGGATGCGATCGAGCAGCTCGCGCGCAGCGGAGTAGAAGCGCACGCCGACGTTGGTCGAGAAGGTCAGCGTGTGCGTGCGCGTGATCGTCTTGAAGCTCGGATAGCGCGCCTTGATCGTCACCGTGCGGCCGCGCAGTCCGGCATCGCGCAGGCGGAACGCGAGCTCTTCGCAGAACTCGAGCAAGCGCAGGCGCAGCTCCTCGCGACTGTGGATGTCCTTGGGGAACGTGCGCTCGCAGCTGTAGCTCTTCTCCTCGCGCCGCGGCGTCACGCGCCGCGTGTCGATGCCGTGGGCGAGGTCGTGGATCCACGCGCCCGACACGCCAAAGCGCTTCTGCACCTCGTCGCGCGAGAGCTTCGCGAGCTCCGCCACCGTGCGAACACCCATGGCTTCGAGGCGCTTGGCGGTGCGCGGGCCGACGCCGAAGATCGCCGAGACCGAGAGCGGCGCGAGGATCGTCTGCACGTCTTCCGGCGGAATCACGCGGAAGCCGTCGGGCTTGTCCATGTCGCTCGCGAGCTTGGCGATGAACTTCGAGCCCGCGACGCCGACCGAAGCCACCAGCCCCGTCTCGCGCAGGATGTCGCGCTTGATCGCGCGCCCGATTTCCGTCGGATCCCCGCCGGAATACTCGCAGCCCGACACGTCGAGGAACGCTTCGTCGAGCGAGAGCGGCTCCACGAGCGGCGTGTAGGAGCGGAAGATCGACATGATCTTGCGACTCTCGGCCGTGTACTTCTCGAAGTTCGGGGGCACGACCACGAGCTCGGGGCACAGCCGCAGGGCCTCGGCCGTCGACATGGCCGAGCGCACGCCGAAGCGCCGCGCCGGATAGCTCGAGGCCGCCACCACGCCGCGCCCGCCCGGCGCGCCCCCCACCACCACCGGCTTGCCGGCGAGCGAGGGATCGTCGCGCACTTCGACCGACGCGTAGAACGCGTCCATGTCGACGTGCAGGATCGGTGTCGGCGACGGGGCCATGGATCGTCCATGTTCGCCGTTCGCTCCGCGCGCGTCCACCGCACCCCTGCGGAGGACCTCGCGCAGGCTACTTGGCGCCGCCGCCGTTGCGCGCGGCGATGGCCGCACGCAGGCCCGCGTCGTCGGGGAACTGCGCCTGCAGCTGCGCGTAGATCGGATCGGCGAGCGCTCCGCGACCGACGAGGTCGAGCATGCGCGCCTTCTCGAGCAGCAGCCCGGGCTGGTTGGGGAAGCGCTGCACGAGCGCGTCGACGATCGCCATCGAATCGTCCGCATTGCCCGCCTTGCCGAGGATCGTGGCCTTGAGCAGCAGCGCCTTGGGCGAGTCCTTCGCCAGCGCCAGCGCGCGGTCGACGGACTCGATGGCCTCCTCGCTGCGCCCGAGCTCGCTCAGGATGGTCGAGCGATTGATGTGGATCTCGGGATCGCTGGGATTGCGCGCGAGGCAGTCGTCCGTCGCCGTGAGGGCCTCGGGCCAGCGGCCGAGCTGGCCGAGGCTGGCGGCGCGATTGATGCGCGCGTCGAGGTTGTCGGGCTCGACCGCGAGCAGCTCGTCGTACAGGCGCAGCGCGTCGGCGAAGCGACCCGCGTTGTAGGCCTCGAAGGCCGCGATCTTCTTGCCGGCGGCGGTGAAGTCGCCGGAGACCTTGGTGGCCGAGGCGGGGACTTGGTTGGCCGGCGCGGGCTCGTCCTTGCCGCAGGCGGCGAGGGCCAGCGCGCTGGCGAGGGCGAGGAGGCGAGAGCAAGAGGGCGTGCGCATGGGTCGGGGCGGGGCTGGGAGGTGCGGGAGCGCGCGAGACGATAGCCGATCGGCGTTGGACAAGCAGCGCCCCGGGCCTACCCTGTTTCCCCCATGCGCTTCGAGAAGGTCCGGATCGCGGCCACCAGCCACGTGCTGCCCGAGGAAGTCGTGACCAGCGAGGCGCTCGAGAGCGCGTTGGCGCCGGTCTACGCGCGCTTCCGCCTGAGCCCGGGTCGGCTCGAGCTGATGACGGGCATCCGCGAGCGGCGCTTCTTCCCGCGCGGCTGGCGTCCGAGCGACGGGTCGACGGCCGCCGGCGAGCTCGCGCTCGCGCGCAGCGGCGTGCCGCGCGAGCGCATCGGACTGCTCGTGCACGCGTCGGTGTGCCGCGACTTCCTCGAACCCGCGACCGCCTCCGTCGTTCACCACCGGCTCGGCCTGCCGGAGAGCGCTCTGGCCTTCGACCTCTCCAACGCGTGCCTCGGATTCGCAAACGCCGCCAGCGTCGTCGCGACGCAGGTCGAGCTCGGCGCGATCGACGCGGGCCTCGTGGTCGCAGGAGAGTGCGGCCGCGCGCTCGTCGAGCGCACGATCGCGGCCCTCAACGCCAAGGCCGACCTGTCGCGCGACGAGCTGAAGGCGAGCTTCGCGTCGCTCACGATCGGCAGCGGCGCGGCCGCGATGGTGATCGCGCGCAAGGAACTGTGCGCCTCTGGCTCGCGGCTCGTCGCGGCCACCGCGCGCGCCGCGACGCGCCACCACGTGCTGTGCCATGGCGACCACTCTGGCGACGGCATGCTGATGCAGACCGACAGCGAGGCGCTGATGCACGCCGGCAACGAGCTCGCGGCGCGCACCTTCGCGGAGTTCTTGGCCGAGACCGGCTGGACGCGGGAGTCGCTCGAGCGCGTGATCACGCACCAAGTCGGCGTCGCGCACCGCAAGCTCCTGCTCGGCACCATGGGCGTCGACCTCGCGCTCGACTTCCCGACCGTCGAGACGCTCGGCAACATCGGCTCGGTCTCGCTGCCGCTCTCCTGGGACCGCGCCCGCGCGGCCGGGTTCGTGCGCGCGGGCCAGCGCACGGTGCTGATGGGGATCGGCAGCGGCCTGCAGTGCCAGATGCTGGCCCTCGAGCCCTAAAGGCGCGCTCGCGGGCGCCGCATCCGCCCGAAAACGCCGGGCTTTGGGGGCCCCGAAACGGCCTGAATTCGGGCTGCGGCGGTCGTTTCCGCTTGGCCGGGCGGGCCGCGAGCGGGTACAAAACGCGCTCCACGGATTTCAGAAAAATCTGAAATCGGTGCCTCCCCACCCGCCCCATGACCGACGAGCTCCCGACCTCCCGCTCCCTGCCGCAGCTGCCCGGGCTCGAGCCCGAGCTGGCCGCGCAGCTCCCGCAGTTCGAGCTCTTCTTCAAGACCATCGGGTTCAAGCGCGTCCACGGCCGCATCTGGGGCCTGCTCGTCCTCGGCGGTCGCGCGCTCACGGCCAAGGAGATCAGCGAGAGCCTGCACCTCTCTCAGGGGGCGACGAGCACGGCGCTCAACGAGCTGACCGAGTGGGGCGCGATCACGAGCGAGTTCGACCACGAGCGCCGCTGCCACCTGCACGCGCCGGTCTCGAACACGCTGGCGATCGCAGCGACGGTGATCCGCCGCCGCGAGCAGGTCGTGTTCCAGCAGTTCAAGGTCGCCAGCCAGCGCATGCTCGCCTTCGTCAAGGAGCAGCACGGCGAGAAGGATCCGCGCGTCATGACGCTGCGCTCGATCATCTCGACCTGCGAGATCGCCGAGGCCGTGATGGGCCTCGTGGTCGGCGCCGTCGCCAGCGCGCTCGACGACAGCCAGAGCCTGCTGCACAAGGCCGTCAGCGCGGCGCTCAAGGTCGGCGTGGTGATGCCGAGCCGCGTGCTCCTCGGCCGCAACGGCCTGAACCAGCTCGTGAGCAACGCGCTGCAGGAAGCCGAGCAAACCAAGCACGCCGACGCGGGCGCCCGTCCCAAGATCGTGGTGGCGAAGGGCAGCGGCCAGAAGCGCGCGGCTGGACGCAAGCGCACGAAGGAGGCTCGCCGTGCGTGAGCTTCCGCGTGTCGTGATCACGGGAATCGGCCTCGCGAGCCCCAACGGCGACAGCCTCGCGCAGTACCGCGCCAACCTGCTCGCGGGCAAGAGCGGCGTGGTCCCCTACACGATCCGCCACGTCGGCGAGACCTACGCGGGCGTGTGCAACTTCGATCCGCTGCGCTACCAGACGCGCAAGGAGGCGCGCCGCGGCACGCGCGCCGGCGGCATCTCGATCTGGTGCGCCAACGAGTCGCTCAAGGACGCCGGCATCGACATCGCGACGCGCGACCGCTCGCGCGTCGGCGTGTACATCGGCATCACCGAGCACGGCAACGTCGAGACCGAGAACCAGATCCACGAAGTCGCGCAGTACAACTTCGATCTCTCATTCTGGTCGCACCACCACAACCCGCGCACGGTGGCGAACAATCCCGCCGGCGAGGTGACGCTGAGCCTCGGAATCTCGGGGCCCGCCTACTGCCTCGGCGGAGCCTGCGCCGCCGGAAATCTCGGCCTGATCCAAGGCATGCAGATGCTGCAGCTTGGAATCGTCGACCTCGCGCTCGGCGGAGGCGTGTCCGAGTCGATCCACACCTTCGGCATCTTCGCCAGCTTCCGCTCGCAAGGTGCCCTCGCGCGCCACGACGACGCGGCCAAGGCTTCGCGCCCCTTCGATCGCGACCGCAACGGCATCGTGGTCAGCGAAGGCGGCTGCCTCTACACGCTCGAGCGCCTCGACGACGCGCTCGCGCGCGGCGCGAAGATCTACGGCGAGGTGCGAGGCTACTTCGTCAACTCGGACGCAAGCGACTTCGTGCTGCCGAGTTCCAAGGGCCAGCAGGCCTGCATCCGCGGCGCGCTCGCGCACGCGCGGCTGGCACCGGAGGAGATCGACATCGTCAACACGCACGCCACGAGCACCAAGCAAGGTGACGAGGTCGAGTGCGAGGCGATCCGCTCGGTGTTCACCGGAGCGCCCACGCGCGTCAACAACACCAAGAGCTACATCGGCCACACGATGGGCGCCGCCGGCGCGCTCGAGCTCGCTGGCAACCTGCCGTCCTTCGACGACGGACTCGTGCACCCCACGATCAACGTGGACAACCTCGATCCCGCCTGCGCGCTCGATGGCCTCGTGCTCAACGAGCCCGTGCGCCCCGCGCGGAAGATCGATCGCATCCTGAACATGTCGTTCGGGATGCTCGGCATCAACTCGGCGGTGATCGTCGAGCGCTTCCGGAACTAGCCCCCCTCCCGCCCCGCTTCTTCCAAGACAACCCCCATGACCCGCGACGAAATCGTCATCGCCATCAAGGACATCATCGCCACCATCGCTCCCGACGAGGAGGTCGGCTCGCTCGCGATGGACGTGCGCCTGCGCGACCAGATCGAGCTCGACTCGATGGACTTCCTCGACATCGTGATGGAGCTGCGCAAGCGCTACGGCGTGCAGGTCCCCGAGGAGGACTACATGCAGCTCGCCACGCTGCAGGGCTGCGTCGACTACCTCGGGCCCAAGCTCGAGTCGAAGTCCCTCGTGCTGACGGCGCTCAAGGGCTGAGCGCCGCCTAGGGCGCCCCGCTCCCCTCCACCGACGCCGTGCGCTACGACGCCCTGATCATCGGTGCCGGCATGAGCGGGCTCGCCGCGGGGATTCGCCTCGCGCAGGCGGGCAAGCGCGTGGCGATCCTCGAGCGCCACTACCTCTGGGGCGGGCTCAATTCGTTCTACAAGCGCAGCGGTCGGCGCTTCGAGACCGGCCTGCACGCGCTGACGAACTTCGCGGCCAAGGGCACGCCGAACGTGCCGCTCACGCGCATCCTGCGCCAGCTGCGCATCCCCCACGAGGCGCTGAAGCTCGCTCCGCAGCGGCGCTCGATCACTGCGCTGCGCACGAGCGCGGGCGACACGCTGCGCATGTCGTACTCCAACGACATGGCGCTCCTGCGCAGCGAGGTCGCGCGGCTGTTCCCGAGCGAGAGCGCGGGCTTCGAGCGGCTTGTCGCGGCGCTGCCGGGCTACAGCGGCTCGAGCGAGAGCGACTACGCGCAAAGTGCGCGCGCACGGCTCGCCGAGTTCGTGCGCGATCCGTTGCTCGTCGAGATGCTGATGATCGCGCCGCTGTTCTACGGCTCCCCCACCGAGAACGACATGTCGTGGGCCGAGTACGGGATCCTGTTTCGCTCGATCCACATCGAAGGAATGGCGCGCCCCGAGGGCGGAATCAAGGAGCTGCTCGACCTCCTGATCGCGCGCTTCGAGCAGGAAGGCGGAGAGCTGCGCATGAAGACCGGAGTGGCCGCGGTGCTGCATGTCGACGGCAAGGTCCGCGGCGTGCGCCTCGACGACGGCAGCGAGCTCGAGTGCGATCGCGTGCTGTCTTCGGCGGGGCTCGTCGAAACCGAAACGCTATGCGGGTTGCCCGCTGCCAGCGAAGACGACGCGCGCATCGGACGGCTCTCGTTCGTCGAGACGTGCTGCGTGCTCAATGCGACGCCGCTCGAGCTCGGCCACGATGCAACCATCGTGTTCTATTCCGACGGCGAGCGCTTCCGCTACGAGCGCCCCGAAGTGCCCGTCGAGCCGCGCTGCGGCGTGATCACGTGCCCGTCGAACTATGAGCTGCGCGAGCAGGATCGCGAGCCGTTCGCGCGCGTCACTTGCCCGGCGAACTACGGATACTGGAAGGGCTTGAACGAGGAGTCCTACGCGGCCGAAAAGGCGCGCGCCGTCGAAACCATGCTCGACACGGCGGAGAGCTTCTCCTTCCCCATTCGACCGCACACCGTGTTCCGCGACTCGTTCACGCCGCGCACGATCGAGCGCTACACGGGCCACCGCGGCGGAGCGGTCTACGGCAGCCCGCGCAAGTCGCGCGACGGCTTCACCGCGCTGCGCGGCCTTGAGCTGATCGGGACGGACCAAGGCCTCGTCGGCGTGATCGGAGCCATGCTGTCGGGGATCACCATCGCCAACCGCTCGCTGCTCGAGCCCGCTGGAGGTGCCGCGTGAGCGAGGAACGGCGCTACTTCCGCGGCTCGACGGACGGCAAGAAGCCGCGCAACACGGATCCGCTCGCGGGCGCGCGCGCCGAGTACGACTTGATCGTGATCGGCAGCGGACTGGCCGGCATGACGGCGGCGAACGTGCTCGGCAGCATGGGCCACAAGGTGGCCCTGCTCGAGCAGCACTACAACTTCGGCGGCATGGCCACCTGGTTCAAGCGCCGCGGCGGTCACGTGTTCGACATCTCCCTGCACGGCTTCCCCGTGGGCATGGTCAAGACCTGCCGACGCTACTGGAGCCCGGAGATCGCCTCGAAGATCGTGCAGCTCGACGGGATCCGCTTCGACAACCCGCAGTTCACGCTCGACACGACCTTCACGCGCGAGGACTTCACCGAGAAGCTCGTGACGCAGTTCGGCGCCGCGCGCTCGACCGTCGAGGCCTTCTTCGACTACTTGCGCGGCCTCAACTACTACGACGATCCGCGCGACACCGTCGCCGACTGTTTCGAGCGCTTTTTTCCCGGTAGAAACGACATTCACCGCCTGCTGCTCGAGCCCATCGCCTACGCCAACGGCTCGACCATGGAGGATCCCGCGATCGCCTACGGCATCGTGTTCTCTAACTTCATGTCGAAGGGTGTCTACACCTTCACCGGCGGCACCGACTGGCTGGTCGGCAAGATGAAGGAAGAGCTGCGCAAGAACGGCGTCGAGCTCTTCAACAATGTGCAGGTCGAGCGCATTACGGTCGAGAACGGTCGCGCGACTGGAGTCACCGCGCACGGACGTCACCTGCGCGCGCGCGCGGTGCTTTCGAACGCCAACATCCGGCGCACGATCCTCGACCTCGTCGGTCCCGAGCACTTTGCGCCCGACTTCGTGCGCGAAGTCGAGGCCGTGCGGCTCAACAACTCGAGCACGCAGGTCTACATCGGCATCCGCGAGGGCTGCGAGGTGCCGTGGATCACCGACCTGCTGTTCACCTCGCGCCGCGAGCGCTTCGACTCGCCCGCGCTGTGCGACTTCCACGGGCTCAGCCGCACGTTCTCGTTCTACTACCCGAAAGTGCGCCCCCAGAGCGGTCGCTACGCGATCGTGAGTTCGACGAACGCCAGCTGGAAGGACTGGGCGAGCCTCGATGCCGCGAGCTACGAGCGCGAGAAGGCGCGCCTCATCGAGGACACGCTCGTCGAGCTCGAGCGCTACGTGCCGAACGTGCGCTCGATGGCCGATCACATCGAGGCCGCGACGCCGCGCACCTTCGAGTTCTACACGCAGCACGTGCAAGGCGCTTCCTTCGGCACGAAGTGGGAAGGGCTGCGGCCGAGCATGGAGCTCTCGAGCCATATCGAGGGTCTGTACCACTCCGGATCGGTCGGAATCATCATGTCCGGCTGGCTGGGCGCCGCGAACTACGGCGTGATCACGTCCAACAAGGTCGACCTGTTCCTGCGCGCCGCCGCGCAGGCCGCGGCGGGAGGCCGCGCGTGATGCAAAACCCCGCCGACATCGACATCCGCGCGATCATCCCCCACCGCGAGCCGTTCCTGTACGTCGACCGTGTGCTCGAGCACGAGGCCGGCCGCATGGTGACCGAGTGGGACGTGCGCGCCGACGCGCATTTCTTCCGCGGGCATTACCCGGGCCAGCCGCTCGTGCCGGGCGTGCTGATCTGCGAGAGCGCGTTCCAAGCCGGCGCGCTCCTGTGCGCGTGCGACGAGCGCGACGCCATCCCCGAGGGCGCGGTGCCGGTGCTTACGCGCATCGCTGACGCGCGCTTCCGCCGCCGCGTGGGCCCGGGCGAGACGCTGCGCTGCGAAGTCAAGCTCGACGAGCGCGTCGGTCCAGCGCGCTACATGACAGCCAAAATGTCGAGCAACGGCGAGGCCGTGCTGCGCGTTCAGTTCGTCGTCGCGGTCACGGCCGGAGGGCTGTAGTGGACTTCCTCGGCCTCGCGGGCAAGCGCATCCTCGTCACGGGCGTGGCGAACAAGAAGAGCGTCGCGTGGCACGTGCACAAGCAGCTGCGCGAGTGCGGCGCCGAGGTGATCCACGTCGTGCGCTCCGAGGCGCGCAAGGCCCAGCTCGAGTCCCTACTCGCGCCCTCGCCGATCTTCACCTGCGACGTCGAGCGACAGGACGAGATCGATGCGCTCGCGGCGCACATCGCACCCCTCGGACCCATCGACGGGCTCGTGCACTCGATCGCGTTCGCGAACTACTCGCAGGGCATGCAGCCCTTCGACGCGACCGCGCGCAAGGACTTCCTGCAGGCCGTCGACATCTCGTGCTTCTCGCTCGTGGCGCTCTCGCGCGCGCTCAAGCCCCAGTTCACGGCGGATGCATCGGTCGTGACGATCTCGATCTCGAGCACGACGCTCGCAGCGGAGAGCTACGGCTACATGGCGCCGATCAAGGCTGCGCTCGACTCGACCGTGGTGTTCCTCGCCAAGAGCTTCTCGAACAGCTCGAACGTGCGCTTCAACGCCGTCAAGGCGGGGCCGCTCAAGACGTCCGCTTCCGCAGGCATTCCGGGCTACCTCGACAACTACCTGTACGCCGAGGCCGCGACGCTGCGCCACGCAGCGCTCAAGACCGAGGAAGTCGCGAGCACGGCCGTATTCCTGCTCTCTCCGCGCTCTTCCGG
>Ga0169931_10007900_pt1 | contig 15667 bp, 8 predicted proteins | sample Kivu_15m_20L_FD_129675 | JGI IMG/M metagenome (GOLD analysis project Ga0169931, IMG submission 129675) | Freshwater microbial communities from Lake Kivu, Western Province, Rwanda to study Microbial Dark Matter (Phase II) - Kivu_15m_20L... | ecosystem: Environmental > Aquatic > Freshwater > Lake ... | reverse complement strand
TAAATGTTTGAAATAGGTTTGAGAGACGATTTTCGAACCGATTTCCCTCCTTCTTTCGTAGAATCCTTCTTAATGTTATAAGCTTTCGACTAATGTAATTGTTATAATAGAAGCCCGCCGCTTATCCGACGAGGTCTCCTTCCAGTAGGCCAAGCCGTAGTCCATCATCGAAACCAAGTCGTAAGCCGACATTTGTACAGAGTAAGAAACCCTCTATCCGTCCTTCAAGGCTGCCATCCGTAAGTCCTAGTCATAGTCTATCATCGCTACAAAACGCATACACACCATTGACCGATAGTAACATACAGCTAGCAGCATATCTATGGGTGACAAATAATACAGCTGCATTAAGCACCTATGGAGATATTCAAGATTGGGATACATCGGGAGTTACTGATATGTATGCTGTATTTGGAATTTGGAATTCATATAACATGAAGTTAAGTTATTGGTCCGATACCTTCAATGGCAATATTTCAGCATGGAATACAAGTCAAGTTACATCCATGAGTTCCATGTTTTACTATGCATCATCGTTCAAAGGTGACTTATCCCAATGGGACACAAGTAGGGTTACATCCATGAGTAACATGTTTGAGGGTGCATCGGCTTTTAATGGTAACATTTCAGCATGGAAGACAAGTCAAGTGTCATCAATGTATGCCATGTTCAATGGCGCATCAGCTTTTAATGGTAATATTTCAGCATGGAATACAAGTCAAGTGACATCCATGAGTTTCATGTTTTACTATGCATCATTATTCAATGCGGACGTATCCCAATGGGACACAAGGAAAGTTACATCTATGTATGGCATGTTCTTTAAAGTATCCGCTTTCAATGGAAATCTTTCACTTTGGGATACCAGTCAAGTTGAAGATATCAGTTTAATGTTCTATCGTACATCCTATTTTAATGGTAACATTTCTTCATGGAATACAAGTCAAGTGACATCCATGTATGGAATTTTCTGGGGTGCATCTTTGTTCAATGGTGACTTATCCGGATGGAACACAAGGAAGGTCATAAGTACGAGTTACATGTTTTTTGCTGCAATCGCTTTTAATGGAAATATATCGCCTTGGGATACAAGTCAAGTTCTAGATATGAGTTGGATGTTTGCATATGCATCATTATTCAAACAGGTCCTCTGTTGGGATGTTTCCAAGGTTACTAATAACAGTTCCATGTTTTTGGACAGCACAGGATCATTCGCCTTGTATCCAGACTGTTTGACGGCTGTAATTAATCTGCCCAGTACTCGTCCTTCGATGCAACCTGCTACAAAACAAAGTCGTCGACCATCAACCAAGCCATCTACGATGCCGAGTCATAGGCCGACATCGGTACCGAGTAAGAACCCCACCGCTTATCCGACGAGGCCAGCTTCCAACAGACCGAGTCATAGGCTATCATCTAAACAATCTATAAGACCAAGTCGTAAGCCGACATCCGTCCCAAGTAAAAATAACATCATGACTGACGATAACATACACTATGCGGCATATAATTGGATTGCTCATAACTCCGTTGCCTTGGTAGCGTTCGGGGACATTAAATATTGGGATACATCCAGAGTTACAAATATGGCTAACTTATTTGGTGATGGAAATCCCACCATTTGTATAACATTCTACGTCTGTAAAGCCAGTAATGGATGGAATGATGTGGCTTTTGGAGTAGATGCACTTACAAGATGGGATGTGTCCAAGGTTACTAATATGATTAGTATGTTCGAAGGTGCTACCAAATTTAATGGCGACTTATCCAAATGGAATACCAGTCAAGTTACATCCATGAGAAAAATGTTTTCTTTTGCCTATTATTTCAATGGTAATTTATCATCATGGGACACAAATAAAGTTTCTGATATGAGTAAGATGTTCTTCTCTGATATTTACGTAGACTTTGGTGGATGTTCGTGCTTTAAGTATTCTGTGTTCAATGGTGATTTGTCTACGTGGAACACCAATCGTGTTACTAGTATGACCGATATGTTTTATTATGCAACCGAGTTCAACGGCGACTTGTCCAAATGGAATACGAGTCGAGTTACGCTCATGACTCAGATGTTTTATGGGGCCGTTTCGTTTAACACTGATATATCTAGATGGGATACTACTCAAGTTGTGGATATGTCTCGAATGTTCGCAGCAGTGCCGTACTACAATCGGTCACTCCCTCGAAATTCCACGTTCAACAGGGACTTAACAAGATGGTATACCAACGGTGTGACTGGGATGGAACGTATGTTTTATGGCGCGAGTTCATTTAATCAGGTACTTTGCTGGAATTACTCCAAGGTTACCTCAATGGCCGAAATATTTACTCTAAGTGGAGGATCGTTCTCTGTAAGACCATATCCAGACTGCTTAAATCTTACCAGAGTCACCGATGCTAATATACATGAAGCAGCATAATTATGGGTAACGAACAACTCGGCTGCATTACGTACCTATGGTGACATCTCAACATGGAATACTACAGCAGTAACAAACATGACTTGCTTGTTTGCAGTGTGCAACCCCAAAAATAGTGCGAATGAAGTAAATTGGGTCTTTTCTTTTAACGTTCCTATTTCAAGCTGGGATACAAGTCATGTCACTAGAATGTCGTGGATATTCAATAGCGCATCTTCTTTCAACGGGGATTTATCAAACGAATACTGGTCGTGTAACATCAATGTACGGGATGTTCTCCTCGGCCTCATCCTTCAACGGGAATGTGTCCATGTGGGACACCTCCAAGATCGCCACAATGGATTGGATGTTTTGTAATGCATCCAACTTCAACGGTGATTTATCGGCATGGAATACAAGTCGAGTTGTTTCCATGTACGGCATGTTTAAATCTGCATCATCGTTCAATAGGAATTTATCATATTGGGATACCAGTCGAGTCAATACAATAGCTAGGATGTTTTACAATGCATCCGCCTTCAATGGTAATATATCCTTTTGGAACACCAATCGTGTGACATCGATGTATGGTGTGTTCGGTTCGGCCTCAAGTTTTGCAAGTGATTTGTCGAAATGGAACACCAGCCTCGTCACTACCATGTCTTGGCTATTCAGTAATACGTTCAAGTTTAACTCTGATTTATCCATGTGGAATACTGCAAGAGTCAACGCCATGTATGGAATGTTCGACTCAGCATCATCCTTCAACAATGATGTAACGAATTGGAACACCAGTGCTGTCACAAGCATGGCCTGGATGTTTCATAATGCATACAAGTTCAACAAGTCTTTATCAGATTGGAATACTGGACAAGTGCAATCAATGTACGGTATGTTTGCATCAGCTTCATCATTTAACGGCAACGTGTCAACATGGGATACCAGCCATGTGACCACCATGGATTGGATGTTTCGTGATGCGATATCCTTTAATGGCGACTTGAAGAAGTGGAATACGAGTCAAGTGACATCCATGTATGGGATGTTTGACTCGGCAGTATCCTTCAACGGAGATGTGTCATCTTGGCACATGTGTCATGTGCAGTCATTATCTTGGATGTTCTTCAATGCGTCGTCCTTCAACAGAGGTTTATCCCAATGGGATACTGGTTCCGTAACAGCCATGTACGGCTTGTTTGATTCTGCATCATCATTCAATGGAAATGTATCATCATGGAACACGGGTAGAGTCACTACCATGGCTTGGATGTTTCATAAAGCATCCTCCTTCGACTGCGATCTGTCTCTTTGGAATACCTCTCAAGTAACCAACATAATCGGAATGTTCGCATTTTGTCCGAGATTTAATGGAAATGTGTCATCTTGGAACACCAGCGCAGTAGCATCAATGTCTTGGGTGTTTACGAATGCATCATCTTTTAACTGTGATTTATCCCGGTGGGATACAGGGCAAGTTACAGCAATTTATGGCATGTTCGCTTACGCCTCAGTTTTCAATGGGAATGTTTCCTCTTGGAATACCCACAAAGTCACTACAATGGCTTGGGCGTTTAGTTATGCATCTGTTTTCAACAGCGATTTGCACACATGGGAAACGAGTCGAGTAACGTCCATGCACGGTATGTTTGCATCGGCGTTTGTTCTCAACGGTACAACCTTTTCAAGAGCCTCTTCTTTCAACGGAAACTTGTCCGATTGGGATACCAGCCTTGTGAAATCCTTTGATAAAATGTTTTATTTCGCATCATCTTTTAACCAGACACTTTGTTGGAATTTATCGGGGGCTTCTACTGTTGATACATTAATTGGAAGTCATGGTGTATTAGCTTGTCCATGAAATCATTCGGATCTGGGTATCTATGGATTGAGTTGTTTTTATTATTTGTGTGTAGTCATGTGATTTCAGTTTGCGTGACCTACTGCGAAATAAACCGCTTTAACGTTTATATCTATGAGTATTTTCATCTGTTACTGTCAATGGGCCGAATATGTAAAGCTGTATGTCACTCTTATATCGCTCCTAATTCTCCTAATGCGAATCTCCATAGATGTGCAGGCCATACGTCCATCTTCTGAAGGGTGACTGTAATTGATTAGTGGTAAATTCTCTCTCCCATACACTTCTTGACTAAGTTCAAGCCCTAGATGGGTAATCTGAGCCTATATTCATGCTTAAAATTGAGTGAAGAGGAACTTAAAAATTGCGATATGTACTTTTCACTCTCACCGTGTTGTAGAATTGGAGAGAGATGTAGATGCAACGGTCCCAAGATACAGGAAGACCTCTCTAGTTTATGATTTTCACTCAGCATTAAACATTACAGGGGCGTAAAAGGAGCTCGCATTCCATATCTATACGCAAATTATTAATTATATAACCTACAATTATTGGTATCGCAATATGGATACTCTGTATTTTATGATTATTATCCATGGTTGCAATTTATACAGATTCCATCAGGCGACCTCTTGTAATCCGTTCCTGATCTTCAAATATGATAAGTGGAGTAAATTCCAAAGGAACTAGAGACGGATCTTTGATTCGAAGCGGGTTCTGGATAACGGTGCTTTCAGATACGCTACCATCTCCTTCTAATGGACTGTATACAATATTTAAAGCTCGTAGAACAGGATTGGCTTTTAGTGTCCTAAATTTCTCATCCTTCTTCCTACCCAATCCAAATCCCCCAAAGAGATTCCCCTGCTTATCCTGATTATAAGGCTGTAATAGTAAACCTAAAGAGTTTTTGGATGGTGATAAGTATACAGACCCTTTGGGTTGAGGAGGTTCAAATTGACCTGTACCATTAGATGGACGAGCATAGGGATATGGTTGTTGTGTAAACCCCAATCGTTGTTCATAAAATTCTTTACTTTGTTGAACATCCACACAATTAATAGCCAAGAACATGATTGGATCAGGTCGAATACCAACGATACCCCGGATCGGTAATCCACACGGTGAAATTACATTCACAATCCCATATGCATCTAATACATTCCCCCCATGTCGAATCATTTGAGATATTCTATAACTTGGAACTGCCACTGCAAGATGTACATAATGGATAGATTGAAAAAATATGTGTACATATTGATTGCTTATATTCTACAGCAACGCAAAACACTTATATAGAAATCAGCGAATCATGACATACCTTGTAGAAATGCAACATTATCTCCCGGAACAGTTGTCATGGTTATGTTAGTTAAGTTTTTGGAATATACGTATAAGGATTCTGTCGAGGAGGAGTTCCAGCGTATATGTATCGAAGAATGACCGCCATATCTAGCAAAAGACATGGGGTACACAAAATCATCAGGTATACTTAATTGTTCCGGCCCAAATCCCATCCACTTTTTTTTACATAACAGAGGTATAAAACAGTATAAAAATGGAGAGATATGATTCGTATGAAGCTATAAAGTAAACAGTGCGTATACCTCCTGCTGGTGTACATACCGTATCTGTGACCGTTCCCTGTGTACGTTGGCGAACTATTTGGAAATTGAACCCATCTTGTAAAAAGGAAATCATGTCTTGAAGTTGTTCTTCATCGGTAACATCCACAGTTACACCTTGTAGGATAGCATTCGTATCTGAGAATTCTGGTAAAGTTCCAACAGCGGCATGGGATGATGGGCTATGAGTTGTTAGTGTTACCAAAGAAATGATTGTCGTAGCCATTTGTATAAGTGAACGTCTTCTGGATGGATCCATGCTCTGCTCTATAAAGGATAGTCCATCATGGTTTTGTAATCGAGTTGTTGTAACATATCGAATAGGATTGCGCATCTTTGTTTTACACTGTCCTTGTAAATCTACAAGGGATGGGCTGATATGAATACTAAAGCCATGAATGCATATTGCTGACAGCAATATACTGTGACAAGTGAAGATGATGTAGTAAATGTGGATAGCTTTCATTTCAAGGCTCACGTTACGCAACAATTAAGTGTGTAAGCGTGAGATTATCGTTTTTCCCTTTGATGATGGAGACATCGGACATCGGACACAAGTACAAGCAAATAGCGGCAGTTACGAGTTGCGCATGTAATTAAAAGTTATGATGACGCGACGCAGGTAGGTTACTTAACGGATTTCCACGATAGAGTTTATGCAACCTATGTATGGCACCGCACCGAGGAAGATGAACAATAATGACGTAATCATTCACCATAACAAAACACTCAGAAGATCGAACGAACTAAAGAACAGAAAAAGACTGAAATATACCAACAATCACATGAGATACTAACGATGGCAGGAACGAACTACGTCAAAAATTGCTGAAGACCCAACTTATTCCTCTTATCGCATGAATATTAGTGACCGTCGATCCAAATCTATCTCGTGGGGCCAAAGCATGATCTCAACCCTCGATGATCATTAATACCCATGCGATATGAGGAATAAGATAAGTCTGCAGCCATGGTTGACGTTGTTCGTTCCTGTCATCGGTAGTATATTGTTGGTATATTCAGTCTTCAATTCGATCCTCTAAGTAATTTCGTGAGCATGGATGATTAAATCAATTAACGTTCTTTGAAGTGCAAGCCTACGAATGAATCCAGTAGGCTTAACTACAAGGTTCCTTACCTGGATTTTTTCAAGTAGGATATTTAGAAATCAGATAGATGTTGTTTTTGAGGCATCAATGCTAACGGTAAATCAATTTTTTTATATCTTAAGAATCCGTTCAAGCATATAGATCATTCTGCATTTCATATACTAATTTTCCCATTTGAATCACATCATCGACAACGAATTTGGTTTCATCATCAATTTCTTCAAGATCAATCCTCGTTGTAGGATAATGCTCGCCGGCAACAAGAATGAGCTTGTTCGGGAAAACCTTGAGAAGATTCATGCACTTCTTAAGTTCACGACAACTTGAAAATAGCCTTTCCCTGCATAAGATGTACAGACCTAACCGAGCACGTGACATTGCAACAATCAACCTACGAATATCTTTTAAATGCCCGACCGACCTTGTTCTAACTAAAGAGAGTATGATATAATCATTTTGTTGCCCTTGGTATTGATCTACGGTTGAAACAGTTCCCGGGCGAACATGGGCAAGTGGTGTACCCTCGCCACAACGCCGAGACAAAATGTCAAGAAGCAACTCTTTCTGTCCATTATATGTAGTCAACAATGTAATCTTTTGAGGAGGGTACCCTATCATCACCATGTATTGGAATATTGCAACCGCATACTCCGCTTCGCCAACATTCTGGTAGAAAAATGCAGTGGGAGCACTTTCCCCTTTCCCCATAAAGTCACCACAATCAATCAATTGGTGTGTGTATGCGAGTCCTGCATTCGCTGTCTTGAACTGTGGATCGGATGTTACGAAATTAAGATTTCCTAGATTCTTGTATCGCCAGCTATAGAGGCGAGCGAGTTCAGGCCTTGCACGACCTTGTTTATCCAACTGAATAGTCGGAACACCTTGGTGAATAAGACGACTGAATAAACTCTGATCTAGTCGACTATAACGCGCTAAAGAATTATTTTTCACTACCGGAGGGAGCTGATTATGGTCTCCGATAAGACAGATTCGCTTCAGTCTATGAGGAGAGGTAGACAAAGCATCAACATTACCCGACTGTAGTAGCAGCGGAATAAAGGTTTCTATATCAAGCATTTGACCAGCCTCTTCGATCAATAAATTATCACATCGGAAACCAAGTTCCACTAAATTTGCTCGCATGATCGCAGCATACGTACATGTCATCGCGACGATGCGAGCTTGCTGTGTTATTAAATAATCGGACCGCTGCTTTTGGGATCGTAGTAATTCCAGTGGCCTGTATTCAGCCAGCTCGAGAAATATCGCATCGATGACATCAAATTTCTCTTTGACATCGTTGATGTTCATGTAAACGTGATCATCAATACCAAAAAACACTTTGAAAGGGAATAATTCGAAATAGTCAGTACCAGAAAGATTTTCTATTGATTTCATAGAACATTTAAAAGGCCACATCAGCTTCTCAACGTGATGAGTCCGGAAATACTCAGCTGTTTCACAAGTATATGATGGAGACCCATCTGTACCGCGTTCGGATACACCGCTTACTCCTAACGATTCAGATAAAAGCTGTACCATATCAAGCAAGTGCATCCTTCGAGATAGACCATGTTTGACTCGTCCCACCTTGGAAAAATCGAACTGTGGTGATATTTGGAGGTCTTTTTCACCGGATCCTAGTCGTAAAAGATAACGCTCGTCAATGTCCCCTCGTGTTACAACTTTTTCAAATATGTCATTCAAGGATGCGTTTGAATGTGTAATTATTACCGTTCGTTCAGATGGAAATGTGTGAAATAAGTTTGCGATAATTTGTACTGCTACATCAGTTTTGCCAGTACCTTACAAATACCATAACATTATGAGTCTCCGCTTACATGCACCTTTGAGAAATAAAAGAGTTGAAACATACCTGGAGGTCCTACAATCAGAGTTAGACCCTTCGACAAACCTGAGCGAATAGCCTCTATTTGTACAGGGGTGAAGCGAACGGAATTTCCTTTCGATTGGGTAGAGCGTAGGTAGGACTCAGCCACAATAGTCGCAGGTGTATGAAGATTACTCGAAGGGATCTTTAATCGATAATTTTTGATGCTATTACTATCCAATGAAGATGAGACTAAACCATCAATAATCACTTGAAACGAAGGAAACGAATCCCGGAGATGCCTTTCATCAAGAAAGGTATCACAAAAATCAAGCTCCGATTTTTCAGGTGAAATACCAGCTGTTTTCATGCTATAAGCTGTCATCTGTTTCGAGCTATACGAAACACTTGTTGGATCACCGTAACCTAGAATGGTTGGGCGCAGCCAAGGAGGAATGCACTTATTGATGGAACCAGCACCAACAAGCAATCCTCTTATCGTTTCGAGTATAGCCTTGAAATGATTCTCTCTCCCATGCCTCCTGATAGCAACGTTGAGAAAACTGTATACTTCAGCGCCGATAGAGGAGCCTCGACCAGAAACATCAGCTGAGTATTGAGCTGAGTCTAATTCTACCTTCAAAAAACGTAAATGACTCTTGCTCACAGGCTTATTTGTAGCTTCTATATCTTCATATTGTTCACGAGCTGATGAATTAAGAATATTGCCTACATCATCTCGAATCTCAATCACAGTGCATCCACGAACGGCCAAAATCCCATACCTTTGTGGGAATGTGATATCTTCATCATCGGGTAAGAGTACTTTCTCATCTGTCCCTTCATCGATCATGGGAGCATTATCATTTGTCATGGCGGTTGCATCAACTGCAATCAAGAACAAATTATCCATTTCGCTGATATCATCCCATTCTTTTCTCAAGCCTTCACTACATCGACTTAAATCCCAACAGAATTCACCCACTACTTGAGATGGAATATTCTCTCCCAACTTACTGGGTGAAATTTTAATGATACGGAAGGGTGCAGTAGTGGATAATTCTATACCCATTCTTGCCCAACCATGAAATTCAGTCTTCGCTTTATGATTAGATATAGCTTCCAATCGTTCCTCACTTATTAGAGGTATATTTAACAAATTATTGTAAAAGGATGGCTTGTGCGAGGGAACATGAATGTTTGGTTGATAAGAAAAATGTCGTGATGATGCCGTAGGTTTCATACGCCGTATGGCATCTACAAGATCTAATCGTATTTCATATGCACTTTCCAATCGTAACAAGGTAAAGAAACGACCTAAATAATCACCAAAGGTTAAGAATTGTGAATGAATCTTGGGTAAAGCTAATGTCGTTACATGGGGAGATACAAATGAAACATGTCCAGGTGGCACAAGATGTGGATTCCAAAGTAGTGTTTCATCCGGAAATAATGGTAAGGATTCAAGTCTTTGTGATTCAGATGGTTGTAGAATATGATGATATAGGAGTACTTGAGTTACAAATTCTCGTCTTCTTTGATCATTCTTTTCTTGTACCATATATGGATGAGAATCTTGACAGTCCATGATTCGTAAACGATGAGCTAAATCTAACAAAACTGTTTCCCAATGTACAACTTGATCCAATTGCTTTCTTAAAAAGGATGATTCCTGATATGTATCATTATCCTTCCATTCTCTTCCTCCTTTACCACCACCACTACTACAACTACAAATCATATCCACACTAGCATACATAAGATCTGGTAATTCTTGTGCATAATATCTATGAATCATTTTTTGTAAGATACTTGCACGCTCAATAAAGAAAGATTTCATTTGCTTTGTACTATAGGGTGCACCCGTAATATCATCCAATCCAAAATGTTCTAGTTCTTGTAAATGATGTACAAGTTGTCGAAAGAGTATTCTTGATTGTATAAGTGAAGAAGTAGAAGATGACAAATTGTTAATTCCATCTTCTTCTTGAAAAGGAAAAGAAGTAGATGAATATAAGGTAGAACAAGTACAAGAAACAGACAAGTGTATCGAAAGTAAATATCGTCGTAAATATCTTCTTGTCAAAGGTATTGATAATAAATCAATCAAGAATTGTAAGGTAGTATGAAAAAAGGGTAATAATATTTCTTCCTTGAGTGATGATGATGTTTCAATGACTCTTGCTATTCCATCTTGACTGTTCATGTTTCTTTCCTTGGATTGATATTCGTAATCGTCTTTTTCTTGATTGAGACTTTGTAATCTCTGTAAGAATAATTGAGTTAAAGCTGGTATAAAGTTCATGAGCGTAGTCGTGGTACAATCATCATTTTCATTGTCTTTCTTCTTCTCATTCCATGAGAGTGTAAATTGATTATATCTTTGTGCAAAGACAGTATTCGATCGTAAATGGAATTCCCGTATATGATTTGACATGTATGTCCATAAACCAATAGACGTCATTTTCTGTAATGCAGGAGTTATCATGGATATCCTTGCTGTTTTCGTTGTTGATGATGAAATAGGTTCCATCGCTTGAATCATCGTAGTAAGAAATGAAAGTATCGTAACTTGCACTTGTACCGATGAATGTAACGTAGTAGTAGTAGTAGTAGTAGAAGCAACAATAGTTTGGTGATTCTTTGTTTGTGTTGAATGATAATTATTTTGTTGAAAGAAATATGTCAACAAGTAATAAAGAAATCGTTCAAACCGAGTTTGATATGTAACAACACTATCCGTAACGTTTTCTCCATCTCGAGTTTGATCGTATATGAAAGCCAAGGGACCATCATATTTATATTCATCTTCATCATCATCATCAACAGCATCATGACCATCATCACCAGCTGCTGCTGCTGCTGACACAGTTATAGAATGAGAATAAAATAATGACGAAGAAATATGATATTTTCTATGAATCAATCGAGCGATAGCAAAAGCTACAGTCGATAAAGACTCCTCCTCCTCCGCTTCGGGAGACGATGTGGTATGTAAGTTTGTAGTAGATGAGAAGAATATTGGCCAAAGATACGTTTCTACAATACCCTTTTCAATGAAACTTTCTAAATGATTCCAAGTTGAATTTGTTTCCATGGATATACATTCAGAAATCATTTGTTTCAGGGTGGTAGTATTATTATCATCGTTGACAATTGCTGTGTTCGGATCATTCCTTTGGATGGCCCCTTCATCCTCCTCCATCCTACGTTGTTTCTTCGTAGTCCTTGAAGGGCGATTCTTTATTATTCCTGCCATTGGTAATGCAATTGAAGAATTTATATTACGTTGTCGCAAAAAGAGGAAGACGAAGAAGGGTTTGCTATTTACTGTGACAAAGGAATCATGGTGTTTTTTTAAAAGATGGATGGATGGACACTAACTGTGTAGGAAAAGGATGAGTCTACGTACATACAGTAAACCATTTTTGTCATCGGCGGTTAATTACCGGTAGGTACTCCGTTATTCCTTTACAAACTACAGTACCTATGCCCCCTCGTAGATAACACGTAGACGTCACAGACATCTCACTCATTGCCTCAGCAAAATCACAAAATCAACAACAACATCATCCGATTCTTACATCAACAACATCCGATTCTTACATCAACATCATCCATCAAACAAGCACATGGAAATGAATCCTTCATCCTATATTGTCTATCGATCCATGGGTTTCTTCTTATTATTCGTATGTTCGTCTTTTGGTCCTGGGTTTCAAGAGATACCCATGGTATCCTTTTTCAATTTAGTGTTATTACTAACTTTAGTCCATACAACCAAAACAACAACAACAACAAAGACGACAAGGATTCATAGCAGCAGTCATCGTTATTGTTGTTGTAATTTCCATCAAATTCTTGATTATCTTGGTTTCTTCCTTGTTTTTTCCATGGGTGAATTTATAGCCTATTCACAAGTATTAGGATCGGATTCAACATCCTTACTGCTTACAGCTACCTTAGCTATCGCCTTTGTTTTATTGGTTGGAGTTTTTTGTGCGATACCTCTTACATATCTTCCATATCGATATCCATTCTTTGCTATACCATCCTACTACTCTTCTTCCTCCTCCTCGGCGGCGGTATCTCCTTTGCAAGATGAGAGTCCAAGAAAACATGTCGTCGTTGGTCTTGGAGGACTATATATTTTTCCCATTTCCTTTACCGCGGTATGGTTTATCATTACACATATCTTCCCCACAGGAGCATGGGGGACATTTGCATATATCGGTTTACATCAATCATCATCCTATATACGATTACTTTCGATTTATTTTGGGATTGATGGAATACATTTTTGGTTAGGATGGGCAGCTAGTTTAGTTTTCTGTTTTGTGGTGATACCTATATGGAATGTAATCATTCTCAAAAACAAACAGCAGCAGCAGCAAGAACAACAAGAACAACAACATGATTTTACTGTTCCCAATGATACAGGTACAACTGCTGTGAATACTACAACTCATTTACTTCCATCCAAGGATGGAAAGGCAACGTATTATAAAAGAGTTTTACTTAAAATGAATTCTTCGTCATCCTCATCGAATATGACTGTAGATGATTTATATTTACATGAGGAAACAGAGTCTTTACCCACTTTAGATGAACATGATAATATTAATCATTCTATGAATGCATTATCATTACCATCATCATCACCTCAACAGTATGACACCATAATGGTAATGAAAAACATACAACAGCAACAAGAACAAGAACCATCTGTATCTACCATGGATACATCTGTATCATTCCCTCATGGAATTCAACATATCCTTATATTTCTTATTGTAAGCTTTTTTCTATTCCTATATCCCAACATTAGAACCATTACTTCCTATGGACAATTTTATCAAAGGAATATTGAAACGTGGAATCAAGAATCAGTACGTGCCGTATGTTTAGCCGGATATGGATCGATGGTTTCTATACAGGATCGTTTAGCTCAAACACAAAATATATCTCAACAAGCTTTGTTTTTAAGCCCCAATGAATTACATCCACAAACGGCACAACTTATTTTGTGGAGTGAAGAATCGTGGTATGTAAATACCCTAGAAGAAGAAAATTACATCTTTCAACAAGTGGGTGCGATTGCCCATAATTCGAAGGTTACCATTGGTATTGGATATAGAGCTCCACTTACATCCAATAGCACGATATATTCCTATCGTAATATGTTTATCCTTGTGAATACACAAGGACAAATTGATCTTAAATATCAAAAGGTACATCCTGTACCAGGTATTGAAGATAATATAGAACCTGGGATACATCGTCCACCTTTAGTATCCATGGAATCGATACCAGGTGTTACCTTGGGAGCAGCCATTTGTTTTGATTTTGATTTTCCCACCTTTATACAAAAGACTACAAGAAAACACTTTTCATCGTCTGAATCGTTAATCATGTTACAACCTGGATGGGATTGGGGCCCAATAGGCATTGTCCATGCAAGGATGGTTGCACAACGTGCAGTTGAGAATGGTTTTACCTTATTTCGATGTAGTTCAGGAGGTGTAAGTGGTGTTTATGATGCATATGGGAATGTAATAACAGAAACAATCATGGGGACGAAACTCCATGATACACTAAAATCTGCATCTTCCTATACTGCACGAATACCCATCCTACCAAGAGTTCGGACTCCTTATTCCCTATTGGGGGACAGTTTTGGGATAATTTGTTTCTTCCTATGGGTGATTCTTATGTTTCTAGTGATGGTACGTGATTCTTGGATTAGGCGGTTTGGCATCATCACTTCGATTTTGAGGCCTAGATCAATATCATTTACTATCCAGTGATACAAAAGATTAACTTGAATCGGATTCTTTGATAGATTCCAATTTTTTATCGGAATCTTATGACCATTAAGGGGAAGGTAAATTAATGTATGATTCGCACGTATAGAAATGGGTGGGGGGTCGTTAAGTCGATGTCTGTAAATAGTATTTATCTTTACTGTTGTCTGTTGTATTAATGTTTGCTTTTCATACAGAGATTGAGTACAGTATACATAAAAACATTGGAAGAAGTACAACAACTACATAGGAGAAGCATCCAGTAGTATCTTCAGTCCACATCACACACTCGACAACAACGGACGTTAAGGGAAAGTGTGGGGACTCGAGATGACAATGTCTGTAAATAGTATTTGTCTATACTGTAATATGTTGTACGCCCCAATTTACCAGAGTCTATTCATCCTCTTTAGACTGCGGTAAAATGAGCCAAGGAAAAATGACAAGCATTCCCATACAACGAGCGTAACCGAAACAGCAGACTTAGCGATTCGCTACAAACACACACTAAACTTATCGGGTTAGGACTATACTGCTCAAGATGCTCATGAACCATATCCGCCTCTCTCTACTGATCTTCCCTCTCAATGGAAGTTGAAACACTGCAGTCGCTAATGAAGTCGCCAAAGCCTTTGTACAGGACTTCACGAAATATGTATAGGCAATTTGCTCGGTCTTGTCCGTTTGTGAACACGGGACTTGTATAGGTAGTCATTGAAATGACAAGGAAGATGATGATCAATAACATAGTTTCGATATTCTGTCTAGATAATTATTTCAGTTAAATTGAACAAACTTTTAGAACTAATAAGAGCAATATTGGCCTTACAGGGGGGGAAACGTTTTCCTAATCTTCTCTATCCGCTCCTACTAGGGGCTATGGAGGGAAACGGGGATCTTGAGTCGCATGTACCGCACGTGAGAGGACAATGTATACGAGCAGTAGTCATCAAGCAGGATCCGATTTCTACATTAGACGATACCCAATCGCAATCTACTGCCAAACCGTTGGATGAAGTGAATATTCCGGTACTGTCT
>Ga0169931_10007899_pt1 | contig 15668 bp, 13 predicted proteins | sample Kivu_15m_20L_FD_129675 | JGI IMG/M metagenome (GOLD analysis project Ga0169931, IMG submission 129675) | Freshwater microbial communities from Lake Kivu, Western Province, Rwanda to study Microbial Dark Matter (Phase II) - Kivu_15m_20L... | ecosystem: Environmental > Aquatic > Freshwater > Lake... | reverse complement strand
GTCGGCTCATCACATCCTGGGGGTGGAGAAGCTCCCAAGGGTTCGGCTGTTCGCCGATGAAAGTGGTACGTGAGCTGGGTTTAGACCGTCGTGAGACAGGTCGGTCCCTATCTGCTGTGGGCGGAGGATACTTGCGGGGCTTTCTCCCTAGTACGAGAGGACTGGGAGGGACACACCTCTGATGTTCCAGTTGTGGCGCTAGCCGCACCGCTGGGTAGTCACGTGTGGACTGGATAAACGCTGAAGGCATATAAGCGTGAAACTTCCCCCTAGATCAGGTATCCCGCGTAAGCGAAGGCTCCTCGGAGACTACGAGGTCGATAGGCCGGACGTGTAAGTGTGGTAACACACTCAGCTAACCGGTACTAACAGCCGATCGCTTGGCCGCATTGTTCCCTTTCTCGCTCGTGTCACAGCTAACTTGCTTACCCGTTGTCTCTGATCGCCAGAACACGAGGGCTTGTAGCCCTCACTCGACTTGCCGGTGACCATACCCAAGTGGAAACACCCGTTCCCTTTCCGAACACGGCCGTGAAACGCTTGGGGCCGATGGTAGTGCGTCCAGCGCGAGAGTAGGTATCGCCGGCTCCTTACACGAAACCCCGCATCACCCTAAAAAGTGATGCGGGGTTTCTTCGTTTCTATTCCCACCCACAGCGAGCCACGGGGATTATCCCCGTGGTGCCTTGTTTTCATCTCACTCGCCCTCCAAATCCGTGTCGCGCAGGTCCGTCAGTAACATGTGACCGGGTTTGTGCGTGATCGCGAACGGCGGCTTCGCCTGCATCACCGCGGCCTGCGGGGTGACGCCGCACGCCCAGAACACCGGCAGCTCGCCGGCTCGGACTTCCACCGCGTCCCCGAAATCCGGCTTCGATATGTTGCTGATTCCAATCGCTTCTGGGTTTCCGATGTGGACCGGTGCTCCGTGTGCCCGCGGGAACCGCGAACACACCTGAGTCGCCTTCACCACCAGCGCGGGAAGTAGAGGCCGCATCGAAACCACGAGCGGCCCCGAAAACTTCCCCGCCGCTTTGCAGTCGATGTTCGTTTTGTACATCGGCACGTTCACGCCCTGTTCGATGTGCCGCACCGGAACGCCCGCGGCCATCAGCGCGTTCTCGAATGTGAACGAACAGCCGATCACGAACGAAACCAAGTCGTCGCGCCAGTGTGATGTGATTTCGTGAGGTTCCTCAACTAATTCGCCGTTCCGCCAGACGCGGTACGCGGGCAAGTCGGTGCGCAGGTCGCTACCGGGTGCAACGAGTTTCGCCTCCGGGCTGCCGGGTTCGGTCACGTCGAGCACCGGGCACGGCTTCGGGTTCCGCTGGCAGAACAGCAGAAAATCGAAGGCCCAATCGCGGGGCAGTATCACGAGATTCGCTTGCACGTATCCCAGAGCAAGTCCGGGTGTTGGGCTGGTGTAGACGCCGGCGCGACACGCGGCCCGCACCTGTTCGCCGGTCGCGGTGGAAAAGTCGAGCAGCATTGCATTGCCTTTCTGGGACCGCGGGCGTCCCGCCCGCACGGTGACCCGCGGTTGAAGTTATTCGATACTTCGTGAACCTTCGCACCGCGCACAGGAGCGGGCGGGACGCCCGCGGTCCCAGCTTACGATTCCAATATCTCGCGGATGCGAACGAGCGGCTTCGTGTACTCGTCCCATGTCAGGCCATCGACTGTCGCGGTCTGCTGACCGGTCACGCCGTCCACGAGCGGCCCTTCGCGCACCATTACTTCGAGAATCTCGCGCTCGCGGTCCGGGTCGAAGAGGCCCGGCGGCGGCTTCACTCCGCGAAGCACATAGATGCCGGCGGCGAGTGCGTACGCGCCCCAGTTGCTCACCCCGGCCACAATGAGGTGATCGGTCGGCACGCGACAGTGAATGAGGTCGCCGTTTGGAATGTTCTTCACGACGGTCTCGTGCGGAATCTTCCCCATCCCGATCTCGTTCCCGCCGTCGCCGATGCCGATGGTGATGTCGGGACTGACGGCCTTGTCCATCAGGAAATCGTCGTCGTGCGGGTACGTGTGTTCGGTGATGTCGCGGCCGCGCATTGAGTAGTAGCGGCCGTCGGCGGCGCGGCCGACGTGCTCGACCGCGATTTGGTGTGTGGTCAGGAGCCATTCGCTCTTCCGCACTTCGACGATCAGCGGCGGTTCGGCCGAAGGCACTTCCTCGTACAGGTCGAGCTGTTTGGGGCGCAGTTTGGCGGTCCGCATCGCCTTCGCAATGGCCTTGCCGACCGGTCGCGGTGCGATCGTGGCGATTTGGCAGTCCAAGGGCAACAGCGCGCGCATGAGGAATGCGCAGCCGAGCGGGCCGTCGGTTTCGTAGGCGGGCGGCGTGCCCGTGGGAATGTAGAACCCGGTGTGGAGCGACAGGACCGGCGTTTCCTCGAACTCCGCGATGCTGCGGCACGCGGCCTCGAAGTCGCCTTTGGTCGCGGTGAACAGGTTGTCGTGCGGGTCGCGTGCGAGGCCGCGGTTGCCGGGGTCGGTTTGCACCGCGGCCAAGATCGCGCACAGCTTCTCGTCGATGGTCATGTCGCGGTCGGGTTCAGCAGGTAGGCGAACCGGCCGCGCCACAGCTTCGGCACGTCGGCCCGCACGGTGATCGGTTCCTTGCTGGTCGGGTGCAGGAACGTGAGGCTGCGGGCGTGCAGCGCAATCGCGTGACCGAAGGGACGCCCGCTGCCGTACTTCGCGTCGCCGTAGATCGCGCACCCGCGACTGGCGAGTTGCACGCGCAGTTGGTGCTTGCGACCGGTGTGCGGGCGCAGTTCCAACAGCGTAAGGCCGTCGTGCCGGGCGCGCACTTGGAACAGCAGCCGCGCTAACTGCGCGTCGGGCGTGTCCTTCGGAACCACGATCACGCGCTGTTCGGTTTCGTCCTTCAGCAGCCAATCTTCGAGCGAACCGGCGTCGGCTTTTTGCCACGGCGGTTGCGGGCCGCGGGGCGCGTCTTCGATCACGGCCCAATACACCTTTTCGACCGCACTTTCGCGGAACTGCTCGCTGAGGCGGGCGGCGGCTTTGCTGGTGCGCGCGAACAGCAGCGCACCGCTGACGGGTTTGTCGAGCCGGTGAACGACGCCGAGGAACACGTTGCCGGGCTTCGCGTACTTCTCTTTGAGGTACGCCTTCACGAGCCGGTCCACGGTTTCGTCTTTGCCGTCGAAGTGCGTAGTGGGCCACCCGGCCGGCTTGTTCAGCGCGACGCAGTGGTTGTCTTCGTGCAGGATGTCGAGAGCATCGGCGAACGACATGCCGTGCATCATAGCGGAAGCGCCCGCCGCTCGAAAGCGACAGTCTCTTCCACCCACGCTGCGCTTCGAAACAAGTCGTCCTCTTGGCCTTGCTTTGCGACCAATTGAACCGCGAGCGGAAGCCCGTCGCGCGTCCACGCACAGGGGAGCGAGACGACCGGCATTCCTGTGAAACTCCACGGCGAGTTGAAGGTCGGATCGCCGGTCGTTTCAGCTAACGGGGGTGGGGCGGGCGTCGCAGGGACAAGCAGCGCGCGGAACCGAGTGCGCATCTCGTCGCGCAGTTGTGCTTGCACTTCCTTGCATCGGGCGTACTCGGCGGCAGAAGTGCGCAACCCGCGCTCGATGAGTGAAGTGACTTTCGGCGGGTAGTCGGCCGGATAACGGCGGAACCGCGATTCGTGGTATGCGGCGGCTTCAACCGCCATCACGGTCAGTTGTCGCTCGGGCGCTTCAGCGAACAGTGGTGAGAGCGAAACGGGTTGCACGCGCCCGATCTTCTCGTTGGTCGGTTCATACCGCACGAGTCGGCGCACGGTCGCATCGAACGCGGCTCGCACCGTCTCGTCGCAGCGCGCCGGAAAGAAATCGTCGGTGACGGACAGCCAATAGTGTTCGTAACCCATGTCCGGGTCGCGCGGCATGTCGTACTGCGCGCTGAACGGGTTCGGCACGATTTGCTTTCGTGTGTTGGGGTCGCGTTCATCCGATCCCGCGATGGCTTGAAACAGCAGAGCCAAGTCGCGGACGCTGTTCGCCATCACGCCGATGTGGTCGAGGCTCGGTGCGAGCGGCAGAACGCCGTCTACACTGACGCGGCCGTGAGTCGGCTTCAGACTATACACGCCGCAGTAGCTCGCCGGTCGCGTGATCGAGCCGCCGGTTTGCGTTGCGAGCGCGCCGAGACACATGCCGCACGCGACCGCCGCGGCCGAACCGCTCGAACTGCCGCCCGGTGTGCGCTCGAGGTTCCACGGGTTGCGCGTCGGCGGCGGGTCGAAGCTCGCGTACGCGGTTGTGACCGTCTTCCCCATGATGACCGCGCCGGCGGCCCGGAGGCGCGCCACGCACGTTGCGTCGCGGCGCGCGTAACTGTGCGCCCACCGCTTCGACCCGCACGCGGTCGGCAGGTCGAACACGTCGATGATGTCTTTCACGCCCACCGGGATGCCGTGCAGCGGTCCGCGACACTGCCCGGCCTTCAACTCCGCTGTGAGGCGCGCCGCTTGTTCGCGTGCGCCGTCGCGATCAATGACCACCCAAGCGCGAACGCGGTCTTCGTACCGGTCGCAACGCGCGAGACACTGTTCCAAAAGCTCGATGGGCGTGAGTGCGCCGCTGCGAATCAGTTCCGCCGCGGCCGTGATGGTGATGGGTTCTGGCATGGTGATATACTTTACGGGAACGCGCATTCGCGGGCGGAGGCCACATGACGAAGACGAAGGTCGCCATCCTCGGCGGGTCCGGTTACACCGCGGTCGAGTTGGTGAAGTTGCTGTTGCGGCACCCGCACGCCGAAATCGTCGCGGTGTCGTCGCGCCAAGAGGAACACATCGCGGACCTGCACCCGGCGCTGCTCAGTCGCATCGACCTGCGGTGCAAGCCGTACGATGCCGCTGCGCTGAAGGAATTGGGGGTCGAAGTCGCGTTCGGTTGTCTGCCGCACGGTACGAGTATGGAGAGCATTCCGCCGCTGCTCACCGCCGGGATTCGCGTGGTCGATTTGAGTGCCGATTACCGCATCCGGGATGCGCGCGTTTACGAACAGTGGTATAAGGAAGTGCATCATGACGCGGCGAACCTGTCGCACGCGGTGTACGGGCTGCCCGAAGTGTACGGCAGTTTCATCGCGAGCGCGAAGCTGATCGCGAACCCCGGTTGCTACCCGCAGACCGCGATTCTCGGCCTCGCGCCGCTCGCGGCCAACAAGTTGATCGAACTGAGCGGCATCGTGATCGACAGCAAGAGCGGCGTCAGCGGGGCGGGGCGCACGCCGAAACTCACCACACACTTCCCGGAGTGCAACGAGAGCGTCAGCGCGTATTCCGTGGGGAACCACCGGCACACGCCGGAGATCGAACAGGCGCTGAGTGACATCGCCGGCGCGCCGGTTTCTGTTATCTTCACTCCGCACCTGATGCCGATGGACCGCGGCATCCTCAGCACGATCTACGCGACGCCCACGCGGGCCGTGACCGAAGCGGAGTTGGTGGAACTGTATCGCGGGTACTTCGCCGACAAGCCGTTCGTGCGCGTCCGCACCACCCCGCCGGCGACGAAAGACACCGTTCACACGAATTTCCTCGACGTGTGCGTGAAGGTGGTGCGCGGGAAGGTGGTGGTGCTCGCGGCGGAAGACAACTTGATCCGCGGCGCGAGCGGCGTGGCGGTGCAGAACTTCAACCGCATGTTCGGTTTCGACGAGCGCACCGGGCTGTTGTGATTTCAGAGTGGTCCGCTCGCTCCGCGAGCGGCGCTGTGCAACGAAGTGAGCAACGGCGAAGTTCCTGACGCTCACCCGCCCGCCAAGCGCCGCTCGCGGAGCGAGCGGACCACTCTCCCGAACCGGGCTGCTGTAATGGGCGATCTCGAACAGCACGAAGCGTTCCTGCGGGCCATCTTCGACGCGCCCGAAGACGACACCGCGCGCCTCGTGTACGCCGACTACCTGCAAGAAAACGGGCAGGAGACGCGCGCGCGGTTCATTCGCGTGCAGTGCGAACTGGCGCGGCTCCCGCCACCGGATGTGCCTTCCGGTGATCCCGAGCGCCGGTTCGAGTTGCTCACGCAACAAGCGCTGCTCACGCCGCCGTCGTTCCCGCGCGACCACTGGGACCGCGGGTTCCCGCGCCCGACCCTCGGGGCGATCGTGAAAGGAACCGACCTCGCCGACGCGCAGGCGCTCCGGTGGGTCGCCGTCACCGAGTGCCCGCACTGGTTCGGGGCCACGCACCTCACGGTGCGGGCGCGGCCCCCGCTCGATGGCGCGCGCGTCGAAGCGCTGTTCGCGCAGCCCGCGTTCGCGCGCATCACGGCACTGAACCTGTGCGGCGAACAGGAACTCGAACAGCACGACGAGAACTTCGTCGAAGGGGAGCAACACGAGGGGCTTCTGGCCGTGTACCGCATTCACCCCACGCTCGCCCCGTCCGGGTTGCTCGCGCTCGTGTCGCACAAGGCGATGCGCCGCGTCACCGAACTCGACCTGACCGACAACGACCTCGACAACGACGCGGCCCGCGCAATCGTCCGCTCGCCGTACCTCGACAACCTGAAGCGCCTGAACCTGCTCGCCGGGAACCGGTTCCGCGGCCGCGTGTGGCAACAGGTGATCGCGCGCTTCGGCGAAGACGTGGTCGGCGGGGCCGAAGAGGGCGGCGACATTCCGTTCTGATGCGCGATTCGGGGAGCGCGCCCGTGGGCGATCTCGAACAGCACGAAGCGTTCCTGCGGGCCATCTTCGACGCGCCCGAAGACGACACCGCGCGCCTCGTGTACGCCGACTACTTGCAGGAACACGGCGACGAAGACCGGGCCGCGTTCATCCGCCTCGATTGCGCCGCGGACCGCGCGACCGACGAAGTGAAGCGCGCCGAACTGTTGACGGAGCGCGCCGCGCTGGTGCAGAAACAGCCGAAGCACCCGTGGCCGTGGTCGAATCCGGACGTCGAGCGCGGGTTCCCGTTGCCCCCGAACCCGATTGATCTCGGCGAGTCTTGGCAAGAAGACATCGGGGGGTTGCGCCGCGTCGTGGTGTGGCGGCGACCGGAGTGGTTCGGCGCGCGGGCCGTGCGCGTGACCCGGCCGCCGCGCCTCACGCCCGAACTTCTCGAAGAACTCTTCGCGCTCCCGTTCCTGCACCAAGTCACCGAGTGGAACCTCGCAGGGTACGTTCACGATTTCTCCCTCGAACCCGAGCCGGAACACAGCCCCGATTTCGATTTCTTCCCTGCCCGGTCTGGCTCTCGAACAGATCCGACTGTGACTGCGTCGGCGGTGAACGCACTTGCTCACTCGCGCGAAGCCCTGCGCGTCGTGTCGCTCGACCTGCGCCACAACAAACTCGACAACAAAACGGCCCGCGCGCTGACGCGGTCGCCGTACTTGAAGAGCCTCAAGCGCCTCGAACTGTCTCAGGGGAACGACATCGGCCCCAGAGTGTGGCAAAAGGTGGTCGAGCGGTTCGGCGAAGACGTGGTACGTTGACGAAGACTCGTCCCCTTCGGGGGGCCACTAAACGGGAACGCTTCATGCGCGCGCTTCTGGTGTTGGTCGCTTGTGCTTCGCCCGTGTGCGCCGCCGAGCCGAAGTTCGCGGCGAAGGTGGAGAAGGTCGCGCCGCCGGACAAGCTCAGCGCCGAGGTGCGCAAACTGCTCGACGAAAACGCACTCGTCGTGCGCGACGGCGACACCGAAGTGATGACCGTTTGGTTCCGCGCCGCGGTGCCGGTGAAGGCGAGCGACGAGCAAATCAAGAACGGGCTGACGTACCGCGAGATTCCCGAAGGCGAGTTGGTCGGCGCGGTGCGGTTCCCGGCGGCGTTCACCGACTACCGCAAGCAGGAACTCGCGGCCGGGGTGTACACACTGCGGTTCGCGGTGCAACCGGACATCGGCGATCACACCAATACCGCGCCGCACCCGGACTTCTGCCTGTTGTGCGCCGCGGACAAGGACAAGAGTGCCGAAGCGGTGGAGAAGAAGAAACTGATCGAGGTGAGCAGCTTGGTGAACGAGGGCCGGCACCCCGCGGTGCTGCTGATGTGGCCGCACGCGGGGAAGGGCGACGGTGCGAGCGTTCAGAGCAAGGGGGACGGCGTATGGGTGGCGGCGGTGCGCCGCCCGGTGAACGCCGACGGCACGAAGAGCGCGCTGTGGTTCGCGGTCACGATCGCGGGGCAGTGGAAGCCGTAACCAACGCAAGCACGCATCGCGTGCCGTCTTCATGGTAGTAGGCACGCTCCGCGTGCCGTTGCTGCGGAGTGATGAGGCTGTGCGAAGAGAGAAAAACTGACGCGGCCCGAACACACGGCACGCGGAGCGTGCCTACTACTCTGGGCTACGGCGCGCCGACGCGGGCCTTGTTCGGGCCGGCGGTCGGATACTTGTCGGCAGGAAAGCGGAGGAAGGTCGCGTCGTCTTCGGGCTTCGGTTCGGGCAGTTGTGGCGCGTCGAGCTTCGCGGTGCCGCCGAGCAATCCGGGCCGCGAGTTCGGGTCGTGCAGGTTGTGTTCGCCGGTGAGACCGGGCACCGGGCCGTTCGCCATCGGTGCGGTGAGCGCCGCGACTTGGCCCACGTGCGCGAAGTAGTTGTGGTGCACCTTCAGGTCGTACCGCCCTTCGTCCGGTTTGGCCTCGAAGTTCAGCCCGAATTGGGTGCGGTAGACGGTGTTGTTGGCGAACGTTCCGCGGCACGTTTGGCCCGCGGGCTTGGCGAACGCCGCGGCCGCGGCCGGACCGAAGATGCGACAGTTGCTCACCTCGGTGTCGGCGAACGGGCCGGTGAAGCGGACCGCGGCGGTCCCCGGTCCCTCGAACCGGCAGTTGCGAACGGCGACGTGCTTGTTGGGCGTGCGGTCGCTGTTGCACAGGAGCAGCACCGCCGCCTCGGTGCTCGGCTGTAGCACCACGCGCACGCGGTCGAGGAGCACCGGTTGGTCCGCGGTGCCGGTCGCGTTCCACAGCATCACGCCGGTCTTCTGTACGTTGCGCACGGTCACGTTCTCGAACGCGGTGCCGTGCGTGTTGCCGCCGATTTGGATGCCGATCTCGGCCGCGCCCTTGCCGTCGAACTCGAGGTTCCGCAGCTTCAGCCCCTCGGGATTGTTGGACGCGAACATGGTGCCGGTCTTGGCGTTCGGCGGCGGTTGGAACTCGATCACCGCGACCGCGCCGTTCGGCAACCCGGACTCGATGGTCACGTCTTTCGGCGGCTCCTGCGGGCGCGGGGCGCGGCCGAACGTGAGCGCGGGCTCGGTGACGCGCGGTTCGGCGATCACGATCGTTTCGCCCGGTTGGACGCGGAGCAGCGCCTCGCGCAGGGTGGCGTACGCGTTCTCGCCGGGCGTTTTGGAAACGATCAGCTTGCGCGGCCCGGTTTGTGCCGGGGGTTGGACCACTGGCGGCTTCGACCCCGGCCACAGCAAGATGACGGCGGCAACCGCGCCCGCGACGAGCGCCAAACCGAGTAGCCCGAACAGCAACTTGCGCGGGCCGCGGCGCCCGGTCGGCGGTGCGGTGCGGCGCCCGGACTTCGGTTCCGATGCGGCCGGCGCGGCCGGCGCGGGGCGCGACGTGTCGGCGCGGGCGCTCTGCGGCGTGTCGGTGTTGAGGCCCTCCCACACGGCCGACCCGCGGGGGAGCGGTTCGGTGTCCGCGCCGAACGGGAGGCCGATCACGGTTGCCGTCAGGCCGGTGGGCGGTGCGGCCGGCGCGGGGGTGGAACCGCCCACGGTGGCGAGCGGCGCGCGGGCGATCGGTCCGGTCACCGTGGGACCGACCGAAGCCGACGGCCCGCGGGTGCCGGGCACGCCCGCCGCGACCGCCGGCGAGAGCGTCGGCAGTTCGCGCTCCGCGGGCGGCGGAATCGGCGTGCCGACCCACGGGCCCAAATCGCCCATCAGTTCCGCGGGCGTGCTGTACCGCTTGGCCGGGTCTTTCGCCATCATCTTTTCGACGATCGCGACCAGCGCGTCCGGCACGTCGGCCCGGAGCGCTTTGATCGACCGCGGTGGCCGGCTCTGGTGCCAAATGAGCTTCTGCGCCACCGACCCTTCCGGGAACGGCGGGCTGCCGGTCAGCAGAAAGTAGAACGTCGCGCCGAGGCTGTAAATGTCGGCGCGAATGTCCACCGTGTGGCTGTCCATCGCCTGTTCGGGGGCGAGGTAGTCCGCGGTGCCGAGCACGTTCTCGCCGTTCTGCCGCGTGAGGTTGTCTTCGGCGTCGTGCGTGAGGCGCGCGAGGCCGAGGTCGAGAATCTTCACCACGCCGGAGCGGTCGATCAGGATGTTGCCCGGTTTGATGTCGCGGTGAACCAGACCGATCTCGTGCGCGTGCTGAAGGCCGACGGCAGCGCCGAAGATGTAGTGGCACGCGCGCACCGGGTCGAGCGGGCCGAACTTCTTGATGAGGTCTTGGAGGTTCGTGCCGTCCACCCACTCCATCACGAGGAAGTGCAGGTGCTCGTCTTGGTCGATGTCGTAGGCGCGGACGATGTTCGGGTGATCGACCGAGGCGATGGCGCGGGCCTCGCGGTAGAACCGGTCGAGCGTCGAGCGGTCGCCGTCTTTCGGCGTGGGCAGCACCTTCACCGCGACGCGGCGGCGCATGAGTTTGTGTTCGCACAGGAACACTTGGCCCATGCCGCCGGAGCCGAGGCGCTCGAGCACCTTGTACTTGCCGAGGCTGAACCGCTTGTACTTCCCTTGGAGGAGCTGTTCGGCTTGGAAGAACGTGAGCAGGGCGTCGCGGACGAGGTACTGCGCGAGCCGCGTGGGTTCGGCCGCGAGTTCGCCGTTGGCGCGCAACCGCTCGAGACCGGTGCGCAGTTTCCCTTCGTCGACGAGGCCGCTTTTCTGGATCAGGTCCAGAAACTCGTCGGCGGTAACGGGTGCGGGCATAGCGGCTTCTCTGGGGGCGGTCGGCGCGCAAGTATAGTCTACGGCACGGTTCGCGGGGCGCGAATCACTTGGCGTTCGTCACCTTCAGGGTCACGTCGGTCTTGCCCTTCGCGGTCACCTGAACGCGAACGGCGGTTTTCGCGGGCACCGCGGCCGTAACGGTGCCGCTCTTCCCGGTCCCGGTGGCGAGCACGCTCGCCGCGGCCGGCGTCTCGTCCATCTCGGCGGGCGGGTCCTTCACCACGAACACCGCGGCGTCCGCGGCCGACGAGGTGAATTCGACGGTGAGCGTTTGCGCCTTCCCGATGACCGGCAGATCGAACCCTTGGGGCGTGCCGGGAACCATGGAGTAGTTCCGCGACTCGTTGAGCTTGGCCGGACCGCAACCGACAACGAACAGCAGAACCAGCGGCACAGCGCGCGCGAGCATGGGCGAAACTCCGGGAGGTTAGAATCGTTATACCCGCACGGCCGCGTGCGCCTCAACCGTTCACCGGGATTTTCGGCGCGAACCGCCGGCACTCCGGGCGGGTCACTTCCTGCGGTTCCGCGTCCCGTTGGAGTGCCGCTCATGGCGAAGCGCGTGTTCTACCGGCAGTGTCGCCTCGTGAAGAAGATCGAGGGCGGCGAACTGTGCTTGGTCTCGTGGCTCCCGGAGCCGTACGCGACGACCGGTCGCGCGGTGAAGTTGCGCGAGAACGGCGCGTGGGACGACGGTTGGGTGGTGAAGTTCGCGGGCACGCGCCGCCTTGAGGCCCACGAGGTGCCGGACTTCCACGAACTGAGCAAGGCGCACTTGCGCGCCACCGGTGACGCCGAGACCGCGCGGGCGTAACGGCACGTCGCGCAGCGACACCCGTGGGAACGCCGTGAAGCTCGTGCTTCGCACGAGTAGGCGGTCGCACGCGCAAAAGACGACCGCCGTAAAGCTCGTGCCCCGCACGAGTAGGCGTTCGCACGCGGCCCAGTGGGAACGCCGTGAACCTCGTGCCCCGCACGAGGAGGCGTTCCCACGCGGAACCGACGCCGACCGCCGGGGCGGGCGGGGGCCTGCAAAGCTCCCGGTGTGGGTTCGACTCCCAACGGCGTCTCTGTCGGAAAGATGAAGGGTGAAGGGAGAAGGATGAATAAGAAGAACGCGCGTGGTGCGCCTTCCGATTCATCCTTCTCCCTTCACCCTTCATCCTTTCCCCCAACCGGCCTTCCGGTTCGCGGGGTTCGACCGCATAATCACATCGCGTTCGCCCTGACTCCCGTGGCCGGACTCGATGCTCTACGAAACGCGCCTCACCGATCCGCCCGCGAAGGCGGTGCTCGCCGCGCTCGAAGGGGCGTTCCGTGCGCTCGTTGAAGCCGAGGTCGCGCGCGTTCGGCACACGCAAATCAGCCTGACGCGCGCCGCCAAGCGCGCCGCGACCGAACCCGAAGGCGTCGTGCAGTGGTCCGCAGTCGGGGCCGGCGCGCAGGTGCTGGTCGCGTGGTGGACCGCGCTGAGCGGGCGGCGGCACGTGCGCGTGCTGGCGCGCGCGATTCCGGGCGACCAACAGTACCTTCAGAACGAATCGAAGCTCGGCACGCGGCCGGCGGTGTGGCACGTGTTCCCGGAGCGCGTGTACCGGCGGCGCGTGGGCAAAACCAACGACCTGATCGCGGTGTGCGCGTGCGGCGCGGTGGGTACCGAGAAGGCGCTCGGGTGGGCCGGGCCGTGCTGCGGGCCGTGCGCCGACTTCGCCGACGATCACGGCGAGCAAGAGCGCGCCCCGGCGCTCTTCGGCCCGAACGAACCGTGCTACGCGGTGAGCGCCAGCGCGTGCGGCTCGCGCGTTCTCGCGCAGACCAACACGAAAGTGAGCGTGCGGGACGCGACCGGCGCGCTCGTCTTCTCGCGCGCGGTCGAGCGGCAACAGTTCGCGCCGCCACCGGCGCTGTCGCCGTGCGGCCGGTACCTCGCGCTTTCCGAACCGGCCCACGGCCGGTTCCGCGTCTTCGACCTCAGCACCCAACCGGCGCGCGAGTCGATCCAGTTCGCGGTAGTGAGCGCGTTCGCGTTTCACCCGACCGGCGCGCTGTACCTTGTGACCGAAGGCGGGTTGCTGGTGTGCGAGCAACCGCTGGCGCGCCCGGTGGGCACGCCGTTCGCGCTCGCGGTGTCCGGCTCGCCGCTCGCGTTCAGCGCGAACGGGGCGCGCGCCGCTCTTCGCACCGAGGGGTACATTCACCTGTTCGAGATGGGCGGCGCGCCGCTGGCGCGGGTTACGCTGCCACCGTCGCAGGTGTACGGGCGGCCGACGAGCGGCGCGCCGCACGTCGCGCTGTCGGCGGACGGTTCGCAGGTGGCCGTCGCGCTCGGCTACGCGGTCGCGGTGTATCACGCCGCGACCGGCGAGCGCCGGTTCTACGACGGGAAACTCGACGACAACGTGACCGGTGCGGCGTTCGACGCGAGCGGCAAGTGGCTGTTCGTGGCGCAGTGGAGCGGTTCGGTCGTGGCGCACCCGACCGACACGTTCGCGCCCGAGCGCACGGTCGTGTTGCGCTGGAGCCTCGGCCCGGTGCGCGCGCTGGCCGCGTTCGGCGACGCGCTGGTCGCGGCGTGCGACGAGGGCGCGAAGGTGTGGCCCGTGGCCCAGTTGCTCAGCGGGGTGTGAAGTGAGCGCATTCGACACGCGACTGACCGAACCGACCGAGGCGCAGCTCGCCGCGGTGCTCGGGCGGGCGATGAAGGCCGCGAACCGCGAGAACCGCAACGGCCAGAACCACATGACCCGCGACGCGGAGTTCTGGGGCCGGTTCGCGCGCGACGTGCTGCGCAGCGGCCCCGAAGGGCGCAGGCGCTCGTGCAAGGGCGGCCGCGCGATTCCCGAAGTCGTCGCCGGGTGGTGGACCGACCCCGCGGGTCGTAAGCACGTGCGCGTCATCGGCCGCACGCGCAACCGCTGGGACCGGCTGCGCGGCGAGGTGGAACTGCGCGGGCTGCCGCCGTGGTGGCACCTGTACCCGGAAGCGATCCTGTGCGCGCGCGAGCGGAGCGGCGCGAACCGGTACTTGGCCGCGTGCCGGTGCGGCGCGGTCGGCACGCCCGAATCGCTCGGCTGGATGGGCGACACCTGCGGCCCGTGTTCGGACCGCCGCGCCGACGGCGCGCCGCCCGCCGGCGGGTTCGGCCAGTACAGCGGGTGGTCGGCGTCACTCGCCCGCTTCGCGTTCTCGCCGGACGGCAAGTTCCTCGTGGGGCCGTCCGCGAACAACGCGATGCAAGCGCTCAACCGCGACGACGGCACCGTGGTGCAAGCCAAGCGCAAGAGCGTGGGCTATGTGGCCGGCCTCGCCTGCGGTGCGACCGCGACCACCGTGCTGTACCAAGACGGCAGCGCGCACCGCTGGGACCACGAAACCGGCGAAACGCGCGCCCTCGTCGCCGCGCACGGCACCTACGGGCGCGGCGCGCTCGCCCCGGACGGCTCGCGGGCCGTGTTCGTCAGTTACCTCACGTCGACCACCGCGGACCTGACCGCCAAGCGCCCGGAATACGTCCGGCACGATCCCACACTGCACACCGCGCTCGCGTTCTCGCCGGACGCCAAGAAGTTGTACGCCACCGCACAAGCCGGCGCGCTCGTGGAACTGCACCCCGTAACGCTCGCTTCGACGGTCCTGCGCCCGGACCCGTTCGACGGCGGGCCGCAAACCTATACCGCACCGGGCGACATCGCGGTCGCGCCGGACGGCTCCGCGGTGCTGCTGCGCCGCGACCAGTGGCAACCGCGGCGCTCCCTCGTGCGCCACGTCCCGCTGAACGGCGGCCGCACGGTCGATCTGCGCGTGCCCGAGTGGCACCGGCCCACCGCGATGACCTACAGCCGCGACGCCGCGCACGCGGTCACGGCCGACTCCGAGGGCGGGTGGGTCGGCTTCTGGGAGGTCGCGAGCGGGAAGTCGCTCGGCTACGTGCGCGCGGTACTCGAAGACTTGGCGTGGCGGTGCGGGCAGGTGGAGTTCGCGCCGGACGGCTCCGCGGTCGCGGTGTCGTACAACACCGGGCACCGCGAGCACGGCAGCACGTTGGCCGTGTGGCCGTGGCCGGACGTGCTGCGCGCCGCGGCGCTCTCGGTTCCCGACGGCGACGCCGCGCCCGAACCAACCGGCCCGCGACTGTATCAACCCGAAGGGTGAACGGCGCCGCTGCGCTGCCGATCCGCGCGCACGGGTCGGGGCTTGGTCGATTCGGCCTGTTGACCGGACGATGAGTCGCGCGAGGGCCGCGGCACCTGCGGCGCGACAAGTTCCGCAGAACCGCAATCTCTGCCGGTCGTATCCTCGTCTCTAGTAGGAGAGCGGTTCCCTCTCCGCCCCTCGCGGGCACTCACGGGAGTTTAACCAATGCTGAAGAAGTTGCTGTTGGTGGCTCCGGTCGCGGGCGCGATCGGGGTCGGGTTCGGGATCGACTCGTTCCTGCACGCCGCTGCCGAGAACAAGCAAGACCTGAAGCCCGCGGTGAGCTTGCCGATCAGCCGCGTGGTGCTGATGAATAGCGGCGTGGGCTACTTCTCCCGTTCGGGCGAGATCGAAGGCGACGCGCGGGTCGATCTGACGTTCCCCGAAACGGACATCAACGACCTGCTCAAGAGCATGGTCCTCGAAGACTTCGGCAACGGCCGCATCTCGGCGGTGAGCTACGATTCGCGCGAGCCGATCACCCGCACGCTCAGCTCGTTCGCGATCAACCTGAACGGGAACCCGACGTTCGCGAGCATCGTGAACCAGATGCGCGGCGAGCGC